>SDGW01000362.1_pt1 | contig 23686 bp, 19 predicted proteins | sample 2873831 | NCBI WGS metagenome assembly SDGW01 (sample SAMN08132700, study PRJNA421101) | hypersaline lake metagenome | isolation source: celular fraction 0.22 microns magnesium sulfate-rich crust from ephemeral... | place: Spain: Penahueca Lagoon, Toledo | collected 2011-07 | reverse complement strand
GTCTTCATAACGACGCAATTTGTCAGGCGACCATCCACCTGGTACTAAGATAGCATCATAGTCGTTTGGATCAATATCCTGAAAAGTAAGGTCAGAGACCACAGGAACGCCATATTTACCAATGTATTCTTCTTCAGGCTTTTCAGCAACGATATGTACCGTTGCACCCTCTTCACGTAATCGCATTACGGGATACCATAGTTCGAGATCTTCAAAATCATCACTTACAATTTGAATGACCTTTTTGTTTTGTAATTTCAAAAGCTTGTACCTCCATTACTATAAGGATTCGCCTCTATTTTGTATGATAAAGAGCTTAAATTCAAATGATAGCAATACATTTTAAATGTTTTAAGGAACAAAAGCGCAAGCGCCCGGGTAGCAACGTATATGCTGGACTGAGCCGGAGTGAGATAAAGGAAACACGAAGAGCTTCGCGATTCGATGTTGACTTATCGACCGGAGGTGAGGGAAGCATACTAGTTGCTGGGCGCTGGAGCTGGATGCGGCCCCACCACTTTTAATGATTTATACACAAGCCCAAAATTTTATAATTTCCAAAACGATTAAAAAGCTACCCATTAAAGGATAGCTTTTCTTCTTCACATTATTGCTTTTTTCGTTGTGCAGCTCTTTGATCTGCTTCTTTCTCTCTTTGTTGAGCGTTTAAGTCGTCCTGGTCAGCAAACTCTTGTGTGAATTCTACGTCCTGCCCATCTTCAACAATATCTTTTTGAGGAGTCTGAGGTAAACGCGCTTTTGTTTTATCAGCGCCCTTTTTGCTTTGTCCACGTGTCATTCATAATTCTCCTTTCAGATTGAGCCATTCATGATTAGAATTCCAAAATCGAAAGAAGATATACAAAAGGCTGTCCTAAAGAGTAGGACAGCCGAATTCATAAATTTATTTTAAGATTTTAACGGTAACTTGTTTACGACCCCAGTTCAATGCTTCTTGTCTGGAAGGGATAAATACATCAATTTTATTACCCTGAATTGCTGAACCTATATCACCTGCTACGGCATAACCATAGCCTTCTACATAAACCTCAGTACCTAGAGGAATGACATCTGGATCGACAGCAATGACTTTCTTATCTGGGTTTTGAATAAGATTGATACCCGTTGCTGTTATGCCAGAGCAGCCGGCGCAATTAGCTGTATAAGCTGTTGCCGATACCTCAAATTGACGAGCTACTTCATTCGTTGTTGACGTTTCAACACCACCTGATAGGGAAAGCGTTTGACCCGGGTGAATAACGTTTGAATTCATATTGTTCCATGCTTTAATTTGACCAACACTAGCGCCAGTTTTTTGAGAGATAGCCCAAAGTGTGTCACCTGACTGTACAGTGTAGGAATCTCCATTGCTATCCACACGATTCGTTCGTGTTGTTGAAGGAGAAACAGCTAATTGATCTCCTGGATAAATGGTGTTTGAACTTAGATTATTCCACTCTTTTAAATCGCCTACTGATACATCATAGGATTGGGATAGCTCCCATAACGTATCTCCTCGTTCTACTTCAATATTTTCTGCTGCGAATGCGTTTGTTGTTAGTACAGTAGATAATCCTGCTACGGTTGCTATACTCATGATAGTCTTTTTCATAGATGATTGCCTCCCCGATATTAGGCTTTTAAACTGCCAATTCCTACTATAACAAAGATTTGATAGATTCAAAGAACAGTTGAGTAACGATTCGTTTGCAAGCATTACAACGATTTGACAATACAATAACAAAATGCAACTTAAGGCATAAAAAAAGAGATAGACCTTTGTAAGATCTACCTTAAATGGAAAACGTGGGAATCTATATCATCAGGAAGACTCCTCTCTATCATTTAAAACGGAGTCGATGATGTGTTTTGAATCCCATTCATATTGTGAGAATGGTACGATTGGTGGTTTGTTTGGGGATAATTCTTCATCGATTGCTTCCAAACCTTTCCCATTTTCAAATTCGTTTACGATTTTTTCTTGAATATCTAGTAAATAATATAGCTTTTTCTCCAATAATTCTCTACCGTTTGGAAGATATCCAGCGTGACAACAAAACATTTCTTCAAAATCATAATCTAGTAACTTCCGAATGGAACCAATAATGACTGGAACAGATTCACTACTCATAATCACTTTAGGCTTTGGCGTCACGAACAAATCCCCTGAAAACAGAATTTTCTTCTCTCTATTGTATAAAGACATGTGATCTTCAGCATGTCCAGGTGTATGAATCGTTTCCCAGGTTAAACTACGGGAGTATATGACATCCTGTAGTGGTTTTGCATCAAACGGCTTTCGATTGCCCCATACGAGCTCTCGATATTTTGGATAGTCTGCTTCTTCCTTACTCTCTTCGATGCTCATAGGATGAATGTAAATGGGAACCTCTAAATTTTGTTGAATCCATTGAGCCGTACCCGTGTGATCTTCATGAGCATGTGTAATGACCACGAAATCAATGGAGTGGTGTCTGTACACCGGAATAAGCTCATCAAGCAACTGAATCGTTCCTGTATCAATAAGCATGCCATCTACAATAAAATTATACACTTGCAACGTAACAGAATTATAACTTACTTTTCCTTTTATTGCTGTAACGTCGTGATGTTTCGTGATATCAACCATACACATTCCCCCATGACCTTCAATTCTTTTATTGAAGACGGTTTTTCGTTATGAAACTTCCAATCACAAATGCAATGAAAGATAGAAATACTGGATAGACTACTGTATGAACGTCCATTATACCAGGTAAACTGTTCATCAGAGGTTCAGCTCCTTGATAGATATTTTGAAGAAATGGATGAACATCAAATGCAGGGTATGCCTTTGAATATTGATCGATGAAAATGTATGAGCCAATCCCAACAATCATGGACGATAAGGCACCATATTTATTGCCAGTTGACCAATACAATCCAAGAACCACTGGCCAAATAAACGCTGCTTCAAGTCCCCCAAAAGCAAATAGATTTAGCCATATCAATAAATCTGGTGGCTCCAGTGCAAGTAAGAACACACTTATACCAAGAACTGCTGTAACCCCTATACTTAAGACTTTCACCGTTTTTTTGCTGGCCTGTGGATTTACAAAGTTTAAGTAAACATCCTTCACAACTGCTGAACTTACTAGAAGAAGAAGTGAATCCACTGTCGACATGATTGCTGCCATCGGTGCTGCAAGAACTAATCCGGCTAACCATGCCGGTAAAACTTCTTGAGCGATGAGCGGCATCACTTTATCCCCGACTTCAATTCCCGGCAGAATTGGACGAGCAAATACACCAATCAAGTGCATATTTAACATAATAAATCCTACCACAATCGTTCCAACAATTAAGGCACGGTGCATGGCCCTCGAGCTTTTATACGACATGGCACGAACTGTAACCTGTGGTAAACCTACAACTCCAACACCTACTAATATCCAAAAGGAAGACACATAAGTGGCGCTAAGATTACCGTCTGCTCCATAGGGTGTAACAAGGTTCGGATTTTCATTTACAAGATCCGACATAATTTGATCTATGCCGCCTCCTGCAATAATCGTAGCAACTAATAGGATAAAAGTTCCGAAAAACATAATGGTCCCCTGCACGGCATCAGTAAGAGCTACGGCACGAAAGCCTCCTATGATGACATAGAGAAGTACAGAAAATGCAAAAATAAATAACGCACTCTCATATGGGATTTTGACTAAGGACTGAATGAGTCGTGCTCCCCCTACCCACTGAGCTGCCATAGCAGAAAATAAGAAAATGACTATACTGAATGCAGCCGATATGACAACCCACGGACTCTGATAACGTTCCTTCAGAAAGTCAATAAGTGTTATAGCATTGTATTTCCTCGCCATAATCGCAAATTTCTTACCAAGGACCATCAGAACAAAGTAGCCTGTAACCACTTGCGACATCGCAAGTAATACCCATCCAAGCCCTTGCGTATAGGCGACACCTGGTCCACCAATAAAACTACTAGCACTTCCATAAGTAGCGGTCATGGTCATAGCCAGTATAAAGCCCCCTAGCTGTCTACCTCCTAAGAAGTACTCCTGCAAAAAGGCGTTCGATGATCTTACATATCGGCTTGCCCAAACACCAACGACAAATATAAGAATTAAGAATAAGATCAGTGATATAAGTATCGTCATATTCATTCCTCGTTCCCCCCTTCATCATCAAGGGGAACTTCAGTGAATAAAAATTTCACAACAAGAATTACCAACAGCACCATTATCAGAAAACCTACTACACAACTATAAAAAAACCATGAGGGTAACCCCATTACGTATGTATAGTCTTCTGGGGTTCTGTCTCCTAAACCATAGGCAAAACCAAACCACCAAATGAAGTTAAATAAGGCCAACCCTACGCCGATTAAAGCTTCTCGATTGGCAACTTTAAACCGACGATCTGTCTGTTTCATGCTGGTTCCCTCCTTTTCTATTTGGTTTCATTAACGTTACAGATACATAGAATCACATTACTATACATGAGACTATGTATATATAATATACATTCTACCTTATGGAGGAATACAGAAAAAGAGCAGTGTTACGCGAACACTACTCTTTTTGAAGAAAGTTAAGCTGATTCCTTCAGAACGGGTAACGTTACTTGGAACGTAGTACCTTCATTTTGTTCACTTTCAACTAGAACTTTACCATTATGAGATTGGATGATCTGAAAACTTACCATTAAACCTAACCCATTTCCACTATCTTTTGTAGTGTAAAACGGTTCTCCTAATTTATTTAACTGATCTTTCGAAATACCGATGCCTGTATCTTTGATATAAACATGAATGTGTTCTTCATCTAATTGGCAAGCTACATTTACTTCGCCACCTTTAGGCGTCGCTTCTATAGCATTTTTAATAAAGTTGAGAAAGACTTGCTTTAACCGTCCTTCGTCACAATGCACAAGGACTTCATTCACATCACTATCAAAGTTTACATTGACTTTTGCTTTACGGGCTGTATAATCCAGCAGCTGCGTCACGTGTTGTATCATTGGAATGATGTTTTTCTTCCCTAACTGAACTTCCTTAGGCTTGGCTAACATCATAAAGTCCTCAACAATATCATTTACACGCTCAATTTCCTCAGAAATGATAGAAAGGAGTTCATTTCGTTCCTCATCTTCTTCATCTAATTGAAGAAATTCTGTGTAGCCACGGATTGAGGTTAGTGGATTACGAATTTCGTGTGCTACTCCGGCAGCTAATTGGCCAACAGCACTCAGTTTATCCTGTCTTCGGAGGACTTCTTCTGTTTTCTTACGCTCGGTTATATCATTTCTTATGGCCAGGTATTGATACGGCTTCCCATTTTGATTCATGAAAGGCACAATTGTCGTATCTACCCAATAATAGCTGCCGTCTTTGGCTTTATTTCTCACTTCACCTTTCCACACGTTTCCTGTTCCTATAGTTCTCCATAAATTTTTAAAGAATTCTTTATCATGAAATCCTGAATTTAATATGTTGTGGTCTTGGCCTAGCAATTCCTCACGACTATATTTGGATATCTCACAAAACTTATCGTTCACATTTTGTATAATGCCTTTTTCATCTGTTATGGCTACAATTGTTGATTGATCCAATGCGAACTTAATATCCTGAACTTCCTGAATTGATTTCTTTAATTTTTCTTCAGCTTCTTTACGATCGGTTATATCGGATCTGATGGCGATGTATTGATATGGCTTTCCTTTTTTATTTAGAAAAGGGACAATAGTTGTGTCTACCCAGTAATGAGACCCATGCTTCGTTTTATTACGTATTTCCCCTTTCCATACTTCACCTCTCCCGATAGTGCTCCATAAATCTTTAAAGAACGCTTTGGAGTGATAGCCAGAATTCAGTATGGAATGGTCCTGACCGATTAATTCATATTCATCGTAGCCTGTAATATCGAGCAACTTATCATTCACATATGTAATTTTCCCCTGGGCATTCGTAATTGCAACGATTGAGGATTCATCCAAGGCAAACTTAATATCATTGATATATGAATCACTTGTAGCCAAACGGTTACTAATAAGTGTGCTTGACCATAATAATCCTGCAATAATTAAAATTGAAATAAACAAAACAAGGTAAAGCACAAAGGATTCTGAAGAAGTGCTATTAGAAGGTTCTCTCATACTTGTTTGAGCAGCCTGAGAGAGTAATATATAACCTTCTAGAATTGCGCCCGTTACAATAATAGAACTGAGCGGTTTAATCCATAGATTCTGTGCATTCGTCGCAAAATGGTAGTATGTAAGCATCCACAAGACGAAGAGGAATGACCCATAGATTAAAATGACAGATAGAATAAAAATAGGTATGTTATAACGAAATCCTACATTTAATGCAAACAAACCCAACACATGATTCGAGAAGACGGAAATCGTTAACAAAAAACTTCCTATAATTAAATAATGCTTTCTTTGACTGATGACATTGTAAAAAGCAATACCTGTAAATGACAATCCCAAAATAAATGAAAGCAAGGAAATCGATAATTGATTACTGGCAATATTCGAAGGTTCCCCAGCAATCATGGTTAGAAAGTTCATGACCCAAATGCCTATCCCCATAGATGAGATCCCCGTTAAAAATAAGGACCGTTTATAACGTTCAGAAGTATGTAATAAAGAAAACAAATCCAGTGATGTATAAGAGGTCATTAAGGTTAATATGACCGCCACAAGTATAATAACAGAACTATAGGTGTTCAATAATTCTTCCATAAGCAGTTCCTCCCCCCTACTACCTATCCTATTCAATTGTAATGGAAAAAAAGCACATGGAAAAGCTCACAATATATTCCCATTTCCCGGGTAAGCGCATATTTCTAATTTTTATTACAGAAAGCGACAGGAATTTCGCGATTATTGTCACTTTCTAAAATAAGAATATTATGATCAACTGCAACGGCTAAAAGCCAATAAAAAAGTGCAAGGAACGCTAAAGGAACCTTGCACTCATATTTTTACTGAGCTAATTCTTTCAGTTGTTGTTCAACTTTCTCATCATTCACGAATTCATCGTAGCTCATATACTTATCGACCATGCCATTTGGTGTAATTTCAATGATACGGTTTGCAATCGTATCGATGAACTGGTGGTCATGGGATGTGAAGATCATAGAACCTTTGAAGTTAATAAGACCTTCGTTTAGTGCTGTAATAGACTCTAGGTCTAAGTGGTTCGTTGGTTCATCTAGTACAAGAACGTTTGAACCGCTAAGCATCATCTTCGAAAGCATACAACGTACTTTCTCGCCACCGGAAAGAACTTTCGCTTTCTTCTTCACTTCTTCACCAGAGAATAGCATACGACCTAAGAAGCTTCGTAGGAACGTTTCTGATTCGTCTTCTGGTGAATATTGACGTAACCATTCTACAAGGTTTTTGTCGTTATCCTCGAAGAATTCAGAGTTATCTTTAGGGAAGTAGCTTTGAGAAGTTGTTACACCCCATTTGTACGTTCCAGCATCTGGTTCCATTTCACCCATAATGATTTTAAATAGCGTTGTATAAGCAATCTCATGGTCACCTACAAGAGCGATTTTATCATCCTTATGCATGGTGAATGTTAAATTATCTAATACTTTAACGCCATCGATTGTTTTCGTTAATCCTTCAACGTGTAACAGGTCATTACCGATTTCACGGTCTGGCTTGAATGCTACATAAGGATAACGACGGGAAGATGGTTGAATATCATCCAGTGTGATCTGATCAAGCAACTTCTTACGGGATGTAGCCTGTTTGGATTTTGATTTATTCGCAGAGAAACGCTGAATAAATTCTTTAAGCTCTTTGGCCTTTTGTTCTTTCTTCTTGTTTTCTTCTTTAGCCATTTTTTGAGCTAATTGACTGGATTCATACCAGAAGTCATAGTTACCAACATAGACTTGGATTTTACCAAAGTCTAGGTCAGCGATGTGCGTACAAACGTTGTTAAGGAAGTGACGGTCGTGGGATACAACAATCACTGTACCTTCAAAGTTAATAAGGAATTCTTCTAACCATTGAATCGCACGAATATCCAGGTGGTTGGTCGGCTCGTCAAGAAGTAGTACATCTGGATCACCGAATAGTGCTTGCGCTAGAAGTACTTTAACTTTCTGAGCACCAGTTAAGTCTTCCATCTTCTTGTCGTGAAGATCTTCTGTAATACCAAGACCTTTAAGAAGGCGAGCAGCATCTGATTCAGCTTCCCAACCGTTCATTTCAGCGAATTCCCCTTCAAGTTCAGCAGCTCTCATGCCGTCTTCTTCAGAGAAGTCGCCTTTCATATAAATATCGTTCTTTTCCTTCATAACTTCATACAGGCGTTGGTGACCCATAATAACAACCTGAAGAACTTCATATTCTTCATATTCGAAGTGGTTCTGTTTTAAGACAGCCATTCGTTTATCTTTTTCCATAGATACATCGCCAGTTTGCGCTTCAAGCTCACCTGAAAGGATTTTCAGGAAAGTTGATTTACCTGCGCCATTTGCTCCGATTAAACCGTAGCAGTTACCAGCAGTAAATTTTATATTAACGTCTTCAAAAAGCTTTTGGTCGCCGAAGCGTAAGCTCACGTTTTGTACATTAAGCATATAGACATAAGCCTCCAATATTGAATTGTTTCCATTCGAAATTATATCAAAAGAAACTGGAGATAGATAGTCCAGTAATGAAAAAAAGGATTGCTCCGAAGAACAATCCCTCCTTCCTTAACCGAAAAAGTCTACCCAAATCTTAACAGCACTCGCCAGGATAAGTAAAGCCAATATCGTTTGTAATATTTTTGTATTGATCTTCTTCCCTGCATTAGCACCTAGTGGTGATGCAAGTAGACTTGCCACGATCATGATAGCAGCAGGTGCGTATTCAACCTGACCAGTCGTCACTTTACCAACTGTAGAACCAATGGAAGATATGAATGTAATCGCTAAGGAACTTGCAATTGTCATGCGTGTTGGAATCTTAAGGACAACAAGCATGATTGGTACAAGAATAAAAGCGCCTGCTGCACCTACAATACCTGCACCAATACCTGTAATAAAGGCAAGTGATGAGGCTAGCGTCTTATTAAATGTGACTTCTTGTAAGTTCTGGTCTTCTAAACCTTTTTTCGGAATGAACATCATAACAGCAGCAATGGTAGCAAGAATACCATAAACAAAGTTTACGGCACCTTCAGACATTAACTTCGAACCATATCCTCCAATAAAGCTACCAATTAAAATGCTTACTCCCATGTAAAGTATTAATTGTTTGTTGAGATATCCACCTTTTCGATAAGCCCAAACGCCGCCTATTGTTGCGAAAAATACTTGTACCGCACTAATCCCAGCAACTTCATGAGCTGTGAATGCTGTAAAACCTAACAATGGTGGAATATATAAAAGCATAGGATATTTAACAATCGAACCACCGATTCCTACCATTCCTGAAACGAAGGAACCTGCAAACCCAATTAGAAATATTGTAATCCAAAACATGATATCCATCTTGTGCCTCCTCTACTGTGTAAACAAAACTATAACCCCTGCCCGTATTTAAAAATGTAAAATATAAAGGGATAAGCCATAAAATGACTCCATCCCTTTTATACATTTAGATAAATAGGTTTACATTACCGTCTTCTGCGTCAGCTAGATAAGCAGCAACACCTGCATACGTGATATCATCTAATAGTTCTTGTTTTTGGAAGCCAAGTAGATCCATCGTCATTGTGCATGCCACAAGATTAATATCTTGCATTTGTGCCATCTCAATTAATTCTGGCACGGTTTGTGCATTGTGTTTTTTCATGACTTTTTTAATCATTTTTGGACCCATTCCAGCCATGTTCATTTTAGAAAGTCCTAGCTTATCTGCACCTTTAGGCATCATTTTGCCAAACATTTTCTCCAAGAATCCTTTTTGTGCTTCTACATCTCCGTCTTTACGAAGGGCATTTAGTCCCCAAAATGTGTGGAAAATGGTTACCTCATGATCATAAGCAGCTGCTCCGTTCGCAATAATATACGCTGCCATGGCTTTATCGTAATCACCGCTAAATAAAATAATGTTTGTCTTTTTTGTCTCAGACATGTTGATCCTCCTCTAATTATTACTTATACTTGTATGGGTATAGAAATTCCGAAAAAATTTATCCTTTTTGAATCCAGAATGTGAAAACGCCATCTTCTTCTGTGTCTTCTAGTAGAGAATGACCCGTTGAAGATGCCCATGCAGTTAAATCCTGTTTTGCACCTGCATCAGTCGTTGCAACTTCAAGAATCTGTCCACTTTCTATTTCACCAATCGCTTTCTTCGTTTTAACAATTGGCATTGGGCATGCTAACCCTTTTGCATCTAACTTCTTATCTACGTTCATGAAAATGTCCTCCTTCAAATAAAATTCGTTATAAATGAATGTTATAATTGCTTTCTTTTAATACCTATATGGGTATGATAATACATTATGGTGACATCGTCAACCCCTAGGGGTATATAAAAGTACATTGAATTTCTTTCATGGCTTCAGGTTTGATATGATAGGACTCAACATGAATAAGTGAGGGAATTTAATGCAAAAATTAATTTTAGCTGGAGCAGGTCATGCTCATTTACATATTTTAAAAAAGATGATTGAGGAACCTTTATCAGATGTAGAGGTTACGTTGATATCCCCTTCTGAATATCAATACTACTCTGGAATGTTCTCCGGTTTCACAGAAGGGTTATACAACCTAGATGATATTCGGGTCCATGTAGCTTCCTTATGTGATAAGGCGAATATTACCTTTTATCAACGAGCTGTAGTCTCCGTGGACCCTGAACAAAAAATATTACTCACGGATCAGGGTGATGTCTTAACATATGATGCCCTATCATTTGATATCGGTTCTCTAACGGCTAATACCGATTTAAAAGGTGTTAAGGAATACGCAAAGCGCCTAAAACCTAACTATCACTTCCCTGATATGATCGAGGAAATGAGAGAAAGTAAACGGCCTATTATTGTAGGTGGTGGTGTTGCCGGTACTGAAATTGCACTATCTCTTCAAGCTTGGCGTTCAAAACATGGAATGGAAACGCCTGTGAGCTTATTGAGTGGATCTGATCGCTTATTAGAAAATTATCCAGAAAATACTTCAAGTAAAATCCAAAATATCGTTCAAGAAAGCGGTATTGAATTGTATTTAGATGAAAGAGTCCAAGAAATGAATTCTACGAAGGTTATAACAGAGAACAGAAAGTTAGATTATCAAGATGTATTATGGTTGGGAGGTCCAAGAGCACCTGAACTGTTTCGTCTTTCAAATCTCCCTATAGATGATAAGGGATATTTGAAAGTGGAATCCACCCTTCAAGTTGAAAAATATCCTTCCATATTTGGTGCAGGAGATTGTGTGAGTTTAAGCCATGCACCAGATACACCTAAAAATGGTGTTTTCGCAATTCGTGAAGCCCCTATTCTATGGGAGAACATTAAAGGCTTTCTAACTACGGGGGAAGGACAACATTATCATCCGCAGTCCAAGTATTTAGCCATCATGTCAATTGGAGAAAAGAAAGGTTTCTTACTTTATGGGGGGATCTCAATAAAAGCTAAATTAGCTTGGGCTTTAAAACACCGCATCGATAAGAAGTTCATGGATACCTATAAGAAATATAAAAATGAATAATTCATAAGAAAATAAGAAGCAATAAATAATGCCGTACCCTTTCAATGAGGTGCGGCATTATTTTTTATTATTTAGATCATTTCCATTCTCCCCTCCCCCTTCCTTCATTTATTATTAAAAATTTACTCTACTTATACTTCGTACACTAATGAATAAATGAATGATAATTTATAGATTTTTTTAAAATTTTCGTAAAAATGTTGATGCTTACCTTTCTTCTTGCTACAATGTCCTCTATAGATAAACATATGTACACACAAGAAAGACAAAAGTTCTTTAATCCAGTTAGGAGATGATTTTTTGAAACAACAACTATTTAACGAAGTAAATCATAATGAACAAAAAGAATTGCAACATATACGAATTGGCTTATTAGGACTTGGAACGGTCGGTACTGGAGTTTACCGAATGATTGAAGATTATCAAGAAGATTTACAACATAAAACAGGTTGCCAAATTTCCGTAAGTAAAATTCTAGTGAATACACCGAATAAGATTAGGTCTATTGAAGTTAATCCAGATCTATATACAACAGATCCAGATGATGTCCTGAAAGATCCGAGTATTGATATGATTGTTGAGGTCATGGGTGGAGTTGAAGAGGCCCGTGAACACATTACTCAAGCGTTGAAAAGCAAAAAACATGTTGTTACTGCTAATAAAGATTTGATCGCTTTATACGGAGGTGAGTTACTAAGTCTAGCAAATGAAAATCAATGTGACTTATTCTATGAGGCTAGTGTTGCGGGTGGAATCCCTATTTTAAGAGGTTTAGGTGATGGGTTTTCATCAGATCGTATAACAAAAATGCTAGGAATTTTAAATGGAACAACAAACTATATGCTATCAAAAATGGCTCAAGAAGGTGTAGATTACGATACTTGTCTAAAAGAAGCACAAGACCTTGGGTATGCTGAAGCAGATCCCACATCAGACGTTGAAGGATTGGATGCAGCTAGAAAAGTTGCGATTTTAGGAACGCTAGGATACAACACGCAATTCTCTCTTGATGAAGTTGACGTACAAGGCATTTCTTCTATCGATCAAAAAGATGTTCAATATGGAAGAGAATTCGGATATGAACTTAAACTTTTAGGAATTGCTGATAAACAACATGATGAAGTTGAGCTATCTGTTCAACCTACTTTCATTAAAAAATCTCATCCTCTTGCAAATGTAGATGGCGTAAATAATGCCGTTTACGTTCATGGAGAATCAGTTGGTGAAACCATGTTTTATGGACCAGGTGCAGGTGAACTACCAACAGCCACAGCGGTGACATCTGATTTAGTTACAGTTGTAAAAAACATAAAACTAGGTGTGAACGGAAAAGGAAATGTCGCTCCTTACAATGTAAAGAAAATGAAGCCAAAAGAACACCGATATCACCGCTACTATGTTCGTTTGTTGGTCCAAGACGAGCCTGGTGTAATGGCAACCATCTCAAACTCCCTTGCTGAAAATAATATGAGTATTTCAAATATGGTACAAAAACCTTATAGTAATGAAAAAGCAGAAGTAGTGATTGTAACCCACAAGGTTTCTTTATACGCTCTAGAAGACTGGAAAGACAAAATCAACGCCCTTTCCCCTACATTACAACTTGCAAGCTGTTACGCAGTCGAAGGTGGCGAATAAAATGTCAAAAGGGATCATTGAACGATATAGCAACTATTTACCTGTCACAGAAAATACGCCCCGATTATCACTAGGAGAAGGTAATACTTCCTTACTTTATGCGGATTCTCTCTCTGAGAGATTATCCGCAAACGTATATATGAAGGTTGAAGGATTGAATCCTACAGGTTCATTTAAAGATCGCGGAATGGCTATGGCTGTAGCAAAAGCAAAAGAAAAAGGCGCTAAGGCGATCATTTGTGCCTCTACAGGGAATACTTCTGCTTCCGCTGCAGCATATGCAGCACGAGCTGGTATGGAATGCTTTGTCGTCATTCCACATGGATATGTGGCTTTAGGGAAACTAGCACAAGCTATTCAATACGGGGCTAAAATCATCTCAGTTGAAGGGAATTTTGATCAAGCATTAGAAATCGTTAGACAATTGGGAGAAAAATATCCTTTAGAGATCGTTAATTCTATCAACCCTTATCGACTTGAGGGACAGAAATCAGCATCTTTTGAACTCATTGAACAGCTAGGACATGCACCTGATGTCGTTGCTTTACCTGTAGGAAATGCAGGAAACATTTCGGCTTATTGGAAGGGTTTCAAAGAAGCAGCGGAACATCAATTATGTACATCTCCCCCTAATATGTGGGGATTTGAAGCAAAAGGTGCAGCAGCCATCGTGAATAACCGAGTGTACGAAGAACCAGATACCTTTGCTACCGCTATCCGGATAGGCAATCCAGCAAGTTGGCAACTAGCCGTACAAGCAAAAGATGAGTCTAAAGGGATCATTGATGAAGTATCAGATGAAGAGATCCGACAAGCTTATCAATTATTAGCTGAAAAGGAGGGAATTTTTTGTGAACCTGCTTCAGCCTCTTCTCTAGCTGGGGTAATGAAGCAGTACAAAAATGACGATGTTCCAGAAGGGGCTACGATCGTCATCGTGCTAACAGGAAATGGACTAAAAGATCCGGATGCAGCAATGTCGAACATCCAACAAGAGATAAAACCTGTACCTGCTACAGAAGTAGACTTAGTTCGAAATATTTTTGGCAATGAGGTGTCAGTATAATGGATAAGAAAAAAGTGAATGTAAGGGCACCTGCAAGTACAGCGAATGTAGGTTCTGGTTTTGATTCGATTGGGATTGCTTTAGATATGCACACGGAATTAGAGCTTTCTTCACATAGCCAACTTCAATTTGAATGGTCAGATGAAAATGGAGCCATTACCCCCTTCCCTTTTTCGAATGAAGAAAATTTAATTTTTCAGGCGATGAGAAAAGTATGTAAACTGCTTCATCAGGATATGCCCAAGATGAGAGTGATTGTCAAATCGAACATTCCATCTACTCGTGGCTTAGGAAGCAGCGCCTCAGCCTTTGTTGCTGGGCTAGTTGCGATTAATAAATGGTTAGGGGAACCGTTAACTAGAGATGAACTACTTTGGATTGCCGCAGAAAAAGAAGGTCATCCCGATAATGTTGGAGCTTCGTTATTTGGAGGTGTGTTTGTAGGTGCTATGGATTGGGAAGCAGAGAAAGTGCAGTATAACACGATCCCCTTCCCTTCTAAATGGACGTGGTTAGCAGCCATTCCATCTTACTCCTCTTCTACCGTAAGTGCTCGTAAAAGATTACCGGATTCCTATCACAAACAGGATGTAATTTTTAATGTGAGTCGGTATGGTCTATTGGTATCTTCCATCATGTTAGGGGATGAAGACGGAATCAAAACAGGCTTTTTCGATAAACTTCATACACCTTATCGCCAAGATAAAATACCTGGATTTGATCGCTTAATAAGCAGTAAAAGTGAGACCGATGCACTTGGGTTTGTTATCAGCGGAGCAGGCCCAACGGTATTAGGGCTTTTTAGAGAGGAATCTCCCCTTCAAGCAGCTCGACACCACATGAAAGAATGTTTGAAAACTGAAAAGCATGATGTGGAGATACAGTCCCTAAATGTTGACCCTTCAGGCGTTGTAGTTCGTGAACGTGTAGAACCAAATGATCCTTCCCAATATCATATTGTGAGCTCTTGTTAATCAAAAAACCAGAAACACCCAACCAATAATGGATGTTTCTGGTTTCTTTCGTCCGACAGCAAAGCATTCATTGTAAAAACTTATTCATAAATTTCCGGTCTTCTGTCCTGAAAGATCGGAATTTGTTTTCGAATCTTTTTCACTTCGCTAGAATCTACAGTAGCTGTAAGTAGTGTTTCTTCTGTCCCTGCTTCTGATATAACATCCCCCCAGGGGTTAATCACCATGGAATGTCCACCAAACTCTGTCTTAGGATCACTGCCAACCCGGTTACAGGCAACAACATAACATTGGTTTTCTATTGCTCTACTTATTAATAAAGCTCGCCAATGATCTACACGGACCTTTGGCCATTGTGCTACGACGAATAAAACCTCTGCCCCTTTCGATGTATGGGTACGAATCCATTCTGGAAAGCGTAAGTCATAACAAATAATGCCTGAACTTGAGAGACCTTCTATTGTAAAAGAGCCTTGCTCATTTCCGCTCTTTAAATAATGATGTTCATCCATTAATTGAAAGAGATGCGCTTTGCTATACTCTATTAGATTTTCGCCTTTTCTATCGTAAGCATAAAGGGTATTTGTCGCCCCATCTTCTGTAGTTTTAGAAATTGACCCCCCAACTACACTAATGTTGTACTGTGTAGCTAAGTCGGACAAGAACGCTTGGGATTTCTCACCTTGCCAATCTCCGATATCCGTTAAACGGGATAAATCATAACCTGTATTCCATAACTCAGGAAGAACGAGAATATCTATTGAGGATTCATTATGTATTTGCTGAACTTTTTTCTTGATTGCTTTCATGTTTGCTTCAGGATCTCCGAATGTAACATCCATTTGTAAACACCCAATTTTTAAAGTCATTCGTACGCCTCCTCTTCTATATTCTATATATTCATCTTACAGAATAGTAGCCAAAATATTCAAACATTACACCTTTTGTTTACATAATATTATTATGGTATCCCAGTAAAATTAGGATAAGGCTTCCACCTTATCCCAATCATTCGAACGTTATTGATTTTTCGTCAGTTCGAGGAATTCCTCTACATCTTGAACACATAGTTTCACTGCATTCTCCCAGAATTCTGGCTGCTCAAGATCTACATCTAAATGTTTCTTAGCAAGGTCTTCTACCTTCATTCGACCGGTATCTTGTAGAAGGGCGATGTATTTCTCTTCGAAATCGCTTCCCTCTTCTAGTGCTTTTGCATAAATACCTAAGCTGAACAGATACCCAAATGTGTATGGGAAGTTATAAAACGGTACGCCCGTAATATGGAAATGAAGTTTAGAAGCCCAGAAATATGGCTCATATTCATTTAAGGAATCACAGTAAGCCTCACGTTGAGCCTCTTCCATTAGCGTCTTCAAGCGGTCTACTGATACAAGCCCTTCTTTACGCTCTTCATAAAAACGTGTTTCAAATAGAAAGCGAGAATGAATATTCATAAAGAATGCTACGCTACGTTGAACCTTATCCTCTAATAGAGAAAGACGTTCTTCTTCTGTGCTTGCATTCTTCACTGCCGCATCAGCGACAATCATTTCAGCAAATGTAGAAGCCGTTTCAGCTACGTTCATTGCATAGCCCTGGTTCATCGTATGCACATCATCCATGACGTGTTGGTGGAACGCGTGCCCCAATTCATGGGCAAGTGTCGCGACATTTGAAGCTGTTCCGGAATAGGTCATGAAAATTCGAGTTTGTTTGCTATCCGGAAAGCTTGTGCAGAAGCCTCCAGGACGTTTTCCATTGCGATCTTCAGCTTCAATCCAGCGTTGTTCGAATGCTTTCTTAGCGAAAGAAGCCATTTTTGGTCCAAAACGCTCAAATTGATCAACGATAAATTCAGCTCCCTCATCATAAGAAACAGTCTGGTCTGAGTTAACAATGGGTGCGCCAATATCATAAAAGCTTAATTGGTCTAAACCGAGCATACCAGCTTTACGTTCTAAATATTTCACATAATGGTCTTTGTATTTATTGATCGCATTCCACATAGCATCTAGTGTGTTTTCACTCATACGGTTGATTTCTAATGGCTCTTTTAAGACATTGTCCCAACCACGATGCTTATATTTTTGTAGTCTGAAGCCAGCCAGGTGGTTTAATGTTTCACCAAACAGATCTTCGTTTTCTCCCCATGCATTTTGGAGCTTGTCGAATACTTCTTTACGAACAGAGCGATCAGATGAACTTAATTTATTAGATGCTTGACCAACTGATAATTCTTTCTGTTCACCGTCTTCTTCTAAAGAGATCTTCATTTGACCAACGATCGTGCTGTACATATTCCCCCATCCCTGATAGCCATCAACACTCAGGTCGTTAATAAGCGCTTCTTGCTCAAGCGGAAGTTTTTCACTAGCTTTTTGTCTCTTTTCATCTAAAACAAAAGCGATATCATTCAATTCTGGTTGTGCAAGAAGATCTTCCCAAAGCCCATCTTCAATTTTGATAAGCTTTTGATCTAATGTCGTCATAACAGTTGAGTATTGAGCGATGAGCTCACTAATTTTAGCACGATGCTGACCAGCTTTTTTATCATTTACATCTTGTGCACTTAGGCAACTAACGAATGCTGAACTTTCTCTGAGCCCAACGGCAACCCCTTCTAACTTTTCGATAACGTGATATAGTTCTTTCACTTGTGATGCATCTGTTGGTAGTTTATATGCATCTACCACTTTGGAAAGCTCTTGCAGTTTTTCTTGAACATCTTGAAGATATTGAAGGAATGCTTCTGATTCACTTCCACCTTCGAAAATAACATCTAAATCCCATTTCTGATCGTATGTAGTTCTAGTCATGTACGTTCCTCCTTATTTCGTTTCCCTAATTATATAAAATATTGTGACATTTTACTATGATTTCGATTGGATTTTCTTGGGTCATGCATAAAAAGAAAAAGCTCACCGGAATAGTGAGCTTAATATAGAAGATACTATATAAAAATGGCTTCCAATTGTGGGTTACCTTGAGCATAACCAACGGCTACCGCGTTATAGATCTGATTCGCATCTAACGTCACCCCTGGTATAGACAACACTACTTGATCAGAACCTGCTGGACGAACTTCTAGGTCAACGGTAGTTGGAGGTAATGTCAGATACTCTGAAGCTTCCTTAAAGCTAACATTTGAAAATAGTACATCGCCACCTTTAACAGCAATATCTACAGCAGGGGCATCGGGTGATAAATGAATAAAGCGAGCTTTAGCTCTACCCTGTGCTGGATTTCTGTCATCTTGATAAGCGACAAGAGATAAGTCCTCTACATTACCTGCAGCAGCTAATGTAATGGAAACATCAGCTGGTACGTCAACATCCTGGGTTAGAACAGCTTGATTTTCACCTGTAGGCGTTATTTTTATGCGATATGAACCTGGCATAACTGGAATATAATCACTTGTTTGTTTATATTGTACATTTTCTAAAAGTTTTTGATCATTCACATAAATATCAACTGCTGGCGCATTGGGAGACGCATGAAACGCCCGTACATAAGATTGCCCTTGAGACTGCCGGTAATATCCAGCCATCATTTGCTGATTTTGCATTTGAACAAGCTGGTTCATACATTGAAGATGCTTATAGTAGTACATGACATGTTGTTGTGGATCTATATATTTGTAATAATCCGATAACATGTCATACATTGATGCTTTTTGTGCGAGATCTCTTTCATTATAATGCATAGTCTTCACATCCTTTTATGAAGTTAGTTTTTTACATTCATATCTATGCAAAAGACTGTTCTATCATGTTGATCTAGGCCAAACTTATGGGTTTGTGTTGTAAAATGACACAACAGTTTTACAACGAACGCGGAAATATGATACAGTCTAACAGAATTGATTTTTCGGTAACAACAATTCAGAAGATGGTAACAACACAGAAGTTTCTGGCGACACAGCAGCTGTTGTAAACGGTGAGAAAATCTCTATGGAAGAGTTTACAAAGCAAGTTGACCGTCAGAAGAAAGTCATGAAGCAAAATGGCATGGAAATGAAGGACAAGCAGTTAAAGCAAATTAAGCAGCGTATCATTTCTCAGCTAATTAACACAGAGCTTCTTCTTCAAAAAGCAAATGAAGCAGGAATTGAAGCTACTGATAAGAAGGTCGAAGAGAAATACAACGCTATGACAAAAGATTATAGCGAAGAAAAAATCGACAAGCTTCTTAAACAAAACGGCACAACAAAAGAACAACTTAAGAAAGATCTTGCTAAGCAAATTAAGATCGATGAATATGTAGCTCAAAACACAGAAGATGTTAAAGTTACAGATGAAGAAGTTCAAAAGCGTTATGATTCTATGAAGAAAAACAACAAAGAAATGCCACCTTTAGATAAGGTGAAATCAACACTTAAGCAACAAATCCAGAAATCAAAACAAAACCAACAAGTTTCTAAGCTTCTCGATGAGCTTCGCAAAAACAGCGAAATCGAAAAGAACGTTCAAGTGTAAAACTTGTTAGAAGTGGTCTCTTCATGAGGCCACTTTTTTTATTACAACACACAAAACACATGTGATCCTTTAATGACCACATGTGTTTCTTTTTCTATTATTCCAGTAATGTCTTTAATCTCTTTTGTATTTCTTTTAGCTCTTCAATGTTAATCCCCTCACCGAGAGAATATCGAAGTCCTTCAAAGTATTCTTTTAGTGCCTTAACCAGTTGTTCTTTTTCACGCTGGACGTGCTCGTTCCATTGAGGTTCATAATACGTTTGTAGCTCAGTTGTTTGTTCATCCATATAAGATTGAACGATCGGGTTAAATCGTTCCTGTAAGGCCTCTTTCATATTTTCCTTTTCATTTTTCTCAAAGAATGATTTGGTATTTTTGAAGAGCTGAAGAGGCTTATCCAGTTCTCCTTTATTAACCTGTTCCAAAGGCTTTTGAAATGCAGGAGTTGCACAGTCAACTTCTTGAGCATTTGGAAGAGTTAAGTCGCTATGAATGCCTCTCCCTTTCTCTGCAATATCCCCGTTGAATTCTTGTATCTTTTCTTGCATGTAAGACTCAATTCTCACAGTTACAGCTCTGCATTCATTTAAGAGCTCTTCCTTAAGATGGTCTTGCAGGTCTTGTAAGGCTTGCTTTAACTGCTGTTTGGCTTCTCCTCCTGTACCATTAATGGTTGAAGGGTTGAAAGCTTCTTTGAAAAAGTCTGAAAAACGCAGCATAACACGCTCATGAATGTAGTACGTTTGCTTTTGAATTTTCTGCTGAATATCCTGTGTGTATCGCTTTACAGGAAAAGCCTCAATCACGCCTTGTATTTCTTGCACTTCTTTTTCATATAGCTCAAGCTTCCTTCTTTTCTCTTCTTTATTTAATGATGCAGAATCAATATACTGTTTGAGCGTCCGATTTGCGCGTTCCAAATCATATAATGCTGCATTCGTTATGATAGATGTTAATTCCTCATGGATAAAGGAATAAAAAGAATGTTCAAATGCTTCAATACCTGAATTCCCTAAGACAGCGTGCTCTTTCGTTTCACCATCTATCTTCTCTTTAGTTGCCATCAAACTTGATACAGCAAACATGCGAGGGAAACGGATGCCGAACTTTCCAAGTTGTTCTGCTAAATAATCCTGAACGAGTTCAAGTTCACTTTCACTCTGAGCTAAATCAGCCGCATTAATGATAAAGAACATTTTATCCAGGCTGAAGGCATCTTTTACACGCCCCAGTTGTAAAAGGAAATCTCGATCAGCACGAGAGAATGGATGATTGTAATAGGTCACAAACAAAATCGCATCAGCTTGTTTGATATACTCAAAAGAAACCTCTGTGTGACGGGCATTTACAGAGTCCGCTCCAGGGGTATCTACTAACGTGATGCCTTCTCTTGTAAAACCACAATCATAGTAGAGTTCCATCCATTCAACATAACAGGATAAACGCTCCTGAGATACATACTCAGCAAATCTCTCTAAGTCAATGGAGATAGTTTTACCAATGGAAGAATCCAACTCGTTATAGCCTTCAACTATAGCTTGTAGAAATGATAATCGCTTTTGATCCTTCGCATATTGTTTAGAAGTTTCCGGGTTTTGTTTGATCCATTTAAGGACATCTTGAAATCCCTCTGTTTGAAAAGGCAATTCATGTAACGCATGAATGAGATCGTCATAAAGTTGATCTTTTGTCTTAAGCTTTACAACTACAGTCCCGTGTTGATACGCGCTAGTTGGCGGACTGATTTTATTGATAGTCGCTGTCGTTGGGTTAGGTGAAACAGGTAACACTTTTTCACCTAAAAGAGCATTCGCAAAAGAAGACTTTCCAGCTGAAAAGGCACCGAATAATGCTACAGTAAAATGTCTTGTTTGAAGACGATCTTGTTTTTGACGTAAGTCCTCTCTTATTGATTGAAACCCTTTTAAGGATTGTAAAAGCTCCTGAGACTCTTCAAGACGGTCAATCATCTCTTCTGCTTTTACAGTAGATTTCTTATCCTCATTTGAATCGAATTCAATCTCTTCTTCTTGTTGGGGTTCCTCCGTTATGCTGATATCCATTTCAGTTTCTTCTTTCACCTGAGATTCTCGTTGGAATAAAGCTGCAGTCGCTTTATCATAAGCACCCTCATCTAAGGCTGTTTCATTCAGAATCTTTTGTAACACACTTTTACGCTCTTCAATGCCATGTTCAATTTGTTGGATTTTTTCCTGTACGTCTTGAGCGCTCTCTGATCTTTCTTTAAGTTTTTCTTTTTGCTGAAGTATTTCCTGTGATTGACTTTCCAATCTGTCTTTTACAGCTTTCCATTCATCCTGTGCTTTCTGTTTGTACTTTCTACGAATATCATTCGCTACATCCTCTGTGTACACTAACAAGTAGTCGCCACCACTACCGGCACCTGTTTTAATCAGGTTAACTAGCTCAGAAGGTTCATAAGTAACGGTGAAATTTTGCAAGCTTTGCAAAACATTCTCATCCTGGACATCAAACTCTTTAGCGAGCTTCACCAACACATTACGAACAGGCCATTCAATGTTAGCTTCAACTTTTTCCATAAGAGCCTTGTGAAAATCGTTAAGCCTTTTCTCCCGCTCTTCTTCAGTTTTTGATTTAGAGAACAGAAAACCCACTTTAAAGTCTTTTTGATAAGCTTCGATAACTAGACGAGCTTTCTCCCGTACCTCGTGGGGCATAATATAAGCGTTCTTTAGCGTTGATTGAAGGTTCTCCATTAAAGCTTTCTCTGACTGTTTTGGTCGATCTTTTATGGCTTTTATATCAGCTTCAACTTCATCTAAAGGTTTTGCTTCTGTATGGTCTAATGTTTGATGAAGTTCTTCAATAACATCCTCTTGTTCTTCTCGAAAAGACTCTATATGTTCTTGAACAATTTGGCTAGCAGAATGATCAATGGTTTCATCAATATACTGATCTTTTCGTTGGAATAACTCCTGCAACCTATTCTTCAGTGACTCTATTTGATTATAAGAATGTTCTAAGTCTGTTAAAGAAGTATAAAAGATCTCTTCAGCTTGAATGCCCCAGTTGGATAAAGCTTTTCGGGTGCTTTCTTGGAAAGATGCAAAGGAAAGCTCTTCTTCCTGATGTTTATCAATTTGGTTAATAACAATATAAAGCGGTTTCCCTCTCTTTTGCATTTCAGCCAAGAATGAGAGATTAACTTCTGACTGGACGTGGTTGTAGTCCATCACATAAAACATAACGTCCACCAGATGAAGCGAGGATTCCGTCATAATTTGGTCCGCATCGTTCGAAGAATCAATACCTGGTGTATCCATAACAGATACCCCTTCAGGCAATAACGAATCCTCTTTACTAAGCTCAATAGCTTTAATAGCGTCGCCTTCTTTACAGTAAGACTTAATCGTTTCTAAATCATAAGGTTCCCGGTACTCTACGGGGTCCTCTTCAGTAAAATAAACCCTAGCATACCCTCTACCCTTTTTGACTTTCACGAGATTCGCACTCGTCGGTATAGGACTAGATGGCAATAATTCTTCCTCTAAAACTGTATTAATCATCGTTGATTTACCAGCCGAGAAGTGACCAGCAAATCCAACTAAAAACTCTTCAGATTGAAGTTTTTCGAGTAGGTCTAACGCTTTGTAAGCTTGTTTTTCATCATGGAGTGTTAACAAGCGGTCATACAATGAAGATAATTTCGTTAATAAATCTCGTTTATAACTCGTTTCAATGCTCATCTGTGGTAACTCCTTTGGTTGCATTAAATCGTAACCGTTTCCAATTGTTTGTTCGTTTTTCATTCACTATGTACTATTGTACGAAAAAAAGGTGGATTATGACAGTAGTAGCAACAGAAAAACCTATCCGA
>SDGW01000483.1_pt1 | contig 23754 bp, 24 predicted proteins | sample 2873831 | NCBI WGS metagenome assembly SDGW01 (sample SAMN08132700, study PRJNA421101) | hypersaline lake metagenome | isolation source: celular fraction 0.22 microns magnesium sulfate-rich crust from ephemeral... | place: Spain: Penahueca Lagoon, Toledo | collected 2011-07 | reverse complement strand
TCAAGTTTCTCAAGGAACTTTTCTACTTCTTTCCTATCCTGGATCATATCAGCTTCTTGATCCAGTTCCTCTTCAAGGTTCTCCGGTTCTACCCATTTGACCTCCTGAAGATCGTCTTCTGCCTCAGCGTCTTTTTCATCGGCTTCACAGTGGAAAATTATTCTAACGATTCCCTCTTTGGTGAGATATGTGTCAATCAGCTGGTGTACTTCGACTTCCTGCCCTGTTTCTTCCTCAATCTCTCTTCTGACTGCACCTCTTATTTCCTCGTCTTCGTCCATATGTCCTCCTGGGAAGTGCCATTCCTCGCTGTAGGGATGTCCTTCTTTCTCCGTTTTCTGACCGATCAGAACGCCTCCCTGATTTGTTATAATTCCTGAAACCACGACCCGGAATTTGTCTCTAGCCATCTATTACATCAACTCTTCTCAAGTTCTCTCTAAGACCATCAACCGTCTCAAACTTTTCTAAATCCTCTGCCTTAACCCATTCATATTCAGTACGTTCCAAATACAGCTCCGGTTCTTCTTCATCTACAAGAACTAGTGCCGGATGAACGAGAACTTCACGGCCTTCTTTTTCCAGACCAAAAGGATCTCCGGTTCTCAGAACGCCGCCCGTAAGACCGGTTTCTTCTCTTAAAGTCCTCAAAGCCACTCTTTCCGGGTCCGCGTCTTCATCCCCTACTTCCTCAGTCGGAAAATCCCATTTCCCAGGCTCCATACCTAAGCTCTCAGATCTTCTTGTCAAAAGGAATCGGTCTTTCCCACGATGGTAAGGTACTGCGGTCGCAACCTCAGTAGAACTCATAAATAAGGTTTAAAGATCTAGCGTTTTCAATTCTTCTACTTTCCAAAGATAAAGTCTCTTTAACAAACATGTCTAACTGCATTCGTAGTTATATTCTCTCATTGGTATTAAATCATTATGAATAAGACTTATCTCACCTTTGTTTCCCTGCTGACACTTAGCCTGATATCCGGCGTTGCAGCACAAGGCATGCATATGCAGGATAGTCCTATGCAGCAACAGAATCAAAGCCAGACGGACGAGAATATGCAACAGAGACAACAAATGGATCAAATGATGAACCAGATGCAACAGATGATGGATCGGATGGAACAGATGATGGAGAGAATGGAGCAAATGAATCAGTCCACGATGAATCAGTCAGGTAGATAGAATAAATGTACTAGACTGAGAGAAGCGATTCAAAAAGTACTGTAAAAAATACTCTAGTATCACACTGCAGGAACTGGGAAGAAAAAGAACAGAAAGGATTTTTCTAACACCTCCTTCTCTTCTTGGTAGCCTAGTAAGATGATTCAGCACAGTGCGAACAGCAGAATGTTTTCCCTTTTTCCTCGTATCCTCCGCTGTATATTTCACATCCGCAGTTCTCGCATTCTTCTATTTCGCCTTGGACTGCTGCATTGAGGATTTCGCCAAAGGCATCAAGCTGTTCTCTTACTAGGTCTTCTCCATCCTCTGTTAGCTGATATACTTTCTTTCCTCTGTCTCCTTTCTCTTCTACTGTAGCAACTCCCTTGTCAGTTAGTTTTTCTAGAAAAGGATAGATGTGAGAAGTTGTCGGCTTATTACCAGTTATTTCTTCTATATCCTTGATTATCTGGTAACCGTGCTTTTTCCCTGATTCAAGAAGCAGCACTGTGTAAAGCCTGTTTACGTTCGACAGGTTAAGTTCTTCCATTTTTAAGCCCATAATCCAGCAACCTCAGCAAAATTTTATATCATTATGTGACATACCTTGCTTATGAGTCAGAGAGCTTCAGAACTCGGAAATAAAATTTCTGCTTTGATATCAGGCGATAGAATGAGAATATCTGCTGCACTCATAGTTCTAGTGCTCCTGGGATCTATCGCCGCAAATAGCCATAGCAAACCTACTAGTTCATCGGACTTCAATAGGGCCGATGTCATGTTCATGAACATGATGATCATTCACCATGATCAGGCAGTTGAGATGGCAGAAATGGCAGAAAACAGAACTGATAACGAAAATATTCTGGAGCTTGCAGAGAATATTTCAGAAGCTCAGAAATCAGAAAATAAGCAAATGGCAGAATGGCTGAGCCAACTTGGAATGAAAAGACCGACAGAAGGTCATCGAATGGCAGGAATGGCTTCCCAAGAGGAGATGCAGAGACTGGAGAACCGTAGTGGTAGAGAATTCGATCTTCTGTTCTCAGAATTGATGATCACACATCACAGAGGCGGAATTCAGATGGCACAAACTTTCATTCCTCGAGGAAGAAATCCCGAACTCATAGAGCTGGAAAAGGAAATGGTTAGAGCTCAGACAGAGGAAATACGTTTGATGAATGAATGGCGAGAGAAGTGGTGAACACCAGTGAAAAACTTTAGTCGCATATGTCGAGATCTACCCGAACCTCAGATTACGGAGATTTCCGAGGACTACTATCTAGAAACCCTGTTTATCGAAGGATCTTCACCAACAATCGTGTTTATTCATGGAGGCGGAGGTAACCTACGGAACCCCTACCTTCAGCTAGATCATTTCAGAGGCGAGTACAGCCTACTGACCTACAGTCTATCAGGATATGAGGAATCATCGTATCGAAAAAATCAGGATCTTGAAAAACACGTTGAAGACCTGAGAAAATTGATAGAGTCCTACAATCTCGACAGAGTTGTTCTGCACGGCCACAGCTACGGCACAGAGATAGCTATCGAATATGCGAAGAAGTATGATCCGGAAGCACTTGTGCTGGTTGGAGGCGGAGCCTATGACCTAACACCAGAATGGGAGAAACCTCTTCTCAAGATAATGCTAGCGCTCCGGCTCTACAAGCTACCTACAAACACCTGGCTGATGAAGAAGCTTGCAAAGAAAGCTCTACACCCTGAAACTTCTGAGAAACGGATAGAAGACTTCCTTAAATCCAATCCTATGCCTCATCGTAGATCAGCATGGGATACGATCGTCCGTTCTTTCTGGGAATACGATGCTGGAAACCTGAAGGAAATAGAATGCCCTAGTCTTGTTCTTCACGGATCCAGAGACGGGATTGTTCCAATTGACGTAGCTAGGAAAACGGCCAAGAATATACCCCGAGCGAAGTTCAAGCAGATAGAACGTGCAGGCCATGTTCCCATGGCAGAACAACCTGAAACATATAACAGAATACTGCAGGATTTTCTGGAACGTAGACTGTAAACCAATGTCCTCACCTATCACATGATGATATAAAGTTTGATGACATAGTTGATTCCGTGATCGAAATGAAACTCAAAACCCAACTTACCGTATTTGCAGCATCACTCATTACTGCTCTTTCCACAGTAGCAGCCCACAGCGAAGAAGATCCAGCCTATGGCCATATGATGTGGAGCGACGGCAGTTGGACGCATAACGCCGGACACATGGCAGGCTACAACATGTGGGGAATGGGCTGGTTCGGACTAATCTTCGGACTCGCTTTCTGGATACTCGTAATCCTTGGACTAATCTTCCTTTACCAGCAAGTCACGGAAGACAGAAGTGAAGAATAGAATGAACGATTACGGAATAACCGCAGAGGTCGAATACAGCTACCTTGACGCGATAGAAAAGACCAATGAGACTCTCACAGAACATGGTTTCGGCGTGCTTTCAGAGATAGAAGTATCTGAAACACTGGAGGAAAAACTGGGCGTAGAGTTTGATGATTACATGATAATTAGGGCATGTAATCCCGAAAGTGCTTATCAGGGATTACAAGAAGACTAGAATAAGGAGGCTTCAACGAATGGAACACAACCACGATCACGACGATGAACACTCTGACCACGACTCCAATCATGGACACAAACACCATGAACTAATGTTCAAACGGAAATTCTTCATCTCAACTCTTCTTTCCATACCGGTTCTGTACTTCAGTACTTTTGTATCAGGAATGTTTGGATACACACCGCCAACCTTTACCGGCAGCAACATGATCGTTCCTTTGTTCTCAGTAATAATTTTCGGTTACGGAGGTCTGCCATTCCTGAAAATGGCGAAGTCTGAGTTTGAGGATAGACAGCCAGGAATGATGATGCTAATCTCCCTCGCGATTACAGTGGCGTTTACATACAGTATCGCATCGCTCTTCCTTCCTACACAGTCCTCATTCTTCTGGGAACTGGTAACATTGATCGACATCATGCTCCTCGGCCACTGGATCGAGATGAGAAGCGTACGGAAAGCCTCTGGAGCACTGGACGAACTCGCCGAACTGGTACCAGATACAGCTGAAAGAATACTTGAAGAAGGCTCTACAGAAGAAGTGAAGGTCTCGGATCTTGAGGAAGGCGACAGAGTGCTTGTAAGGCCGGGTGCCTCAGTTCCAGCAGATGGAGAAGTAGTTGAAGGAGAGTCAAGTGTCGATGAATCAATGATCACAGGTGAGTCAAAGCCTGTCGACAAAGAACCTGGAGACGAAGTAATCGGAGGTACAGTCAACAACGACGGCAGCCTCAGAGTTGAGATAAAAGCAACAGGAGAGAAAACAGCACTCTCTGGAATAATGAACCTTGTAGAAGAAGCGCAGGAATCAAAGTCAGATACCCAGCTCCTTGCGGATAAGGCTGCCGGCTGGCTTTTCTACATCGCTCTAGGCTCCGGCTTCATAACATCTATTGCATGGATGATGGCCTCCGGGCTTAACGTAACAGTGATCGAGAGAGTTGTCACAGTACTTGTCATCGCCTGTCCGCACGCACTCGGTTTGGCTGTACCGCTTGTGGTAGCTATCAATACCTCCATGGCGGCCAGGAACGGAATACTTGTACGTGACCGTGTAGCAATGGAGAAATCACGGGCGCTTGACACCATAGTCTTCGACAAGACCGGAACACTCACCGAAGGAGAACAAAGCATCACCGGAATTGAGACAGAAGGAATTGAAGAAGACGAAGCATTTTCACTGATGGCTGCAGTAGAATCCGACTCAGAACATATGATTGCCGAGGCAGTGAGAAATGAGGCAGAGGAAAGAAACCTCGAGATACCTGAAGCCGGAAGCTTCCAGGCAATAAAAGGAAAAGGAGTAAAGGCTGAAGTCGATGGAGAAATCCTCTACGTTGGTGGACACAACCTCATAGAGGCAGAAAACATTGAAGTGCCTGAGAAGCTTGAAGATTTCAGAGATAAAGCCGGTTCCAATGCAGAGTCGGTCATATACCTTATCAGAGAAGAAAAAGCTGTTGCTGCAGTAAGTCTTGGAGATAAAATCAGGGATGAAAGCAAAGAAGCAGTACGGAAACTTCATGAAAGAAATATCGAAGTCGCGATGCTCACAGGAGACTCAAAGGACGTAGCTGAGGCCGTAGCAGATGAACTCGACATCGACACGTTCTTCGCAGAAGTGCTTCCTGAAGACAAGGATAAGAAGATACAGGAACTTCAGAACCAGGACAAGAAGGTTGCGATGGTCGGAGACGGTGTGAACGATGCCCCAGCGCTGACTAGAGCAGATGTCGGGATCGCGATTGGAAGCGGTACAGATGTAGCTGTAGAATCTGCGGACATCATACTTGTCCATAACAACCCTCTCGACATCGTCAAACTATTGAACCTCAGCGACCTGAACCGTAGGAAGATGGTACAAAACCTTTTCTGGGCGACCGGATACAACGCACTGGCAATACCTCTCGCCGCAGGAGTACTGGCTCCTATCGGGATCATCTTATCGCCAGCAGTCGGAGCAGTAGTGATGTCGCTCAGCACAGTGATAGTCGCATTGAACGCCCAGTTAATGAAGAACGCTGCGATTTAGAAGAAAGAAAAATTGAGAAGCGGAGTAAGAGCTAGAAGTCTTCGTGAATCCAGTAACGTTCTACTTTTTCCAGGTTGATCCAGTGAGTTCCTTCCTCCCCTTCCACCTTGGCGATCGGCTCTTCAAGAAACTCTGTGTTGTGGAGGTGTAGTTCTCTTTCTTCCCCAGAATCTGTTCTTACCATGATTTCGCCTTTTTCCTGAATCTCGTTCTTCAGTCGTTGATACATTACCATAAAGAAACTGTCAAACCGCGGGAATAAATAATCTTACTTTGACGACTCGAAAAGCTTCTTCTCCAAACTCTGAAGTCCAAGGAGTTCAACAAAGTCTTTCCTGTCAACAACCAGTTCGGAGATAGCTGCGAAAGGGATCGCAACAGCGACAATAATGCCTATCATCCTCAGATCAATCGGCTGTCCAGTGATAAGCTTCACCGCTATAAGATCCTCCACAACACCTAGAAGAACACCGACAACCAGAAACTCGAAAAATCTCTCCAGATGCTGATGTTTCAAAGACCGATCACTATACAGAGATTAGAAAATACCGTTTAAAATTAGCCGGGTCAGGGATTTGCACCCTGGTAGGCGGCTACCTCCATTCGAAGCTAACGCTTCTCGATCCCGTTTTCCGGAGGAAAACAGGCTTTGCAGGCCGCTGCATGAGCTCCTCTGCCAACCCGGCGCAGACGAGATATAGAAACATACATTATGAAGATTTAAAACAGGACTCGTAGAGCCATCTAGCTTAACACCTTTTTTAACAGTTCATCATTTTAACTTAGCTAAGAAAGTGAGGGGAAATAAATGAAAGTCGAAATTCTAGGAAACGTACAGGACGGCGGAGTACCGCATCTAGGCTGTACCTGCGAAGTATGTGAGAACGCACGAGAAGACCCATCCGAAACAAAATTCGTCAGCTCCCTGGTACTGAAAGAAGGAGAGGACAACAGCTCCATCAGATACGTAATCGGGGCATCACCGGACATCAGACACCAGATCAGAGGAGAGTACCTGGACGGGATTTTCGTGGCAGACACACACCTAGGGGACATTACCGGACTTGTATTCCTCGGAAAACACGCAATGAACTCTGATGGGGCAACAGTCTACTGCAACAGCGAAGTAGAAGACTTCATCATGAAGAACGACCCTTACCGCCTGATGGTAGACCACGGACATATGGAGCTTCAGGAGTTCGAAAACGGTGACGAAGAAGATATACAGGGCGCAAGCATCGAAGCAAGAGAAGTCATCAGCAAAGGAGACTACGGAGACACATCCTCCTACATGATCAAAGGAGAGACACACCCAACAATCCAGGAAACAATGGAACTGTTCGAAGACGAAGACACAGACATCTACTTCACCAACATGAACCACACCAACCCAGTCCTCCGGGAGAACAGTGAAGAAAAACAGGAACTCGAAGACAGAGGATTTAATCTGGCAGAACACGGACAAGAATTCGAGATATGAAACATCTCCAAAAGAAATTAGACAGTTTGTACGAAAATAGCAAATAAAATGTCAGATGATGGCTCTCAAACTGTCGAAGTTCCCACAGTAGAAAAACCTGGATTAGTTGATGCATATCAACTAGGTTCGATAGTGCAATGGCTTAAGACGTCTATTGACGAAGAAACTGAGTATAAGACTGTGGCCGATATTCTTGATCAACTATCTTCAATGTTGGTAAAGTTTGGTTGGACCGGTTCAGTAGCAGACGAAGCTAGAGAAATGGAAAAAGGAATTCGTGAAGAAAAAGACGATAGAACTTTAGATGACTCTGACCTCAATGCTTTCAACCAAAAAATCGGTCAATGGGAGAGAAATATTGGACTATGGCTAAATAGTGAGGCAGTAATTAACGTACATAATACCGGACTTTTCGACACCGAAGCAGCGATGAACAATCCTGCACAACTATTCGATCCGGATGTGTGGGACTGGCTGCCAGAAACACCTCAAGGAGACATAAGGGAAGCTTGTCGTGCTTTAGCAGCTGGTTGCTCCACAGCAACAGTAATGTTAGCTTTGAGATCGGTTGAAGATAGATTAAGACACTGGTATAAGGAAGAAACTGGAGAGTCCTTGGAAGGCCCCTGGGGTTCAGTTCTGGGAGAATTAGAAGAAGAATTTGAAGATAAACAAAAACCCGCCGTTCTTTCAAACTTAGATTATCTAAGAGAAAAGAGAAACGAAGTCAACCACCCGGACAGATCCCCTAACTACTCAGAAGCAATTACTACCCTCTACATGACAAGAGGTACCATAAATGAGATTTATAAAGAATTGAATTAACCACCCTTCTCCTTTTAACATTTCCAACTAATACTCTTGATATGGTAGGCCGGGCGGTTTGGGGTCGCCTTTTTCCGGAAATCCTCGTGATGCCGGAGCCGTCAACCAGAGGGCGGCGTTCTCTCTGAGAGTTCGGCCCTGTAACTGGTTGTTGATGGTCCGTCCTCCGGGATGCCGCTTGGTGTGAATCGGGTCAGGCCTTGACGGGAGCAGCCCTAAGCATCAGGTGGTATGTTCGGAGGGTGGCGGACCTGAGACCAGTTCAGGATTCCCCGACTCCAGGGAGACGTCCACCTCTGGGAACCACTATTTTTCCGTTGTCCTCACACCCCTGTATTTTTAGGCGAGAAATCTAAGTTCTTTCTATGAACTGGGAAAAAGGAATTTCTCCTCTGATAGCGGCGGTTCTTCTGATCACTTTTGTCATCGCTATCGGCGCACTTGTAAGCCCTTTCATGAACGAGCTTGTAAAGGACAGCCAGGAGACAACAAATGAGGATCAGCAGGAGCTTCTGGACCATGTAGGCGCAGGTATGGAGATCAAGGAGTTTGCCTACAATTCCTCTTCCGGTAACTATACTATCACTGTCCAGAACACTGGAGAATCCAGAATTGAGAACTTTACAGCGACAGCTACCGGAGACCAGATCTTCCACGAGGAGTATGATGTGGAGCTTGCCAGAGGCGAAAGCCATAGATTCACCTTTGATACAGACGCATCTACAGAAGAAGATAGGCTTGTTATTGAGGCAGGTAACCTGAATATTCAGACCGAGAAGATTATCCAGAAATAGACAACAGTGTTTACAACTTTTGGGAGGTAATACATTTCCAGTGGTAGAGCTTTGATACACGTCTATGGAACCTCTCATGTCTCCCAGGAAAGTATTGATCTAATACATGAGAAGATAGAAGAACATGATCCAGAAATCGTCGCTTTAGAGCTTGATTTCACACGTTTAAACGGCCTTCTCTCCGATAAAGAGAAACGTTCGGGAGGCCCTGTTTTCATTCGTCTGATCAAAGCCTTTCAGGATATGATCGGCTCAAAAACAGGGGTTATGCCAGGGCAGGAAATGCTTTATGCATACAATAAAGCCGTTGACGAGGAAAGAGACGTGGCTTTGATCGATCAGGAAATATCTGAAACTGTTAGAAACCTTAAATCAACTCCACGCAAGGAAAAAGTTAAAGCTGCAGCACATCTTGTTGTCGGAGCGCTTTTTTCCGGAAACTTTGATGCTTCCGAAATACCGGAAGACCGGTTCATAGATCAGCTGCTTGCAGAGTTTGAGTTTAAGTTCCCAGAGCTTCACAGGGTTCTTGTAGAAGATAGAAACCGGTACATGGTTAAAGCACTGGAGCAGCTTCAGGAGGAGAACCCTGAAGGAGATATAGTCGCTTTTGTTGGAGCAGCGCACAGGAAAGAGATAGAGAATGAGTTAAACCCAAACTAAATGGGTCGTCAGCAAAAACCAGCGAACCGTAATAGAGATATAAATTTCCGAGGACAAATCTTGCTTCTGTCAATGAAGGCTATTGTCAAAGTTGTCTGGTCGGAGAACGAAGTTCCAGCCCTGAAAGTTGCGACGCAGGAAGGTTATGAATATATAGATCTTGATGAAGACGTAGAGCTTGAATACGAAGTAACTGATGAAAGAAGATGCGTCGGTTATCACTCCGATAGAGGTGAGATGAAACCTTGTCCCGGATTCAGGGAGATTGATTCCGGCGATCAGTGCCGGGAATGCAGAAACAAAGACATCTATACAGGCTGGAGAACTGGAAACCAGGCTCCCGAGGGAGGTAAAGATACAGATTACAGCGTTTATATGGCTCAGTGCGGGGAAAAAGTGAAGGTTGGAGTGACAAGAAGCTCCCGGTTAAGGACTAGATGGCTGGAGCAGGGAGCTGATTACGCCGCTGAACTTTCAGGCAGTTTAACCGCAGAGGAAGCTTTAAGCTGGGAACAGGAACTTTCTGATAAAGGTTTGAAGGAGAGAGTCAGGAAGGAGAATAAACTGGATTATGCTGACAGAAAACTCCTGGAAAGCAAAATGGATGAGTTCGATGTGGAAGGAGAGATTGAGAAAGTTGGAGAAGAGTTGAGCTGTAGCAAGCTTTTCAGAACAGGAATACTTCCTTCACCGGTCGAAAAGGTGAAAGGCCAGATAGTTTCGAACGGAAGGGCCGGAATGATACTTACTTCCGGGAAAACCCTGAGAAAACCTCGGCAGAAAGGACTGAAAGATTTCTGAAGACCGGTAAAAGTTAATACATAGGAGAACAGTTTGTAACTATATGACCGACTTCGAAAGAGAGTTAGTAAATGCGTTCAACAAGTTCTTCGAAGAAGAAGAGCTTAATGGCATAGCACATAGAAAGAAACAACACCGGTTTTCCTCACAGCTGTGCGACGTACTTGTGGATTCACAGCACGAGATGTTTTACCTGGCGATTGAGAACAAGTCAGTGAAGACCTCCTCCACGAACAAGCTTTATTTTTCACAGCATTTCTCGGTATCGGACGGAGGACACCAGGTAGAACGTATATCCGATTTCCTGGATAGATCCGGCAGAAAAGGGTTTCTTGCCGTTGAGTTGAAGAGAGGTCGAGGTAAGCCGCGGGAAGCGTACATGGTACCTTGGGAAGTTGTCAGGAGAAAATACCGGGAAGACGAAACCGGCATCCATCTCGATGAGATACGTGAACATCCAGAGCTTCTACGATCAGGCGAAGTCTACTCTGTCGAGGATATATGTCAGGGACTCCAGATTTAACAGGTTTTTAAACGGTTTAAACCTAACTTTTACCCATGGCTGCACCTTTGAAGCCGTCGATCGAGGAACTTAACTATTTTGTCATAGCTTCAGTAGTTGTTGGTGCAGCTCTCACTGCTTTTCACGGCGTTTTCGAACCTAGAGTCGGAGTTTTCTACGTATTCATAGGCGCTTTAACTATTCTCCTAAGAGAGTTCGGTCAGAGAATGATTGCGCAGTGGATGGACGCCGAGGTAGAACTTGAGCTCTCACCTGACGGATCCATCACCACGGTTGTAGGTGCAATCATATCCGTTCTTACAGGTCTGCCAGTCATTCTGCTTTTCCCTGTAACGAACCGATACGATGTAGAGAGCTATGAACACTGGGGTAAAAGCATTGACGCAATGTGGATAAAAAGAGAGTTCTGGCTTGTCTCAGGCGGAATAATAGCGCTTCTGATCGGATGGATAATCAGTTACTCCGTAGGCTTCGAAGAACTTTCGGCAGCGATTTCGTTCTTCACATTCTTCCAGCTTATGCCTTTTGACAACGGCTCTATACCTACTGGAAAGACTGATGGCGCCACCATCCTGAAGATGAGCGGTTTCTACTGGTCGATCTTTATGGCTCTGACCCTGATCAGTTTTGCTTTAATCTGATAATTTAAATTCAAGCAAACTCCTAATGTCTTTATGCCGAAGATCAGCGTCGGACGAGATGAGGAAGACCGTGAGGAACACGGACTGAAAGGAACCGGAGTGATAGGCAAACATCTTGTAGGAGAGAACCACGAAGCGCACAAAGCCAATCCAATCCATTTTGATATGGCACGGCCTCACGTAATGGGGATCTTCGGTAAGAGAGGTACCGGTAAATGTCTTAAACCCGATGAAAAGGTTTTCACAAAAGAACACGGTCTGAAGCCAATAAAAGAGATATTTAAAAAGGCTAGTTCTGAAGGAAAAGAAAAGCTTAATGAAAACGATGAGGAGTTATACGAATGGGAAGGACCTAACACAGTATCTCTGAACAGCGCCAAAAAAACTTCAGAAAACAAGATAATAGCTGCATATCGGAAGAAAGTCAACGAAGAGCTTTTCAAGGTTGAGACATCTTCAGGTAGAGAAATAACAGTTACTGGAGAACATCCTCTCTTAACCATAAATGGCTGGGAGAACACAGATAATTTGGAGGAAGAAAGCAAGATAGGTATTCCTCGATCAATCCCCTCTGATTTCAAAACAGAAAAACTGGAAATCCCAGCAGATTTTGAAAAAGCAGATTACAGCACACGCTCCTATAGGAAAGAAGATTTAGTAAGTTCGGACGGAGAAAACATTCAAGACATACATGACGGTTCCGGATCATTCGAAAGAGTCGTAAAGGATGCGAAAGATAAGAACTTGATACAGGTAGAAAATAGGGAAATAAAGACAACAGCTAAAGGAAAAGAAACAGTTGAAGAACGTGAAGCTTCAGAACATTATCGCCTGGGTAAATGCAAACCGATCACGTTACCCGAAAAAGTTTCCCCTAAGTTTGCTGAATTCATGGCCTATCTTATAGCTGAAGGACATGAGCAGAAACTCGCAGAGAATAAATACAGGATAATCTTCGCAAACAATAACAAAGAAATACTTAGGAGATTCAAAGATCATGGAGAAAATTTATTTGATCTAGAATTCAAGCAAGCCGATGAACTAACAGTATACTGCGACTCATTAGCGTTGGAGAAGTTTCTGGAACACAATGGATACTCTCCCTCAAATAAATCATTTGAAAAACAAATACCTAACTTTATCTTAGAGAGTCCAGACAAGGTCGTTAAACGGTTTTTGAGAGCTATTTTTGCCTGTGAAGCGAATGTCACCGATCAACAGATAGAATTTACCTCAGCAAGCAGAGATATAGTCGATAAAATCTCACACATGTTATTGAGATACGGAATAGTATGTCGAATATCTGAGAAAGAGAAATATGCCTCAAATACGGAAGAGAAGAAGACAAGAACTTATCAGCAACTGGTAATCTCAGAGAACAGAAATCTCTCACGTTTCAAGAAGGAAATAGGATTCGGTATTGGGTATAAAAACACAAAACTAGCTCGAATAACTCAGAGGAAAAAGAACACCAATGTAGACACAGTTCCATGCGGCTCAAAAATCAGAAAAGCAAGAACGTTAATGGATGCGGATAGACCTCAGATCGCAGACCACAAGCAAAGCCTCAAGGCTTACGAGGACGGAAAATACGAACCTAGTAGAGAGAAACTAGCAGAAATCACTTCTGCATTAGAGGACCACCTCCACAAATTAGAGAATCTCAAAGAAAAACTAGAGAATAACCCGAAAATCGAGATTGTCGAGGAATTAATAGAGACCTCCGGAATAAAATGGAGAGAAATTAATTCAGAACTAGGATATGATAGAACAGACAGAAGATTCCTAGAGTATAAGAAATATAGGGAAGACCCAGAGAAAATAGCGAAACCTGTATTGGCAATATTTGAAAGAAAACATCGCTTGAAAAAATCTAAAAAAGAAATTGAAGAACTTAAAGATCTTTCTAAGTCAAACATCTTCTGGGACGAAATTGAATCAATAAAGAAAATAGACTACCGCGGCTATGTATATGACCTAACCGTAGAAAACGATCACAACTTCATAGCAGGTTTCGGAGGAATTTTGTGTCATAATAGTTACTCGATGGGAACTATAATCGAAGAAATACAGGGATCCGATATATCACAGAACCTTTCTACAATCGTCATTGATCCCATGGGTATCTACTGGTCAATGACTCGTCCAAACGACCGTTCTCCGGCACTTCTGGACGAATGGGATATGAAGCCTGAAGCGTTTGATGGCCAGATATACATACCTGAAGGGAAAACACGTGAGTTCGAGGAAAGAGAGATGCCTTACGATGATACTTTCACGTTGAACCCTGGAGAGTTTACCTCAAATGAGTGGGCGATGGCTTTCAATATCGACATGAACTCGGAACAGGGTATCCTCCTTGAAAGAGTTATCTCCAAGCTACAGGACGACTACGGTACAGATTTCTCCCTGGACCATATTGTCAAAGGAGTAAGGAAGTTTGACTTCCCGAAAGAAGTTCAGGAAGGACTTGTCAACCGGTTCAAGGCCGCAAAGGACTGGGGGGTCTTCGGCGAAGAATCTTCTCTTGAAAAGTTCACTCAGAGAGAAGAGCTATCGATAATAGATGTCTCCGTCTTCGGTGAAATGGCCTCGGGTTGGTCTGTAAGAAGTCTTATCGTCGGCCTTCTGGCAAAAAGAATACTTAGGGAAAGAATGACTGCGAGAAGGATCGAGGAGATTAACGAGATGGAGAACATATCCAAAAACGAGATGCCTATCACCTGGATGTTTATCGACGAGGCGCACGAATTTCTACCGGCCGAAGGAAAGACTCCTGCCACCGATCCATTACTTAGATGGGTTAAGGTCGGACGTGAACCGGGAGTATCACTGGTATTGGCGACACAGCAGCCAGCCAAGCTACATCCTAACGCATTATCGCAGTGTGATGTGCTTCTCTCACATAAACTTACAGCGAAACAGGATATTGACGCTCTTGGAGAGATCATGCAGACATATATGCGACATGATATACAGCACTATATCGACGCACTGCCTGAACGAACAGGTGCGGGCCTAATACTAGACGATAACTCGGAAAGAATATATCCTGTCCAGATGCGACCCCGGAAATCATGGCACGCCGGAGGAACGCCTGATGCCTTTGACTGAAATCAAGCTGATAGACTATGAGCATACCGAGTAGAAATACTATAGAACAAGCCGTTATAGATATCGGACGTGCGCCTCTTGATCATCCGGATATAATCCCGTCTCTCCTACCTATTGTTGTAGGGGGAGTTTTAATCGAGCTATACTTCGGGAAATTCAGCAACGAGAGACTTGGATGGAATACCTCAGTTGGAAACGCAGTTATCTGGCTTTCTACAGGACTAGGCCTTGTTTTTACCGAAAGCCTTTCAGAGATGGAGCGTTATGCAGCATATTTCCTGATCGGTATCGGCTCCTTCGTTGGATATATGGACTTCACGCATAAATGGTCGTCTACGACAGCATTCCTTGTATCGGGATCCGGAATAGTGTATGCTATAGCCTATGTAATAGTGGTTCTCGTTAAAACACCTATTGAAGTAAACCTTACAACAATGAAAGCCTCAGCCATATTTGTGGCCCTAACAATTATCGGATTCAAGTTCATCCAGTTCTTCGAGAACCCTAGAAACGGAGTTAGTCCGTACTAAAGAATTATTTCTCTTTCAAGAAGCAGTCGAGTTTATCAATTTTCACACGTAAAAGACTTCTATACCATGCAGCTTCTGAAAACCGATGAGATAGAGTCCAGAGCGTATCAGGAAGTTATCGCCGCTTCAGCAATCCAGGAAAACACGTTAGTTGTGCTCCCGACAGGTCTAGGAAAGACTGTCATCGCAGCAATGGTAGCTGCAGAGAAGCTGGAAAACGGGAAAGTGCTGTTTCTTGCACCTACAAAACCTCTCGTAGAGCAGCACCTGGATACGTTTGATGACTTCATTGATGTCGACAGGGAACAGATGCAGGTGATGAGCGGGAAAACCAGGCCCGACAAACGTTACGAACTGTGGAAAGAGAAAGATGTATTTTTCGCAACACCTCAGGTAGTTGAAAACGATTTGATTGCGGATGAAGTACCTGTGGAAGACTTCTCACTTGTAATATTTGACGAAGCACATAGAGGGACCGGAGACTACAGCTACGTATTCATCAGCGAGAAAATGCCGGTGCACAAGATGGCGTTAACCGCTTCGCCTGGAGGCTCCAAGGAGAAAATTATGGAGGTGGCTGATAACCTACATATCAATAACTTTGAGGTCCGGACAGAGGACGATCCTGACGTTGAACCTTATATCCAGGAAAGAGATGTCAACTGGCTGGAAGTCTCCCTTGACGACCGTTTCGAGAAAGCGAAGGAAAACCTGGAAAAGTCTTACCGAGAACAGCTAGAAGAGCTGAAAAAACTCGGCCACATATCTTCAACATCAAATGTTCACAAAGGAGATCTTCTGAAGATCCGGGGACAGATAGGATCAAAGCTCTCCAACTCCGACGACCCAAAACTGTACAAAGCAATCTCCACAGTTGCTACAGGACTGAAGATCCAGCAAGCGATCGGACTTCTGGAAACACAGGGAATCTCCCAGTGCTACAACTACATGAAGAAACTGGAGTCCGACGACTCCAAGGCAGCGGGAAGAGCTTTACAGCACCGTGACTTCCAGAAAGCGAAAAGCCTCGTCGAACACCTGAAGAAACAGGGCGAGGAACATCCGAAAATCGACCGTCTACGTGAACTCCTGGGGGACATAGATGAGGATGAGAAAGCGATCGTTTTCACCGAGTACCGTGACTCAACGGAGAAAATTGCCGAAGAACTGAACTCCGAAGGGCTCAACGCAGTGAAGTTTATCGGCCAGCAAGGAGACGAAGGTATGAGCCAGACCAAACAGGGCGAAGTCCTCCAGGCATTTGAAGATGGAAAGTTCAATGTAATTGTATCGACCTCAATCGGAGAGGAAGGACTAGATATCCCGGCAGTTGACTACGTAGTGTTTTACGAGCCAGTGCCTTCAGGTATCAGAGATATCCAGAGAGCCGGTAGAACCGGGCGACAGGAGTCCGGAGAAGTATACGTGCTGATGGCGGAAAATACCAGGGATGAAGGACACTACTGGAGTGCTCACCACAAGAAGAACCGTATGAACGAGGTGCTAGAAGAGTTGAAAGACGAAAGTATTGAACGCGAAAATGAAAGCCAGAGAACGCTTGACGGATTCTCAAAAGATAAAGAAGACGGAGTAGTCATCATGGCTGACGACAGGGAGAATTCTGTCGCAAAAGAGCTCTCAAAGATGGACATAAAGGTAAGAAAAAACAGGTTAGATGTTGCCGACTTCCTAGCCTCCGATAGAACCGCCATAGAGAGAAAACGAGCGGACGACTTTGTGGACTCTCTTGTCGACCAGAGGCTTTTCGAGCAGCTGACAGAGATGCAGGAGTTTGAAAACCCGGTAATAATTATCGAAGGCAAGGACCTCTACTCCCATAGAAAGATTCATCCTAACGCTATCCGCGGTGCTTTGTCCTCAGTCGCCATTGACCATGGAATCCCTATCATCTGGACAAACGACGAGAAAGAGACCGCCGAGATGTTGAGGACTTTAGCTGAACGGGAACAGGAGGAAAAAGACCGAACTGTTGCGATCCGTGGAAACAAGACCGCGAAGACAGAGAAAGAGCTACAGGAGTTCGTTGTAGCCGGTCTTCCAAGTGTAAACACGAAACTGGCAGAGCGCCTACTCAAGGAATTTGGCAGCGTTGAAAAGGTATTTACAGCTTCAGAGACAAGTCTGAAACAGGTAGAAGGTATAGGCGAGAAAAAAGCCGAAAGCATCCGAAACCTGATTTCCCGAGAATATGAATAAGAAAGAAGCGCTAATAGTAGGGATAGATCCCGGAAGCACATCTGCAGTTGCTGCATTCAACCTCGATGGAGAGCTAAAACTTCTTGAAAGCCGGAAAGAGTTTTCCCAGGACGAGGTAATCAGGCAGCTTATAGAAACTGGTAGGCCTGTCGTTATCGCCTCTGACCGCGAAAGAATGCCTTCAACTGTAGAAAAGATATCCAGTTCTCGCGGAGCTCAACGTTTTGAGCCTGAAAACGACCTCAGATCACAGAGGAAAAATAGGATTGGAAAAGGAGAAAACTCGCATGAAATCGATGCCTACGCCTCTGGAATCCATGCGTACAACAGTTTGCAGAAGGAGATAAGGAAGATCGAGAAAATCTCGGAAAAAACCAGACAGGACAGGAAAGAAGTAGCGAAAAAATACTTTTCAGATAAAGGATTAGACACCGAGAACATCAGGATCTAAGAACCTCTCAGAAAACTTCATATTAACAGCCTTATGGTTGTAACCGTGTTAAGAAAATCCTAGACATTATTAGCGTTTCTACTTTAATTTATTCGAGTTAAAGATGAATAATCTGTCTGAGATAGTTCACGCCTCTTTCTAGAATTTGAATCCTGTTGTTTTGATTATCAGTACCGGGCTTCTGTATTTCTGTTTCTAGGCTGAAAGAACTGTAAATTAGCGAATCTTTAAATAGGAACGAAGGAAATTTGGTGATATGAAAAGGAAGGGAATTTCGCCTTTAATCGCCGCGGTCCTCTTGATCGCATTTACTATGGCGGTTGCTTCTATCTTTGCTCAATGGGCACCACAGCTTATTGAAGACGCCCAAGGAGAAACTTCAGAAGATGCAAAGGACATCCAGAGATGTTCAAATGTCATCTTAGATATCAGCAGCGGTGACGCAACCCAAGCAACAGTACAGCAGACACAGGGAGATAAAGCTGTAGGAAACTTCACTGTAACTTGGTTCTATGAAGATGCCGAACCAGTACAGGAGTCTACAGAACTGACAGATTCCAATAGAAACATCACCCAGATATCGAACGGTGAAGATAGCAGTTACGGAGAACTGATAAGAATCGAAGCTGAGCCTACAGACTGTACTGGTGCAGCACTAGAGGAGTACGAACCGTAGCAACCTCCGTTTAATTCTTTTTTCTTTACCCCTCTGTTTTTTATTCAAGTTAACCCAACCTAGTCCTGATGTCTGACGGCGTTTCTAATGAAGTAAGCAGAGAACAGCTTGAAAACGAGCTGCAAGGCATAGAGGACTCTATCGAAGAGATGGAGGAGAGAATTCAGGATATTGAAGACAAGGACATGATGGCTCAGCTAGAGTCCATGTCACTAGAGGAAGAAGTCCAAGAAGTAGAGGAAATGCTCAACCACATGGGAAAAGAAGAACTTGAGAAACGCCTCAACATGGTTGAACAGATAAAAGAAGAGTATCAGGAAGGAAAAGTCCATGAAAAACTGGAATATCTTTACCGCCAGATCAAAGAACTGCGGGAAGAAGTAAAGGATGGACAGGTACAGACCAGCAAAGAGGAAGAACAGCTCCAGTCCCAGATAGAGCAGAGACTCGATAAACTGGAGGAAAGACTACAAAACGTTTCTTCGGACGGCGACAGCGGGATGCCGGACAAGTACAAGAAAGCAGTCCGATCCAACTACAACGAACTCAAGGAACTTAAAGAGAAAATAGAATCGTTAGACCGTCCAGAAAATACAGAAAATACATCTCAGACCAGACGGAAATCAACAGGAGTTAACTTGGAAAGACTGGAAAGCCATGTTAACGAGCTAGAAGGTGTAAAGGCCAAGTTAGACCGAGTCGAGGAAGATGGAAAAAATGGAAACACTGTTTTAGTAGAAGAAAACAAGACCTCCGAACCAGTAAACAAAGGGACTTCAGAAGATCTTTCAGATCTAAGATTCGACTTGAAATCCATTAAATCAAGGATTTCCAAACTAGAGGAAAGCAGTTCAGCCGGAAGGATAGAGCAAAGCAGCGTAAGACAGCTCCGTAAACGCCTAAAACAGCTTGAGAAGAAAGTAGATGGTTCAAGAGATTTCGAGGCATTCAAAAATAATATCGAGCAGAAGATCAAGGAGACACGTAGAGAAACTGTCAAAGAGGAAGAAATGGATAGAGAGATAGAAGAGCTGGATGATCGGATCCAAGACCAGCTAAGAAAGATTGACTCAGAGCTTGACAGGGCCGTAAGGGAAGGAGAAAAACGGTTGCAGAAACTTGAGGAAAAAGTTGAGGAGGATATTCTTGAAGAAGTCCAGGATGAAAACGATAGTCTCTCGGAAAGGATCGACACGGCCATGGACATCATCCTTGACAACCAGGAATATATCCAAGATCTGGAAGAAGAAATTGAGAAACAGGACGAAGAACTTGAGAGTAAAGCCGGTAGAAAGGAGCTGGAAGAGAAAGTTCAGGGCCTCAAAGAAAGACTCCATGAAGATATAGAGAAGTATCTGGAAACTCTGGAAGTAGAGTTGAAGGACAAAGTAGATAAGGAGGAACTGCAGGAACTAAGAGATACTATCGAAGCCAATATCTTGGAGGAAGTCAAACAGAACGAAGATCTAACGGAAAGAATTGACTCTATAGTTCGAACAACTATAGATAACCAGGAATACCTGGAGAAACTTGAGGAAAGACTTGATGAACTCGAAGAGAACCATGTAAAAGAGGACGCTTCGGATAACCAGGATCAAAGCTCCAGCTCCGAGATCGAAGAGTTAAGAGAAAAAATTGAAGAGCTTGAGGAAGAAAAAACCGGAAGAGAAAACAGCATAAGCGATAGAAAAGTCGAAGAACTTCAGGAGAGAGTTGAAAGACTTGAAAAAGAAAATAGTAGTTCGGAAAATGATGTTGAAGAACTAAAACAGGAACTTAGAAAGGAAGAAAATAATCCAAGTAAAGAAATAGAGAAGCTAAGGAATAAAGTCGAAAAACTTGAAAGAAAGCAGGATGATGAAGAAAACAGGCACTCACTAGAAGACAAGATCGATAATCTTGCAGAGCACGTTTTGAACAATCAGGAGAAGATACATGAGCTCCAGAGGCAGATAGAAATGAGCCAAAAGAAAGGCTCTACTGACGATGTCACCATTATAAGCTAAACAGCATCATCAACCAATGAATACCTCCTCCAAAAACATCCGTAACCAGTAGAGCGATCGGGAATACAGGTATGAAACGTACTCCTTCTACCACAGTTACTTTCTCCTTCTCTAATGACCCTATCTCTTCATCGTCCACGCCCTTGATCAGTCCGGAGTCTTCACCTCCTAGGACCTCTCCTCCCTCAAGATCGGAAACATTAACTTCTTCCTTCAAAGCTTCTTCCTGTATAGTGTTCAGGAACTCGTAAAGCAGCACCAGTGAAAGAAACATGAAGAAATAGAGGTACGGGCTGAAACCTCCTCTGAGACCTAAAGCTGAAAACAGTCCTGCAAAAACGATAAATAGAGATATCTTCTTCTCGTCCCTCTGTATATTCTCCAGAGTTTTATGCCAGACAGAAGGGTTCTGAACTGCCTTGTAAAGCGCAAATACGAGTGTGTAAATGAACCCTGCTAACATCATATTCAGGAACAGATTTAACGAGTACGTGAGTCCTGGACCTGAAAGACTGTAAGGTGCGGCAAATCCGAGAATGCTCATAGCGAATGCGTCAGCACCTCCCCACATACCGAGGAAATAAGTTCCCCAGCCATAAATTGAGAAGACTGCTCCTACTCCAAGAGACCATAGAAGAGGGTCTCCCAAGGCCTGAAACCAGGTTAGCGGCTCAGAAAGCAGTAGCGAAAAATTTAATAGCACATGTACATTTATACCATGCTGAAGTGAAGCTGCTAGATGAAGAAGTAGTCCTCCTACTACCCCTACAATAGAAATAGAATCCGGAACCTCTGTAGTCTTCAGATCGGATATGGCTGCTATAAATAGCGTTGAAAATGCGAGGACGTGTGAGAAAAGTATGAGCATGATAGTCTTTAAAATCAGACGAAGTTAAAACTTGTACTGTTCTAATGGCCGACGACTGGGAAAACGTAGTTATAGAAACAGGTGTGGACACACTTCTAGATTATCTTGCTGAAAACGGTGAAGTTTCAGTATCCCAGATCTCGGAAGATCTAGGTGTCTCAGAGAAGAGAATTAAGGAATGGGCGAACGCCCTACAGGAAAACAACTTTGTGGAAAAATCCTACTCCGCGCGGAAAGGAATGATTCTGAAATATACTAAGAGCAATAAAAAAGAGATTGACCAGAAACTGGAGGAAGTAAAGGAAGACGTAGATGAGGAAACTGAGAAAATCCAGAAGGAAATGAACAACAAGAACGATGAAATCTCTGAGGCAAAGAAGAAACTCAAGGAGATGACCGAAGATCTCGAGGAACACAGAGAGGAAGAGGAAGAGATCAAAGAGAAACTTGAGGAACTGGAAGAACTAGAAGAGGAAATTGAAGAAAAACTACAGAAAGAAGAGGAAAAACGTGAAAGAATTCATTCATCCAGCGTAAGACTTCTTTCCCGTATCGATAATACGTTAAATCGGATCGATGAGGCGGAGGAAAAAGCAGAAGACTTTGAACAGAGAGAGCATGAGTTACGGAAGAAAGCGAAGGCGTTGAAGAAGCTGGAGAACCACTCTGAGAATGTTGAAGAGCTTGAAGGTGAGCTGGATGAACTGAAAGAAAAGGAAGCTGAAACATCCGGAGTTTTCTCATCCTTCAGGAGAAAAATTGGAAACCTGTTTGGAGACAGCTCCACCACAGACTACGAAAAGATACTGGAAGGATCCGTAAGAGACGTCAAGGATAAAATATCAGAGTTAGAGGACCCTGACTATGAGAAACTTCTCCAGACTGAACGAGAAGGTCAGGACCGCAAAACACTGGAAAGATTTTTTGAGAGGAAGAAAAAATGAATGTAGAAGAAGTTAAAGAAGAATACGAAGTTGAAGCCGACGGTGTACCTGCAAGAATTGAAATAGTTGACACAGAGGAAGAATACGTCCTGAACTACCAGGTTGAAAGACCTGAGATCCATACCGCAACAGAGGCAGTTCTGAAGGATCTGAAGCAGAAAGTTGTGAAAGAAGTAAATCTTTCTACAGAGGAGTTTGTGGACGCGAAAGAACTGGAAGAAGTCAAGCAGAAGTTCCGGGATGAGGCGCTGGAGCTTCTTGAGGAAGAACTACCGGAAACAAATAAACAGACGAAAGACATTCTCATCGGCAATCTTATCCACGAGATGCTTGGTCTTGGAGATATAGAGATCGTGCTGAATGACGAACATCTAGAAGAGATCGTTATCAACGGAAGTAATGAGCCAGCCTGGGTCTACCACAAGGAGCTTGGATGGTTGAAATCGGATATTAATTTCTCGGACGAAGACGAGATCTATAACTACGCATCCGAGATCGGAAGACGTGTTGGAAAGAATATTTCCTCACTGCATCCATTGCTGGACGCACACCTCCCCTCGGGAGACCGTACAAATGCTACGCTTTATCCGATCTCGACCCAGGGAAATACTATAACCATCAGAAAGTTCGCTCGAGATCCCTGGACAATCACTGATTTCATCAAAAACGGGACTATTGAGAGAGAAGTCGCGGCCTTCCTATGGCTCTGTCTCCAGTATGAACTGAATTTGATCGTTTCCGGAGGTACAGGAGCAGGGAAGACCTCGCTCCTCAACGTACTGATGCCTTTTATCCCACCTAACCAGAGAGTACTTTCCATTGAAGATACGAGAGAAGTATCGCTTCCAGAGTTCCTTCACTGGGTTCCACTAACTACAAGAGAGCCCAATCCTGAAGGAAAAGGCGGAGTATCAATGCTTGACTTGCTTGTTAACGCACTCCGTATGCGTCCGGACAGGATTCTGGTCGGTGAGATCAGGAAGGAGAAACAGGCAGAAGTGCTTTTCGAAGCGATGCATACAGGCCACTCAGTATACTCCACACTCCACGCAGACACTGCAGAACAGACCGTAAGAAGACTTGTCAATCCTCCTATCGATGTTCCGAAGACAATGGTTGACGCAGTCGATGTGAACGTAGTCATGTTCCGTGACAGAAGAAGAAACTTCCGTAGAGCTATGGAAGTCGCGGAGATCTCGGAAAAAGAAGACGGAAACCTGGGTGCTGACGTTATCTACGAATGGCAGTCCGAAGCAGATGAAATCGAGAAAAAACAGGAGTCACAGGCCATATTCGAAACATTAAACCTTCACACAGGTATGAGCCGCGAAGAGATGCACCGGAACATTGAGGAGAAGAAGGAAGTTCTGAAATGGATGGAAGAGAAAGAAATCGATACTGTAGATAAAGTAGGAAGGGTTATCGCCGAGTACTACTC
>SDGW01000232.1_pt1 | contig 23827 bp, 25 predicted proteins | sample 2873831 | NCBI WGS metagenome assembly SDGW01 (sample SAMN08132700, study PRJNA421101) | hypersaline lake metagenome | isolation source: celular fraction 0.22 microns magnesium sulfate-rich crust from ephemeral... | place: Spain: Penahueca Lagoon, Toledo | collected 2011-07 | reverse complement strand
TGTTCCAAATCACGTTTTGACTTCTTGCTCCTGTACCATTTAAGGATTAGCGTTGATATTCGTCCAAAACACGCTCTGTAATAGGGGTATCTGCCCAAAGCTAAATGGGGTATAATGTGTATAAGGGTCGCAGCGAGGTGGTCTGTTTCCCGCGACGGTTATATTCTACCCGTTTGTCAACCCCCGTCGATCGGCGATACACCCCGAACGGGCGAGAGTGGACCGACCAGGCCCGTCCTCGCAGGCGTCGCGGCGTCCCGTCGCTCGCGCGCGGCAGATCTTGCCACCGCGTGCTGTCGGCCCGATCGGATCTTGACGTTCGTCTACGTCGCCCTCTCGAGTCGATGTCCGACGGCGACCGCCGCTACAGTTGTCGTGCGACGTCTTCCGCGAAGTAGGTCAGAATCAGATCCGCACCGGCCCGTTTGATCGACAGGAGCGACTCGAGCGCCACCGCCTCGAGATCCAGCCAGCCCTTCTCGGCGGCGGCATGCAGCATAGCGTACTCACCAGAGACGTTGTAGGCCGCGACGGGATGATCGAACTCCCGGCGAATGGCGCTGACGACATCGAGATACGGCAGGGCGGGTTTGACCATCATGACGTCTGCACCCTGTTCGGCGTCCAGTCGGACCTCCCGCAGGGCCTCACGGGCGTTCGCGGGGTCCATCTGGTAGTGTCGCCGGTTGCCAAACGACGGCGCGCCGTCGGCTGCGTCCCGGAAAGGCCCGTAAAACGCGCTCTCGTATTTGGCCGCGTAGCTCATGATCGGGACGCCCTCGAATCCTGCCTCGTCTAACGCCGATCGGATCGCACCGACCATGCCGTCCATCATCCCGCTTGGCGCGACCATGTCCGCGCCCGCATGGGCGTGGGAGGTGGCGATCTTCTCGAGCGCGTCGAGCGTCGCGTCGTTGTCGACAGTCATGGTCGGCTCACAGGCGGGGCCGTCCGCGAGCGCGTCGCCGCGCAGTTCCTCCTCGAGGGGCCCGCAGTGGCCGTGGTCGGTATATTCGCAGAGACAGACGTCGGTGATGACGTAGGCGTCGGTCTCGCTCGTAACCTGGCGCAGCGCCTCTTGGATGACGCCGTCGTCGGCCCAGGCGCGGGTTCCTTCGGGGTCTTTCGATTCCGGAATCCCGAAAAGCATCACGGCTTCGACGCCGGTCTCGAGGACTTCCTCGACGCGGGCGACGGCGTCGTCGACTGGCACTCGTTCGTGGCCGGGCATCGACTCGATCGGGACGCGCTCGTCGGTCGTCGCGTCGACGAACACCGGGGCGATTAGGTCGGTCGGCTCGAGGCTCGTCTCGCTGACGAGGTCACGAACCCGGTCCTGCCGAAGTCGTCGCGGACGATGTGTGAGATCCATACCGGAGTTACTGACGGAACGTGCAAAAGCGGTGCGTTCACGGGCGTCGTTCGAGATGGGGGCCAACTCGAGTTCGCGCGATCGTCGCCGTTCGCCGGGAGTATCGAGCGACGCCGCGTATCCCATCCCGTGTCGCAATGCGGAGGCAGCCGAATAACCCCGGGGAGACCGTCCCGAGGCTACTCGCCGGATACGAGAGGAACCGCTGAACGTCACTGCACGTCCGATCGCACGATCGGTGTGTAACTCGTTTCAGTTGTTACTATAGCCCCGTCTCACGGACCACCTGTTGTTACGGTCGGAGCACGGCACCGTGTACTCCTCGGATCCTCACGACCAGCTTATAAACGGCGTGGAAGAAGATGGGTCATGGCAGCACAGCCGCGGCAGAAAGGCGCAGCGCAGTGTGCGGACTGCGGTAGAGTATTGGCAGCCTGGTTCTCGACGGATGGGATCCGCCCGATCGGAAGCACTGACGGCTGTCCCTGCGGCGGGACATCGTTTCGGCCGTTCGACGTGGTATAACGGCCTGGCGGCAGACGGCTATGATCTTTCCCGGCTACTGTTCGTACCCCCTGCTGTGGCACGTGTCGAGGAAGCAGTCACGGCGCTCGAGGAGCTGGGCCTGACGGAGTACGAGGCCCGCTGTTTCGTGGCGTTGACCCGCCTCTCGAAGGGGACCGCCAAAGAGATCAGTCAGGTCGCGGACGTCCCCCGCTCGCGGGTGTACGACACCATCGAACGGCTCGATCGACGGGGGCTGGTCGACGTCAAGCAGGCAGACCCCCGGGAGTACAAGGCCGTGCCGGTCGAAACGGCCTGTCGGCGTATCCGTGAGGATTACGACTCCCAGATCACCGCTGCCGAAAACGCCCTCGGCCGCCTCGAGCAACCCGACTCGAAGGATGACGAGGGAATGTGGGCGATCACCCGGAAAGAACACGTGACCGATCGCGTCGTGCTCTTCCTCGGGGAAGCCGAGGACACCGTCCACTACCTCGTTCCGGCGACCGAGGTCGTCGACCGCGAGATCCGCTCGGCGCTCGCGTCGGCCGCTGGCCGCGGCGTCAGCGTCCACGTCGAGGTTCCGAGCGGCGACGACGCGGCAGCGTTCTCGGAGGCGGTCCCGGACGCCGACGTCGTCGTCTCGTCCGACCTCGAGGCGACGAACGACGTCTACGACGAGTGGCCCGCCCAGCTCCTCATGGTCGATCGGCAAGCGGTCGTCGCGGCGAGGATCAAGGAGAGCGACCTCCCCGACGTGGTCGACGAGATGGCCGTCTGGACCTACGGGCGCGACCACGGCTTCGCCGTCTGGGTCCGCGAACTCCTCGACGACCGGCTCGAGAGACGCGACGAGGGCCGATCGGTCGACGAGTAACTGCATCCGTCCCGGTGAACTCCGGAACGGCTACTCGACGCCTTGGCGGTACACGAATCGGTCGTTTCACGATCTACAGTGAGTACGCACTTTTAAGTGTACGTCTCTCATTTACCATGCTAGTTATGGCTATTGATCCACAGTTCACCGAGAACCGCGAACAGGTCGACGAACACAACGGACACGCGGTCTGGGGTCCCGTCGACGAACCCGAAGAACTCGGGATTCACGGCACGCACGTCGCAGTCGATTTCGACATCTGTCTGGCCGACGGTGCCTGCGTCGAGGACTGTCCGGTCGACGTCTTCGAGTGGGTCGACACGCCGGGTCACCCCGAAAGCGAAGAAAAGGCAGACCCCGCGAACGAGGCCCAGTGTATCGATTGTATGCTCTGTGTCGATGTCTGTCCCGTCGACGCGATCGACGTCGACGCCGGTCGAACCGCGTAATTATTCGGCGCGATCGACGTCGACTTTCTCTTTGAGGCTCTCGAGCCCATCAGCTTCAGCGAGCTCCTGTAACCGCTCGCGGAAGTGTTCCTCGCAGAGACCGACTTTCAGTCCATCGGACTCGGCTGCGAAGGCAGCTTCGCGGTCACAGTAGTGGCAGTTCATACTCGTCCGTATGGACCACGAGGCATTGAACCCTCCGCTCGCGAGCAATCACTGTGTTACTCCGCTGTCAGCTCGAGGCGTTTGTAGGCCCGTCGCGAGAGCCCATCGATACCGAGGCGCTCATTGTGTGCGTCACTGCCGCCGGTGGCGAGCAGATCGTGACGCTCGAGTGCGCGTTCGACTGGCTCGCGGTCGACGTCGCGACCGTAGGGATACTGGAGTTCGACGGCGTCGAGGTCGGCCGTCAGCGCGAGTGCCTGCTTGGGATCGCGGTATCGCAACGGATGGGCAAGCGAGACGAGTCGACACGACTCGGCCAGTGCTGCCCGCCCCCGCTCGAACGATGGGACCTCACGGGGGACGTAACACGGACAGTCGGAGCCGATGAGGTGATCGAACGCGCCCTGATAGTCGTATCCGGTCTCGGGGTGGGCGTCGATCGCCCGCGCGATGTGTGGCCGTCCGAATCCGCTGTCGATCGTCACGCCGAGATCGACGCCCAGCCGCGACTCCACGCAGTCGACGATCGCCCGTCCGCGCTCCATGCGATTTTCCTGGATCGACTCGAGGATCGCCTCGAGTTCTGTACTCGGCTCGAGGCCGTAGCCCAGCAGGTCGATCCGCTGGGAGGCGTCGGTCCCGACTCGGAGCTCGATCCCGTGGATGAGCGTCACGCCGTCGCGCTCGACGACCGGCCCATCGAACGGCTGGACCCGATCGTGATCCGTCACGGCGACGACATCGACGCCGTCACGGCGCGCGACCTCGGGGACCGCCTCGAGCGGGAGGCTCCCGTCCGAGCGGGTGGTGTGGACGTGCAAGTCCGCGTATGGCATACCGTACTCGAACAGGGCCGTTCCTAAAGGCATTTCTCCGGGCCTGTACCCGCTCGTCGACCGACCAACGTATACGATATCTGTCTACTAGGCATATAAGGAACCTAGTGAGACTAGAAAACATGCATGGACAATGTTTATAATTATCGTTCACGGAGGATAGGGTGTAATGCTGCTCAACGGCACCGGCGACGTCATCGACGACCACGAGTACCCCGCCACGACTGAGGAACTGATCGACGAATACGGGGACCGGACCCTCGAACTCCCCAACGGGTCCGAAACGGTTGGTGACGTACTCGCCCGCCTCGAGTCCGAAACCTTCGAACATCCGGAAGACGCGCGCCTCGCCGTCTACTCCGCGGTCAGCAACAAGGCCGTCGGTCGCGTCGGCTACAGCGACCGTGACCCGACACCGGTCGGCAGTCCGTACTCGCCCGACGCCGTTTCCTTCTAAGACCGAAGTTCTTTACTCTCGGGTCGGCCTCCGGCCGACCGCTTGAGCAAAAAAATTCGATTAAAAAAGGCCGAGCGCGCCGACGGCGCGCTCGGTACAGCCACTTGCACTCCACCGGCGGAGGTGTCAACTGTTGATCTCCGCGAGCGAACGTAGTGAGCGAGCGGGCCGACGACTGATGTGAGCGAGCAATGCGAGCGAACGGAAGGAAGAGTGCTTTTATACTAAATTTTGCCGAGGGCCGCGAAGCGGCCCACAGAGCAAAATTTAGAAGGTGTCTATTACCGGAATCCCGACGGTTTCGAAGTCGGTCATCGCCTCGAGTTTGTCGGTGACGTCCTCGAGCCCGATCGTCTCGGAGACGACCTTCTCGGGCTCGAGTTTGCCGGTCGAGACCATCCGGAAGATCTCGTCGTAGCGGGTCGGCGGCATGCCAAGCGAGCCGATGAACTCGATCTCCTGCATGACCATCGCGTCGGTCGGCAGCGAGACCATTCCCTGTTCGTCCTGGGTCGTGAGTCCGACCTGGATGTGCTGGCCATGTGCATCGAGGCTGGACACCGAGTTCTGACAGGTGGTCGCGATACCGAGTGCGTCCATCGAGACGTTCGCCCCGCCGTTCGTGATCGCCTGGACTTCGCCGGCGACGTTGTCGGCGTCCTCGGCGTTGACCGTCTCGACGGCGCCGAGGTCGCGGGCCTTCTCGAGTTTGTCGTCCTTGAGATCGACTGCGACGACGTTCGCGCCGAGTGCGTCGGCGATGTGCACTGCCGAGAGCCCGATCCCGCCACAGCCGTGGATCGAGACCCAGTCGCCCGCACCGATGTCGGCGCGGTGGGCCAGCGCGTGGAACGAGGTCATAAATCGACAGCCAAGCCCGGCCATGTCGACCGACGAAACGCCATCGGGCAGTGTCACGAGGTTGTGATCGGCGACGGGGACGTGGACCTGTTCGGCGAACGCACCCTGAACCGTCTCGATGAACCCCAGTGGCATCACGTTCTCACAGATGTTGGAGTGGCCACGCTGACACCGCGGACAGGTCCCGTCACCGAGGTTAAAGGGGATCGCGACATGGTCGCCCTCGTCGACTTCCTCGACCTCGTCGCCGACGGCGACGACCCGACCGGCGGGCTCGTGGCCGAGGATCTGTCCCGGCTGGGTCTCGAGGCCGAGCCAGCCCCAGTCACCCTGCCAGCCGTGCCAGTCGCTGCGGCAGACGCCGCAGGCTTCGACTTCGACGACCGCGCCGTCCGGGGCCGGGTCCGGCGCGTCGACGTCTTCGATCGAGAGCGGTTCGCCATGTTCCTCGAGGACTGCTGCGCGCATGGCCGTGTGTGACTATAGCAGGTTACAAATACGTGCCTTCTCGCCGCACTGGCTGATACGGTCTGCTGTCACTGTGTACCGGCGCACCCGCAGGACGGGTCGCGGGTGCGCCGGCACTGACTGAGAGGAGTCCGTATGACAGTTGGCGGGTCCGGGCGTCGAGGGAGCCGCGCCCGATCAGTCCAGTACCGTCAGGACGTCGTCCAACTCGAGCGGAACCGCCCCCTTTCGGTAGCCTTCGATGTGGCCGTCCGGTCGGGTGCGGTAGACGACGGCGGGGCGGTGGCGCACATCGGGTTGTTCGCCGCGGACGGCGGCCCACTCGTCGTCCCGGAAGCTCGAGCAGTCGACGAACAGGGTTGCGCCGCCGCCGTGTTCGGCCAGCTGGCCATTAGTTTTGGTCTCGGCCGTCTCGCGGACGGCAGCGACGGGGCCGGCGGCGGCGCGAGTGCCCGGCGGCTGTGGCCGGGTGACTTCGACGAGGAGGTTGGTGTCGTCGTTTGCAGCCCGAAAATCGAGCGAGTGCCCGGTCGTGACCTCGATCTCGGGGACCACGTCGTAGCCGGCGTCAGTGAGGATCTTCGCAGCGATGAACTCGGCCATCGCGGCGCTCATCCGGACGCGGTCGACGTGGTCGCTGGTGCCGAGTTTCCCCGACATGACGTGTCGATGCTCGTCTAGAACGCCGGTCGAGAGGAAGTCCTCGAAGAACTGGGTCGTCTCACGGTGGTCGGCGTCGGGAAAACCCGCGGCGTGGTCCCGGAAGAACGCGCGAGTGGAGTCGCGGCCGTCTTTGGACATGAAGACGGGCAGGAAAAACCACGAGAGATGCGGGTAGTCCGCGAGCCAGGGGGACCGCTCGTGGAGCGTCGCGGTCAGTTCCCGCTTGGCCCATCGTGCGACGTGATGGGGGACGTCCCGCCAGCCGAACTTGTCGGTTTTCCACAACGTAGAGGGCGTTTCAGTGTTGCCCATCCAGTAGGCGTCGCCGTTGGTGTGTGCAAAGAGAGCGATGTCTCCGTTTTGCATCTCGAAGCGATGTGCCCGCCAGTTGCCGCCGATCTTGAACCAGGGCGTGACGGATTCTGCGCCGATGTTCGACTGGAGCGGCTGGAGGATCTCTTGGTGGATGCGCCCGTCGTTCCACGACTGGGGCGAGTATCGAAAGCGAAGCGGCCGTGCCACGCTCGTTGCTAGGGTGTGCGGGTGCATATATCGTTCGCTGTCTTCCGCTGTGTGGACATATTCGCTCGAGCACCTACACTCGGGCAACTCGCTTCCGCCTCAGTTGGCGTGAGCCGCGACCGGGTATGAACGACCGTTACATTAATAGTCGCGTCCGCCGTACTATGAGTATACTTACCATGTCAATGGGTGCCTATGACGAAGACGAGCACGAGCGCCGCGAAAAGCAGGCTTCGACGGTGGATACCGACTTCGATGACGAGCGGACGATTTACCACGGTGAAGTCAAGTACGATGCCGGCGACTCCGCCGAGGACTTACTCGATACGTTCGAGCAGATCAAGTCGAACTAGCGGTGATCGGCAGACACTGCAGTCCTCGTTTTTTGCCGTCCCTGAATCGTAATCGAGAGCGTCGCAACGACCGCAACGGCGACGACGTGACCCACGAGCGCAACGAGTAACACCACCCGATCCGCGACGAGTGGCACCAAGAGCAACTGCACCGCCGCGAAGCCGATGTTGATCGCGTCGACGCGCTGGTACGCTCGCGTCGGCCCCGGTTCGAACTCGGTGGTGAGTGCCCGCCACAGTCCGACGACGCTCGCCCACCAGCAGGTTCCGATCCGATACACCACATCCCAGAGGACGAGCAACGCGAGGCCAACTGCCAGCGCTGGTGGCTCAGCCCCGAAGAGCTCGATCAACAGTGACGACCCTGCTTCGCTCCCCCGTGGATCGACGACGAACAGATAGGTGACGAGTGCGACGAACGTCATTACGCCGAGGACGACGTCAATACTCGAGCCGAACAACAACCGGCGGTACGCCGTCGGCGTGGGAAGATCCCGAACTGCCCGGCTGAACCGCAGCATGAGCCCGCTCCCGACCGTCGCGACGACGACAGCGACCGTGCCAGGGACGACCGCCCCCCAGAGATCGTAGATCGCTGCGATGGCGATGATCGCGGCCTCGAAGCCGAGCAACTGCAGCCCGATCGCCGTCCGGCTCGAGACACGCACGCCGGGAACCGTCCCGAGAAGGCTTTCGTAGACCCACGTCTCACCGTACTCTAGCGACTCCGTCATTTCCCGCCTCGCTCCGTCGGCGCTGCCGTCTCGGCGTGGCCGACCGCCTCGGCACCGCCCGACTCGGCCCCAACGGCACGCCGGACCGCCACCGCAAATGGCGTCAGCTCGAGGTCGACGAGTCGCTCGAGGCGGTCGTCCGTGACGACGACGCGATTACGAACGCCCTCGATCAACGGGTAGGCGACCTCCTTGGGAACGTCAGTGACGAGGCCGACCCAATGTGACGAGAGCCGCGGACTCAGGACCGGCACGGCGATGATCAGCGGGCGGCGACCGGTCGCGATTTCGCCCGTCTGAAGCAACATCTCGCGGTAGGTGAGCACGTCCGGCCCGCCGATCTCGTACGTTTCGCCGGCCGTCTCCGGTTGCTCGAGCACTGCCAGACAGTAGGCGATCACGTCGTCGATCGCGATCGGCTGGCAGTCGGTATCGACCCACTGCGGAGTGATCATCACCGGGAGCCGCGTCGCAAGCTGGTAGATCAGCCGGAAACTCGCACTGCCGTCGCCGATGATAATCGCCGCCCTGAGGACAGTTACGTCGGCGCTGCCCGCCCGGAGGAGTGTCTCGACCTCCCGGCGAGAGGCGAGGTGACTCGAGAGCGTGTCGCCCTCGTTGCCGAGCCCGCTCACATAGATCACCCGCTCTATGCCGGCCTCGCTCGCGGCCCGTTCGAAGTTCCGTGCGGCGCGCCGATCCCGCTCGGCGAAGTTCCCGCTGGCGCTCATCGCGTGGATGAGATAGTAGGCGACGTCAGCGTCCGCCAGCGCGGCCTCGAAGCTCCCCGGCTCGAGGACGTCCCCTTCGACGACGGTGACGCCGGCCGGCGGGTCGTAGCTCGCGGTGTCCCTGACGAGGACCGTCACGTCGTGGGTCGTCTCCGCGAGGAGCGCGGCCACGAGCCGCCGGCCCACGAATCCGGTCGCTCCAGTTACAAGTACGCGCATACGCTCAGTACGGAGCGAACGCTCTTAACGTCACTCGAGGGCGTCCCAGCCCGGTGTCTCGGGTGCGCCTCGCTCAAGTTCGACGGCGTCGGCGACGGTCGGCGGCGGCACCGCCTCGCCAGCCTCCCGGCAGCGCTCATACCAGTCGCGGATCGCGGGGCCGACCCACGACGCCCCGTCGGCGGGCTCCGTGTCGGCGTCCGCATCCGCGAGCATCCGCTCTTTCGCCCGCTCGTAGTGAGGGTCAGACATCGCGAGCGTTCCGGGACTCGAGGCCGCGGCCACAGCGATCGCCTCGGCGCGGTCCCGGCGCGTGAGCTCGCCGGCTGCGGCACGCTCGACGATTCCTTCGAGGGCGGCCGGCCGTGGATGACAGAACAGCTTCGCTCCAAGCGCCTGCGATCCAAGCAGGAGGCCGTCGAGATCGCCGTGGTCGGTCTCGAGCAGGCGGTCGCCGCCGAAGGCCGACTCGACGCGCTCGCATTCGGTCTCCTGTGCGAGCGCGAGGGTGTGCGCCGGATACGCGCCACACTCATCGGGAAACAGGTCGTCTTCGTGGATCCGACACTGGAGCGTCGTCGGATCGAGAAAGACGCAGGTCGGCAGCCACGTCGGCTCCTCGCGGCCGAACGGGGCTACCGGCTTCGGCGGCTTCCGGAGGCCGATAAAAAAGGCCGGCCGCCCCGCGACGGCGGCGACGGTGTGGCCGTCGATCTCGACGCCCTCTCGCGGAGCATCTCTGCTCGAGGAGTCCGAGGAACGTAGTTCCTCGCGCTCGTCGCGGGCGTGCCAGAACCGCGGGGTCAGAGCCGCGCCCATTCCAGCCTCGAGAAACGCCCGCACCTCGTCGCGGGTCAGTGGGACGAAGGTGGGATCGTCGTCGAGCGGCTCGCGGGATGGGGTGGCCGGCGTTTCGTCCTCGAACACCTCATGCCGCCGGTGGCCATCGACAGCGTCTCGAGCGACATCATCGTCCTCGAGGAGCGCTCGCCAGTCCAGACAACAGCCTGCACAGCCTTCACAGTTCACCTCCATATGCGCCGCTACACCGCTGGATCGTATAACCGCTGTGCGGGCTCTCGCCACACGAACACAGCCGCCCCAGTGACGGGCGAACGGCTTTCACCGTTCGATACCCACACACAGGTATGTCGAAAGCCTCGTGTGATGGGTGTGGCCGAACGGTCACGATTTCGGGTGGGATCGCCAATCTCTGGTCGTTCGGGACCGACGCCGGCACCGTTGGGACTGCGATGACGCTGGATCTCGAGGACGGCACTTCGCATCTACTGTGTTATCCGTGTCTCGAGGTGCTGCCTGACTATCCGACGGCAGCGGATGTTGAACGGCTCGAACAGGTCGACGACGATACCTCGCAACTCGGATCGCGTTAAAAACGTCGTGACGGGGGAGTGTGACGGCAATGACACTGCGTGCGGTCTCGCGACCGCAGCCACAACCACGGCAGCAGCCGCAAGCGGAAGGGGTGGGATTTGAACGCCACGGGGCAAAGTGCCGCCGCGGAGCCAGGTGGCACCGCGGTGCTCTTCCGCTGAGCGACCCTTCCGCATGTCAGTGCGAGGGCGGATTCCATCTTTGTAATCGGTCGACTACCGGTTTCGCGCCGGCCGCCACTGCTCCGTAGGTGGCTGATACCGATCGGTAGCCGCCGATTTCACCCGAGGTGAGCAGCCGTGTCGACTCAGTCCAGTCACACAGGACGCGACGGTCCGCAGCTTTTAGGACGTGGCCGCGCCGTGAGACGAACGGTGAATCCCGAGCGGCTCTTCGAGGAGTTTCCAGCGCCGAGTTACCGCGGGGCACAGCAGCAGGCTCTACACGACATTCGTGACGCCTTCGCGGCCGGCAACGACGTCGTGCTCGTTCGCGCGCCGACGGGCAGCGGAAAGTCCCTGCTGGCGCGTGCCGTCGCCGGCTGTGCCCGGCGGGCCGGCGAGGGCGATCCCAGCGATGCCACGGGGGCTTACTACACGACCCCGCAGGTCTCCCAACTGGACGACGTTGCGGCCGACGATCTGCTGGCCGACCTCAACGTCATTCGCGGCAAGTCGAACTACACCTGTATCCTGCCCGACGAGCGCGACACGCCGGTCAATCAGGCACCCTGTGTCCGCGAGCGGGGCTACGACTGCTCCGTCAAGCACCGGTGTCCATACTTCTCCGACCGGGCGATCGCGTCGAACCGCGAGATCGCGGCGATGACGCTGGCGTATTTCATGCAGACCGCCGGCAGCGAGGTCTTTCGCAAGCGCGACGTCGTCGTCGTCGACGAGGCCCACGGCCTCGCTGAATGGGCCGAGATGTATGCGATGATCCAACTGGGTCCACGAACTGTGCCCTTCTGGGACGACCTTCGCGTCCCGGAGATCGACTCCGTCGAACGCGCTGCCCGCTATGCCGACAATCTGGCGGGAACCTGTACACGCCGGAAAGACGAACTGCTCGCACAGGAGACGCTTTCGCCCGCCGACGTGCGCGAACGCGATCGGTTACAGGAACTCATCGGCGAACTCGAGTGGTTCGTCTCTGATTACCGCGATCCGCAAAGTCCGACGACGTGGCTGGTCGACCAATCCGAACCCCACACTCGCGACGCCAGCGCCGACGACGCCGACGACCCCACAGGCGGCCCGCTGACGATCAAGCCGATGAACCCCGAGAAGTACCTCCAGCACACCGTCTGGGATCGGGGCAACAAGTTCGCGCTGCTGTCGGCGACGATCCTCAATAAGGCCGCGTTCTGTCGGCAAGTCGGCCTCGAGCCCGAGCGAGTCGCGCTGGTCGATGTCGAACACACCTTCCCCGTCGAAAATCGGCCGCTGTACGACGTGACACAGGGGAAGATGACCTACGAGCACCGCGACGAGACGACGCCGAAGATCGCCCGGACGATCGTCCGGCTAATGGCCCACCACCCCGACGAGAAGGGACTGATTCACGCCCACTCCTACGACATTCAGGAGCGCCTCGCCGACCTGCTGGCTGACTTCGGTGTCGGCGACCGGATTCGGACTCACGACCGCGACGGCCGCGACGCCGCGCTCGAGGCTTGGAAAGCCAGCGACGAACCAGACGTTTTCCTCTCGGTGAAGATGGAGGAAGCACTGGACCTCAAAGGAGATCTCTGCCGGTGGCAGGTTCTCTGTAAGGCTCCCTTCCTCAACACCGGCGACTCGCGGGTGGCCCACCGGCTCGAGGAAGGGCAGTGGGCGTGGTACTACCGGACGACGCTGCGGACGGTGATTCAGGCCTGTGGCCGAGTCGTCCGCGCACCGGACGACCACGGCGCGACGTATCTCGCGGACTCGAGTCTGGTGGATCTGTTCGAGCGTGCGCGGACGGACATGCCCGAGTGGTTCGCGGCGCAGGTCGATCGCATGACAGCGCCCGATCTTCCCACGTTCGATCCACAGGCGGCGCTCGGCGGCGCTCAGGAGACAGTACGGTCGAATGACACGTCGCGTTCGAGACGAACCAACGAGACGAACACCGGAGACGATAGCGGGACCGATCGGCGCTCGTCGCGATCACGACGGTCGCGGCGATCGTCCCGTTCCAGTCCGCTGGCGGACGTCTGGGAGACCGACGAGTGATACGGTCTGCGTAACTGTTTATGAGAGAACGACCCGTGGTGAGCGATGAGGGCAGCGGGCGTCGAGCTAGAAGATCGCCGTCGCGCCCCAGGCGACCATCGAGGACACCATGAGGAACGCGAACATGAGGGCGATGACCTGATTTTTGTCCATGTCCGACGACAGGCCCTCCGTGAGTATCAAACCCACGACACGGTTGCGGGGTGTCGCGTCGGTGGTCGACGTCTCATACGGTTTGCTGTAACTGTTTACCGGTGGGTCCGCAGGACGGCTCGTGGTCCCTCCGGAAATGACTTACAGTAGACCGTCTCACTCGAAGCGCGCGTCGACGACGACGTGTGCGACGCCCGCGCTGTGGCTCTTTACACGCCGTTTTTCGAGGATTTCGAGGCCACGGCCGGCCGCGTCGGCGGCCCGCTCGAGGCGGGCGAGCGGCCGCTCCCAGAGCCGCGACTCGGGCGTCGCCTCGTGGTAGTGGACGATGCCGCCGGGCGAGAGCGCCTCGAGTGCGTCGGGGAGAAAGTCGTGTGCCTCGTCGGTTCGTGTGCCCTTTCCTCCGCTATCGTCGTCCGAACTGCCGTAGTAACCCATGACGACTCGATCGGCCTCGATCTCGTTGGCCAGGTCCCGGCAGTCGGTCATATAGGCGTCAACTCGATCACCGACGTCGTTGAGCATGGCGTTCTCGAGCAGATAGCGAAACGCCGTCGGGTTGAGTTCGGTCGCGGTGACCTGCGCGCCGGCCCGCGCTATCGGCAGTGTGAAGTAGCCGATCCCGGCGAACATATCGAAGACGCGTTCGTCATCGTCGACGAGTTCGCCCATTCGTGCGCGCTCGGCCTGATTGCCCGGCGAGAACATCACTGTCGTGGGATCGAGGCCGTACCGGGTTCCATGCTCGGTGTGGATCGTCTCCGTGTCGCTGCTTCCGGCAAGCAGCCGGGTGCGGGGCTCGCGATAGGTGCCTGCTGTGCCGTCGTTTGCGATCCCCTCGTCGGCCAGCACGCTGTCGGCCTCGCCGTGGAGTTCGAGCAGGGCCTCGCCGACCGCCGCCTCGTCGGGACAGCCTTCGGGGACGGTCACGAGGATCACCGAGCCGATCACTGCCCACGAACCCGGGGCCGACTCGAGGTCGTCGTCGCTCCAGCCCCGGTCGGCCAGCAGGTCCGCGAGATCCTGATTTCGGGGTTCGGGCTCGAGTTGTCGGACGACCTCGCGGACCTGTGTTTCCGCCGGCGGTGCCGTAATCGGGAGGGCGTTCCTGTCGGGGCCGTCTTCGCAGACGCGCCGCGAATCGTCGTAGACACCCTCGGCGCGCAACGACTCGATGGCCGCCTCGGTCCGGGGTTTATCGACGATCGCTGCCAGCGGAGCGTCAGCGTTCGCTCGCTCGAGGACGGTATCGACCGTGGGATCGTCGTCCGCGTCCTCAGTCATCGCGCTCGTCGGGCAGGATGTGCAGTCCGGCGCGGCTTTTCAGCACGGGCACGGTCTCGGCGTCGGGATCGAAGTAGTCCGGCCGCGCGACGGTTTCCGCCTGGAACGTCTCGGGGTCGAGTATCTGCACCGCGTTATCGTCTTCGACGGTGACGACCGTCGCCTCGGTCGCGTCCTCGAGCTCGCCGAGTTTGCGGGCCTCAGGCGAATTGCCTTCTTCGTAGCTCGCCTCGTAGCGTTCGCCGGTCGTGACGCGGACACCCTTGAGGTTCCCGTGGGCGCTGCGGACGAGGACGGGGCCGCCGTCGTCCTCGGTGAGGTCGATGATGTCGCCGGGCGTATAGGGCGGCAGGCGGACGGCGAAGGTGACCCGATAGACCTCGTTGCCGTCCTCGTCTTCCGTGACGAGGGTTTCGGCGTCGTTGACGGTGCCGCCGAACTCCTCGATCATCTTGTTCGAGATCTTCTTGCCGATCTTGTTGGTCGAGACCTTGATGTTCAGTCCGTCGTCGGTCTCGCCGACTTCGGTGACGAAGGCGTTGCGATCACCTGTGGCTTCCATGTCCGCGACGGTCTGGTTCGCGATCTCTTTCGCTCGATCCATCTCGTCGGCTGTCGGGATCCGGTCCTCGGCACGGATCTGGACGATGCTGGCGTAGTAGTCACCGGCGATCCGCCCACACCGGGTACAGGTCTGGCGGGCGATCTTGACCGGGACCGTCACCTGTTCGTCGACCGGTGTCCCGCGGACGACGCCAGTGAAATAACAGTGCATCCGGATCGTGTTCTGGTCGACCTGCTCGGGATCGATCTGCCAGGCGACGTCCTCGACGTCGACGTGGACGGCAAGCGCCTGACTGACCTCCTCGATGGCGATGTCGGTGTAGTCTTCCGCACCGACGTCGACCCACCGGTTTCCGCGGTAGATCGCCCCACACTGCGAACAGACGCGAACGTCGATCCGATCCGGCGCGTCGACGAAGTCGAAGTCCTCGAAGTAACACGAATCACAGAGCTCGACTTCTGCACCGGGCCGCAACGGATCGTTCGCGTCGCTCGCCGACCGTTCGGGCACCGCATCCCCACATCGGGGACAGAACGCACGCGACTTACTCATTGGCCGTGTTTAGAATCTCGGGGAGTTAAGGGACGCGTTCTGCCCGGTTGCGCTGCGTTCGCTCGCGGCGCTCGTGTGCTCGAGACGGCGGAATCGGGTCGGCAAACGCGGCAGACGTCCGTCTGCCGGCCGCTCGATTCGGGCGCGTCAGACGTGACTCCGTCACACGGTCTCCATCCGAAACGAGGGGGTCCGATCGGCGACGTGAGAACAGGGACGGCTCGCGGCGGCTCCGGTGGTGACGCTTATTCCGTCGCGTCCCGTAATTGACGATATGAATTGGCAGGCGGACTGGGGACTGCGCGTTCGGATGTTCGTGACGATGTTTCTACTGTTTGCGCTGTACATCGTCTTCGCTGGCGTGATCACCGCCTACGTCGGCGGTGGACTGCTCGTCTTTGCGCTGTTGTTCGGCGGGTTCTCGCTCGTCCAGTACTATTTCAGCGACACGCTCACGCTGCGGAGTATGGGCGCGAAGACAGTCTCACGCGACGAGTATCCGCAACTGCACGCCTCGATCGAACGGCTCTCACAGCAGGCCGACCTCCCGAAGCCAAAGGTTGCGGTCGTCGACTCGAGCGTGCCCAACGCGTTCGCGACCGGGCGCAATCAGCGCAACGCCGCTGTCTGCGTGACGACCGGGCTCATGAAGACGCTCGAGCAGGACGAACTCGACGGCGTCCTCGCACACGAACTCGCCCACGTCAAGAACCGCGACATGATGGTGATGACGATCGCGTCGTTCCTCTCGACGATCGCGTTCATGATGGTCCGCTGGGGAGCCTTCTTCGGCGGCGGGCACGGCCGCGGCCGCGAGGGCGGGGGCGGCGGCATCGTCGTCGCGATCCTCGTCTCGCTGGTCGTCTGGATCATCAGTTACCTGTTGATCCGGGCTCTCTCGCGATATCGTGAGTTCGCCGCCGACCGCGGCGCGGCTGCGATCACCGGGAACCCATCGGCGCTCGCCTCCGCGTTGCTGAAGATTTCGGGCCAGATGGACAAGGTTCCCAAAGAGGACCTGCGCGAAGAAGCCGAGATGAACGCCTTCTTCATCATCCCGATCAAATCCGGCGTCATCGGCCGACTCTTTAGCACGCATCCGTCGACCGAACGGCGTGTCGAACAGCTTCGCGACCTCGAGCGCGAAATGCAGTCCTTCTAAGGGATCTCGTCTCTCATGGGATCTATGGGACTGCTGGATGGGCTCCGCGCCGTCCTCGGGATGCGCGCCGAGACTGACGCCGGACGCGACGCCGACCCCGACGACCTCTTCGGGATGAGCACCGCCTACGTCACGATGGAGGCCGACCTTGGCTACGAGTCGCTCGACGTCGGCGCGCTGTGTTTTTCGGGCGTCGACTCGGCCGACTTTCGCGACGCCGTCGACGAGGTCGAGGCAATCTTGATGGCCGGACAAGAAGAGACCGGGACCGGCTTTTCGGTCACGGAAGACGACCACGGCTACCACTGGGTCGTCCTCTCGGACGACGATCCGGAAGACCTCATTACAAGCATGCATTTCGCCGCCGATACGTTCATCGAACACGGCTATGGCTCGCGACTACTCGCTGCCGTCTTCGCGTACAGAAACCGGGACGGTCCTGCCTACTGGATCTACTCCTTCCGGCGCGGCCGCTTCTATCCATTCGTCCCGCGATCCGGCCGGGAACGCGACTCGAGCGCAGAGTTCTCTCTCGAGTCGGCCTTAGACGGTGAACTCGAACTCGAGCGCGAGAAGGAATACTGGTATCCGCTCTGGCCCAGCGAGGGTGGGACCCACCCCTGGGAGTGATCGGTTCAGCGACCGAGGCCGATTCGGCGTCCAGAGCGGAGCACGAGCACAGGCACCAAATTCTTTTGGAAGTAGTGGTATTGCAGTTCAATGCGTACGAGGAGGTACGCGGCAGGAACCCAGACGTCACATCATCACAACTGCGCCATACACCAGTTGCTCCCGTTCCTGCCGTTCCCCCCTTTCATACCCACGAGCCGGTGGCTTGGCAACGTTCGGTGGTCGTTTCTGCCGGCAAACAGTGTTTTCGCGTGATTAGAGGGTGTCATAGAACTCTTCCCACGGTGTTGATTACATCCCCTTCGATGTGAATTGGCTGACAATTAGGGATGCGGACTGAACGAGCGTTCGTAGTCAGTCTGTTTCCCCGTCTCGGTGAACGGCACTATTCAAATCCTTGACAACGTGGAAGTCTTCTGACCCGCACTCACAGCCTGTTCTCTTTCCGATGGGTTGAATCGTTCCGTCAGACCACTTTTTGGCGGCATAGACAGAACCGCAGGACGAACAAGAGACAATCGTTCGTTCGCTCTCCCCATCGGGCATCGTCTCTAACGTTGACGTACGGACAGCATAACTGTTGTGTGATGTTTTGGGTGAACCTCATCAACCGTTCAGTATAGACCCTGTACTTAGCGAATTAGGATGCCCGCATAGTGGGTGTGAGAGCTGTTCTATGACTCCCTAGTGAGTAGTCAAAACTGTCGTGTCCCAAAGCGCTGATTCGCTTACGCCCGTGCGCCGGTGACCTTCCGGGCGGCCCGGCGCCCGTGTGCCCACGAACCGACTGCGCCGCCGAGGGCACCGGGGATGGCGTAGAACGCGATCAGCAGCAAGCCGCCGACGAGCACGCCGAACGTCGGGACGACTCCCGCAAAGAGCAGCGTGGTGAACGTCACGATCGCCAGTGTGATGAGCGATCCGAGGACGGTTGCGATCCCACCGTGGACCGCGCCAGTGCTCACCGTCCCAGCGGCGATATACCCGGCGACGAGCCCGCCGCCGATGCCGATCATCGCCCAGGATGTCGCCAAGGACATGAGTTCTGTTCCCGCGACGATGAGCCCACTGACGATTCCGAGGGCGATGGTGACGGCGAACCCGATTACGATTGCTTTCCAATTTAATTCCATGGACAGTCATGTAGTAGGCTTCCAGAGATGATAAAGTTCTTTTCACCGTTTTCGGAGAGTACGGCCACTCAGACAGGATATCTGACGCCGCGGAGATGAGGGCCGTCACTGGGTCAGCGTCGGTATGCATCGTCACGTAGCGGTGACTGGCTGACCGAGTGTCCCTCCGTATGACAGGAAATCGTATCAGCCCAGAAGATTATTGAGCGACATCGCGATGAAAAAGAGGATCACGAGCTCGTTGACGATCCATGAGTTCGCGTCCATCCAGTTTCGAGCCCTCGGAAGAAAGGTTTCGGCGCGCTCACTGAAGGCAATCAGGGCAAGTGATGGGAGTGCAAGCACCAGAAGCGTACACAGAACAAACGGGATGGCGTCTAGCAACGACGCATCGCGGGCCGCCAGATAGGAGCCGACGGCAACCGACGTGAGGAGATCTGTCGGGAAAAACCCCATCAAGAGAAATCCGAGTCCAAACGAAAACCGGGGCGTTACGGTCTCGAGTTTCCCCATCCATCGCGGCGGCTCCGACGTCTCTCGCGTGAGGTAGGTGTGGATCATCGCGAGCACGAGCGCGACGAGGATGATTGCGCTGAGTGTCGTATTCGATGATTCCCGTTCAGTCACACCGGCGCTTAACACGTATGCAATCGTGACGATGAGCGGGATCGAAATGGCTGCGCCACCGACGAACGCAGCGGAGTTTCGACGCCAGTTGTCGCTCGTTGCGAGGAAGATGGCGCTAAGGATCTGTGGCCCCGCGATCATCACGAACACCATCGGCAACACCTCGAGAAATCTCATCGGCCGACCACGTGGGAGTCGTTCTCTACGCGCTGGCTCAGCCCGACCCTGATCCGGGCGTTCGGATCCCCTCGGCAGACACCGCCGGGACGGACACAGTAGTTCTGGTCTCGTGTGACGGGCGTGTTGGCTACCATACTGTCATTCAGGGCGTTTTCGGACGTCCAATACTAGTTGGGCACAAAACAGGTTAAAGCTTGACCGCGCAATCAGGTCTTTCCTCGAGTCTGGACCACTGCAATCCGAACGTGGCGACCTGCTTCCCCCACACAGCTATCTCCACGCTGAGTGGCGTTCTCGCGTAGTGAATCTGACAAACATAGAGTGATACTGCCGGACAACACGGTTCATACGGTCTGCTGTCACGATGTCCCGGTGGGCCCGCAGTGTGGGTCGCGGTTGCACCGGAAATAACTGACAGGAGTCCGTATCAGACATCGATCGCACTCGACTCTGCTCCGATTCTCCGCTGGGACCAGTGCCGTGACAGCCACCCTTCTTATAGCAATTCGGCCGGTAGCCGCACGTAGTGACCGATTGGAACCAGCAGAAGGGAGATCCACATAACTCGGGTCTCCGGCGCGAACTCGAGGGGCCGTCTCGCATCACCGAAGCATGGACTGTTGACCTCGTCGGCCCGCCGGGATCACCGGTGTGCGATCGCGATACCGTCTACGTCGGCACGACTCAGGGGAACTGCTACGCGCTCGAAGCCGAAACGGGCCGGCGGCGGTGGGTTTTCGAGACAACGACCGCAACCGACGCAACACCGGCCGTCACTCGCGACCGACTCTACGTGGGGGCCGGCGATGGAACGATCTTTGCGCTCGATCCCGCCACCGGCGAGGTGGAGTGGCAGATCGACCTCCCGGCAGACCTCGAGTCCGCGCTCGCGTTCGCTGACGGCTGCCTCTATGCTGGGCACGCAACCGGCCTGTCCGCGCTCGAAGCCGAGAGTGGGACGGAGCTGTGGACTTATGAGACTGAGTCGGCGGTTGGGTCCCCAGCGATCGCCGACGGACGAGACGTAGATCGGGGCCGATCGACCGGATCCCCGCTCTCGGAACCGAACGAGACGACCCTGCTCGAGGACGACCAGCTGTCGGTGCCGGATCGACGGTGGGCCGAGCAGCGGGTGTTCGCCGGGACTGCAGACGGGACGGTCGTCGCACTCGAGGCCGAAACCGGCGATGAGGCTTGGACTGTGCCGACCGGTGGCGCGATCGTGGACGGACCAACGATCGCCGAAGGGCGCATCTACGTCGCCGACGACACAGGGGTGATGCTCGCGCTGGACGCCGCCACCGGCCAGACGTGGTTTACCTACGAGGCACAGAGTGGATTCACCACGTCGCCGACCGTGCTCGCGGCCGCCGAGACGACGTTCGTCGGCGCGACCGACAGCTACTGCCACGTCACGGATACGACCGTCGGCCGGCGCAAACTGCGCGGCTGGCTGTTCTCGCGCAAAGGGGTCGAACTCGACGGCCCGGTTCGCTCGGCACCCGTCGTCGTCGGCGACGTCTGCTGTGTTGGCGACGCGAGCGGCTCGCTCTACGGAATCTCCGTCGACGACGCCGAACCGATCTGGCACGTTGCCCTCGCGGATGCCGTCAGCGGCACGCCCGCGGTCGCATCCGACCGGCTTTTCGTCGGGAGCGACGACGACCGTCTCACCTGTCTCGAGTGGGAGACGGCAGGCCCGAATCGCTGACATCCATCCTGCAACGCTCGGGTCGATTCTCGCCACCGAGGCGCGCCTTCTCTGATAAATGTAGTGCAGTCGTTTCGGAGTACCCCCGCGCCCGCCGGCACTTTCACTTTCACTACCCTGTTAACGAGGGTTTATGGGGGGTCCAGCACAACGGCAGAGTATGCCCGAAGCAGATCTCGAGACGCTCCCCGGCGTCGGACCGGCAACCGCAGACAAACTCCACGAGGCAGGCTTTGACTCCTTCCAGAGTCTGGCCGTCGCCTCTCCCTCCGAACTCTCGAATACGGCCGACGTCGGCGAGTCCACCGCATCCGATATCGTTCGCGCCGCCCGCGACGCCGCCGATATCGGTGGCTTCGAGACCGGTTCGACGGTCCTCGAGCGCCGCAACGAGATCGGCAAACTCAGCTGGCACATCGACGAGGTCGACGACCTGCTTGGCGGCGGGATCGAAACCCAGTCGATCACCGAGGTCTACGGCGAGTTCGGTGCTGGCAAGTCCCAGGTGACCCACCAGATGGCCGTCAACGTCCAGCTCCCGAAGGAGGTCGGCGGCCTCCATGGCTCCTGTATCTTCGTCGACAGTGAGGACACCTTCCGCCCAGAGCGGATCGACGACATGGTACGTGGACTGCCAGACGAGGCGATCGATGCAGCCCTCGAGGACCGCGAGATCGAAGGCTCGGCCGACGACGAGGAGGCCGTCGACGAACTTATCGAGGACTTCCTCGAGAAGATCCACGTCGCAAAGGCGTTCAACTCCAACCACCAGATGCTGCTGGCCGAGAAGGCAAAGGAACTGGCGGGCGAACACGAGGAGTCTGAGTATCCCGTCCGTCTGCTCTGTGTCGACTCGCTGACTGCCCACTTCCGTGCGGAGTACGTCGGTCGTGGCGAACTCGCCAACCGCCAGCAGAAGCTCAACAAGCACCTCCACGACCTCGATAAGGTCGGCAACCTCTACAACTGCGCCGTCATCGTGACGAATCAGGTCGCCTCGAATCCCGACTCGTTCTTCGGCGACCCGACCCAGCCCATCGGTGGCAACATTCTGGGCCACAAGTCGACGTTCCGGATCTATCTCCGCAAGTCCAAAGGCGACAAGCGGATCGTCCGACTGGTCGACGCACCGAACCTCGCCGACGGCGAGGCCGTGATGCGTGTCCAGGACGAAGGTCTGAAGCCCGAATAATCGACGCGACTGTCTCCGTCTGATCGAGCGGCGTCCCGTTCGGTCGATCCGCGGTGGACCGACCTGCTCTCGGTACCGCGTCGCCGGCCCGTCATTGACGGGGTGGCCGCTTTTACGCGCCTGTCACGAACGGCGGCCATGACCGGGACGGTCGCCGTCACCGGCGGCAACGGCCGCGTCGGCCGGGCCGTGCTCGCGCACCTGACCGACGAGGGGTACCGGACCGTCAACTGCTCGCGGGGCAAGCGACGCGAGGAGGAATCCGACGAGTATCTCACGACGGACCTGCTCGACGCCGGCGAGGTCTATGGCTCGCTCGCGAAGAGCGACGCCGACGCCGTCGTCCACCTCGGCATGATCCCGACGCCGGCGTCGACGCCGGGCTTTCGGACCTTCGAGAGCAACGCGCTGTCCAGTTACCACGTCCTCGAGGCCGCAGGCGAACTCGGGATCGACACGGTGGCGCTGGCCTCGAGTCTCAGCGCCATGGGCGGCGGCTACGAGTCCGGATCGATCAGCGTCGACTACTTGCCCGTCGACGAGGACCACCGGCTCACGCCGTCGACCGCCTACGGCATCGGCAAGCAGACGCTCGAGATCGCGGCCGATGGGGTCGCACGCAGGCCCAGCGACCGGCCGCGGACGATCACCTCGCTCCGGTTCCCGTGGGTCGTCGACGACGACCGGGCCCGCGAGGCGTTTCTCGAGGCCGATCGGACCTTGCAGGGGCTCCGCGAATCGGGCGAGTTCCACACGCAGCGCAACACGCTGTTTACCTACGTCCACGTGTCGGACGCGGTCGATCTCGTCTGCCGGACCGTCGAGGCGATGTTCGATGGCCACGAGCGTGTCTGGGTGTCGGCGCCCGACACGAGCGTCGAAACTCCGAGCCGCGAGCTCGCAGCAGAGTGTTTCCCCAATGCCGAGATCCGCGATGCCCTTGCAGAGCGCGAACACGCGCCGCTGGTCGACGTTTCGAGGGCAACGGACCTGTTCGACTGGCGGCCGGCGTGGAGTTGGCGACGGTCACTCTGACCATTTCGGCTCGACGCCGCGTTCGGAAGTCGGATGCGATCGACCTGGTTCGGAAACCGCTTGTCCGGAATAGAGCAAACGGATCACAAGCGTTGCACCCGCGAGCGAACGGAGTGAGCGGGCGGCCGTTCCCGTGAACGTAATGAATAGGAGCTCGCAAGAGCTGTGCTCTTCCGGTGTTTTTGGTCCGGATTTTTGTAGTGGTGAACGACCAGCGGGAGCGAACCCGAACGCAAAAAGGTGGGTGTTAGTCTTCGGTCGTCGTCTTGTCGACGTCGAGATCGCCCTGATAGATTTCTGCCCCGTCCTGGGCGACTTTCTCGGCCAGGACCGCACACTTGACCCGCATCGGCGAGATGTCGACGCCGAGCATGTCGATCACGTCGTCGCGATCCATCTCGAGTAACTCGTCGACAGTCTTGCCCCGGAGTTTGCCCGAGAGCATGCTGGCTGACGCCTGGCTGATCGCACAGCCGTCGCCGGAGAAAGCGACCTGCTCGATCGTCTCCTCGTCGTCGTCGAGTTTGACGTCCATGCGAATCTCGTCGCCACACATCGGGTTCTCGCCGATGTGGGTGAACGTGGGATCCTCGAGTTTCCCGTAGTTCCGAGGGTTCTTGTAGTGGTCGAGGATCTGCTGTCGGTACATATCAGAGCCCAGTCCCATCGTTAGATACGGATAGGCCAGTGAGTTGTAAAAGGGTTCCGGGGCTGAAACCGGCGATCACGTCGGTCTGTGATGGATTCGTACGGACAACTGTCAATCATTACCGGCGCA
>SDGW01000491.1_pt1 | contig 23951 bp, 23 predicted proteins | sample 2873831 | NCBI WGS metagenome assembly SDGW01 (sample SAMN08132700, study PRJNA421101) | hypersaline lake metagenome | isolation source: celular fraction 0.22 microns magnesium sulfate-rich crust from ephemeral... | place: Spain: Penahueca Lagoon, Toledo | collected 2011-07 | reverse complement strand
TGGCGCGGTCGAGCATGTCGAAGCGGTTGGTCGCGGCGATGATGCGAATCTCGCCGCGGTCGTCGAAGCCGTCCATCTCCGAGAGCAGCTGCATCATCGTCCGCTGGACCTCGGCGTCCCCGCTCGTCTTCGACTCCGTTCGCTTGGCGGCGATGGCGTCGATCTCGTCGATGAAGATGATGGCGGGCTGGCGCTCGCTGGCGAGTTCGAACAGGTCCCGGACGAGGCGGGCGCCCTCGCCGATGAACTTTCGCACTAACTCGGAGCCGGCCATCTTGATGAAGGTGGCGTCGGTCTCGTTGGCGACGGCTTTCGCGAGCATCGTCTTGCCGGTGCCGGGCGGGCCGTGCAGCAGGACACCGCTCGGTGGCTCGATGCCGACGTCCTCGAACTGCTGGGCGTTCAACAGTGGTTCCTCGACGGCCTCCCGGACCTCGACCAGCTGTTCCTCCAAACCGCCGATGTCCTCGTAGGTGACGTCCGGCGAGGACTCGACCTGCATCGCCTGGGCGCGCGAATCCGTCTCGGCTTCCAGAATCTGCTTGACGCTGAAGGAGTCGTTGATGGCGACGCGGTCGCCGGCCTCGAGCGTGTCCCGAATCGACGGCGAGACCTCCGTCAGCACCTCCTGGTTGTTGCCGTGCTGTTTGACAACGACGCCGTCGTCGGTCAGCTCCTCGGCGGTGGCGATGTACAGCGAGGAGGTCTTGAGCGTCTCGTTTTCCCGCTCTAGCTGGTCGACGTCGTCGGAGAGGTCGGCCTGGCGTTCCTGAGCGCTGTCGAGCTGTTCGGTGAGCTGTTCGTTGACGCGGACTATCTCTTCGAAATGGTCCCGGAGCGCCTCCAGACGCTCTTCCGGCGTCATCTCTGGGTCGAGGTCGAGGCGTGGTCGTTCCGGAAGCGAGGGACTGCGCGACATTTGACTGCCCGGTACTACCGGTTGCGACTAAAAGTGCCTTTGGGTCACACACCCCGGCTCGTGTCGACCGAGCGTCGATTTTGGGACCGTGACGGCCCTGGATGGTCGACCCTACTGGAGACTCGCGAACTCGTCGAGATACTCGCCGTAGGTGTCGAGGGCCGACTCGACGGGGTCGGGCGAGGCCATATCGACGCCGGCGCCCCGCAGCAGTTCCAGCGGGTACTCCCGCGAGCCACTGGAGAGGAAGTCGATGTAGCGCTGAGCCGCGGGCTCGCCCTCTTCGAGGATGCCGTCGACGAGCGCGACGGCGGCGGAGATGCCCGTCGCGTACTGGTAGACGTAAAAGGCCCGGTAGAAGTGCGGGATGCGCATCCACTCGCGGGCGATGCGGTCGTCCAGTTCGGCGGGCGCGTAGTACTCGCCCTTGAGGTCGGCATAGAGGTCGTCGAGTCTGTCGGGGGTCAGCGGCTCGCCGGCCTCGGCCATCTCGTGGGTCCGGTGTTCGAACTCCGCGAACATGGTCTGGCGATAGAGCGTCGAGCGGAACCGCTCGAGATACTCGTTGAGGACGTGCCGGCGCAGCTGCTCGTCGGAAACGGTGTCCAACAGGTGGTGGGTCAGCAGCGTCTCGTTGACGGTGCTTGCGACCTCGGCGACGAATATCTCGTAGCCCGAGTAGACGTAGGGCTGGGACTCGCTGGTGTACTCAGAGTGCATCGAGTGGCCCAGCTCGTGGGCCAGCGTGTACATCGACTCCACGTCGTCCTGGTAGTTCATCAGGATGAACGGCTGGGAGTCGTAGGTCCCACCGGAGTAGGCGCCGGACTGCTTGTGCTTGGTCTCGTATACGTCGACCCACCGCGAATCGAGACCCTCGGCCAGCCGGGACTGGTACGTCTCGCCCAGCGGCGCGACGGCCTCGGTGACGTACTCACACGCCTGTTCGTAGCTGACTTCGGGCGATTCCTCCTGGACGAGCGGGACGTAGAGGTCCCACATCCGCAGGTCGTCGCCCTCGACCGTGTTCGCCTTCAGTTCGGCGTGGCGGTGGAGCTTGTCCAGGTTGTCGTTGACGGTGTCGACGAGCGTGTCGTACACCTCGACGGGAACGTTGGGGCCGTTCAGCGCGGCCTCGCGAGCGGTGTCGTAGTTGCGGGCCTGGGCCAGCTTCACGTCGGTCTTCACCGAGTTCTTGTACGCCGTCCCGACGGCGTTTCTGACCCCCTCCCACTCGTCGTAGAACGTCTCGTACACCCGCTGGCGAAACTCCCGGTCGGGCTCCTTCTGCAGCGTCGTGAAGTTGTTCAGCGTGATGGGCTGGTCGTCGCCGTCGGGCCCCTCGACCGTCGGGAACTCCATGTCGGCGTTGGCCAGCATGTTGTACACCTCGCCGGCGGCTCCCGTGATTTCCCCCAGTTCCGCGAGCAGGTTCTCGACCTCCGTCGAGCGGGTGTGGGGTTTCATCCGCAGCACGTCGTCGAAGTAGTGCTCGTACTCGGCCAGGGCGGGTTCCTCCTCGACCAGATCGTCGATGTCGCTCTCCGTGAGTTCCTGCAGTTCGGGTTCGAGAAAGGAGGCCGCCGAACTCGCGTCCGAGGAGAGCGACTGCGAGCGAGCCGTCAGCGCCTGGTAGGTGTCGTCGGTCGTGTCCTCGTCCCGGCGCATCCGGGCGTAGGAGGCGACGTTCGAGACTTTGCGCATCAGCTGTTCGTAGGTTTCGAGGGTGGCCAAGAGCGTGGCCGCGTCGTCGGTGCAGCGGCCCTCATAGGCCTCGAGGTCCTCGATTAGTGCTTCTGCGTCTTCGTAGGCCGCTTCCCACTCCTCGTCGTCGGCATAGAGGGATTCGAGGGCCCACTTGTACTCCTCGTCGACGTCCTCGCGTGCGGGTACCGAACTCATGGCTCGCCGTAGGGAAGGCGCCGAAGTAAGCCTTTCCGGGCTAGCAGTGTGAGGATTTGCCGCCAACGTAGCTTCTCATGACAGCCAGAAAGCCCCGACTGGCTCCGGTCGGGGGCCTCGCTATGCTCCTCGGCCTTTGGCCTGCGGTGCTTGCGTCGGCCGCCTTCCCGGAGCCAGTCGCCCCTTTCAGTCCCACCCGTAGCTGTTTGATCAGCCGGCATGGGTGGGACTGAAAGGGGCGGCCAGCTACACGACGGCGGGCGACGTAAGCACTGGAACGAACGCAGTGAGTGAAGGGCGCAACGAGCCCCCCGAGTGTAGCTGGCCGGGGCTTTCTGGCTGTGTAGGGGGCCAGCGTGGTCGACTACACCAGCGAGCTACTCCAGTCCCGACACCACACACTCCGCGACCCGCGACGCAGTCCGCCGTTCCACTCGCAGCTCTTCGAACACCGAGCGGGCGCTCTCGACCGCCTCGTCGTCGGTCTCGAACTCGACGCCGGGATAGTCGACGCCGGTCAGCACCAGCGGGTAGGCGGGCGCGGGAGCGACCCCCTCGGGTCCGGGTAGCGGCTCGTCGTCGAAGACGCGGTCGGCCTTCGATGGCGGGGACGCACCGCGGAGAATCTCGTCGAGCAGCCCGACGACCCGGCGGACAAGTTGCCGCGCGAAGCCGCCCGCAGCGAGAGTCACGACCAGCAGGTCCCCGTCACGCTCGAGGTGCCCGCGAAGCTCCCGCACCGTCCCGTCGTCGTCGGACGTGAGGTTGTGGTAGTCGTGACGACCACAGAGCGAGTCGAGCGTCTCGACGGCCAGCTCGTCGTCAGCTTCGGGCGCGTACAGGAAGTAGGTGTAGCGCCGTTCGGTCGCGTCGTGGGTCGCGTGGAAGTCCTCGGGAACGTCGGCGCTGGCCCAGACGCGGACGTCGGCGGGGAGTTCGCTGGTAAACGCCGTGGGAGTCAGCCACTCAGGGGCCTCGAAAGCGACCGTCTGGGCGACCGCCGAGACGCCGGCGTCGGTGCGGCCCGCTGCCGCGTCCCCCGCGGGGACCGCCTCTCGCTCACAGACCCCCAGTCGGGCCAGCCCGGAAAGGAGCGCCCCCTCGACGGTCGGCACGTCGGGCTGGCGCTGGAACCCGCTGTAGGGCCGGCCGTCGTAGGCGACCCGGTAGGCGCGCATGGCGCGGTATTTGAAGCGCTTGCACTTGTGCCCCCCGGCTTTTCAGTGTCCGACCATAACAGACGACTGAGCGACGACCGGGCGAGTTCTCATCGGGCGAGGACAGTAACGGGGACCCACTCGGCTCCGCTTTGGCGCCGGCGGAGCGGCGACCGTGTCGCCGAGTGGACCCTGCGGCTTTACCAACTTCGGGACCGTAGCTGGCAATAGAATGGCTAACTCCGCCGAGGACAGCCGCCAGTTCCCCCGCCCACCACACGAGTTTACCGACGGCGAGAGTCGGACGGTCCGGATGGCGGCCTACGACGGCGAGGCCGAGCCGCTGGTGTCGATGTACACCGACTTCGACGCGGACTCCCGGTCCCAGGGCGTCCCGCCCCGGAAGGAGCCCGCCATCCGCAAGTGGGTCACCGACCTGCTGGACGAGGGGCTCAACGTCGTCGTGTGGCACGACGACCGGCCAGTGGGCCACGCCGTGTTGATGCCGGTCGAGGACGACAGTTCGGAGCTGGCCATCTTCGTCCACCCCGACTACCAGTCGGCGGGCATCGGGACGGAGCTCATCAAAGTGCTACTGGGCCACGGCCAGGCGGAAGGTATCGGGCACGTCTGGCTGGCCGTCTCCCAGCGCAACCACGTCGCGATGCGGGTCTACCGGTCGGTGGGCTTCGAGACCCGGCTGCGTGAGCACGTCGAAATCGAGATGGAACGGGACCTATGACATCCTCCTGCCGGCAGTGTCACTCGCCGGGGAGTTCCTGTCCGCCACCCGCGGGTACCTTCGGGGACTCGATACCTTCCCGGGCGAATGCATCGAGCACCCGTTCGGTCACGTCGGTCTTGAACGGGTACTCGTTGCGAAGGTCGTTGACGTAGGCCTTGCCCGTCAGCGTCCGGTAGTAGTGGTCGTCGCCGACCAGCACGGTGTACCGGTGCTCGGGCGAGACGCGAACGTACGGGGATGTCAACAGCGCGTCCTCGACGATTTCTCTGGCCCGGGCGGCGTCGGCGTCGACGTCGATGTAGAACTCCACCACGACGAGCATCTCCGCCGCGCTGTCGTTGGCGTTTGCCACTGCGTCGTTCAGGAACGTGAAGTTCGGCACGACCACGACGGTGTCGTTCGGTGTCATAAGCTGTGTCGACCGCAGCCCGATATCGGTTATCTCGCCGTAGTGGTCCCCGATAGCGACCTTGTCGCCGACCTGATAGGGCTGTTCGACGACGAGGATGAGCCCGCCGACGATGTCCGCGAGCAGGTCCTTCAGCCCCAGACCGATAGCGGCACCCAGCAGACCCGAGAAGGCCACCAGCTGGGCGCTCGTCAGCTCGAACAGCGTCGTCACGATGATATACAGCGCCGTCCCGTACACCGTGAACTTCAACAACGGAATCAACAGCGTCACGCGGAAGCGGTGCTGTGCGAGCCGGTCGGCGACCGCCGTCAGACCGGCGCTCAGGACCCGGCCGGTGGCGTAGGCGGCGACGAGCACGACGATAGCCGAGAGCACTGTCCCCGGGTCAACGGCCGCGCTGTCGGTGACAGTCTCGTTGGCCGACGCCTGCGCCAGCCAGCTCACGACCAGATCAACCCCCGTCGGTCCAGCTCCTCGACCGCAGGGTGGAGTCCCAGCGGCTGTAACCTGACTTCCGAGTCCTCGACGCGGACGATACCCTTGTTTGCCAGCGTCTGAATCTCGGTCCCGATAGCCTCCTGGTCGAGCATATCGGCCAGCTGTACACGCTCGACACTCTCCAGAGCGACGACGAGCCAGAGCAGGAAGGCGGCGTCGTCGGAGATACGGTGGCAGTCCTCGACCGGGTCGTCGATATACGCCGGCGCGATGGTCCGTCCGTCCGTCCCCTCGTTGACACACCGGTCCCACAGCGACGTCGCGATGCCGGGCGTGCCGTGTGAGAGCCGGCGGAGCTTCTCGAAGACGACCGCCTCGATGCTCTCGTCGTCGTCCCAGATGGACCACGAGACCAGCCAGGAGAGGTTCGGCTGCACTAGCGGGACCGACAGGGCACGGTCACCGGGTAGCGAAACGTCGTGGCGGACGAGGTCGAGCGTCTTGATACGGCCGGCCTCGCCGGTGTCGACGTAGTCGGGGTAGGGCCCGTCGTCGTGGGCGCGGACGACCGACTCGATCTGTTCGGCGTCGAGCGGCGGGAGGGTAATCGAGAGCGGGAACGCCTCGTCGATGCGTTGGACCGCGGTCAGATACTGCCAGCTATACCGGTTCCACCCCGTGATGACGAGCGTGTTCGTCATCGCGAGCCGCTCCAGAAACGCCTCGAGCCGGTCGAACCCGTCGATATCGCGGCGATAGAGATAGTGACACCCCTCCAGGATGAGCGCGCGCTCGCCCTCGATTTCGGGTAAGTCCTCACCGTCGGCGATACCGGATATCGAGTACCGACGAGCCCGGTCACCGAGCAATTCGGCGGCGTACTCCAGCAAGGCGGCCCGGCCGCCAAAGGGGTCCGAGATGATGGCGACGTTCGAGTCCACCCGGTCCAGCGTCTTATCGGCGTCAAGATACTCCGCGACGGCCGTCGAGAGCTGTTCGACCTGTGGGCCCAGTCCCGCCGCTCGGAGCTGCTCTATGGGAATCGTCACGCCGCCCGTTCCCCCCGTGACATACGCCGTTGTGACAAGACCCCGGTGTATTGTAATAAAAGTTCCCACAGCGCCCGTGGCCATGCGGTGATATCCGAGCGTCTCCCAGCGCAACCACGTCGCGGTGCGGGTCTACCGCGCGGTGGGCTTCGAGACCCGCCTGCGCGAACACGTCGAAATCGAGATGGAGCGGGACCCCTAGAGCTCCAGTTCGCGTTCGCGGTCGGCCAGCTGTTCGGTCTCGACCAGCCGTTCGAGCCGTCGTTCGAACTCCTCGTCGGTCAGTTCTCCCCGGGCGTATCGTCCGCGGAGGGTAGCTATCGGCGTGTCGGCCGTTTCGAGCGGCGCGGACTCCATCTCGGACGATTCGACCGCTGACGACGCCGTCCCGAGAATCAGGACGAGCGGCGTGGCAACCAGGAAGCCGACGACGAACAGCGCCGCCGCGAGCCGCGGGAGCCCGAAGAGGCCGAGCAGGATAGTCAGTCCGTACGAGAGGACTGTGACGGCGGCAGCGAGCCGCCACGTCCCGAGGGGCGACATCATATGTCAATAGAGCGACGTGAGGCTGAAAAAGCTAGGCCGTCACTCCGCGAAGTCCTCGAAGGTCGGCCGGTCGTACTCGCCCGGGAACTCGGCGACGGGGACCGAAACCTGCTCGCCGTCGTCCATCTCCTTTATCGTTATTTCGTCGTCCTCGAGGTCGCGCTCGCCGACGATGACGACCGTCTCGGCGTTGACGTTGTCGGCATAGCCCATCTGTGCGCCAAAGGAGCGGTCGGCGACGTCGGTCTCGACGACGTGGCCCCTCTCGCGCAGGTCGCGGGCGATTCGGGCCGCCGTGGGCCGCGTGTCGCCCACCTGCAGGACGTAATAGTCGGTCTCGAGCGCTTCCTCGGGCCAGACGCCCGCCCGCTCACAGAGCAGCTGCAGCGTGGCGTGACCCGGGGCAAAGCCCACCGCGGGCGTCGGCTGGCCGCCGAAGCCCTCGATGAGGTCGTCGTAGCGACCGCCGCCGAAGACCGACCGGGAGACCTCGCCCGTGGCGTCGAAACACTCGAAGACCACACCCGTGTAGTAGTCCAGCCCGCGGGCGGTCGAAAGCGAGAGGGTGAGCTGGCCCCGGACGCCGAAGTCGTCGGCGGCCGCGAGCACGTTCCGGAGGTTCTCGGTGGCGTCCGCAACGGCTTCCGAGCGGTCTGCGAGCGTCTCCAGGTCGTCCTCTCCCGTCTCCAGCAGGTCGTCGAACGCCTCGGCGTCGTCGTAGCTGAGGCCGGCCTCGTACAGCAGGTCCAGATACTCGTCGCGGTCGACCTTCGCGCGCTTGTCGACCGCACGGATGGCCTCGCGAGTGTCGACGTCCGCGTCGAACGATTCCAGCAGCCCGGAGAGGATGTCCCGGTGAGAGACCCGAATCTCGAAATCGTCGTCGTCGAGGCCGAGATCGGTGAGCATATCGACGGCGACGGCCAGAATCTCGGCGTCGGCGTCGGGCTCGCTCGAGCCGAAGATGTCGACGTTGGTCTGGTAGAACTCCCGGAACCGGCCCTGCTGGACCTGCTCGTAGCGCCAGAACGGCCGCGTCGACACCCACTTGATTGGTTTCTGGAGCTCCTGTTGCTTGGCGACCATCATGCGCGCAACGGTGGGCGTGAGTTCGGGGGTCAGCGCCACCTCGCGGCCGCCCTTGTCCTCGAAGCTGTACAGCTCCTCGACGATCTCCTCGCCGCTCTTGTCCGTGTACATCGCTGTCGGCTCCAGTGCCGGCGTCCCTATCTCCCGGAACCCGTAGCGCTGGGCGGTGGTCTCGATGGTGTCCATCGCCCAGCGACGCGAGCCCATCTCCTCGGGGTAGAAATCTCGAAATCCCTTGACGGAGTCGTACATGACTGGCGCTACAGGGAGGGCGCGCTTGAAACTGTCCGTTCGGGTCTCGCGGCAGCGACCGGGCCACCGGTTCCTGTCAACAGATGGATAGTTTCGGGCCACGCGGCATGAAAAGAGTTACACCAGCCTACCGCAGGACTCCGGACAGTGACGTCGACTGACGACAGCGAACTTGTGACCGTGAACCGACCCGTCGCCAGCGTCCAGAAGCTGGCCTCGGCAGCACTCTGTCTCGTCGCGGTGGGCCTGAGCGTCTACGCGGCAGTGAACGAAGTCTGGCCGTTCGCCGCCATCTTCGCTCTCGGGTTCGCCCTGGCGGTCCAGTCCTACAGAGCCGTCGACGACCCGACGACCCGATTCTGAAATCGGCGGCGGTGACGCGGGCGCTAGCGCCGGCCACGCACCCTGGACTGCGTGTGGTCGGGAAAAACCTCGGCGACGGCGCCGTCGCCGTACGCCTCGACCAGTAGCGCGCGCAGTTCCACCTCGTAGTCGGCCTTCGGAATCTCGGCGCTCGGTCCCGTCTCGACGACCAGCCTGCCTGCGGCCATATCGTCGATGGCGCCCCGACCGATGCCCGCGAGCGGGGCCAGATAGTCCACGCCGAAGCGGTCCTCGACGCTCTGGGCGAACGGGCGCTCGATGGTCGGGACGCGGTCGTCCCGGCGGGTGCCGTCGGCGACGGCGTCCAGCTCGTCGGTCCAGTCGCCGGCAGCGACCCGCTCGACGGCGTGCTCGTGGACCTGTTGGATACCGTTGCGGGGGTAGCCGTCGTCGTACATCCGTTCGACCGCGTCGCGGGCCACGTCGGGGTCCAGGTCGACCGTCGCGTGTGGAAAACCGAGGGCGTCGGCGGCCTCGCGGGCGGGTTCGGGGTCGACGACGCCGAAGCTGGCGGTCACGAGGGTCACGTCGTAGAAGTCCTCGAGCAGGAGCCCCGCCAGCGTGGAGTCCTTGCCGGCGCTGAACAGCAGGGCCGCGCGCATCTACCGGCGCTTGATGTCGAAGCTCTTCGAGTCCGGTGTCAGCTCCGAGAGGAGCTCTTTCATCTGGTCCTCGTCGATGGTGTCGCCGACGCGACCGCTGCGGGCCAGCGCGACGAGCTGCTGTTCGACCTGCTCGCCCACCTCGGGTTTGGACATCTTGACCGTGTTGAGCCGCTTGCGGGCGCCGTCGGTCAGGTGCTGGCGGAGAATAGCCTTCTTCTGGGCCTCGGCCTGCTCCTGGGCGGCCTGCTGGGCCTCGGCGTCGCCCTCGCCCTGTTGCTCCTTGAGCTGTTCCATCTTCTTCTTGCGGAGCTCTTCGAGTTCCTCCTCGCTGGGGTCGCCACTCATGGATACGAGAAGATACCGCGTTCGGCCGGAAAACGATTACGGAGCCGGGTTAGGCGTAGCGTTCGAGTTCCGGGCGGTCGAGGTCTTCGAGGACCTCGCCGGCGGTGTCGTCGAGCAGGCTGCGGCCCTCGCCGGTGACGCGTCGGCCGTCGGCCTCGCTGGTCTCGACGTAGCCGGCCGTCTCGAGCTGCTGGAGCGCGGTGCGGATGATGGAACCGGACCCCTCGGCCTTCTGTTTGGGTCGGACGCGGTAGCGGGTGGTGCCCTGTTTCGAGGAGCCGTACTCGGTCTTGAGGGCGTTGACGCCCATCGGACCGTCGACGGCGACCTTCCGGAGCAGGCTGGCGGCGCGTCGCTCCCAGAAGTCCGGCTGTTCTGGCGGGAGCTCGCGGTCGACGCCGGTCTTGGCGACGGCGGTCCACTCGGGGGCCTCGATGTCGTCTTCGTCCTTGAACGTCTCGGTGAGGGCCTCGATGAGGTCCTCTGCGGGCACGTCGTAGAGTGTCGTCATTGGCCCTTGCTTCCCGTCGGCGTCATTTAAGCGCATCGTTGTCCGGGCCGGGGCGTGAACGGTCACCACGCCGGTCGGCCTCGCTACTGCTCCGCGGCTCACTTCGGACTCCCGGCTTCGCCGCTCGTCATCGAGACGCTGCGCGTCTCGCTTTCCCCGCTCCGCCTCGAGGCCTCCCGCCGGTCGGCCTCGCTACTGCTCGCGGGTCGTTCCTCCCCGCTCGCCCTCTCCGAGGAAGCTCCCGCCGGTCGCTTCCTCGCTACTGCTCGCGGGTCGTTCCTCCCCGCTCGCCCTCTCCGAGGAAGCTCCCGCCGGTCGCTTCCTCGCTACTTCACGTTCGTCGCGGCGTGGTCGGCACCGAGGGCGCTCGCGACGCCGGCGCCCAGCAACAGCGGGAACAGATACGTCGCCCCGCGGTGGATGAGCACCGCCGAGGCCGCCACGGCCGCCGGGACGGTGGTCGTCGAGACCAGCAGCGTCACGAGTACGGTCTCGATGGCGCCGGACCCCCCGGGCAGCGGTGCCAGACTCGCAATAGAGCCGACCGGAACCACCAGCAGCGTCGTCGCAATGGGGACCGCGTAGCCGACGGCGTACAGCGAGAGCCACAGCGAGCCGGCCAGACAGGCCCACCCCAGCCCCGAAAAGCCAAGCGTCTGCAACAGCGTCCGCCGGTCCGTCGCGATGCGGTCGATGGCGGCGAAGAAACTCTCGATGCGGGCCGCGATGGTCGCCGTCGTCGGTGGCGACCACTTCGGGACGGTGTGACCGAGCCAGCGGATGACGGGCGTGAGCAGCCGGATGACGGTATGCTCCAGTTCGTAGCGGTAGCGCCACCCCAGGAAGCCGGCGACCGGGAGCCCCACCGCAAGCACCGCGACGGCGACCGCGGCGAAAGCGAGGTTCCGCCCGAGCTGGACGGCACCCGCCGTCACGAAGGTGAACCCGGCGATGGCAAAGGCGACCGAGGGGACGAAGTGGGCCGTGTCGACGCTGACGATGGCGGCCAGCCCCGTCTCGTACTCCGTGTCGGCCGCCGAGGAGATGAGCAGCGCAGAGAGCGGCTCGCCGCCGGCCTGCCCGAAGGGGGTGACGTTGTTCGAGAAGACGGCGCCGGCGTAGACGAGCACCGCCAGATAGGCCCGTATCGGACTCCCGAGGGCCCGCAACACCGACCACAGCGCCAGCCCCCACGTGGTGAGCCACAGCAGCGCGACGCCGCCGACGAGGACGAGCGCGACCGGGTCCGCCGCCAGCAGCGCCGCGACGGTCCGGTCGACCCCGACGACCCACACCAGCACCGCGAGCACGGCGAGCGCGCCGACGAACCCGGCGAGTGTCGCCGCGCGATTGCCGTCCATACCACATCGGTGGGCCGTCCACGGTTTGAACGTACCGACCAGCGAACGGAGGTGCAACGACAGTAGCGAACAGTCCGAACAGCCAGAAAGCCCCGGCCAGTTGCACTCCCGCGGCTCGCTGTGCGCCTCGTCACTCGCTACGCTCGTTCCTGCGGTGCTTGCTTCGCCGGGGTTCGTGCAACTGGCCGCCCCTTTCAGTCCCGCCCATGCCGGTTGGACAATCAGCTACGGGCGGGGGCTTTCTGGCTGGCCGAAGTCACTGCTGAGCTGAACACGGTAGCCACACATCCACGGTCGTTTTTACTGACGGCTGCTAGGACCGCGTATGGACGAACAGACCGCGCTGGGACTCGTCGGCGACCGGCTGGCGGCCGCCGGTGACGACTGTGCGGTCGTCGACGGACAGGTCATCACGACCGATATGCTCCACGAGCGGACGGACTTCCCGGCGGGGACGACCCGGTACACCGCCGGCTGGCGGGCCGTCGGTGCGTCGCTGTCGGACGTGGCGGCGATGGGGGCCCAGGCCACGGCGGCGGTCGCGGTGTACGCGGCCCCCGAGTTCGACGAGGCCGAACTAGGGGCCTTCCTCGACGGCGCGACGGCGGTCTGTGACGCGGTCGGGGCCGAGTACGTCGGTGGGGACCTCGACGGCCACGACGAGTTCACCGTCGCGACGACCGCGCTGGGCGAGACCGACGACCCCGTGCGCCGGTCGGGTGCCGAACCCGGTGACGCGCTCTGTGTGACCGGGACACTGGGCCGAACGGCGGCGGCGGTCAGGCTGTTCGACCGGGGCGATGTCGAGGCGGCCAACGAGCTGTTCCGGTTTACGCCGCGGGTGGCCGCGGGCCGGGCACTGGCTCCCTACGCCTCGGCGATGCTCGACTCCAGCGACGGGCTGGCGCGGTCGGTCCACCAGCTCGTCGGCGCCAGCGACTGCGGGGCGGCCCTGACTGGGCCCCTCCCAATCGACGAGCGGGTCGACGAGGTGACCGAAGACGACGCGGACCGGCGGGAGCTGGGCGTCTTCTTCGGCGAGGACTTCGAGCTGGTGTCGGCGGTCCCCGAGGCAGAGCTGGAGCCGGCCCGGGCGGCGACGCCCTGTCCGCTCCACCGGGTCGGGACGATTACCGAGTCGGGCGTCACCCACGACGGCGACCCGTTGCCCGACCGCGGCTACTCGCACTGACGGCGCTTACCCGTCGACGAGCGCCAGCGCCACAAGTTCGACGGCCCTATCTGCGGCGCGTTCGCGCTCCTCGTGGGTCAGCCCCGCAAGCGAGTTCTCGGCCGACCGAGCGGGTTCGGAGGGCATATACTGCCAGGATAGAGGAGACACAGCCACGTATAAACGGACGATATTTTAGCTCTGTTAACACGATTCGTGCGATTTCAGCCGCTACGGGCGTGGCATCCGATTATCGACCGTTGAGTAAAACCAGCTTACACCGTAGATTCGACAGTTGCGAGTCAGGCAGCAACTATCTCGAACGGTACCGGGGTGAAACAGGCCAGGCCGAGTCCGAAGGTCACGACGCCCAGCAGCGCCCGCCGGCTGTCGAGTGGCTTGTCGACGGTCGGCCGTGCGGGGCCGGCGTAAGCCATCCCCGCCGCGAGTAACCCCCAGAACACCCACAGCGTCCAGACGCCGTAGCCGATAGGCGGGGCGTCCTGGGTGAGATAGAGGAAGCCAGCCAGCGCGAACAGGCCGCCGGGGACCGCCGCGGCAACGGTCTCCTGGCGCTGGCCGACGATAGCGCGGACGATGTGGCCCCCGTCTAGCTGTCCGACCGGCAGGAGGTTCAGGAAGGTAAAGAACATCCCCGCCCAGCCGGCGAAGACGACGGGATGGACCGCCTCCGTCGGCCCCACCGTGGTCCCGACACCGAGGGCCCTGACGAACGCCTCGAGTCCCTGCATCAGTAGCGGGTCGTGGAAGTTGATGGCGTACTCGGCCCCGCCCGACCGGACGCGCTCGGGGACCGTTATCGGGTCGAGCGTGAAGCCGACGACTGTGACGACGACTGTCGCGACAAGCCCCGCGAGCGGTCCCGCGACGCCGATATCGAAGAGGGCCTTGCGCGAGGGGATGTGCCCGCGGATGTTGATGACGGCACCCATCGTCCCCAGCAGCGAGGGGAACGGGATGAAGTAGGGCAGCGTCACGTCGACGCCGTGGTAGCGGGCGGCGGCGTAGTGACCCAGTTCGTGGATGCCCAGCACCCCAAGCATCGCGACGACGAAGGGCCAGGCCTCGAAAATGCGCAGTGGTTGCTCCGAGACCGGGATGTAGTACCAGCTGCTCGCGCCGACGAACAGCGTCGACGCGATAGTCGCGATTAGCAGGGCGACGTTGAGCCACGGAATACCGCCGCTGTCTTTGGGTTCGGCCACCAAGGCGTACTGCTGGGTCTGTGGGCCGTCGTCGGCCGGCTGGACGGGTGGTCCCGCGGCCGGTTGTTCGGTGGGCCCCGAGGCCGCCTGTCCGGGGCGTTCCGGACCCGGGCCCACGGGCGACTGGGGGGCCGGCTGTCGTTCCAGCGACAGCGAGTAGCCCGACTGGGCGAACTGCGGTCGGAGCGTCTCGACGACGGCGTCGGGTCGGACCAGCGGCTCGCCGAAGTAGCGGACGGTGCCGTCGCTCCGGTCGACGGCTGCCACGTGGAACACACCTGCGAGTTCGTCGGGGGACGGCGCCTCGTCGCCGTGGCCACTCATCGGTTACCGATAGACCGCGAGGACATTAATACTCGGTGCTCCGACTGAACAGAGCGATAGAGGGGGACCAGGGTGGTGTGAACGTCGCTACGCGGGCTCGATGCGCCAGGTGGTCGCGCTCGTGTACGACCACTTCTCGACGTGTATCTCCGTCGCGCTGTCTTTGAGTTTGACCATCAGCGCACCGATCTCTTTGGGGGAAAGGCCGACTTCGTCTGCGATGAACTTGCTCTTGAAGTACATCTCACCGTCGGCCGCCTTCTCGGCCAGGAACGACTTGAGTCGCTGTTCTTTCGAGGGTTCTTCTTCACCGGAGGGCTGCGTAGTAGCGCTCATCTGTGTCACCTCGTTTCTCTCGTGGTTCGGCAAGAGTATATAAAGGAAGGAAGGTTCGCGTCGCTTCGGGGACTTTCAGGTCAAATCAGCCTAAATAGTACTTTTTACTACCGTTTCTAACACCTTTAGACATTTTATACGCTTATCTGAAGCTGTCGTTTGGTGTTACAGGAAGCCTCACTTTCGGGGGTGTAAAACGGCGATGGGTGCCGGTTTCCCGGCCATTTAGCGGCCAATATTACCCCGTCGGCGTCAGACGCCTGGCAGCCGTTCGGGCGTCCGGGGTTGACAACGCTTAAGCGCCTTTCGCGGTTACGCCGGGCCAATGAAAGTCGTCGTCTCTGTCGGCGGGAGCGTCCTCGCCCCCGACCTCGAGCCGGACCGGGTAGCCGACTACGCGGCCGCCATCCAGTCACTCGACACGGCGGGCCACACCCTGGGGGCGGTCGTCGGTGGCGGCCCCACGGCCCGCGACTACATCACTACCGCCCGAGAGCTGGGCGCAAACGAGATAGAGCTCGACCAGCTGGGCATCGCCGTCACACGGCTGAACGGTCGCCTGCTCATCGCCGCTCTCGACGACCGCGCCGCGCCGACGCCCGCGGAGAGCTACGAGAGCGGCCGCGAGGCCATCCGCCGCGGAGATATCCCCGTCCTGGGCGGAATCGTCGCCGCACAGACTACCGACGCCGTTGCCGCCGCCTTCGCCGAGTACGTCGGTGCCGACCTCCTCGTGTACGCCACCTCCGTCGACGGCGTCTACGACGCCGACCCCAACAGCGACGGCGAGGCGACCCGCTTCGACGAGCTGACCGCCGGTGAACTGGTCGACGTCATCGCCGACATGGAGATGAACGCCGGCAGTTCGGCGCCGGTGGACCTGCTCGCGGCCAAGGTGATACAGCGCTCGGGCATTCGGACCATCGTGCTGGACGGCGCCGACCCCCAGCGCGTCGTCGACGCGGTACAGGACGACGACTTCGAGGGCACGGAAATCCTCCCGGGGGCATAGATGGCGGAAGACCCATACGAGGTCGGCCGCGGCAACGAGCGAGCGTTCTGGGCCGACTCGGTCGCCGACGCCATCGAGGCCCGGAACCCCGACGAACCGATCGTCATCAAGGGCGGCGTCTCGCCCTCCGGTGTGCCCCACATCGGCCACTTCAACGAGATAATGCGGGGTTACTACGTCGCGGAAGCGCTCCGGAGTCGGGGCCACGAGGTCCGGCAGGTGTTCACGGCCGACGACAGGGACCGCCTGCGGGCGGTCCCCCGACAGCTCGCCGACCTCGACTGGAACATCGTCGGACTGGGCGAGGTCAACGCCGGCGCGCTCGGCCGCAACCTCGGGAAGCCCTACACGGACATCCCTGACCCCTTCGACTGCGACTGTGGTTCCTACGGGGCGCACTTCACGAACCTGTTGAAAAAGAGCGCCGAGCTGGTGGGTGTCGACGTCGAGTTCGTCTCGAACACCGAGCTGTACGCCGAAGGGGCCTTTGAGACCGTAACCACCCGGGTGCTGGAGCGGGCCGACCGCGCCCGCGAGGTGCTCGCACAGTACCAGAACAAGGTCGACGACGACTACGGACGTCGAAGCGGGCGACCAGACCATCGAGGGGTGTGGCCACGAGGGCGTCGCCACGCTTCGCGAGGGCAAGCTCCCGTGGCGCTTCGAGTGGCCCGGGCAGTGGGAGATTCTCGGCGTCGACTTCGAGCCCTTCGGCAAGGACCACGCCGAGGGCTCCTGGCCCTCCGGCGAGGACGTCGCCGAGAACGTCCTCGACATCGAGCCGCCGGTGCCGATGGTGTACGAGTGGTTCACCCTGGAGGGCGAACCGCTCTCCTCCTCGTCGGGCAACGTCGTCACCGTCGACGAAGTCCTCGAAATTCTCGAACCCGAAGTGCTGCGGTACTTCTTCGTGAAGAACCCCCGCAAGCAGCGGGACTTCTCCATCGAGAACATCGATAGACTGGTCGACGAGTTCGACCGCTTCGAAAAGGTGTACTTCGGCGACGTCGAACCCCGCGACGAGGCCGAGCGCGAACTCGCCGAGCGGGCCTACCCAATGGTCGTCGACGACGTGCGCGAGGAGCGCCTGCGCATCCCCTACACCTTCGCCGCCGTCCTCGGGATGACCGAGGACCCCGACGTCCGCGAGCAGATCGCCCGGAAAGAGGGCCACGTCCCCGACGACGCGCCCGAGTGGGCCGTCGAGGACGCGCTGGCCCGCGTCGAACGCGCCCAGCGGTGGGCCCGCCGGACCGGCAACGAGTTCGACTACGAACTCAAGCGCGCCGAGATGCCCAACGTCGAGTTCGCCCCCGAGATGGAAGCCGCCCTGGACGACCTGGCCGACTACGTCGCCGAGGGACACGACGGCGAGGCGATACAGAGCGAGATATACGAGACCGCGAAACGCCACGATATCGAGATGTCGGACTTCTTCGCCGCGGGCTACCGACTGCTGTTCGACGACACCGAGGGACCCCAGCTCGGGACCTTCATGGGGAAACTCGACCGGGAGTTCGTCGTAAAGCGGCTGCGGCGCGAGGGGTGACTCCGCCACGTCTCCCGCGCTGGACACCAGCGTTGGTAGACCCTACCGCCGTCTTCGCCGCCTGAGAGTCCGCTAGCGGAATCCTAGTCGACTCCCCCCATGAACATTGGTCACAAGTAACAAAGACCCGAGAGGTCGAACTACCAGACGCACCTTCTGCCAGACGAGTCGGTGATGGGGTACCACTCGGGGTGCACGAGGGGGAACACGCAGATGCCAACACAGACCAGCGACCCGGACAGTGACCCGATTCGTGACTATCCCGTACTGCGACGGCCGCTACTGAAGGCGCTCGGTGCCGGTGTGGCGCTCTCGCTCGGTGGCGGTGGCGTCGTCGCCGGACAGGAGACGACCGACGGGCTCGACAGCTACTACGGCTACCCGGTTCCGGACGCGGAGAGCGTCCCGGAGGAGCTCGACCCGGACCACGAGGTCGAACTCCACGTAGACCTGCCCGAGGACCTGGAGAATCCGGAGCGAGTGCCGTACTTCCACTACGAGCCGAGCGGCCTCGCCGTCGAGAGCGGCGACATCGTCCAGTTCACGGCCGTCACGCCCGACCACTCGGTGACGGCGTACCATCCCGAGATGGGGTTCCAGCAGCGCGTTCCGGACGACGTGGCGCCCTTCTCCTCGCCGGTTCTCAGTGCCGGTGCGGCGTGGCTCTACGAGTTCGAAGAGCCCGGTGTCTACGACGTCTACTGTGGCCCACATCACGTTCTGGGGATGGTGATGCGACTCGTCGTCGGCGACCGCGAAGAGATACCCGAGTACGTGGACACCTTCGAGGGGCAACCAGCGACCGGCGACCAGCCGTTGCTGTTTGCCCCGTTCAGTCAGGAGTTCCTCGAGCGGGAGCTCAACGCCGTGAGCGACGAAAACGAGGAGTGTGAGTGGCCGTGGGTGACGCCGGTCGAGGTCCTCAGCGCGCCCGCGCTCGACCCGGAGAACGTTCAGGAGATGGGAACCGTCCCGTTCGAGGACGTACTCGAGGACCTGGAGCGGTTCGAGGTCGTGGAGACGGAGACAGAGACTGAGACGGAGACCGAAACGGAGGGGTGACCGGGCCCACGACTGAGGGGGTCGGCACGTTCAAACCAAACCCTCTTGCTTTGCTGGCCCAATCTTCAGGTGAATGGTGGGCACGCTGACGTGGGTCCTCGTCGGACTCGCCGCGTACACGCTGGCGGCGATGGCGCTCAAATCACGTGGTGTATTGCCGGAGTACGTCAACGTCAGCGGCCCGCTCGCGACGTTACACACTCAGCGGGGAAAGCAGATACTGACGTGGTTGGCCCGGCCAAAGCGGTTCTGGCGCGCGTGGGGGAACCTGGGAGTCGGTGCCGCCCTCGTCGTGATGGTCGGCTCGTTCCTGCTGGTCGCCTTCAGCGCCTACGAAGCGGTCGTCAACCCCCAGCCCTCGGCGCTGAACGAGCCACGGAACGCGCTGGCGATTCCGGGCGTCAACGACTTCCTCCCGCTGTCGGTCGCACCCGAAATCGTCTTCGGACTCGTCCTGGCGCTCATCGTCCACGAAGGTGGTCACGGGCTGTTCTGCCGGGTCGAGGACATCGACATCGAATCGATGGGGCTGGCGCTCCTGTCGGTCATCCCCATCGGGGCATTCGTCGAACCCGACGAGACGGAGCTGCTGAAGTCAAACCGCGGCGCACAGGTGCGGATGTACGCGGCGGGCGTGACCAACAACTTCGCGCTGTCCTTTCTCGCCCTCCTGCTCCTTTTCGGGCCGATTGCGGGCTCTATCGCCGTCGTCGACGGCTACCACGTCGGCGGAACGTTCGAGGAGACCCCGGCGGCCCAGGCCGGCATCGAATCGGGTGACGTGATAACGGGTATCAACGGCCGATCGGTGAGCAGTCCCGGCGACCTACAGGCCACGCTCTCCGCCACGAACGACACACGCGTGGAGGTGAGCTTCCGTGACAAAGAGCCGGTGACAGTCCAGCGGTCGGCCGTCGTCAGCAGCGCCATCCGGAGCGCCCCGCTCGAGAAGGGCGATACCATCGTGAGTGTCAACGGGACGAACGTCTCGACCACCGGCCAGTTCGTCGATGCCGCGCGGGCCAATCCCGTCGCGGAGATTCGAACCGAGGACGGTCGCACCGTGCAGACGCCGACCGGGAGCTACGCGCTGGTCAGGCCCGACGGACCGCTCGCGGAGGCCGGTGCACCCCCCGAAACCGGCGTCGTCATCACGGAGATAGACGGCGAGCGAACCGTGAACACGGCCGCGCTCAGTGACGTGCTGGACAATCGGTCTGCCGGCGAGTCACTCACCGTCACCGCCTACGTCGACGGCGAGCAACAGACCTACAACGTCACCGCCGGGGACGACGGCGACGGTGGCGCACTGCTCGGTGTCGCCCTCGAACGTGGGGTCTCGGGTATCGAGGTCAACGACTTCGGCCTCGACCAGTACCCGGCCGGGACGTTCCTGAACGCTATCGGTGGGGACCCGGGAACTGGCGCCGAGTCGGCCGACACCGGCTTCTTCCGCCAGATATACTTCGCCTTTATCCTCCCGGTCATCGGTGAGGCGCCCGGCGGTGGCATCGGGTACAACTTCCCCGGCTTCACCGGCTTCTGGGCGGAGTTCTACACCGTCGAGGGACCGCTCTCCGCCCTCGGTGAGTCTGCCGTCTTCCTGCTCGCGAACGTCCTGTTCTGGACCGGCTGGATAAACATCGTCATCGGCCAGTTCAACCTCATCCCGACCTTCCCGCTCGACGGCGGCCACATCCTCCGGGCCTCGACCGAGTCCGTCGTCTCTCGGTTACCGGTGCCCGGTCGGCGGAGCCTCACGACGGCGGTGACAATGGCCGTGACGGTGTCGATGATCGCCGGCCTGTTCGTGATGCTGTTTGGCCCCCGTTTCTTCGCATAGGGCCCGGCGTTTCGTTACCCATTTACTCCCCGCGGTGAGAGAGGGGCGTATGTTCAGACAGCTCCGCTCCGAGGCCGAGGACGCGCTCCGTTCGGCGTTGACGGCCCTCGATCTGTCGACCGGGGACCTCGGTATCGAGGAGCCCCCGGAGGACGTCGAGGCCGTGCTCGCATCGAGCGCCGCGTTCCGTCTGGCCGGTGAGATGGGGGCGCCGCCGCCGAAGGTCGCCGCCGACATCGCCGACGCCATCGACGCCGAGGACCTCGACTACGTCGGCGCCGTGACCACGCAGGGCCCCTACGTGAACTTCCTGCCCGGTGATGCGTACTTCGCCGAGACCCTCGAAGCGACCACGGACGGCAGCTACGGCCGCCTCCCCGACCGCGACACCAGCGTCGTCGTCGAGCACACCTCCGCGAACCCGACCGGCCCCGTCCACGTCGGCCGGGCACGCAATCCGATAATCGGCGACGCCGTCGCTCGCGTGCTCGACTACGCCGGCTACGACGTCGACCGCCACTACTACGTCAACGACGCGGGCCGCCAGATTGCAGTCTTTACCTGGGCCTACGAGACCTTCGACGAGTCCGACCTTCCGGAGCCCGAGCGTGACTCCCCGGAGTACGAGATGGTCCGCTACTACCGCAAAGGGAACTCGTTCCTCGAAGACGGCGAGGAGAGCGAGGTCGAAGCGGCCGAGCAGGAGGTCCAGACCATCCTGCAGGGACTGGAAGACGGCGACGAGGACACCTACGACCGCGTCGCCGAGGTCGTCGACACCGTGCTGGGCGGGATGCAGGACACGCTCGCGCGCCTGCCCGCCGAGTTCGACGAGTTCGTCAAGGAGACCCGGTTCATGCGCAACGGCGACACCGACGCGCTCGTGGACCGGCTGCAGGAACTCGACTGTGCGATATACGACGAGGACGCCTGGCAGCTCGACCTGCCCGACTTCGAGAAGAACCTCGTCTTCCTGCGCTCGGACGGCACCTCTCTGTACACGACGCGGGACCTGGCCCACCACGAGTGGAAGTTCGACAACTACGACCGCGCCGTCACCGTGCTGGGCGAGGACCACCACCTGCAGGCCGACCAGCTCGCCGCGGCCTTGGACCTGCTGGGCAACGACACCGACCGGCTCCAGCAGGTCTTCTACTCCTGGGTCAACCTCCCCGAGGGCGGCATGAGCACCCGCGAGGGGACCGGTATCGACCTGGACGACCTGCTGGACGAGGCCATCGCCCGCGCCCGCGAGGAGGTCGAGCGCCGGCTGGACGACCGCACGCGTGGCGACCTCGACGAGGACGACATCGAGCGCATCGCCCACCAGGTCGGCGTCGGCGCCGTCCGCTACGACATCGTCTCGAAACAGCCCACGAAGGGAATCACCTTCGAGTGGGAGCGCGCGCTCGACTTCGAGGCCCAGTCCGCACCCTACGTCCAGTACGTCCATGCCCGGTGCTGTGGTATCACGGAGGACGCCGGCGAGATACCCGACAACCCCGACTTCGACCAGCTCGGCGAGCCGGAAGAGCTGGACCTCCTGCGCGTGCTCGCGCGGTTCCCGGCCGTGGTCGAGGAAGCCGCCGACGACCTCCAGCCCCACACGGTCGCGACCTACACGCGCACCGTCGCCGAGACGTTCAACGCCTTCTATCGGGAGTGTCCCGTCCTCGACGCGGACGAGGAGACGCGTGCGGCCCGGCTCGCACTCGTCGCCGGCACCCGTCACACCGTGGCGAACGCGCTGGACGCTATCGGGGTCGACGCGCCGACCTCGATGTGAGAGTCGCTGTTTCGGCGAACCAGTCGCATTGGCACGGCATACAACGGTAGCCTGCATCGGGCGACATTGCGATCGGAGCCCAACGCTTAGGTACTACAACGCGTAGTACTTCCTATGAGCACGGAGAAAACCACGCGCATAACACGGAAAGGACAGGTCACAATACCGAAGGAACTGCGGGAGGAGTTCGGCCTCGAGGAGGGTGACGAGCTCCGCTGGGAAAAAACAGCGGACGGCATCCAGGTGCGAAAGGCCACACAGTCTGCCGGGCGCGGGATGCTCGTTGACGATGAGATGTCTGCGGAAAAGCGCGAAGAGATGGCCGAGGAGATGGAAACTGAAATTCGCGAAAATCGCGAAAGCGAGTGGCAACCGTGAGCCACTACACTGCTGACGGGGTCGCCATGGCCCGCTATCTCGTCGATCGGCTACCCCCGACTGCCGACGAAGCGTTCGAGCGTGCTGAGCAGGGTATCGACGTTGTCGAGGCACCGACAGTGGCGGTGAGTGAAGCCATCTGGGCAGCGGTCAACAAGGGCGAGATCGCCGGCGTTCCAGTCGATACGACGCCCAACGCCGTACTGCGTGGGCTGGTAAACGATGGTCCGATACAGATTGCACCGACCGATACGCAGGACCTCGCAGTCTACGGGGGCCTCATCGACCACTACACGCTCCACGATGCGCTGTTGATCGCAAACCACCGCGTCCGAGGGACTGACGCGATTATTTCAGCCGATGGTGAGTTCCCCACCGAATCGGTCATCTGGAACTGACAGCGCCACCCTCTCGAGGTCGTGACCACGTTCCGGGCAGCGCAACACCACCGCGTACGCGTCCGCTCGAACGAAAGATGCTCGAAAAAGACAGCGACAGCTAATTAAACAGCCCGAAGACGCCGCCGGAGCTCTCCTCGTCGGCGTCGTCCTCGTTGGCCTCGGCCTCCGCCTCGTCGAGGAACCAGGCGTCGTCGACGATAGTGTCGAGGTCGGCCTCGGCGGTGTCGCCCCTGAAGAACACGCCCTCCAGGGCGTCTGTCAGACGCAGATAGGCGTCCGCTGCGGGGCTGTCGGGCTCGTTGCGGACCAGGGGCTCCTCGTGGGTCGCCTGTGGGTCGTCGGGGATGACCGCGAGCAGCGGGAACTCGAAGCGCTCGTTGATGTCGGCGACGTCCGTGTGGCGGGGGACGCGGGGGAGGAGCCCGCCGATGACGTTGCCGTCGATGCGGTCGGCCAGCTGGGCGGTCTTGACCGTGTCGCCGACGGCGACCTCGTCGGGGGTGGTGACGAGGACGATGCCGTCCGCGAGTCCGAGCGGGACCGCCACCTCGTGGCTCAGGCCGGCGCCGGTGTCGATGATGACGACGTCGTAGGCGGCCCGGAGCGTCTTGATGACCTTGCGGAGCTTCGCGGGGTCGGCGTCGGCGAAGGCGTCGAGCGACTGTTCGCCGGCGACGACGGTCAGCCCGCCGGGGGCGTCGGTGAGCGCCTCGCTGACGGCCGCGTCGCCGGCCAGAATCTCGTGGACGCTCTTTTCGGGTTCCACGGCCAGCATCGAACCCAGGTTGGCCATCCCGAGGTCGGCGTCGACGACGGCGACGTCGTACCCCAGTTCCTGCAGTCCCGCGCCGACGTTGACAGCAGTGGTGGTCTTGCCGACCCCGCCTTTCCCGCCTGCGATGGTACAAACATACCCCGCCATAATCTGTTATCTGTTCCCAATAGTGGCAGTCATATAAACCCGGCTGTCCGTAAACCGTCATGACAGGCGAGTAATAACCGAAGATTCGTCCGCCTGGTCGGTTCAGGGTGGCCACAACGCGCAGTACGGCCTGATATACCATGTATCTCAGGCGAGCGGCACTCGACTCGCTCCGGTGTCCAGCGCTCCCGTCGCTCGCGGTGCCACCGCTCGCAGCCGGGGTGTT
>SDGW01000230.1_pt1 | contig 23981 bp, 29 predicted proteins | sample 2873831 | NCBI WGS metagenome assembly SDGW01 (sample SAMN08132700, study PRJNA421101) | hypersaline lake metagenome | isolation source: celular fraction 0.22 microns magnesium sulfate-rich crust from ephemeral... | place: Spain: Penahueca Lagoon, Toledo | collected 2011-07 | reverse complement strand
TCGAGCGCCGTCTCGACGCTGTCGATGATCCGCGGGCGATCCTCGACCGAGACTTTCACGCGGTCGACGATCACGTCGATGGTGTGATCGAAGTTCTCGTCCAGATCGGGGTCGTCGAGCGTCAGGTCGTATTCCTCGCCGTCGATCTCGACGCGGGCGTAACCCTCCGAAACGAGTTCCTCGAAGAGGTCCTCGAAGGCCCCCTTCTGGTCGCGGACCACGGGTGCGGCGAGTTTGGCTTTGGTTCCCTCGGGTAACTCGAGGATGCGTTCGACCATGTTCTGGGCCGACTGCTCGCCGACCTCGCGACCACACTCGGGACAGTGGGGCGTGCCGACGCGGGCGTAGAGCAAGCGCAGGTAGTCGTGCAGTTCGGTGACCGTCCCGACGGTCGATCGGGGGTTGTTCGCGGCGTTTTTCTGATCGATCGAGATCGCTGGCGAGAGGCCCTCGACGGTCTCGACCTGGGGTTTGTCCATCTGGCCGAGGAAGTTCCGGGCGTACGCCGATAGGCTCTCGATGTACCGGCGCTGCCCTTCGGCATAGACCGTCTCGAACGCCAGCGAGGACTTGCCCGACCCCGAGAGGCCGGTGACGACGGTGAACTCCTCGCGCGGGATCGTCACGTCGATGTCCTTGAGGTTGTGTTCCTCCGCCCCGCGAACGTCGATGGTGTCCTTGCTCATCGTTCGCTCACGGTCGTAGACTGTCTCTCGTGTCGATACGGTTCCAGATTCATTGTATCCGAATCAGTGGCCGGACGGACTTAACGAGTCTGAAAGGCAAATAGCGTGGTCTGTGTTAGCAACTAGCGATCAGACTTAACTGTCTAATATCTGCTCGTGTGGCTCCGACTCGGACGCTTCGTCGGTTCGTCCCTGCCACCACTGGCCGACGATCGCACCGGTCGCGAGGGCGACGACGAAGACGGCGACGGCGAGATTGAGCAGCGGCACCAGATACAGGACCTGGACGACGAGTGCCCCGACGACGAGCGCGAGCCACGGGTTCGGCTCCGGCTCGTCACGGAACTGACGGAGCACGACCAGCCCGGCAACGATCATCCCGATCGTGTTGATGACCGTCATCCCGACCGAAACGGCGATCCCCACGAGCGTCGGTGCAACCTCGAGGGCTGCAGGCGCACCGGCGTCGACGAGCAGCGCCACGACGGCCCCTATAGCGGCGAACACGACGAACCCGCCGACGAGCACGCCCAGTCCGATCACACCCGCGCTCACGGGGTCGTCGCTGAGCCGCGCTTCGATCGACCGCACGTACGAGCGGTCGATGGTCAGGACGATCGCGCCGATGACGAGCGTGACGGCGACGTAGACGCCGAACGCGAGCGCTATCTCCTCGGGGGCCGTGGGGTTCGCGAGGGTGTCTCTGAAACCCCGCTGTGCGGCGGCCGGCATGGGAACGAACGCCAGGAGAGCGATCGCTGCTGCAAGCGCATGCGGACGAATCATAGGGATATCTCGTGCGTGCCCGTTCCTAATACTGCCGGACAACAGTCCGTGACCAGCCGCTCGCGTCCGGACCAAAGTGACTTCGGCTGGCAGTCCCAAGGGACCCTATGAGCGACGACGCCGCGGACACCCTCGCGGTCGACGAGTTCGTCGAGTACTGCCGGACGCAGGCTGGCTTGCTCTCGGGCCGCGTCGAGCAGATGGGCGAAGAAGCCGACGAGTTACTCGACGAGATCGACCAAGAGATGGCCGAAATCCGATCGCGCCTCGAGTCACTGCCCGACGAGGTTCCCGCGACCGAAACACCGTCGACCGCAGATATTCCGGACGCAAGTGAAGTCGACGTCGCTGCGATCGAAGAATTAGAGGAGGAACTCGAGGAGAAGCAACTTCTCGTCGAGGCGAAACAGGCCCGAATGCAGGCCTTCCAGGAGGTAGCGGCCGGCTACACGGACCTCGCAGCGGAGCTCGCGGCGGAGGCAGAAGACGGACAGGCGGCGTTGACTCGAGTCATCGAGTTCGAGACCGATGTCGACGCGCCGGCGTACTTCGACGAACGCCAGACGATGCTCGAAGCGGCAGTTGCGTCGACGGACACCGAGTGAGACGGACTTCTGTACGTCAGTGCCAATGGGGCCCGTGACCCGCCCTGCGGACCCACCGGGACATCGTGACAGCAGACCGTATGACTGGAGTCCAGATGAACGGACTTCTCGACTGGCTACAACAGGACTGCATACTTATACTAACTCGGTAGCCACGTCCAACCAATGATGTTCGCCCCGATTTCGTCGATCACGTTCGATGCCAGTGATCCGGCCACGACGGTCGCGATCGGGCGGCTGTTCGCGTACCTCGCGATGGGCGTCGCAGCAGTCGTCCTGCTCTATTATACGACCATCTACATCCGCGATGTCCTCGCGGTCGAGGCCACCACCGAGCAGTGGTACCTGCTGACTGGAATCGGCGCGGCGATCGTCTACGCCATCGCCGGTGTCGCCTCGATACTGCTCGAGCCCGACTGGATCGGTCGGTTCGTCGACGGCGCGATCCTCTTTTTCATCCTCTTTCTCGCGCTGTCGATCCGTGCGATGTACTACGACCAGCCGACGGCGGGCGATCGCTCACCGTTACTGCCTGCGTGGTCGGACTACGTGGTCATCGGCGGGTTCGTCGCCGCCTGGTGGGGTGCGTTCTTCGTCGAGACCTCGGCGACGCGGCTGGTCGTCGCGGTCGGCTGGGTCGTCACCTCTGTGTGGGCAGTCCTCTACGGCGTCCGGGCCGTCCGCGTCCACGAGGGGACGACCTTTGCGGCGCTGACACGTCACCTGCTGCCGGCGATCGTCTGTGTCACTGCCGTCGTGTTCGTCGATCTGTTGATGAGCTTCCTGTCTGGATATGGTGCGCTCGCCGATGCTATCTGGCTCGTCGGGACGACGCTCGTCGCCGCATTCCTTTTTAATACCGCCGTGGCGATCCGCCAGCAAGGCGGCGAACTCGAGCGGCTCTACGACTGGACGACCTGGCGCGAACAGTCGTTCGAGGATGGTTCGCTCGAGTAGCCGACTGCTTGCACGTGCCACCCGGCAACGGCTGTGCATATGGCCCCCGTCTATTTGATGACGGGCACCGATACGTTGACCGACGCAGGTACACCGCGGACAATAATCCATGACGCAGACACTCGAGATCAGCGACGACCTGATGGACCGACTGGAAAACCACTGTGAAGAGGGAGAGTCACCCGAAGAACTCATCGAGGAACTGGTCTCGGTGTACGAGACCGAAGGCACGTTCCTGCAAGAAGGCTACTCCGAGTAGACGGATGGGGCTTGCATACCCCTTTTTCCTCGTCAACTACAAGACCTACGCCGGGACGACTGGCGACGACGCGCTCGCGTTCGCGACGACGATCGAGCGGGTCCGCGACGAGACCGGGAGTCGATTCGCCGTCGCACCCCAGCCACCCGACCTTCGGCTCGTCGCCGAGCGGACGGACCTGCCGATCATCGCACAGGCAGGGGTTCCGCGAGCCGAAAGCGGGATCGGTGACGTCACCCTCGAGGCGGTGGCGGCTGCCGGTGCCGACGCGGTCTTCGTCTCCCACCCTGAACACGAAGCGGCATTGACGGCCGTCGACCGCGCTGTCGACCGCTGTGGGGAACTTGGTCTCGAGTCGATCGTCGCCGTCGAGAGCCTGACGACGGCCCGGATGGCGCTGGCCGCCGATCCCGACTGGCTGCTGTTCGAACGGCCGACCGATATCGCCACCGAGGAGGGGATGGTGCGAACGCATCCCGAGCGCATCGAGGCGTTCGTCGAAGCGGTCACTGACGAGGCCCCCGAGACGCGGACGTTCGTCGGCGGCGGTGTCCGGACCGCCGAAGACGTCACCCGGGCGTTCGACTGTGGCGTCGACGCGACGGGGGCAGCCTCCGCGGCCGTCGAGGCGGACGACCGCGAAGCGTGGCTCCGGTCGATCGCGACTGCCATCCCGACGGGTGATCGCTAACTGATACTGCCGGACAGAACGACGTGACGCCGGTCGCATGTATGTGGCTGTCTCCGCAGGCGACGGCCGCGAATTCGCGACCGGCTTCGTATTGACTGCTGTCCAGTCGTATGACGACTCCCCACACCGTTGACTGCCTATGCCAATGGATGACACTCAAGTAGTTCGTCCACGTACAGGTCAGTATGCATCTGTTGGTCGCCCTCGAGGACTCGGAGCCGGGGTGGGCGGCACTCGAGTTTGCGTGTGCGGAACACGCCGACGACGATATCACGGTCCTCCACGCCATCGACCCGACGAACAGCAGCTACGGCGAAGTCGCACACCTCGGCCCGTCGGAACTGCTCGAGCACAGGCGCGAGAACGCAGAAGAGCTGCTCGCCGATGCCGAAGCCAGGGCAGCGGACGAGGGGCGTTCGATCGAGACCGCAGTGGCCGTCGGCCAGCCGGCGGACGCCATCGTCGACTATGCGACGGACAACGCGATCGATCTGATCGTCGTGGGAAGTCACGGTCGGTCGGGCTTCTCGCGGGTCTTACTTGGCAGCGTCGCGGAACGAGTCGCTCGACAGGCACCCGTGCCGGTGACGATCGTGCGGTAGCCGTCACACGGTCGACTGCAACAGGACAAACTCATTAGGGACCACTACAGTCCAGATTACATGAACGACCGCTACGACGTAGTCATCGCCGGTGCCGGTCCCGCCGGTGCGCAGTGTGCCCGTGATCTTGCCGCCCGAGGGTACGACGTCGTCGTCCTCGAAACCGAGTCCGAAGCGGAGTTCCCCCGCCAGAGCAACAAGTCTACTGCGGGAACCTTCCACTCCATGATGGCCTCGTTCGGGATTCCCGACGACGTGGTGATGCAGTATACCGACAGCGTCGTCCTCGAGTCTCCACGAGAACACTTCGTCCGCGAACAGACCGGGGCGGTGCTAGACTTTGCAGAGTTCAAACGCTTCCTCGTCAAAGATAGCCACGAGGACGGTGCCGAGTACCGGTTCGACGCTCGCGTCACCGGTCCGATCATGGAAAACGGTGAGATCGTCGGCGTCACCTACAACGGTGACGAGGAGGTCTACGGCGAGATTATCATCGACGCGACGGGACCGGCCGCGCCCCTCGCGAAGCAACTCGGCGTCGTCGATCTCGAACGCGAAAATCACGCCATCGGTATCGAATACGAGTTCGAAGGGATCGATATCGACCGCCCCGGCTTTGCAGACCTCCACGATGCGATGATGCTCCGGCTCGATCACAATATCGCCCCCGGCGGCTACTCCTGGATCTTCCACACTGGAGAGGACACCGCCAAGGTCGGCCTCTGTTACATCCAGAACGGTAGCCACCAGCGGTACGGCCGTGACAGCTTTAGCATCGACGACTATCTGAACCACTGGCTCGAGACCGATCCGCGGTTCCGGGACGCCGAGCGGATCGAAGGCAAACAACATCGCGGATCGGCCCACATCCAGGCACCTGACCAGTTACACACCGATCGGTTCATGGCGATCGGCGACACCGTCCCCTCGATCGATCCGCTGTGGGGCGAGGGGATCCACACGGGGATGCAGTCCGGTCGCGCGGCCGCCGCCACTGCCGACAGTTGTCTGAAACACGACACCGTCGAGCCGACCGCCGAGAACCTCGAAGTGTACGAGACTCTCTGGCATCGCGATGTCGCGCCCAACGCGAACAAGCGGCTCCTGATGACCCAACTGCTCTATCTCGCCTCCAACGAACGCTACGACCAGCTCATGCGGGACCTCCAGCGTCTCGACAACGACACGCTAGCCAAGGCGAACAAGGGCGATATCCGCTCTATCGTGCGCTTGTTCGACACGGACGACGTGCCCTTGCTTGCCCGGTTCGCGAAACAGCAGTTGAATCTCGATCTCGGCTCCCTCCTGTAGACCGTCGGCGCTGTCACGTCGCGTTCACGCGAGAAACTGCGCTTCGAACGATCGAACGCTGTCGTCCGTCCCCGCGAGAATTACCTCGTCGTCGGCATCGAAGACGAACGACGCCGGATCGAAGTCCGTGATCGTCTCACCGTCTCTGCGCACGGCGAGGACGGTACAGCCCGTCCGAGTACGAACGGTCGCATCGACGACCGTCTGGCCCGCTAACCGGCCGACAGGAAGCTTCACGACGTCGATCTGTCTGTCGACGGCCAAGACTTCCTCGTCTTCGAACACGGTCGAAGCGAGCATCCGCCCGCTGACCGTCGCCAGCGACTGGACGTAGTCGGCACCGGCGCGATACAGTTTCTGAACGTTCTCCGCGTCGTTGGCCCGAACGACGATATCGATCGTCGGATTGAGCTCCCGCGCGACCAGCGTCGCGAAGATGGCGATCGTATCGTCGTCAAGGGTGATGATCACCGTAGACGCATCCTCGATTCCCGTCTCACGAACCGTCGTCGGGTCGCGAACATCGCCGACGATGTCGACCCCCTCCTTCTCGATGATATCGAGAACAGTCACGCGCGTGTTCGTCTTGGCGAGTGCATCACCTGCCGATGCACCGGACTCGCCGTAGCCGACGATGATGGCGTGCTGAGCCGCAAACGGGAGGACCGTCGACGTTGCTTCCGCCCGGAGTTCGTCGATCCGGTCGGGCTCTCCCGCGACGAGCAATCGCGTCTCGGTGTCGAGGACCCGATCGTTCGGGATCGGGCTCTCGAACGTGCCGCCGAACCACGCACCGATACCGTCGACGCCGAACTGCGCTCGAAGCCGGACCTCCTCCGCGGTCCGGCCGTAGAGATCGCTCCCCTCGGCGATCGACAGTTCGACCAGTTCCAGATCGTTCCCGATCTCGACGCCCTCGTCGACTGCGGTCGTCACGGCCGTCGGCACCCTGTGTGCGAGACTCTCGCCGAGCATCTGGCGAGGCGAGAGCACTTCGTCCGCGCCGGCGATCCGATGGTACTCGCCGAGGCGCTGCTCTTCGACCAGCGTCACGATCCGCACGTCAGGATTGGCCTCGCGCGCCGAGAGAACGATACTCGCGTTCGTGTCGTCGGCCGAATCGGCCACGACCGCCGTCGCCCGCTCGATACCCGCGTTCTCGAGCACTGTCGTCGACTCTGGATCACCGTGGACGACCCGGTGGTCGTCCTCGTGGAGTGCCGTCGCCGTCTCCTCGTCGGGTTCGACGACGACGTACGCCTCGTCACGGGACTCGAGTTCCTCGATGAACGCCTCGCCACGAGGCGTGTACTCACAGATGATGACGTGGTCCGCGACGTCGGGAGCGGTCGTCGGCGCCGTCGTCTCGAGGGCGCTCCGGAGCCACGGGACGGCGAAGATGTCGACCCCGGTGAGGATGAGCCCGATCCCCGCGAGCTGGAGCCCGATCGTCAGCAGATACATCTGGGGGGACGTCCACCCCGCGTCCTCACCGTAGCCGGTCGTCGTGAACGACTGAATGACGATCCCAAGCGACCGAAAGAGCGGTTGCGGGTTGTTCTCCCACGTCGCCATCCCGTAGTTATAAAGCAACGTGGCGAGGACGGTGGTCACGGCTACCAGCACGATGTAGTAGCCGGTTCGACGTGAACGCCACAGTGACATACACGACCTATTCGGTGGCTGGCTGTTGATACTGTCGGACAGAACGAGTTGCAGATCGGTCGTCAGCGGGTTGAACTGGGTGTCCGGTCGGATGGCGCTCGAGACACGGTCACTTCGGGTCGCGCCACGAAATCTACGGACTCCTGTCAGTGCCGGCCGGCCGCGACCCGCACTACGGGCCCACCGGGACATCGTGACAGCAGACCGTATCCACTACCGCCGCCGATTTATATGTCGGAGATAATACTTCGGTAGATGGCACTACTGGAGGATCTCGTGCTGGTATTCGTGGCTGGCCTTGTTACGGCGCTGGCGACCGGTCTCGGTGCGATCCCGTTTTTCTTCTTCGACGACATCAGCGACCAGTACAACGTGGTCCTCTGGGGGCTGTCCTCAGGCATCATGCTCTCGGCGTCGACGTTCGGGCTCATCGACGAGGGGCTGGCCGAAGGGACGCCCCTCGAGATCGGAATCGGCATGGTCGCCGGCGTCGCGCTCGTCGTTATCGCCCACGACATCCTGATGGACGCCGAGATCGACCCGCGCCAGTACGAGGAAGCCGACTTCAAGAAACTCGTGCTCATCCTCGGGGTCTTGACCGTCCACAGCTTCCCCGAAGGCATCGCCGTCGGTGTCTCCTTTGCTGATCTCGGTCTCGAGGGCGGTGCCGAGTTCCTCGGGTTTACCGTGCCGCTTCTGGCGGTGTTCATGACGATCGCGATCTCGATCCACAACGTCCCGGAGGGAACGGCGATTTCGATCCCGCTGCGGTCGATGAACGTCTCCGAGTGGAAGATGGTCTGGTGGGCCGTCTTCTCGAGCCTGCCCCAGCCGATCGGGGCCGTCATCGCGTTCGGCTTCGTCAGCTATGCCCGTGAGTTTCTCCCCTACGGTTTCGGGTTCGCCGCCGGCGCGATGATCTACCTCGTTCTCACGGAGTTCATCCCGGAGGCGCTCGATATCGGCGAGCGGCTTCCGAGCGGCGGCAAGCCGGAACTCGCCGGCGGGATCGTCGTCGGCGTGCTCGCCATGGTGCCGCTTGCGTTCATTTGATACGGACTCCTGTCAGTCAGTGCCGGCCGGCTGCGACCCGCACTGCGGTCCCCCGGGACATCGGGACAGCAGACCGTATGAATCGCTGTTGTCGAGTCTGTCACCGCCGCGCGAACACCTGACATTTCGGCAGGGATTTCACGACGCCCGTCGTACCACTCGGCAGATGTTCGACACGATCCTCGTTCCGACGGACGGGAGCGACCACGCCGAGGCCGCCGCCGAGACCGGTATCGAACTCGCGACTGTCCACGACGCGACCGTCCACGTCGCCTGCGTCGCCGATACTGGGCCGCTTGGCGACCTTCGGCTCCCCGGTGATGCTACAAGCGCCGAAGACGCGATGCGCGGCCGGGCACAGGAACACGTCGACGCGATCGTCGACCGCGTCGAGGCGGCCGGCCTCGAAGTCACCGGGGCGGTCCTGGAGGGGCCGCCGGAGAGTGAATTGCTCGAGTACGCTCGGGAGATCGACGCCGACGTGATCGTCATGGGCACGCGCGGTCGCGGCGGCGTCCACCGGCTGGCGATGGGCAGCGTCACCGATCACGTCGTCCGGTTCGGCGACATTCCCGTTCTGGTGGCGAACTCGGGGGCTCACCCCGACGAGGACGCGTCGTAAGCGGCTCCGGTGGCCGACCGGACCTACTGGGCGATCTCGTTGATCGCTTCCGTTCGGCGGCCGATCGACCAGCCGATCAGCGCGAGGCCGATGTAGATCCCGAACGCGGGCAGGGCGTAGATCCCGACGATCCCCTCGAGCGGGATGCCAACCGCGTCGAACACGAGCAAGATCAGCAACGAAACGAGCAGGACCGCGATCCCGATATCAGCGAATCGCATGGTGGGGAACTCCTGATGGGGAGCAGCGCCCACCCGTCCGAGTGCGTAGAAGACGAGCGTGTACGTCACCCAGCCAGCGCCGAGTGTCAGCACGGTCAACAGCACATCGCCGGGAAGATATCGCGGCACGAACAACAGGTGGAGGACGAGCGTCACGAGCAGCGCACTGCCCAACAAACCGAACAACGGCAGCCGACGATCGCTATTCATTATCTAAGCTGACTGTCTCCCCATCCATTACTATTGTGTCACGGCCGAATCGGCAGCCCGCTACTCGAGCAGTCGCCCATGTTCGTCGATTTCACCTTTGACGATCCGCGTCGAGGAGATCCGCTCGCCGTCGTCGGCGTAGACGTAGGGCGCGACGATCCCCGAAACTGGCTCGAGGCCCCGCTCGCGCCGCTGGTCGTTGATGTCCTCGAGTTCGGGAGCCGTCTCGGGGGAGACCACCAGCGCGTCGATCGCGGGGTCGGTGGCCGCGATCCCGGCCTCGGTCTCGAGTCGCCGGATTTCGACGTCACGATCCCACTTGTCGAGGTCGGTGATCGCGTCCGTCACGGCAGCCACTCGCTCGTCGAACGGCGGGATCGGCCGCGGTTCGTGACGCGTCTCGGTCGCGAGGTCGTCGCTGGTCAGCGCGACGACAACGCCGTCTTCGCCGAACCGGAGCGCGTGTTCGAACAGGGATCGGTGGCCGTCGTGGATGGGACCGAACGTGCCAGCGACGACGACTCGCATACGAGGTCATACTACGGGAATCCTCATAATTGTACTACGCCGCGTTTCGACGGCACGGTGTCGACAGATCAAGACTCGAGAAGCGCGGTAGTCGTCACGATCTGTGCGAACTCGCCCGCGAGATGAGCAAGCGCAGTGTGGTGGACCGTCTCCGCGTCGAAGGTTTCGCCGTCGAGCGAGCGCTCGAAGGTCGCGGTCGCGTCGCGAACGACAACGGGATCGAACCCGAGGTTTTCGGCCATCCGGGTACTCGTCGAAACGCAGTGGTCCGTCGTGAGCCCGGCAATGACGACCGTCTCGAGGCCCCGTTCGCGAAGCCAGTCCTCGAGACCGGTTCCGATAAACGCGCTGTTGACCGATTTTTCCATCGTCGGCTCGTCCTCGAGCGGGGCCGTCTCGGGTTTGAACGCGAAGCCGGGCTGATCGCCCCGGAGCGGCGAGTCGGGTTCCGTCGAGTCGTGTCGGACGTGGACGATCGGCCGGTCAGTCTCGCGCCAGCGCTCGAGCAGGCGTGCCGCGTTCGCCTCTGCATCGGGGTTGTTGCGCGTGCCCCACACGGGGTCGTCGAAGCCCTGCTGGAAGTCGATCAGGACGAGAGCGGCGTTCGCGAGCCCGTCGGCCTCGACCTCGTCGTCGGTCATGGCAACTTCGCGCCGGGTTTCGGATGCGTGCGCGTGACCGTGATCGGACACGTCGACGGCGCTTGCTCCTCGTCCTCCGAGAGCATGTACTGGGGCCACTCGCGGTCGCCCTCGACGCCCCAGTCGCCGAGGTCGGCGTGGGGACAGACGCCGTCGTAACCCTCGAGGCGGTCCTGAATCACGTCGCGAGCGTGCTGGCCGGCCTCGGTGTCGGCCGTCACGTCGAGGTTCTCGAACAGGGCGCGGGGCTGGAACGTGATCTCGAGGCCGATCGGACAGTACCGGCTCTTGCGTTTTTCGTAGAACGGGGCTCGGCAGGTCGGGAACATAGGCTCGCCGCCGAGACAGAACTCCCAGTAGGGATCGTCGGGATCAGTTGGGATGTCCTCGGGCCACGGCTCTGGATCGTGGAGGTGCAGTGTCTGGAGGATGTGCCACAGCGTTTCGTGATATTCTTCCTCCGAGAGCGGCTCTGCAGGCGGTTTGAAGAAAGTCACCAACGAGGCCCGCTCTGAGTGGTCCTGGTAGATCTCGAGGTACTCGAGGATCCGATCGCGCAGGCCAAGCAGCGCGTCGGCGTCGCTCATCGAAGGGACTGCGGTGTAGATCGGGTCGCCGTTCTGAACGGATTCGGCGCCGAAAAAGCAGGGGAACGGCGTCTCGTTTCGCTCGCCGAGCAGTCCGTCGCGAAACGAGTCCCAGTGATCAGCGACCCACTCCGGCGTTTCTCCGGCCTGCACGCGCTGATCGAGCGTTTCCTGGTCCATCAGCGACTGGATGCCCGGTTCGTTCATCGTGTATATCTCTTCGACCTCACGAAAATGTAGTTTCTGCTTCCGCCGATCGGAGTAGCGACGAATACTTCGGATTCCTCGTTCTCGTCGCTCGGAACACGATGTCTTTTCTCCGATCAGACGCGGGGAAACGGGATGAAGAGCGACCGTCGCGGTGCTCGTTCGCTCGCGCGCGCCACGACGTGTGGTCGTCTCGTTCGACGCGCCGGTTGCAAGCGTGCTCCGTAGCACCGCGACCGGAACGCACCGGCGTCAGGAACCGTCGGTTCGACGACGGGTATCAGCGCCGGGTCGTTCCACGCCGAGCGACATGTTCGATACTGTCGCCCTCTGTCACGACGCCGTCCTCGAGGATCCGCGCCCGGAGTCCACCACGATGAACCAGCGCCTCACGGATGCCCTGTTTTGCGAGGTGGCGCTCGAGGTACGAACACGGCTCGCAGAGTTCGATGCCCTCGCAGATGACCTCGCCGATCCGAAACCGCTCCCCGACCAGATGATTGAGCGCGATGCCCGCGGTCGTCAGGTTCCGCCGATGGACGCCGGGCGCAAGCGAGATGTCGTAGTCGCGTTCGACCGCCGCGAGCGCTTCGGCTTCGATGAGCGTGAGGTCACTGCCCTCGCGGTCGGCGAACGTCCCCTCGGTAGCGTAGTAGCGATCGCCCTCGAGCCCTCGCCGTGTGACTGCGGGTACCTGTTCGACGCGTTCCATCGGGGCGCCCTGTTCCGGCGCGATGTGAATCGCCCGGACCGTTCCCGTCGCTGTCATAGGTCAGCCGACGGCCGCAACTGAGGAATATCGATCGCTCTCCTGTCACCGGGCTCACTTCCAGCGACGATTTCGCGACGACGTGATGTCGACGCCGCGGCTGTAGTAACAGACCGGTGATCCGGCAGGCCGGTCGAACCCGTTGGCCTCGAACAGCGTGTTCGTCTCGATCGCCACCGTCGCCGGCCGCAGCGTCCACGGCTCGTGGTCGATGTCGGCATAGCGAAGGGAGCCGTCTCGAGCCGTCGTGTAGTATCGGTAGTGTTCGGTCAGGAAGGCCGCCAGCGAGCCGGGTTCGGGGACGAACGGGTCGCCGACCGGCTCGTACGTGCCCGCGAACGTCGCCGACGAGGCACCTGGATGGCGTCGCTCGCTTGTAAACGCGATCCCCCGATCGGTCCCGGCGATCTCGATATCGGCGTAGTAGTACGGCAGCCGGTGAAAGAGACGCGCGGCGACGACGCTGAAGGCACCCTCCGCGTCGAGACTGAAAAAGTAGACGCCGGGTTCGCCGTCCCGACTGACGTAGGTCCGGAGGTTGAGTTCTGGGAGGTCGACGCCCACCGCTGCGGGAAGCCCGCGCGGGCGAACGTCGACGTTTAGATACGGCACAACAGACAGCCACGCCCGCCCGTCGTCGGTCTCGACGGTGAGTTCGTCCGGAAGCCGATCCGCGACAACGGCGGGATCGACGGGCCAGTTGGCAAAGAGCAGGTGCCGCCAGCCCATCGCGATCGGGAGCGTCATGGTACTGCTAGGGACGGGTGGCGCAAAACGCTGTAGCCAAACGTCGATAATCACCAGACGTCACTCAGATCCTACACCTGCTCGGGCAGCCAGCCGCCGTCCACTTCGATGTTTTCCCCACTGACGTAGTCGCTGTCCGGATCGAGGAAGAAATACAGCGGTGCGATCAGATCGTCGAAGCTCGCGGGCCGGCCACGGGGTAACTCGTCGGGGAATTCGTCGGAGTTCTCGACGACGTACGGCGAGATGGCGTTGACCGTGATCCCGTCGTCTTGCGTGTCCGCTGCGAGCATCCGCGTGAACATCAACACGCCTTTCTTGGCGACGAAGTAGGGGAAGTTCTTCGGGCTGACGAGCCCCTGCTCGCTCGAGGCGTAGCCGATGTTCACGATTCGGCCGGCCCCGTTCTCACGCATCCGGGGGAGGGCACGCTTCGAGCAGAGATAGGTTCCCGTGAGATTCGTCTCGAGGACGCGAGTCCAATCCTCGAACGCGAGGTCGTCCCAGCGCGCGGGCGCGAAGTCGCCGACGTTGTTGACCAGCACGTCAACGTCGCCGAGTTCGGCCTCCACGGCCCCGAAGAGGCCGTCGACGCTGTCGGGGTCAGTGACATCTCCCTGTACCGTCATCGCCGTTGGTGCGCCGCGCTCGCGGGCCTGGTCGGCCACCTCGCGGGCCGCGTCGGCGCTGGTGTGGTAGTGGACTGCCGTCGCTGCACCGCAGTCGGCGGTCGCCAACAGCAGTTCGCGTCCGACACCCCGTGCACTGCCCGTTACGAGTACCGTCTGCTCGTCGAGATCGGGACCATCCATGCGTCGATGGTCGATGACGACGTGGAAAACGATGACGGCATGACACTGTCACCCGGCCGCGGATCCCGTTAGCAGTGATGACCGTTCTAGTTCCCTGACCGTGGGTTTACGGTCGTCTCCGTTGAATCCGGGAACCATGCTAGAGACCGTGTTACTCGCAGTCGGTCCCGGCGACGAAGACCGCAGCGAGCAACTTGCCGAGGCGGTCCTCGAGGTCGCACAGCCCGCTGACGCCACCGTCGTCCTCGCACACGTCTTTACCAGCAGCGAGTACGACGAAGTACTCGAGCGCCTCGAGTTCGATCGCAGCCTCGACGAGATCGATCCCGACGCGGTCGCAGCACGGCACTCGACGATCCACGAGTTGCAGGCCATCTTCGACGAACACAACGTCGACTACGAGATCCGTGGGGCTGTCGGGGATCACGGCCAGTCGATCGTCGACCTCACAGCGAGTACCGATGCTGACCGAGTCGTCGTTGGCGGACGCCGGCGATCGCCGACCGGGAAAGCTGTCTTCGGCTCGACGGCACAGGAGGTGCTCCTGTCGGCACCCTGTCCTGTCACCTTCGTTCGCAGTGACGACTCGGTTCCCTCTCAATAGGTCAGACTTGTGGTAGGATGACGACGACACATCCCCGCCACTGCCATCACTAAAACGGTCACGGTCGGTTCTGGAAACATACATCGACGAGAATACTTATGCAGGTGGCCCAACCACTGTGGGGACATGGCAATCGATACGGTACTCCTTGCAGTGGGACCGATGGACACAGTACGCGCGCCGGAACTTGCCGAGACCGTGCTCGAGATCGCCGAGCCACTCGGCGCGAAAGTCGTGATCGGACACGCCTTCACCGAAGACGAGTACGAGGACATCCACGAGGACATCGGCTTCGATGCCCGCGCCAACGACGTCGACCCCGACGAGGTCGCCGCCGAGCGAGCGCCAGTGCCGGAACTGGCAGAGCGCTTCGAGGAGGCCGGCATCGAGTACGAGATCAAAGGCGCACTCGGCGAAGTCAGTACCAAAGTCGTCGATATGGCAGTCGACGTCGACGCCGACCGAATGGTCGTCGGTGGCCGACGCCGCTCCCCGGCCGAAAAGGCCGTTCTCGGCTCCGTCTCACAGGAAATCATCCTCTCGGCTCCCTGTCCGGTCACCTACTTCCGCGACCTCGACGTCATGGAATAACGGCCTGCCGCGACCGACGAATCGATCCCGCATTTTCGCCCTCTCCCGTTATACCACTACGGTCCAGCGTCGGCTACTTTGGTATCTGTCTGCGGTTCGTCATCGGTCCTTGGCCCGCCGTTTCCACTCCCGTTCCTGTTTGCGCTCGCGGACGTGGCGTTCCCCATCGGCCAACTCCCGTCGGACCTGGCGCTCGAGCGCCCGCGTTTCGGCCAGCAGACTCTCCTGGAAGTTCTCGAGGACGTCGTAGGACCACCGGTCGTCGTCGACGACGCCGTGGGGGAGGAGGTCATCCCGGATCGCGTCGGCGAGGTCGTCGTGGCCGGCGTCTCTGAGCTGCGCTTCAGCCCGACGGAGGTGATCCATACCGTGCCCCGTCGCATGATGGAACTCGAGGAGACAGCCCTGGGCACGCTGGGCCCACTCGAGTCCCAGTTCGACCTCGTGGAGGGCCTCGAGTTCTGCCTCGGACAGTGTCATCGCCGGGTCTTCCTCGGCGTCCGAATTGGCGCGTGAGTCGTTGGTTGCCATACGGCAACGTATGATACCTATTGGCATACATATGTCGCCGGCGAACTGGCCGTCGCCGCCGCTGTACGCTGTTGTGTCGAACGTATCGAAATCGCTACTCGTCGGCGAGTATAATCTGGGTAGTTAAGTACGGTCGCGGTCGTCTCTAGGGTAGCATGGTCTACTATGCGGGCGTCGATCTCGGCGCGACCAACGTCCGGGCCGTCGTCGCCGAGCCGGACGGGACGACGATCGGTGTGGATCGCCGATCGACGCCGCGCGGGCCGACAGGTATCGACGTGACGGAAGGGGTCCTGCGAACGCTTCGTGGTGCGTGTGGCGAGGCCGGGATCGATCCCAACCGGATCACTGCCGCTGGAATCGGCTCGATCGGACCGTTCGATCTCGCCGAGGGCGCGGTGATCGATCCGGCGAACCTGCCCGACTCGATCGACCGCATCCCGCTGACCGGCCCGATCTCGAAGCTGATCGACAGCGACGACGTCTACCTCCACAACGACACGACCGCAGGCGTCATCGGCGAGCGATTTCACGCCGCCAGCAACCCCGACGACATGGTCTACATCACCATCTCCTCGGGGATCGGTGCCGGCGTCTGTTCCGACGGTCGCATCGTCAGCGGCTGGGACGGCAACGCCGGCGAGGTCGGCCACTACGTCGTCGACCCCCACGGCCGGCTGACCTGTGGCTGCGGCCACGACGGCCACTGGGAGGCCTACTGTTCGGGCAACGCCATCCCCGACTTCGCCCGGCTACTCGCCGACGACGACCCGACGATTGCGACCGCCCTCCCGCTCGAGGGACCGGAGTTCACGGCCAAGGACGTCTTCGATCTCGCCGGTGAGGACGAACTCGCCGACTACGTCATCGACCAACTCGCCCACTGGAACGCGATCGGCGTTACGAACGTGATCCACGCGTTCGCGCCGATCGTCGTCTCCTTCGGCGGCGCAGTCGCGTTGCACAACGAGGAACTGATCGTCGATCCCATCCGCGAGCGTGTCTCGGAGATGGTGATGACGAACGTGCCGGAGATTCACGTCACCGACCTCGGCGACGACGTCGTCGTCGAAGGGGCCCTCGCCAGCGCGCTGACCGAGGGGACCGGCGATCGGCGTCGGTTATAGGAGCCACTGACAGTCACTGCACACCCGATCGCACGAGGGGAGCACGGTTCGGAGCGAGCGCCGTGAGTGAGAACCGCCGACTGTGCGATCGGTGTATCAATCGTTTCAGTTGATACTATACATAGCGGACCCACGCACACGGCCTGATCGCTGTACACGCTGGGGGTGGTCGGAACCGAATCATGTGATTGCTCCCCATTCCCTTATCCGTCCCAACGACCAAGGCGACGTATGAGCCCCACGTTAGAAGTAAGCGAAGAACTCCTCGAACAGATCGACGCCCACACTGCCGAAGGAGAGACTCGAGAAGAGTTTATCGAGGAACTCATCCACCACTACGAGGCGCAGGGTGCCACCTCGTGGGAGGGATACGGCGGCCCGCCGTGAGCGACGAGCGCTCCGAAGAGCGTCAAGAGTACTGACGGAACTCGTCGAAGCGCGATGGTCGATACGCGCTGGTTGTCGAACGGTTAATACGGCTAAAGCCGGAGACAGCTCGATGAGCATGGCCTCCGGGCCGATCACCGGTCGAGAGTTTCAACTCATCCACCATCTTCTATGTACCTGTATCCGCTGGTCCAACTATGGAGCGGAGAGCGTTCCTCGCGAGGAGTGGTGCCAGTCTCGGCCTGTCCCTGTCGTCGATGGCCGTGGCATCTCGAGCGACTGCTGCGACGGCCGACCAACGGGAGGGGTACGAGCCACTCGGGCAGGTCCCGATCACTGGCGCTGCCGAAGCCGTCGTCGGCGAGGACGCGATCGCGTACGTCGCCGCGACCACCGGGTTCGCAGTCGTCGACGTGAGCGATCCCGCCGCGCCGACGGTCCTCACCGAGGAACGCGACATCGAGATCGACGACGCGCCGCTGACTCAGATCCTCGATCTGACCGTCGACGGCGACCGGCTGATCGTCGCCGGCCCGGCCGAAACCGCTGGTTCAAGCGACCTCTTTCTTGGCGTCCGACGATACGACATACGCACCCCCGAAAAGCCCGTCCCGACCGGAGCCTTCGAAACCGGATCCCACATTCACAACTGCTATCTCAAGGACGACCACCTCTTTCTCGTCGAGAACACGCGCGAGGAAAACCGGCTCGTGATCGTCGATGTCGGCGGCGATGAGATCACGCGGATCGGGGACTGGTCGCTGCTGGACCACGAGCCCGGCTGGCGCGACGTCCACTGGCTCGGGCGCTATCTCCACGACGTCTACGTTCAAGACGGGACGGCCTATCTTCCCTGCTGGAACGCCGGGACCTACTTACTCGACGTCAGCGATCCGACTACCCCCACGGTCGTCTCTCACGTCGCGGACACGACGCTCGAGGCACAACGCGAGGTCGACGACTACCGAGACGGCGTCTATGGGTTACCCGGTAATGATCACTACGCAGCGGTCGACGAGGCCGGCGACCTCATGGCGGTCGGCCGGGAAGCGTGGGCGACCGGCGGGGCCGCACCCGACCATCCGGGTGGGATCGATCTCTACGACGTGCGCGAGCCGACAGAACCGGTACACCGGGGATCGATCGACGCCCCACGGACCGCCGACGAATCCTATCGCGGCGGAATCTGGACGACCTCGCACAATTTCGAACTGCGCGACGGCCGACTCTATTCGTCGTGGTACCGTGCTGGCGTCCAGCTCCACGACATCTCCGATCCCACCGATCCCGAACGGCTCGCCTGGTGGCGAAACCCGGCCGAGACGGGGTTCTGGACCGCACGGGTCGTCGAACCGGGCGAGACGTTCATCGCCTCGAGCACGGCGGCGATTCCGAACACGTCGCTCGAGGGAGCGCTCTACACCTTCCCGGCCGAAGCCGGCGAGCAAGCCGACCCGCCGTCGCTGCAACCACCCGCCGATTGGCTCGGGGACGACGATTCGAACGATCCGAGCGGGAACGAAACTGACGATGGCTCCGATTCGAGCCCGGGTTTCACCGGCGTCGCCGGGCTCGTCAGTGGCGGCGTTGCACTCGAGTGGCTGCGCCGACGCCACGGAAACGTTCAGGATTAATTCGACTGATTTCGGCCGCGTGACCGAACTTATTCCCCATTCGAGCACGTAGGGAGATTCATGAGTAACTCCGAGACCGAGCCGTCGCTGCGAGAGCGTGTCGAGCAGTGGCTGACACGCGAGATGCCGATCATTCAGATGCATGGCGGTACCAGCGCAGTGCGCGCAGCCGATCCGGAGACCGGCGAGGTCATCATCGAACTCGGTGGTGGCTGCAAGGGCTGTTCGGTCAGCAACGTGACGACAGGCAATATCGAGGCCGAACTGCTCACCTGGCCCGAGATCGACGAGGTGACGGTTCGAGTGCCCGACGCCCGCGATAGTCTCGGTGGCCCCGACCAGCCTGAATCGATCATGGGGATCGACCGAACCGAGGGCGGCCGCGGCGACTGGGGCTCATCGAACCCGGGCAAGGACCATCTCTAACTGCTCTTTTCGACACCGTTGATTGCCGCTCGGTGATCTCGAGCGGGTTCGGTCTCTCGAGGAGGACGCACTCTCCGGGGGCAACGACAGCTCGTCCGATACCTGTGAGACGGACTCCTGTCATCCGGTCTGCTGTACCGATGTCCCGGTGGGACCGCAGTGCGGTTGCGGTCCCACCGGCACTGACTGACATGAGTCCGTATCACTGCGCCCGACGTAGCCTATGGCGAATTACGGGTTCGCCGGAAACAACTGTCAGTAGTTCGTATGAACGACTATCGAGGATATCGGCCGTGTACAGCTGTCCCAGTGGACGTTCATAGGCTGCGCGCGAGCGAGTTTTGTCATAGGCAGCGGCAAATATCACCGACCCGAGCGCGGGTCTCAGCATCGATAAGTTATCGATATCCTATGCGACATGATAGTGAACCCATGCGTATTCTATCTTGCGCGCTCTCCACAAGGCTATTAAATCAGGATCGGATGAGACGTCGCTATCGATGCAACCGAAACGGGCATGCGATCGCAGAGTGATCGAACAATGATTGGACTCGAGTCGCTCGGCGCGACCGGGGAGGCGATTACGGGCGTCGGTGCCGTCCTCGTCGAAGCGATGATCCTGTACGTCGGGTACGGTGCGCTCACGACGGCATTGAGCGGGCCGCTCAAACGCGTCCTCGGAGGTGCCTAATCATGGCGATGGAACTGTTCGGAATTGCAGCGGGGCAACTCGGCTTGTTCGTCAGCTTCGGCCTGCTCATCGGGACGCTGTTCGGGTTCTTCGGCATGGGTGGGTCGTTCCTCGTCACGCCCGCACTGCTCGTGATGGGGTACGATTCGACGACTGCGGTCGGGAGCGGCCTCGCGTTCGTCTTCGGGACCTCGGTGATCGCGGCGCTTCGCCACCGCGACCACGGACAGGTCGACTACAAGCTCGGCCTGATGTTCATCGTGGGGATGACCGCCGGCATCGAAGTCGGAAAGGGGGTCGTCTACTACCTGAAAGCACTCGGCTTCGCCGACCTCGTAGTGAGCATCTCGTACATCGGCTTGCTGGCGATCGTCGGGCTGTTGATGCTTCGGGACGCCCGCACGGAGAGTTCGGACGACGATGAGTCCGTGCTCGCCGAGAAATTCCAGTCGATCGAGATTCCGCCGATGATCTCGATCAAAGGCGGAACCAAAGTGTCGCTGTGGGTGACGCTCGCGATGGCGTTTGCCATCGGCATCCTCTCGGGCTTCCTCGGCGTCGGCGGTGGCTTCCTGCTGATGCCCGCGATGATGTACGGACTGGGCGTCCCCGCCGCGGTCGCGGTCGGAACCGACGTATTCCAGATCACGGCCTCGGGCGCGTTCGGCGCGTTCACCTACGCCCAATCGGGCGCGCTCGATCTCACCATCGTCCTGCCCCTGCTCGCGGGGAGCGCGATGGGTGCTCGCATCGGCGCCGGCGCGACGGCGCTCGTCGACGAAGAAGACATCACCGAGTACTTCGCCGCGATGTTGCTGGCGGGGTCGGCCGCAGTTGCCAGCCGGAACCTCGGGAACGCCTACGGTATGGAGATCTTTAATCAGTTGAGCCAGGTGCTCATCTTCGGCTCGGCCCTGCTGGTCAGCGCCGCGGTCATCTGGGCGAGTATCCAGAGCATTCGCGAGGACGAGCCTGCCGAATCGGTCCACGCCGCAGACTGAGACAGTCTGCTGTCACGAGTTCCACGGTGGAACTGCAGTGCGGGGCGCGGCCGGCCGGCACTGACTGACGGGAGTTCGGATGAGCGCGGCGCGGGAGACTCCATGTCCCTCGTTGACAGGCAGTGACCGTTGGGAAGTCCTATATCCTTTTATGCGCCCGTTACGGACTCGTATACCATGATGAGTAACCGTTCGCAGGCAGGAGGTGACGACGATGGGTAACGTACCCGAGTCCGACGACGAGGACGATCCCGACGCCGAGACCGACGGCGGGGTCCGCGCCTACACTGTTCGGCTCGAGCTCGTCGACGAACCCGGCGAGTTGCTCCGCGCGCTCGCACCGATCGCCGACAACGGCGGTAATCTGCTGAGCATTCACCACGAACGTGGCAACATCACGCCTCGCGGGCACATCCCCGTCGAGGTCGACATGGAGTGTCCCCCCGACCGGTTCGATAGTATCGTCGATGCGCTGCGCGACGCCGGCGTCAACGTCATTCAGGCCGGCGAAGAACACTACGGCGAGGAGATCAGCGTCGTGCTGATCGGCCACCTGATCGAGACCGATCTCTCGAATACCCTCTCGCGGATCGAAGACGAAGCCGACGCCATCGTCCAGGACCTCTCGCTGACGTCGCCCAAGGGAACTGACGGTGTCGCGAGCGCCCGCGCGCGACTCGCGATCAACTCCGGTCGCTCCGCGGAGGCACTTGGGGCCATCCGCTCGATCGGGACGGACAAAGAACTGACTGTCGTCGAACCACTGCTCGGAGGTGAGGCCGCATGAAACTCGCAGTTCTCGGTGCCGGTGACGTCGGTCGCTCGGTCGCGGATCTCGCCGGCGAGTACGGCCACGACGTCGTTGCACTCGCTGATTCCAGTAGTGCCGCGATCGATTCTGACGGTATCGCCGTCGAAAACGTCCTCGAGCGCAAGGTCGGCGGCGAGGCCGTCGGCTCCGCCGATCCCGAGGACGTCTTCGAGACGGACTACGACGTGTTGGTCGAGGCAACCCCGACGACGCTCGGCGACGCCGAACCTGGCTTCTCCCACGTCCAGCGCGCGCTCGAGGCCGACCGCCACGCCGTGTTAGCGAACAAGGGGCCGGTCGCCGAACGCTACGAGGAACTGCGCGCGCTCGAGGCCGACAGCGCAGGCTCGATCCGCTTCGAGGCGACCGTCGGCGGCGCGATTCCGATCCTCTCGACGATCGAAGACAGTACGCCGGAAGCCGTCACCGCAGTCCGTGGCGTTCTCAATGGCACTGCGAACTTCATCCTCACGCGGATGGCCGCTGAGGGACTCGACTACGACCACGTCCTCGCAGAAGCCCAAGACTTGGGCGTCGCCGAGGCCGACCCGACCTTCGACGTCGACGGCACTGACGCCGCGCTGAAGTTCGTCATCCTCGCGAACGTGCTCTCCGATGGCGGGTTCGCACTCGAGGACGCAACGGTCGAGGGAATTCAGAACATTCCAGGCAGCGCGCTCGATCTCGCCGCCGAAGACGGCCGCACGATCCGGCTCATCGGCGAAGCGACCCGCGACGGCGTCCGCGTCGGGCCGCGACTCGTCCCCGAAAACGGGGCACTCGCGGTGACCGGGACGCGTAACATCGTCCAGATCGAGACGCGACACGCCGGCTCGCTCCACACGAGCGGGCGCGGCGCTGGCGGCCCGGAGACGGCGACGGCGGTGCTCTCCGACGTCGGTCGACTGCCACCGCTGTAACGCGGTCGAGACTGCGGTTCTCTCCTCGAAGACGCCGAACGAGATGGACTCCTGCCAGTGGGTACCGCCGGGTCCGGGACCACGCTGCAGGTGTGCCGGGACACAGTGACAGCAGGTCGTTACGGTCTACTGTACGTCACTACCGGTGCAACCGCGACCGCCCTGCGGTTGTACCGGTACATCGTTCCAGCAAACCGCAGTATATCTCCTCGAGCCCGCCAGCAACCCGTCGACGGCGGTCGCCACTGGACGTTCAGTGGCGTGTGAATGCTAGCCAAACCGCAAGACGGCGTCGGGATCGGCTGAATACACTTTCGAAATGGTTTTAACCGCAACGAGCGAAAGAGACCGATATAAGCGCCTCTGCGCGTGAGCTACAACAATGAGCGAACAACACCAGAACCTGGCCATCATCGGCCACGTTGACCACGGGAAGAGTACGCTCGTGGGACGACTCCTCTACGAGACGGGGAGCGTACCAGAGCACGTCATCGAACAGCACCGCGAAGAAGCAGAAGAGAAAGGCAAGGGTGGCTTCGAGTTCGCCTACGTCATGGACAACCTCGCTGAGGAGCGAGAGCGTGGTGTCACCATCGACATCGCACACCAGGAGTTCTCGACGGACGCCTACGACTTCACCATCGTCGACTGTCCCGGCCACCGTGACTTCGTGAAGAACATGATCACGGGCGCATCTCAGGCGGACAACGCCGTCCTCGTCGTCGCCGCTGACGACGGTGTCGCGCCCCAGACCCAGGAGCACGTCTTCCTGGCTCGCACCCTCGGTATCGACGAGCTCATCATCGGCATCAACAAGATGGACGTCGTCGACTACCAGGAATCGACCTACGACGAAGTCGTCGAGGAAGTCGAGCAGCTCCTCAAGCAGGTTCAGTTCAACACCGACGACGCCTCGTTCATCCCGATCTCGGCGTTCGAAGGCGACAACATCGCCGAGGAATCCGACAACACGCCGTGGTACGACGGCGAAATCCTCCTCGAGGCCCTCAACGACCTGCCGGAGCCGGAGCCGCCGACGGACGCGCCGCTTCGACTCCCGATCCAGGACGTTTACACGATTTCGGGTATCGGTACCGTCCCCGTCGGACGTATCGAAACCGGTGTCATGAACGTCGGCGACAACGTCTCCTTCCAGCCCTCTGACGTGGGCGGCGAAGTGAAGACGATCGAGATGCACCACGAAGAGGTGCCCAAGGCCGAACCCGGTGACAACGTCGGATTCAACGTCCGCGGCATCGGCAAGGACGACATCCGCCGCGGTGACGTCTGTGGCCCCGC
>SDGW01000228.1_pt1 | contig 24173 bp, 27 predicted proteins | sample 2873831 | NCBI WGS metagenome assembly SDGW01 (sample SAMN08132700, study PRJNA421101) | hypersaline lake metagenome | isolation source: celular fraction 0.22 microns magnesium sulfate-rich crust from ephemeral... | place: Spain: Penahueca Lagoon, Toledo | collected 2011-07 | reverse complement strand
TCTGAAGTTATCTACTGGGAGAGTTCTAACGGCGAGTGAGGATGGTGAACGTCATTTATTCACATCAGGCTCGGGTAGTGGTCGGGTTACAATTTACGACAATGCAAACGCCCAAGACATCCTTCGCGCCAACGAGGGTGGCAACGTCGAGGTGCCGAACGGTGGGACAACTGTAGGAAATAATCACAGACAGTTAGAGAACACCGCAAATAAAGATAATAATAGCGTTACATCGGGTATTCTCACCTATTCAGATACAGTCTCTGCTAATGCCACAGGCGCACAACTATTCGACACTGCAACCCCACCAAGTGGCCTTCTGATATTCAATGATAGCAGATTCGATCAAGCAGCAATCTTTTACTGGGACCGAAGTAGTGGAAGTGTGACGAAAGTTGCAGGAGGATCAAGCATCACAGAACAGGGGAATGGTGGAGGAGTCCAAATCTATTACGATGGTAGCGCACTGGTACAAGACACAAACAGTGGATACGACCAAACTTACCAAGTTACACTTCACACATAGGCACCTCGTCAACGACCCTGATAGCGCGTTCAGCGCGACTGAGGGCAACGCAGGTACCACGAACGTCTACTGGGATGGGACGAACGCACGCTTCGAGATCGAGAACCAGACCGGCTCCTCGAGCGACTACAGTATCCATCTACTCGCATAAATATTCGAAACTTTTAAGTTTGAGTAGATAGTAACTAATATATAGTTTGTTTTAGTTCAATTTTCTACTTGCCACTCTTATGAGACATATTCTCAAGCCACAACATGTAAAGTCGTGTGACTGCGGTCATAACTACGTCTACACCGAGGCCGATGGGATTTCTGAGGAATTTACCTGTGCTGAGTGCGGTACGTTACTTGCAGATTTAATCGTCGGAGCAGAGCCGTGATCGCCGTTACGGCGATTACGTAGTTTCCATTCGATCGCTTCGCGGTCGATGTCGCATATGTCAGATAGTTTATCTAAAGAGGAGTTGCGCGAGACTCCGTCGAAATTTGTAGAAAATATTATTGGAATTGAACCTACTTATTACCAAAAGGAATTTATGGACCACCCGGCCGAACGGAAGGCATTTGTTGCCGGACGACAGGTTGGGAAGTCCCGAGTGGCGTCGTGGATGGCTCTTCACTTTGCTGTGACTCATCCGAATACAACGACACTGGTTACAGCAGACGCACTTCGTCAGTCGAGTGAACTCTTCCAGACGATTCAGGGAGAGATTGGTGAGTCCGAGATGTCGGACGAAATGTGGGGCATTGAGCGACAGACGCAGACCATCATGGAGTTTGATAACGGGTCACGTATCATGTGTGTCCCCACAGGTCGCTCTGGAAACAAGATTCGTGGGTTTACAGCGGACATGGTGATCGTCGACGAGGCGGCCTTTATCGAGGATCACATCTTCGAGGACGTCCTCGAGCCCATGATGTTCGTTTCCGACGGGAAGATGGTGCTTATCTCCACTCCCTTCGGGAAGAGTGGTTACTTCTATCAGAAGGCTACTGATCCGAACTGGTACTCCACGTACGAAGAGCGTGATGGGGAGATGCGAGGCATTTCTTCGTACGATAACCCCCATGCCTCGGAGGAGAAGATTGACGACTTCATGTCCGGGAAAACGCAAGTCACGATCGACCAGGAGGTGTATGGTCGGTTCACAGAGGACGCGAACTCGTTCTTCTCCCAGGATCTCGTGAAGTCGTGTGTTGACTCCAATGTGAAGAAGGAGACCGACGACGTCTATCTTGGCGTCGACCTTGCGCGACACGGGACCGACAGTACGGTTATGGCTCTTATTGATTCGAACGGTAATGTGTTCTCGATTGAGGAGTATGAACGGATCGATCTCACAGACTCTGTTCAGCGGGTCAAGGCGCTCGATCAGGTGTATGACTTCAAGAAGATCCTCGTCGACGAGACGGGGCTCGGTGCTGGTCCGATGGAGATTCTTGAGAATGAAGTTGGTCGAAAAGTGAAGGGGGAGACATTCTCTATCCAGAAGAAGCAGTCTATCTATCAGACTGCAAAGGCAGCCATGGAAACTGTCGAGGGCCAGGACGAGCATGGGAATGACATTAGAGCCATTTCGTTGCCGAAGGACGAGACCCTCATTGAGCAGATGACGTCGATGGGGTACAACGAGACGCAGAGTGGGAATCTCTCGATTCACGCTCGTAACGGTGGCCGTGACGACTACGTCGACGCGGTGTGCCTGGCTATTTGGGCGAGTGATTCGACGGGGAATCGTGGTTCGAATAAGGGAATCAAGAAACCGATTAATCTCGGTTCCCTGCGTGACTGAATTGCAGATATATACATAGGTATCTATCTATGGGACTCTATGATGATCTAAAGGATACGGTCGAGGAATTGTTTGCTCCGGACGACCCTTCACCGAAGGGCGATCGGAAAGCATCAACAGAAGTCAAGCATGGGGGTGTCGATCGGAATGATCCACCCAAGGACGAGATGCAGCAGTATTGGCGGCTCTTTGAAACGGAGCCGCTGATTCGTGAGCCGATCACGGCGTTCAGTCGTGAGGTTGTCGAACCTGGCTGGTACGTAACGGCCGAAGACGAGGAGACAGTTGAGGAACTTACTGAGTGGCTTCGTGAGTGTGCAATTATTGAGGGTGAGAAGAATAAAGATTTCACTCTTCTCTGTCGGAAGGTTATCGTTCAGCGCGAAGTTCGTGGCACGACGCTCATCGAGAAGGTCCGTGGTCGGAATTCGGATCAGGTCGTTGCTCTCTACCTCCATAACCCGGAAGAGTTCGAGGTTTACACGCACCCGCGTACGAATCTGCTAATCGAGCCTGATGCAAATCTTCCGCCGGAAGTTCGCGACGACGTTCCAAAGACAGAAGACGACGAGTTCGCGGCGTACGTGCAGTATGACACGTCCCTCAATCGGTGGCGTCGTCGGCGCGAAGAAGGACATGAGACGGATATTCCGTTTACGACGGACGAACTGATCAAGTTTACTCGCGACGCTGACGTCGGTGAAGTATTCGGGACGTCTCGGATCGAAGCCGTTGCACCTCGGGTTGAGGCCCGACAGAAGAAGTTGCAGGATAACGACGCTGCGATCGCGTCGAAGGCGTACCCGTTCTGGCTGTTCAAGTTCGGGACTGAGGATGATCCGTGGGACTTCGACGAGGTCGAGGACTTCATGGAGCACCATGAGATGGATAATTTCAAGCCCTCGATGAAGCAGGGGGTTTCCGGCGACGTTGACATCGACACTATCTCCGGCGATACGGCTGATCTTGAGGGTGCTCTCACGGAAGACGTTAACCACATCGTTACAGGAATGCCGATGCCGAAGTTTGCGCTCGGTGGCTATGCCACCGATGTGGCACAACCTGTGGCGTCTGCCCAACAGCAGCGCCTTCGCCGACAGATCCGGGAGGCTCGACGCGAACTCGAGGCTGAGTTCACTCCGCTTCTGCAAGAGATCGCCGAAGAACGAGGACTCGATAACCCCGACAGCGTCCAACTCCACATTGGAGATCCGAATCGCCCAGACTTCATGCCCGAGGACGGCCAGACCATCCGTTATACTTCAGATTCGCCTCAGGGCGGCAACGCCAGTCCTGAGAGTGGCTTCGGTAGTGACGGGAATAACCTTCCGACCGGCAACCCGCAGCAGGATGGCAAACGAAACCCTGGCCCGAATCAGGATGGACAGGACAGTGGCTCCGGATCGGACGACGCAGGTTCTGAGCAGAACGAAGCCTCTATCTGGGATGATGAGTTCCTCGAGTCTCATGGAATGGGCGAGGATAATTCGACAGAATTTAGTTGTGCGGGTGGCGGCCCTGAGAGCGGCTCAGGAGACGCTGAGGCGCTCGCAGATCCACGTCTGATCAACACGGATGAATACCGTGGTAATCTCAAAGAACTTGGCACAGACGCTGCTACGGACGCTCGCGACGCTGTGCTTGATGAACTCGAACGTCGATTCGACGGGTCGGGGATGAGCGATGACAATATTGGGAATATTATTGATAGTAATATTCGGGCAGAACTCGGGGATGCCCGGATTGTGCCCAACGCTATGGAAGAAGTAGAGGGTGTTGCGCAGAAGACACTCAATCGGCTTGGGTCGAACAATCACAAGCCACAGATTGACGCCGACTATGGCCTGCGACACCGTCGCAAGGCCATGACGATCTCCCAGAACTACGAGCGCTCCGTCGAGAAGGCGGCCGATGATATGGCTGCTCAAATCGAGACACATGTTCGCCAGGGTATTGCTCGTGGTGAGGAGTGGGAGGATGTTCGCGAACGAATCGAGAACGAGTTTACGGATAGTACGGTCGAGGATCGGATGCGAATTATCTCTCGAATGCAAGTGCAGAACGCAATCGAGGCGACGAAACTCGAGGAGTACGAGCGGGATGATCGCATTGCTGGGTATAAGATCATCAATCCGTGTACCCACAAGACGACGCGCCTCTGTCGAGACGCTGCTGGATGTGGTAGCGAAGAAGCAGCCAAGATTCACTTTGATGATGATCAGAACGCCTCCGAGCAGTTAATGGAACAAACGTCTGTAGCGCCGTTTTCTGGCTTTGATCCCATGCCTGCGACGCCTCCATTCCATTTCGGATGTCGTTCTTCAATTGCTCCTCTCACGGAGTAATGGCATTAAATGAACAATCATTGGATACCATTTAAGTGGGGCGTGGCGATTACTCATTAACTGAGAGGGAGTTCCCTCTCCCCATATTTTCTCATCTTTTGCTGACCTGCCTATGTCCCGTGTCTCGCTCACGCCTGACGAACTGACCGAGAGTCTTATCGCGGATATTTCTGTCTACGAGCCACCGGAGGAGGAATTTTCTTTCTCTTCCCTCGAGTCTTTCTCCGAAGGGGACATCGTAGAGTATTCCGACGGGAACCTGGGAGTTGTTGTCTCGAAAGTTACCGAATCATTCGATTGGCCTTCGCCTGACGGCGAAGACAGCACAGTAGAAGCCAGCAGTGAGAAACCAGTATATATTGTCGCACGCGAGACTGGTGGAAGTCAACCTTTCAGGGCTGATGCCCTGAAAAGTCACGATGGATCGATCTCAGATAAAGATCCAAATCCGAAGAAATTGGCTGATGACGCCGATCTCGCGACTATCTACTACCGTATAGACGACCCAAGTAATCTTGATCAGTTTCGGGCCGAGTACGAGGAATTGATCAACGTTCCGGGTGTCGAAGATCCGGGCGCAGGGTTTGACTCGTGGCCCGACTCGTGGGAGAAAGCCGACGAACCCGCTCGTGCCATTGCGCTCGACGCATGGGCGAGTATGGGTGGTACGTGGCGCGGTTGCTATTCTGAAATTGGAAGCAAGCGCATATGTTCGGCTTTTAAAGACGAGATTTTGGGTACCGAGGAATGGCGCGGTAAATTCTAATCGTCGCGGAATAATTACTATGTCTGACGACGCTCAAACGTGGATCACCTACGTCGATTACGACGTAGGCGACGAACCCTACTACTTTGCGTACGAGGGCGAGTACGCGCCAGAGCACTCGCTCGATCCCATCTATAGCGCCGGTACTCGGTTTGAGATGGACGGGATCGAGTTCGAGATCTGTGGCGATCTTAACGGGCACGTCATCTATCGTCGCGTCAACGGGGACGATGCCCTGTACTCGATGTCGTGGCGCGAACTCTCGGATAATTGCTCCGAGGGGATTATCGAGATTAAGGGTGCATGCTAATTATGACTGATAAATTATATGTTACATCTGGGACCGCTGTACTCTCCGATTCGCTTGGAGATAGTGGTCCGTATACGATCCACGGCGTCGCACTGGGTGCTGGTGATATTACCACTGGTGCCTCTGGTGTGAAGAAACTCTGGCCGCCGGAAGAACTAAAGAAGGCTGCTGAGAGTCTCGCCGGTACTCCGCTGGTAAAGAACCACACGAATACGGTTGAAGGAGTTATCGGTGAGGTGTCGAAAGCGAAGTATAAGGACGGAGTCGGTGTCCTGTACGAAGCCGAAATCGACGAGCAGTTCGAGGAACTCGCGAAGAAGATCGCGAATAATCGCCTCGATGTCTCTGTCCGTGCGTACCATGCTCCCGTCGAGGAGTTGGACGAAGACGAGGACAGTGGCGCAAAGATTGTTGAGAACATCACGTTCGACAATCTGAGCGTTGTCCCGACCGGGGCTGCTCCGTCGAACACGGCCGAGGTCGGTGAAGCGACCGAGATGAGTGCAGCATCGCTTCGCGATGCTTTTGATTACGAGTCCGAGATGGACGTCGAGGAAACTGGTTCTGAGTCCATCGATGATGAGGATAGCGTCGAAGACGCTGACGAATTCAGTGCTCCTGGCGCTGAAGAAGAATCTCTGCTCGAGGACGTGACGTGGCATGAAGAAGCCGACGATATCCGTCGGTGGACGGCTACGTTCGATGTCAGCAATCTTTCGCCCGAACAGGCAAAGCGAGACGTTCGGGCGGTACTGGCTGAGTATCACGAGGTCGACAAGGACCAGATCGGTATCAAGGCGATCTCTGAGGAGAAGGCTGACTACCACGTCCATACGGACAGTGACACTCAAACTGCTAACGACGAACCGGATGATGAGGAGTTAGCAGATTGGAATTTCCACGAGCCCGATTGGGATGGGAAGACCTCAGGTCAGTGGTCCCAGCCCGATATGAAGGACTTCGATACCGACGATCTCGGTGAAATTGCCGACCACTTCCTCCTCTCGAAGTCTGGGTTTGAGGACCCTGAGAATTATACCGATCTTTCCGCTCCCGTTGTTGAACCGAATGGGGAACTTTCCCTCGGTGGACTTCGGGCAGCGATCGGTGGTCATGGTGTCCAGGCTGTTGAGGGCATCAGTGAAGACACTCAGGATCGAGCGGTTAATTGGATTATTGATACCGTCGAGGAGGAATTCGACAAACAGTGGGACGGCGACTCCGACGAAAATAGTGCCACCCCAGAAGCGGACGAAGAGAGCGAGACGGTTTCGCTCTCTGATGTGCGCTTCTGGAGCGATGACTCAGCACACGATTCCCTAACTGCGCCCAGCGCAGTTGCGCTGAAGAGTTCCTCTGGTGGCCTTTCTGAACTAACTAACTTTGGTGATTCTACAATGAGCGATATTGAAGAGAAGATTGAAGAGATGGAAGAGCCTGTCGTTATTGAGCAGGACGAAATCTCCGAACTTGAGGAGAAGGCAGAACAGTACGAGGCGGTCGACGGCCGACTCGAGCAACTTGGTAACACGATCGACGAACTCTCGGAAGCCAAGGATCTGGTCGAGGCCGCTGGCCGTGACCAGGTTGAGGCCCTTCGCGATGCGGAGGACCCGAAGGTCGTCGAGACCGAGGATTACGAGGAACTGACCGACGCGGTCGGTGACGTCAAGACTCTCTACGCTGACGAACTCGAGGCCCATTACCCGATGGACTCGGAGATGCTCGAGTCGAAGTTCACGGTTTTCGAACTTCAGGAGATGCTCGAGGAGACCGAGGAGGCCGAACTGGCCGCTGGCCAGGACGAACCCGAGCCGAAGGGTGGCCAGGCCACTGAGGAGGAACTCGAAGAGACTGATGAGGAGATTGAGGCCGAGGAGACTGAGGCCGAACTCCGCGAGCAGTACGCGGAGCACTACGAGAATCTCGGCTGGAATTCGACCGCCGAGAAGGTCCGTAGTGGCGAACTCTCCCTCGAAGAGATGGGAGTTGAACTGTAGCGGTTCTACTGCATTAACTATTTAATTTGGTGATATATTATGCCTACTGATCTTGGAGACCGTGAATACGGTCACGGCGATTCGATTACGGAAACTGCTGGTGCTGATGTTGAAGCGGGCGACTTTGTTGCCCTGGACAGCAATGGTGAGGTTGCACTCGCTGATACGGATAATGCGGGCGAACTGATCGGCATCGCGTCGAACGACGCTGCTGCTGGTGAGACCGTTACTGTCTGGTACCGTGGTGCTGTTAAGGGCAAGGTTGTCAGCGGTGTTGGTCCGAACGCGGAACTCGGTGCACCCGCAACCGGCACCTCTGGCACTGCCGGTGTTGCTGAGTCCGGTGGAAGTACTGGTGTTCGTGCCCTGACGGGCGCAGAAGATCCGGATGGAGATGGCACGTACGAGGCCCTCATCCTGCTCCGGTAAATACTATTTTTCTAACAATTTCTAACGAGGTATTTTAGATATGACTGACGAAGTTGAAGAACTGACGGTCAAGTTTAGCGATACGATTAATCAGCCCGTCATTCGGGAGCGCGTCGAGGATATTGTTCAGGAGGACCTCCAGTACCGTGAGGCCTTCCGTGACTATCCCGGTGCGTCGGACATTAACTCGAACACGATCGAGATCCCTGTCCCGGACGACGACATGGGCCTTGCCTCCCAGATTGACGAGGGTGGCGAGTTCCCGCGTGAGGAAGAGAGTTACAGCAAGGAGACGCTGACCTTCGACAAGTACGGGTTCGAGGTTACGCTGACGCACGAGGCCATCGAGGACTCGATGCTCAACATCGTTCAGGACCAGGTTGACCGGCAGGCCCGGCAACTTCAGGAGACTCTGAACGGCGAGGCGTTCGACGTCCTTCAGGGCAACACCCAGTCCAGCAATGCTGGTGACGCTGACGGGACGTTCACGTACTCGGACGTTATCGACGCGCGTAAGCAGTTGGTCCAGCAGAACTACGAGCCGGACCTGCTCATCGCCGACGTCGACGCTGCCTCCGACCTCCTGTCGGACAGCAACTTCCTGAATGCGTCGGACATGCAGGGCGAGATGCGACGCTCCGGCCAGATCGGTCGTATTGCTGGTCTCGACGTTGTCGAGGCTCGCGACGACCACAACATTACTGGCAACACCAACCCCGGTGCGTTCCTCGTCGACACCGACTACTACGGCTACGAGGGTACCCGTGAGGGTATCACGACCGAGGAGTACGAGGAGACTCGTACCATGTCCGAGGTCTACCGCGTCTACACCCGCATTGGCTGGGTTGTCGTTCAGCCTGACGCGGCTGTTACCGTTGAAGGATAGATATATAGATATCTATCCAGATATCTGCTGCGCAGTTTGACAACCGTACGCCTGTAAACTGTCACGTCTTCTATGGCCGATAATCCAAATAATTATACTCCAGAGTATGTTGACCTGGATGACGTCCCGATTTCGGGCCCAGGGTCTGATCCGAACGAGAATAATTCGACGTCCGATACGTCGAACGTTCTCAATCCGACGGAAGTAACGTCTAACGCTCAGTACACCGATGTGGAGAAGCGAAAGGCGCTCTTCTACGCAGAGACTCGGCTCGAAGCGGATGTGAATGACGGCCGTACAATTCAAGACGTGACAAACATGCACAAGGCTGCGGTGATGAACCTGGCAACGCATGTTCTCACCCATGCAGGAGAAGATCCTGCATCTGTTTCCCTCGGGGATATTACAGATAGTGGCTCTGCGATCAACGACTATGCGTCTCGATATCTCGAAGATTATGAGTCCATGGTCGAGTTAATTCGCGAGTCAGATGCCGAGTCGGGCGGGAACAATAACAACCGCACATACACGGCTACATGACAATGTCTGGGGGCCGGATTAGAGATCATATCGATCATATTTTCTCCCGGAAACTTCTCGGTTCTGTGTTTGTTGGTTCTTCTGCGATGAAGATCGTGGAGAAAATTATTGCCCTGTCTACGACGTCAACAGAGGCTATGTTAGTGGGGTGGGGTATCGCCTTCGTCGCGGCTGTGGTACTGTTCGTATATTGGAACCGTATCGAATCTGAGACCGATGAATTACTTGGGTGATCTCTGATGGGAATGTTTGACGGATTGAAGAATCAGACGGACAAAGTTCGTCGTGCCTTCAAATCCGAAGATGAAATTCGGCGTGAGATTGGCGAGAGCATTGATGATGTGATGGAGGATGTAGTTGTCCCCCAAGCCAAGAAAAATGCCCCCGTCGGAGATCAAATGGATCACACGGGGAAAGATGGCCAACCCGGAGATCTTCAACGCAGCATTCGGTACGGTGGCGGCTATTGGCGTGATGATAGATACGTAGCCCGTGTTGGCTCTAATCTTGAATACGCCGAGGCCATCGAAAAAGGCGCACAGCCTCATGAAATTAAAGCCCAAGATGCGGAATTCCTTCATTTTTACTGGGAAAATGAAGGGAAGTATTTCCGTGGGAAATCTGTGATGCATCCTGGTAACGAGGCACAGTACTTCCTCGCCGATGCGATCAACGATCCTGACGTCGAGGACGGCCTTCAGAAAGCCGTTGTCAGTGATTACGAACACACGATCCGATTCGACCAGATTGATTAATCCATATGACGACGCCACAAGACGTTCTTGAGGGAATTGCCGTTGCGCTCCATAACAGCGGGAATCTCCCTTCTGATACAACGTATGTGACGCGTCAAGTGGATATGGATGGTCGGCAGGCGGGACTTCAGATGCCCATTGTTGAGATGGAGGTTCAAAATACTGTTCGCAATACACAGTTCAACACAGATCTTGTGGGCTATGCAACCGACGACGATGGAAATCGGATTGGGTACATTTTTCGAACTCGGTTCGAGATGACCGTTGCCGTCAACATCTATACTGCCGAAGGTGGTGGGAATGATCCTGATTCTCTTGGTCATTCCCTTCGTCGAGCCCTCCTAAAATACGACTCCTATCAGATGGGATCTCGCCATCACAACAATACACTTCCTGATGGGAACGGAGGGGAGTTGACAGAAGTTACTCAATTCGTCGTTGGGAATGGCGAAAACAACGACGATATTACGACAACTCCGGCCCTTCGTCGCTGGCAACAGACTATTAATCTTCGATTCTACGACGAAATCAATACCGCCCAGGAGTATGGCCCGGAGGACTTCGTGAAATCTGTGGACATCTCTACCGAAGTCGAGGAAGACGGATCGTCTGCTATCGCTGATGACGGCGATTTCCTCATGGAATATGTCCATGTTGACTCGGACGGCGACGGTGAGAAGGATACGTGGGAGATTCAGATTACTGATCAGTAGATACCTAACTACTTTCTAATTTGGTGATTATTTTATGTCAAGCACTACTACGTTTGGGGATTTCCCTGGCGTCAAGGTACAGACGGCTGGTGGGGCCATTACTGGCGTCGTGGTCGGGCGGACGCAGAAACTCGTGCTCTTCGGTGAAGCCGATGTGAGCAACGGTTCTGCGAACGCCAACGACCCGACACAGATCCGGAGTCGGCAAGATGCCGACCGGACATTCGGTGATGGTTCTGAACTGGCTGAGAATATGAAGGATGCCCTTTCGAATGGGGCCAACATCGATTATCTATACGGTGTTGCTCTCGATATTACAACTGGTAATACAGAGACTATCTCTGGTTCCTCGAGTGGAACGCTGTCGAATGCGCCCATTATCGAGGGCTCGATTTCGGCTGCCGAAGACACTTCGTCTGACGGTAACTATGACACCACACTTACTGTCAACGAGGTTTATGAGAGTCCGTCCGCGAGCGATTCCGACACAGTTGAGGTGAACCCGCTGACTGGTGAGTGGGACGCAGATTCGTCTGGTGACTACAAGTTCACGTACGATTTCGGTGATTGGGGCGCAGCGTTCGATGCTGCCGATGGTGTCATTAGTGAAGACGAAACCGGAATTTACGGCTCCCTCAGTGAGGCCGAGACTGTTACGAGCACGCTGAGTGGAAAGGTCAATACCCTTCGCAAGGACTACAAGATGATTCGTGCCGTTGCTCCGGTACAGCCGAATTCGACGTCCTCGGATGGTACACCGACCATCGACACAGCGAACTACTCAGACAATATCGACAACGACGCTGTCTTCCTCTTCGGTCCAACACGAGAGGCTGATACTGGAAGTGTTCTCACGGGTGCTGTCGGAGGCCTCTTTGCTGGTAACACACTGACCGAGCCGATCTACAATAACACCCTTAGTGGGTTCACAGAAATCCAGCACGAGTTCACAAAGAGTGAGGCTGATGACCTTCGCGACGAGGAGGTCATGCCGATCCGCAACGTCGGCTCTGTTCGCCTTCGAGATAACCTCTCGACATCTACTGAAACAGATTGGACTCGTGACTTCTGGCGACGCCGAATCGTCGATCAGACGATTCTTGTTGCCAAGCAGGTCGGTGAGTCTATCTTTGGACGTATCAATAACCCCGAGACACGCGAAACGGCTGAGGAACTGATTAGCGTTGAACTTAGTTCCCTGGCTTCTGATGGCCTAATTCAGCCGAATACATCGGATGAAACCAATTGGTACGTTGATGTCTACGATGTGAGTTCTGACGAGGTTGGAATTGACCTTGGTATCGCACCGTTCGGAATCGTCAAGCGAGTTGACGTTTCCATCATGGTGGATACGTAAATAACAATTCTATTATATTTGGTGATCTATTATGGCTAATAATACCAATCCGACATCTGGTGATACGACGCAGACCGGCCAGGACGCTGTTCTCAAGGTCGGCGGCGAGGAGTTTGCTGTTACGAACGTCTCGTTCACGAAAGACGTTGAAACGAGTGAGATCCAGCAGAACGACAGTTTGACGCCCGATATTGCTGTGACAGGCCTTCGTTTCTCTGGCTCCTTCGAGCATGCGGGAGAAAATGAGGCGCTACGAGACGCCATTGAGTGGACGGCTGAAGGTAGTAGGAATGCCTACTACCACGAGGAAATGGAACCTCGGCGTCCGAATATCGTTGTCAAGGAGTATGCGAAGGGAGAGGGTAGTCGAACAACGACGTTCAAAAACTGTCTTGTTAGTTCGCGATCCAAGGACATGCCGTCCGATGATACGGTTTCCGTGACGTATGACTTCGTTGCGGAGGAAATGTCCTTTAGCGAGTAATCGTACCGGACTCCAATTATTTTCGCCGCAAAGGGTGTTTTGCAATTATGGAACAAGTTGAAGCAATGGACTTCTATGAACGGGTCGTCGGTGGAGATAGTAAAACGACAGAGATTACTCTCGAGAACGAAGATGGGGCAGCCATCGATGTCGAACTAACAGTTGTTGAACGGAAGGCGCTTCTTGACGAAATTAACCGCCTTCCGGATGAGATGCTCGAGACACTATCCGAAGCAGACAATCCTGATGAAGCAGAGGAGGCAGCCCGTGAAGAGAATATGATGACGAACGTCAATGGGGACACGATCCAGGCGTTCGAGAATATTTGCTCGCAGAGCATTGAGCATGAGAATCTTACCTCGATCCACATCGAGGAGATTGTCAGCGAACTCGATTTCGAGGTTCTGTTCCCGCTTGGTGCAGAAGTTATTGAAATGTCCTTCGAAAGTACGGGGAAAGTCAAGGATTTTCACGGACTCGACTCGGCCAAGAACTGATTGTAGCCCACGAAAAGGGGTACACATTTCAGGTCGAGGACGAGAAACCTTGTGTCCCGTGTAACGGTACAGGTGCCGTAGCAGATCCCCACGAGCCTTCCTCCGGGCGGATCGTTGAGTGTGCCAGGTGCGAAGGAACTGGTATGGAGCAATATCTGCGAGACGCCAGTATCGCAGATCTCGATGACGTTCAATTTCAGTTGCTTCTCGAAGGAACAAAAGTCCGAGAAGGCGCTGACGAAGAAGCACAGAATAAACAGCAACTCCACCAGCAGATGTCCGGCGGTGGTGGTATGATGCCCGGTGGAGCCGGGACTCCGTCTGGAATATAAGACATGGTAGACTTTAGCATCGAGGGTATTGCGACCCTCAAGGACAAGGTAACTCCCACGCTCGAACGGATAGAGGAATCTCTGGACGAAGTCTCTGATGAGTTACAGGAAGGGAGTTCTTCTGCCGCGCAGTATCGCAGTACGCTCGAGAAAGCCATTCCTGAGTCAACGACGCAGGAAGCGAAGGTTCTCGAGCAAGCAATCGACGACATGATTGACTCCGGCGACGTTTCGTCCGCCGAGGCTTGGCGTGATTCGATTCGACGGACACGCTACGAACTCGCTAAACAAGGCGAGATCGTCGGGGTAAGTAAGGAACGAATTGAGGATCTCGGGAGGGAATTCTCCGAAACGGCCGTTGATATTCTGGGGTTCCGTGAATCGCTCGAGGAGGCAATCGAGCCTGAGAATGCGGCTGAAGCCGACGCCCTTGGAAAGGCAATCGATCGTGTCGTTGATAAGGGTGATGTGATAAGTGTAAAGACACTTACAAAATCCCTGAACGAACTTTCGACTCATCAGGTCATTTCTAACAAGACTGCGATGAGTCTCGCCAATCAGATCGACGAGGTTGGTGATGAAGCGATTGAGTCTGCTGGAGAAGTGCAGGCCCTCAATGCATCTTTAATGGCGACAGACGGTGGTCTCAATAACGTCAGAGAAGCCTCAGATGACACGGATGATGCATTCGACAAACTCGGGTTTTCATCGGCACGACTCTCCGCCGACTTTGGTATTCTACACGTCTCACTGTCCGACCTCGTGAAGACGCTTCCCGAACTCGGTATTGTACTGGGGTCACTGACAAAGGCATTCGGTGGCATGGCACTTGCTGTTGGTGGAGCCGGTGGTGCGTTCGCTGGACTCATGGCCGGTGGTATGCTCGGCTGGGCCCAGGCGTTGGACCAGCAGTTTGCCTCCGTCGAGGGAACGAGTGAGGGGATGATGATCATCATGAAAGCCCTCGGACGGGCCATAGCGGACGCTATGCAGCCGTTAGTCCATGGACAGTTAGCCGACGGTACGTCAGTCATGGAAGCATTCATGGACGTACTTGGCGGTCTTGTCGACGTCGTCAGAACTCTTGCTGTTGGCTTCCGTGATATCCTGGCGCTCCCGGAAGTACAGGAATTCTTCAACGAGATAGGAGGCTCTATCCTTGGGGCGAACGCGCAGGCGGGTGGATTGGCCCGGACACTCGACGCCCTTCGTGACGCCACTGCACAAGTGCTTCCGATTATTACGGAAGCATTCCTTGTCGTCGGCGGCAAGATTCCTGATATTATCGACTCGTGGTCCGATGCCAGCGCAGCCATTGGTGATGACATTATCGACCTTCTCGGGGCTCTCTTCGATCTTATGTCGGCCCTGGCCGACTTCGGTGTGATCCTTGGCGAAGTTATCATTCCACACCTCGCAGTTTTAATTGAAGCAGGAGCCCAACTCGGGCACTGGCTCAATGGAGTTGATGAGGATACGATTCAACTCGCAGGTGCTTTCTTCATGGTTGCGTTCGCTGTCTCTGAAGCGAAAGCAGCCATTGTTGCCCTGAAGAGTATGGGCATTGCTGCGTCTCTTACCCGTACGGTGCTCCTTCTAACTGCTATCGCTGTTGCTCTCCTCCACGTGACAGGTGCCCTTGATGAGGCCAAAGCAGCGTTCGAAGGCCTCCTCAGTGTTATCCCTGGTGTGAGTGATGAGATGGCATCTTCAATCGGGGAAAGTGATGTTGCATTTACTACCTTCGTTGCTACAGTTCTCGCTGGAGCCTTTAAGATGGGTGGAGCCATTAAATGGCTCTCTGGCGTCTTTGGACGATTAGGTACATCGATCGGACGTGTTCGTGCTCTTGGGTTCACTGGATGGCTCACAGAATTTTCTACTACCGCGAGCGGTCTTGCGAGTGTACTCGCCCGTATTGCGGCTTGGGGATCGAGTCTCGCCGGAAGTCTTGCCACAGTTGCGGCGGGACTTTCGACCGTTGTTGGACTTATGTTGAGTTCTGGCTCTGTGGCTGAGGCACTCGGTGTTGCCTTCGGTGCACTTGTAGTTGCAGTTGGGAGTGTACCGGCTGCAATCGCAGCGATCGTTGCTGCGATTGTGGGCCTTATCTTCGCGATCGGCTACCTAACTGGTGATCTACAGAAAGCCATCGATCGCGTCGAGTGGGTCCAAGATGCTCTGTGGGCTTTGACGAACCCGATCGAGGCGACGAAGAAAGCCATAGGTGGCGTGCTAACCTTTGTCAATAAGGCTATTACCGACTTTGATGGGCTTGTCACAAAACTCGAGGAAACGAAGGAAGGAACGGGCCTTCTCAGTTACTTCCTAACAGGCCTGGCCGGTCTCATCAAAGGAGCGTCTATACTTATTAAAGGACTCGGATGGGCTGTCCGAGCAGCGGGTAGTGTTATCAGTAAAGCAGTTACCAAGTTATTCATCAAGCCGTTCCAAAAATTCAAAGATTGGTTCTCACAGTTCGGATTCCTCGAAGATTTCTTCGTCTTGTTGTTTAAGGGAGCGAAGTATGCAGCGATGCTTGCAGGTGCTCTCATCCTCATCGTGAATCCACTTCTTCTCACCATCACGGTCCTTGGTGTTCTGATCCAGAAGTGGGATGCGATCATGGCGAAGTGGAACGATTTCAAGGATGCTATTACAGATATCTCTGGCGTCAGAGCGACTCTCAGTTTCCTCGACGAGACACTATGGGCGCTCACACACCCCCTCGAGACCCTGAAGCGTTTGTTCCAGGTACTCGGTGAGTGGTTCAGAAACGCTGTCTCGGATGAAATTGCCCGCGTCAACAAGGAGATCGAGAAATTCCAGAAAAATATAGAAGACACGAAGAAAGCGATAGAAGATTCCCCCATTGGAACGGCTATGGATTGGGGTAAAAAGGGCGCAGATATGGCGGGCGATGCCATACCAGATCTCAATAGCCGAGGTAGAAACGTTGGCTCCGGCCGTGGACAACGTGGCCAGGTTACTGCGAAGAGAAGCCCACAGATCGGCCCGCCGAGTGTCGTGAATAACAATAATATTACTGTTAACGCGGAGCGGGGGATGTCAAAACAAGAAGCCCGTGAAACGGCTCGTGATGTCGATCGCGAAATGCGTCGTCGGCGGCGCAATCGGCGAGGATACTGAGGTGATATTCTATGTCTCAAGGACGCGATCCAACACGACTTGGAAGTCTTAATTTCACATACGAGCAGCCAGATATTTCTGTCGACACGTCTGCTCGCACAACAAAACATAATCTTATTGATGATGATGTTGTTGTACAGAAGATCGGGAGAGAGCCGGATACAGTAAACATCTCTGGTGTCTGTACGCGCAGTGAGGCTAAACAAATCGATCAGTTCGTCGATCTAAATACATCAATCACACTTCGTTCAGAGCGTTGGTCCGGTGATGTTATTGTCACAGATACAGCGACCGATCCAATGAAAGCAAAAGACTCCAACGGGAATTGGCTCTACGATTGCCAAATTACATGCATGGAAGTGACGGATACAATCAATACAAGTGGCGAGGACAATGATACCACCGGAGGAGGTGGCTTTACATTTGATTCAGTCTTTGGATCTTTCGGTTTTTAATGGGTGGGTGAGCAATGACAACAGATGACATACGACCATCGAAATCGTCGGGTAGTAGTCAATCAATCAGTGTTGAAACGATCGACGCAGAAGTACACTTCGAGTCTGAGACATTCGAAGCGACGAGCATCGAAGTCGAGCGATCGAAGACAAAGGATGCAAACTATGCCAAGATCAAGGGCATTTTTACACACGGAAACGTGCCCGATGAAGGTGATAGAACACGAGTTCGTATTAACGGCAATCTGATCTTCACCGGAGAGGCTGTTCGTGCAACACGAAATCACAATCACGTCTACACGGTTGAAGCCTATGACCATACACGAACAATGAATCAAATTAAGGAGAACGTCTCGACAGGTGTTTTCCTGAACTACAACGCATATATGGCTCGTCGGCTACTCTACCGGAATGGTGTCCCGAACGATATTCAACGCGCGACTGGGCAATATCGGGGCGACAATGGTCCGACGCAGCATGAATACGAAAATCGCTCGTTGTCGTATATTCTTGATGATATTGCCAAGCGGCTCGACGCGTATTGGTGGGTTGACGAGCATAATGTTGTAAAGATGCGCCCTGACCCGCCAGTGGGTTGGCACTATCTCGACCGAATCAAGGAGATTTCGCTCGGAGATGGACAAGCGGCCGGTAATCAAGTTGTTGTGTTTGGTGGGGCACCGACCTCTGAAGAAGGTCAGGAAGCAGCCACTATGTACGCGCACAACCAGATCAAATCGTCCGCGCGCATCACCTACGGAGATGAAGAAGATAAGCGTATCAAGGAGTTCAAAGTTAAAGACCAGAATCTGACTACCCAGGCAGAGGTCGAGGCCTTCATGAACTCGAAGATTGGGGAATTCGCCGAAGACCTGAAAGAAGGGAAAGTGACAATCGTTGGTGATGAAACAATTACACCGTTCGATACTGTCTACGTTCCCGAAGACGCAAACCTTGATGATACGATTCAGGGTGAATATATGGCACAAGTTGTTCGCCATAAGGTCGATGCGCAGAATGGGTACGTGACCGAGATCGAACTCGGGATGTCACACGAAGATACTCGCGACGTAATCGACAACGCAAAGCCCGAAAAACGGAACCTCACTGAAGAAGATATGGAAGCGCTCAACAGTTATGGTGCTAACGCATAATGGTGTTTGATAGAGAACCCGAGATTCGAGAACAGCAGATGCGAGAGCGGGAGAAACTCCCGCAAATCGGTCAAGTAACCACAGTCAATGTCCGAGACTCGGCAGACAAGCCGTCGAACCACGAAGTAAACGTCTTACTCCGTGACGAGAATCACGAACGACGTAACGTTGGCATCACTACGAACTATAACGGACACATTCGTATCCCAGAGGAAGGGGACGTCGTTCTGGTTGGATTTATGGATGGAGACGGGGAGAAACCCTTCATCCAAGACATCGTCTACACGAACAAACAGCGAGCGCCTCTCGGACACGCGGGCGACTGGCGTCTTCGCGTGTCCGATAACCTCTATTTAGAATTGAGCCCATCTGATGATGTTGCACGCTTGGCTCGAAAGGGTCAGGGGGACTTGGCTTCGCCAGAAGCCAGGGTAGAGATCGACGACTCGGGCTCAAGCCCGGTTATCAATATTGATACGACTGGAGACGTCAACATTAACGCTGATGGAGATATCAATCTCGCAGGATCTGGGGGCGACCCTGTCGCGAGGAAGGGTGACTCCGTTGAAGTAACGCTCTCTGATGGAAGTACTGGGAGTGGGCAGATTACAAGCGGAAGTTCGAACGTCAGTTCGAACTGACCGAAAGGTTTAAGTGCACAGAACTCATAACCAAATACAGGGGGTTGGGGGATGACCCTTCCTTCCAACGGGGCTCATTTTTGTAGTTCATTCCGATAGAGTATGTAGCAGGCCACAAGCCTGCTGTCGCTATGGCTGACTTAGGCTCCGGTATCTCTCTCGATTCTACACTTGATCTTGTGATTGATGAAACGGGTGACATTGGGTACGAGCAAGGGACCTCCGAGTTGGAGAAGGACCTGGCCTTTCGTATGATCAGAAATCTCGACAGAATTCGTGGGTTCCGGAATCAGCCGGAATACATGAAGGACGTCGAGATACTTGCCGCCCGCATCGCCCGTGCTGACGATCGGGTTGATGATGTTGTCTCTGTTTCTGCCAGGCCGGTTGAATCTGACGAGATGGAGATCGTTATGGAGTTACAAGTCGGCGATGAGACACTTGAAGCAGTTATTCAAATATAATTTAGTGGTGTTTTTCTATGGTTTATCAGCCTCGAGATACGGATACGGTCTATGAATCCCTCCGGAGTCGTCTCTCTGGACGTATTGAAAAATTAACTAATTTTGTAGAGACGAGTTTCAACTACGTCTGGACGCACGATGTCTTCGCAGAGCAACTCCACGAGTACGAAGTAGCGTTACTTGCGACTCAGTTGTCTGGTTGGGTCGAATACGCAGGCCGCGAACTCGAAGAGAAGGATCTCGAGGACCTTGGGGTTAATACAGACTATGTTTCGGCTGATGAAATTAATAAATATATGGAGGACTCGGACCTTGACGAACTCGCGAAAATTGTCGGGGTTGAACGCTTCCCAGGCGACCATGCAACCGGACAAGTTACTTTTACCGTATCCAGTGATTCGGTAACAGTCCCACAAGGGACATCTGTTGCGACCGAACCAGGCTCTGATGGTGAGTTCTACGAATTCACTACGACAGAAGATGTGTCACCTGACACGGGAAATACAACTGTAACAGCCCCTATCGAGGCGACAGAGATCGGTGAAGAATACAACGTTGGGAGCGGGACGATCGTCTATTTACCCAATCCGCCTGCTGGTGTTACGGATGTTGTCAATAATGATTCCACATCTGGTGGTGAAGATCGCCAGGGTAACGAGAGTCTCCGAGATGACATCAAACGTTCCATCAACGAATCTTCAGAAGGTGGAACGACAGCCGGTATTGAAGGATACATCCAAAATAACGTTCAGGGTACGGACGTATATATCGAAGAGTTCACAAGTGCCTCACCGCCATATGTCGACGTTATTGTCGACGGTGGGGGAGAGACAGAAGTACAAGACGCAATAGATAATTCACGTCCTGTAGGGATTAAACACAATCTTGTTCGCCCTGCTAAATACACTGTTAATATCACAGCCAATATTGTCGGCTCAGGGTTTGACACAAGTGTTATCGAAGATCGCTACCAGCGCTATCTCGAAGATCTCAATATGAACCAGAACGTGGTGCGTGATCAAATCGTTCTTCGATCACTTCGTGATAACACTGCCGAATACGTAAAATCCCTCGACATTGAAATCTACCAGGAACCACACACGTATCAGAGTGGGACAACGCAATACTCTCTCAACAAACAGATGGTTACTGATGGGATCAATAACGTGACGGATGCTAACGGAAATTCGTACACCGAGGGAACGGATTTTGAAGAAGTTGACACTGATGGTGATGGGTCAGTCGATGGCATCGATTGGGGTATTGGCGGTAGTAGCCCCAGTGACGGTGTCGAATTCTATGTTACGTACGATGTGAAAGGAGATATGCAGATTGCATCCCGAGAAGTTGCAATTCCTGGGACTATGTCCGTAACAGAAGTGAGTGGGTGATAGGATATGAATATTAAAACTGGTAATCTTATTGATAACATCCCCGAAATTCTTCCACGTGAAGAAGATACTGTTATTTATAAGTATATAGATTCTCACGATAAAGAGTTGGAGGACCTGGATCAGAAGATCAATGATGTGTATCAGAGCCGGAAAATTGATGCTGCTACCGGGGATGAATTAGATCAAATCGGACGACTATTCGGTGAACTTGGACGACGTCGTGGTCGTGACGATCAAGAGTATCGAACGTATCTCAAATCGATCGTACAGAGTTTCAGCGGTCGGGGAACAAAGCCCGGTATGAAGTTCGCTGTTGCAGCAGGTATCGGGACGACGACAGATAATATTACCATCAACGAAGACTTTAAGAATAACTCATACACGATTCGTGTAGAAAACGTCAGTGATGGATTCATCGCGTCTTCCATCAATGACATGGCCGAACTGGCCGATCCGTCCGGAGTTGAACTTGGTTCACCGCCGTATATTATTCTTGAGGGCGCTGATATTGTTGTTACACCCAGTTCATTCAATAATACATCGACAACAGTTGGGTTAGGAAATACTGAATGGCAACTCGGTGGGAGTTGGCAACTCGGCCAGTAACGGACCAAAAATCTACGTAGTCGATTTTGTCGCTCTATGACTTCTGTACTTGTTGATACTGGTAAGGAGGCGATTTCTGAGGTAGTTATTACTGACCTCTACGAGATAGCCGTTGGTACGGGTACAACATCCCCGTCTAATAGCGATACGTCGCTTGAAAACGAGGTATATCGATCTTCAGTCGACAATAGTAATGTGACTATCTCGGACTCATCGAATAATGGAGAGATAGACTGCTCGATCACTATTTCGGGCGGGACAGAAGTATCTGCTGGGACTACGGTTACGGAGTTTGGGGTATTTACAACGGACGGGCGGCTTGTTGTTCGAGAAGTTCGTTCTGGTGTGACACTTGAATCGGGAGATCGAAAAACGTTCGAAATGACGCTTACTGTTACTGAAAACTAAGTGATATAATATGGCTGAACAATTTCTCTTCCCACAGAACGGCGACGCGCCTGATGCAGAAAGTTTTGCAACTCTCATTGGGCAGGACAATCTGTCTGATTACGTAGAAAGAGGGCTTACATTTAGTGTTGACTATAGCACACCGAGCGTAACAGTCTCAACAGGTAAAGTCTATATCTCACGTAATACGATTACGACTGACAGGAACGGTGAGACACGACTTACCGCGAACTATGCGATCCAACTGCCTCAAATTACGGAATCACTCGTTAGTAGCGATGTGAATCATATCTACGTTACACCGAATTTTGGGACGAACGACTCGCCAACAATTACTTCATACACAAGTACAGGAAACGCATCCTCGACCGAATTTAAGATCGGTGAAGTTGATACGGCCAACCAGACGAAAACGCTCGTCAACAGGGAACCTGCGCTCTCTGCGAAGACCCTGACCTTTGGGCTCAACGACGACTTCATCTTTGATTACGACGAGAGTACATCCCAACTCGTCCTTGACGATGGCAACGGCCTCCGGAGTCTCAATATCGATAAGAACGGTAATCTCGAGGTCCCTAACGGATCGAGTATCGTCGATGCTATTTCCCCTTCGTCCGCAGCAAATCTCGCTCTGCGTGGCGATGGGAGCGGCTCTGGTGGCGTACAAATCACACACGGTGACGGAACAACTATCGCTGACTTCCACGAGAGTGGAGACGTCGACGTCTCGAGTGGTACACTGTCGGTCGATTCACCAAACACTGTTCTCGCAGATTGGTATAGCAGTGGGACGAAGCAGGCGGAGATCGACAGTTCCGGTAATATTAATACGGCCGGAACTCTTACTGAGAATTCGTCCCTATAGAGTCGAAAGGTTTAAGTTGACGTAGTACATACGGATAAGTAAGAACCCTATTTTGTCGCGGAACGTCAACGTCGCTGATCGACTATGGCAGAAGAATTTACTATTGAGATTGCATCGCTTCATAAGGACCTCCACGAGGAACTTGAGGAGGAACTTGGTGAGAACTACACCGAACAAGTTCGTAATGATGTTGAGGATCTGATTCACGAGTACTATCGCCGTGTCGAGCGTGCACGCGACCAGGCCCCGGCAGAGCCTGCTGGTGAAGACGCTGAGGAACTGATTACCGAGGCAGAATAACGCTCCTTCAGCGAGCAAGGCTCGCTGAATGTCGCATGCCGGAAGAAGCAACTTCTATCATCGAGAAAGCCGAGTCCCAGCGTGTCGAAGCGAGTGAATGCGTTCGACAAGGCGCAGAATGGTTTCACGATCGAGAGGGGCACCTGTACCCACGGGAAGATGTTAAGCAGTCGTTCGTAGACGCCTTTGATATTACAACGAAAACTGCACATAGAATTGTTGCAGAACTTGTTGGTGATGACGTCGACCCGATCGTACAAGTTGTCGCTGACGAAGAGCGTTACGTTGGAGTCGTCGAATTCGAGGAACTCGACGGAGCGTACGGATACATCGATTATCACGATACGTACGGAAAGCGCAAACGTGTTGTTTGTGCACAATGTGTTCATGAAGCGACACACGATACGGAAGTAACACATGCTACAGCAGGCGATCCTGCTGGTAGTTTTGGGCCAGACGCCGAGTACGTTGACCTCCTCGAAGGTATTCACGAACATTACGAGGAGGACCATGGGGGTGTACGACCCGACGAGGTTGAGACGGGTGCATCACTGATTAGTGGAACCACTATTGGCGGTAACGAGTCCTGGCACGCTGGGAATGATGGGAGTGGCTCAACACTACACGCTGATCTCCTCGACGGAAATCATGCTTCTGATCTTGGATCGGGAGCAAGTGATAGTGGAACGCAACTCTATAGTTCCGTTACCGACTTTGACTTTAAAGGAAATCTGTCTGTCTCTGATGACGGAGACGGTACTGTTTCTATTTCGATAAACCAAGGGTCTGGATCGGGCCTGAACGCCGATCAACTCGATGGAGTTGAACTTGGTAACATCTCCTGGGGAGACGTATCCATGGCACAGGGAGATGTAAACGTCTCAGATCTTGGGGCTGCCGATGCAAACTTGAATCTTAACGGTAATAAAATTAATAGCATTCAAGACCTTCAATTGGTTGGATCAAATACTCCGTCAATTGAAACTGGAGGTGGCGGTTCAGA
>SDGW01000227.1_pt1 | contig 24192 bp, 31 predicted proteins | sample 2873831 | NCBI WGS metagenome assembly SDGW01 (sample SAMN08132700, study PRJNA421101) | hypersaline lake metagenome | isolation source: celular fraction 0.22 microns magnesium sulfate-rich crust from ephemeral... | place: Spain: Penahueca Lagoon, Toledo | collected 2011-07 | reverse complement strand
AGATGTGACTTCTGTGTCGGAAACTTCTGTAGGGTTACCGTAGGTGTAGGTTACCTGTCCGACCTTTGCTACGTCTACTCCGTCAGATGGACTGAATGTTGTTGTCTGTGCGTCTGTTGACTGTGTTGACGGTAGTTCGAATGTCTGTGCAGAGTCGACATCTTCTGGAGCTGTGAATGCTACTGCTCCGTTGTTTGCTGTGTCTACAGCTGTGTAGAGCGATGTTGATGTTCCTGCGTCGATGTTGGATACGGAATTTGAGACTAGGTCTAGACTTTTTATGTTGTCTCCTGAGTCTTCTCCGTATGCTACTGCGAACTGTGCAGAGTTGTCATCGCTTACCTGTTCTCCGTCTAGGACGAAGTTGTATGTCTGTCCGTCGATGATCTCTGTTCCTTCGTAGACTACATCGTTTGCTTCTTCTGCAGGTGTTCCGTCGTCGTCTTCGTCGATGTCTGCTTCTAGGTCGACTGTGACTGTGTTGCCTGTGACTGCGTCTCTAAGGTCGATCTCTGCTTCATCTGTGTCGGAGTAGTCTCCGTAAGTTGTGGAGTCTGTGTCTCTGTCGATTCCTGTGACTTCCCATAGGTGGGTGAAGTCTCCAGCGTCAGAAGCGAAGTACTGATCTTCCTGGACAGTTTCTCCTTCTGCTACTACGAATCCATCTCCGTCGCTGTCAGCTAGGGACAGTGCGGATCCATCAGATGGATTGTCTGAATCTGTGTATCCGTACGGTACGGATGCAGATTCTCCTTCGCTTGATGTGAAGGATACTGTTACTGTGTCGTCTCCGGATGTTCCGAATTCGACTTCTCCTGTTTCAGCGTCTGCTGCGTCAGGGTTGAGTCCTCCGAACTGTACTTCGACGTTTTCGAATAGGCTGTGTGTGAATGTTTCTCCTGCTGTGATTGCGTCTTCGTCGTCGTTCTCTCCGCCTACGTAGACGTCAATGCTGGAGATTTCTGTAGCTGTCAGATCTGCTACGTCGTTGTCTCCGTTGAACTCGACGTGTGTTCCTTCGATGTCGTCTCCTTCATCGTCCTGTACTGCTTCTCCGTCAACGAGTGTGAGTTCTTCGCTACCGATTGCGAACTGTACTACTCCTTCTCCGGAGTCAGATCCGCCTATGTTGATGATTTCGTCGACTCTGATTGTTTGTCCGTCTAGGTTGAATGATGCGTCTGTTCCTTCGCTTCTTAGGTTTCCGTCGACTCTTAGTGCTGCTTCCTTGCTGTCTCCGGAACCTGTTACGGAAACAACTTCGAGAGTGTGTTCTTCTCCGTCAACTGTAATGGTTGAGGATTCTCCTGTCTGGATGTCAACTTCTTCGGAAGAACCGTATAGAAGTAGTTCATCGGAGTCTAGGTTTCCTCTGTCGTTTACGTTGTTTTCGTCAGCGACTGTGTAGGTTGTTCCGAATAGTTCAATCTCTTCTCCTGCTACGTCTGAATCGGAGAAGTCGATTGAGTCTCCGAAGTTAGCCTGTAGGTTGTAAACGTAGTTACCTGCGCCTACCTGGCTTTCTGTTGCGTCGGAGATGTCGACGAATAGCTCTGGATCTTCTCCGTCCAGTTCATCGACGTCGTTGTTGAACGTGATGCTGTTTGTTCCGACGTTTAGGTAGTTTGTGATGTCGGTTGTTGTTCCGGAGTCGTCTCTGAATGTTGTTTCTTCTAGAACTTCGAGGTCGTTCTGTGTGAGTGTGTCTCTTACTTCGCTGATAGAATCTCCGAAGAAGAGGTTGTCGTTCTGAGTGTCTAGTGTTACTCCGTCTGTTGCACTCCAGGATCCTGCTGATCCGCTTCCTGCGGATACGGATTCTTCTGCGAATGCAGAGTTACCGAGTGATCCTGCGATGTTGATTGCTCCGACAACGTCCTGTGTTGCTGCGGATTCTCCTACGACGATTGTTGACTGTACGTTACCGTCTTCGGATACGAATGGTGTTGGGTAGTCTCCGAGATCCATTGATCCGGAGTCGTCCTGTGCTGATGCAAGGCCGGCCGCTCCTGTAAGAGTTGCTCCTACGAGGAGTGCAGAGCCTGCAACAGCTTTGCCTGCTTTCTTAAGCTGTGTGATGTTTTTCATGTGTATTCACCTTAGTGGTGTTAAGCGCGTGTTTGTTCTGACTTGTTTTTGCGTACGGCTCGTCGCCACGTGCCTTACGGAAGCCGGTTTCCGGGTGACAGACATTGGATGCCTGTTCGGAGTGTCGGAGGGGCTTCAGGTCTCCGCGGGATCCCGATGCCCGAAAAAGACAACCAGGTTACCGTGGTTTGGTGTGCTGAAACTGGGTTGTTTCGGGATCCGTTGTCGCTGCGTCTAGCTGTGGCTGCTTCCTTGTCGAAGTCTTATGGGAAGTAAGTTTATAAAACCTTTCTCTGAAGGCGTGTTTTAACCGTTCACGAACCGTTTTGGAGCGTTCTGCATCGTTTCTATTCGTTTTAGAACGGTTTAGAATGGTTTTCTGAGCGATCGGAGCGTTCTCCATCTTTTTTGAGTCTTCAGGAGGCAGAGAGAAGCCTTTGTTTTGAAACGTTCTCTGAGCGTTCACGACATCCTAAAAGCGATGGAAAAACCTCTTTTTTCTTTTACAACTGTTTAGAAACTTTCGTGAACTTTCTAATTTCGTTGTGAAACGGTGTTCTGTTCGACTGAGGTCGAACGTTTTCCGGTTGAGAATTTTTTTATCGGAGTTGAGCGGGGGAGAAGTTGTCAGGCTGTCTGTCCTGTTATGTCTGTGACGGGTAGGTTGAGCGATGTCTTTTTTTCGTCTTTTGTCATTGTGATCGATATCATGGTGCTTTCTTCGTCTGAGTGTACGTCTATTTCGATGTCTTCTACCTCGTCCAGTTCGTCTTCGGTGAGAGGTAGCTTGTCGCTGGCGCCGATGACTTCGAGGCCTATGAAGTTTCCTTCCGTGTCCAGGTCGATCACGAAGTTGGCTACGTCGATGCTTCTCTCGTAGTCGTCGTAGCTGCCGTGTTCGAACACTGCTATATCGTCTTTTCTGTGGTATTCGAATCTTGTCATCGGTTTTCAGTGTATTATTTGTTCCACACGCTTTTAACATAAATTTCGTTTCCGGCTGGGTTGAAGTATATTGGCATCTCGTATTCCTTGTTTTCAGGTACTTTGATCGTTATCTTGTATGTTTTCTCGTACCTCGGGTCTTCCTGGTTGTTCTCTCTTACGTCCTTTATATCCAGTTCCTTGATCTTCTGTTTAACCTGTTCGAGGTCGACGTTTCTCTGCTTCGCTCTTCTATGTGAGTGTGGGGCGATACGGACATCTCTTTCAACGGTTTTCATCTCGGATATGACTTCGTCGAGTGAGACCATCAACGTATGGTTTTCAGGATTTATTATTAAATCGAGGGGAGGGGGTGAAGAACAGTTTTTTTGTTAGTTGGAATTTGGTTATAACACTGTTATATTCGGGATTTATTTAGCGCAAAGGATAGTTTTCTTATTCTATGTTGTGACACATGACTGTTAAGATGTTTTGACTGCTCATTGGGTCAAGACAGGTGAATTATCGGAATGACAACACGACTTGAAGCTGAGGAGGAAGAAGCAATCAGATGGTTGAACTCAAAGCAGAAGTTTCAGGAGATCGCTGACAAGTATAAGGATTTGTTCGAGAAGTTAGAGTGATTTTTATCTTGCAACCGAGTTCCTGGCAGTTTCCTGGAGAAGGTTTTCAAGAAATTTTGGAAGAGCTGAAGGTCTCTCGGTGTAAAAGTTTTCTGGAGTGTTATACATTTATTTCGCCTAGTCGTATTTCTCGATTACTTCGTCTATGTCCTTGGTTTCTACGTCCCCCTGCTTTACTTTGAGAGCTCTTAGAAGAAGTTCCGGATCTAGTTCGTTGTCTTCTTCGAGTTTCTCTCTCAGCGCCTGTCTGACGTACTCTGAAGGGTTCTTGAAGTTCTTTCTCTCGGCGGTTTCCTTAATCTGGTTCTTCAGGTTGTCCGGTACGTCCACACTTATTCTTGCTATTTTTATCTTACCTCTATGTGATAAAGATGTTATTTGAATGTTAAAAAATATTTGTGTGGTCCAGGCGAACTGAAGCGTTTTGATATAACGGCGTTATATCCTGTTCTGAATGAGACAGCAACCGATTTAAGTTTTCATTAGCATGCTATTGGTATGCCAACGACAAGTGTTGAGATTCCGGAGGTCTTGAAGCAGAGGATCGAGGAGAAGGTTGATGAGGGGGAATACACCTCGAATTCGGATTTTATCCGATATGCTGTAAGAAGGATTCTTGACAGCGAGGAGACGCTTAGTCCGCGGGCTATCATCGAGCTCAACAGCAGGATGGATTACGATAAGGATGATCTCGTGGATATAGACGAGGTATAGCCTTCATGGGGTTGAAGTTAACGCCTGAAGCGGTAGAGGATCTGGAAAACCTTTCCGAAAAGGAAGTAGGTCAGATAAAGTCGAAGCTGAAGGTGGTCTCCTCAGAGCTTTCCCATAAAGCTCTGAAGCTGATATCTAATCCGGTGCTGAGTCACGGTATATGGCAGCTTACGGTGAACAAAGAGGATCTGGAACATAGAGCGTACCTGGACGTGTATGAAGGAGACATCGTGGTTCTTGGAGTCTTCGATTTTGAGTTCACGCACAGTGGCGACGGTCACTGGGAAGAGCTTAGGGAAAGGATGTGAGTCTGATGCTTGTCCGCTCTGACAGGAACATTTATCAATCTGTACGTACAATGTATGTACAAGAGGTGTTGAAGGATGGACACGACACGGGTCAATTTCCGGCTTCCGGACGAACTTGTAGAGAAGACGGATATCGCAGCAGAGGTAACACGTAAAAACAGGACGGAGATTGTTAAAGAGGCGCTTCAGGAGTACTTCGAAGACGCGGAGGACGACGAGAAATTTAAAGAAGCTGTCGTCGAACTCTACCTCGACGACCAGATCAACTTTGAAACACTGAAAGAGTTCGTGGGAAGACAGGACGCCGAAGCGGTCCAGGCCTCGAAAACCATACTGGACCAGGGCGACGAGCTCGCAGACGAACTAGCAGACCTGTAGGTCTTAGAAATGATCGTTGCCGACACGAGCGCAGTTATATCCCTCACTACTGCAGATATACTGCCGGTTGTCCTCGAGGAGTTCGATGTCCGCACGACCGAGTCAGTGATCGAAGAGCTGGAGGAAACCGGGGAGTACGATGACATCCACGGAAAAGCCGCCAGAACAGCACTCGACCAGAAACCAAGTATCGGCGTTCACACAGTAGGGAATCCGGATTTCACGTCCTCCCGCGTCGACAGCGGTGAAGCGACATGTATACTTCTCTGTAGAAAGCTCGAGGCGGACTTCCTCATCACGGATGATCTCCACGCACTACCCGAACTCCAGAATCTCACTACAACACAGGTCGCGATCTCACCCATCGTACTCAAAGCACTCGTCAAAAGAAACGTACTGACGAACAGGGAAGCACTTGAACGTGTAGAAACACTGGCCGAAGACCGCAACTGGCTCAAAAAACCGATCTACAGGCGAGCTAAGAATCTTTTTGAGGATTAGAGACTAGTTTATCTGAGATTTATTTAACGTATTGAATGGAGGGGAAGGGAACTGTTTTTTTCTTTACTCCAGTTCTTCCACTGTTTCGTGGAGCCAATCTCCGAACCCCTCCCTCGTTTCCGTCGGTGCTTCCATCTCTTCCTCGAGGTAGCTCTCTATTGTGTATAGTTCGTCGATGAGTTCGCCGGTTTCCTGCGTCTCCGACTTCTTGTATGCGGTGTGCAGTTCGTGGAGCTTCTCCTTGTCGTCCATTTCTTTGACTTCGTGGTGCGTGAGGTATGCGAGCCTTCCGCTCGTGAAGTTTTCCAGGGGCGTGTTCCTCGAAACGTATCCTTTTCCTGTTGCAGACATGTAGTTGTTTGAGAGTAGTAAATCTTTTAATCCTGTTCGAGGGGTTTTGCCTGGCGCGGTTCTGCGTCGAGAACCTGTGTGCATCTGATCCATTCGTCCTCGTCTCCCGTCTCCATCCTTGTGCCTACCAGCTCCTTCTCCGGTTCGTCCGGGTATCTGCCCGTCCTGTGCTGGTGGACTGTCTCCGTCTTCAACTCTTCTCCCGGTTCTTCGGGAGGCTGTCCCTCCTCTATCTCCTCCAGCCTTTGAACCATCTCGGACGCGTCGTACGGTTCCCTGCTCGCTCTCCTGTATATCTCGGTCAGTACCTGGACCTTGTCGTAAGGTTCGAGTTCTTCGTAGCTGCCGCATTCGTCCTCCAGGTCTTCAGGATATGCTTCGCCGTCTTCAAGCAGGATGTCCAAGGTGTCCTCAAGTTCTCTGGCTTTCCTCTGGTTCTGGTGTTCTTCCAGCAACTCTCGACGTGTGTACTCGCTCATATCTTCTCCCGGCCTTCCAGTCTTGCAGCTGAGCTTTTAAAAAATTTGCGTTCCAGAAGCTCTGCTTCGAGAGAAATACGGAAGTTAGAGAAAAAGTAAGAGAAAAGGAGAGTCCTTTATTTCTGGACTCTCGGTGTCGGGATCGGCGGTAGAAGGCTTAGGGTGTCCGCGATTCCGACTGCCTGTGAGAGGCATTTCCTGTAAAGGTCGTTCATGAGGGGTGCCTGTACTTTTTCGGGGAGGGTTTCGTTCTCCTCCCATTCTTCCATTATCTGTTCGAGCTGTCCTTTCCACAGGACGTTCCCGTCCATCTGGATCTCCGCTGCCGTGTCGTTTCCGACGGTGTACTCTACTGTGAAGTTGAAGTCGATCTTCGCGACCTTTCCGTCGAAAGCGTTGACGGACGCCTCTTCGATCTCCTTTATCTCCGGCTGGTAGTTTACCTGTAGGTCTCCCTGTGCTTTTCCTTCTTTTTTGTCTGCGGAAAGCGAGTCGATATTGAATCCTACTATCATACCGTTTTCTTGTTGATGAAAGTTCTTTAAGCTATTTCCGGGTTCTGGTCCGAAGGTTTCATTCGTTCCAGGGTTTCACTCTCGGTGTCGATAAGACTTCTTATCAGGCGATAATCTTGGTTATCAGTCGATTAAATATTTAATCAATGGAGGGTTGTTCTCGCTGGTTTTTTATCCGTTGTCTTCTACATGTTTGTTTATGGCTAGCTGGGAGCAGTACGGAATACTTGTATTCGGTCTACTTATCGCAGGAGGTTTCGCGTTCGGAGGTATAGCTTCTTACGCGGGACTTACAAATACTGGAAATCAGAACGCTCAGGACGAGTTCAACGCCACGGTTCCGGATGAGAACTACGTTGAAGGATCCTTTGATCTAACTCAGAGGGAGCAGATGGTCCTGGCGTACAGGGACAACTTCGTCTTCGTGAACGTTTTCCACAACGAGTCGGAGGAGAACAACCTTTCCCAGCTGAAGCAACTGCCTGACAGCTTCAACGACCGTGTCTACGTACGCTCTTCCGACACTTCGGAGGCCTCGACGATGTACTACGCCTACAACACTCCTCAGACAGATCTTCCTATGGCCGTTGTGGTCGGAGGAAACCAGGGTTACAGGACACAGCCTTTAGAGGATCTAAGTCAAGAAAGGCTTTCGTCCGAGGTATGTGACGCGTTCAGAAGCATCGACCCTGTCTCGACCCGGTGCATAGGGTAAACCGTTTTATTCGGTCTCCGGAAAACAGGTTTTAGATGTCGGAACAGAACGTACGTGAATGGGTGGAAGAGAAACTCGAAGCCGGTGTCACCGAGGAACGCCTCAAGAAGGTGATGAGGAACACGGGGAAAGATCCTTCCATAGTCGATGAAGTGACAGGATCTAAGGAAAACCCTTTCCATGATTCAGAAATCAGGCCGAAGCCGGATGAGAATGTCTTCGAACAGGAAGAGGCTCCGGAAGACGATGAGGGTAAAGATACTGAACGTTCATTTTCTTACTCACAGAGAGATAATGACAGGGACGACGGTTCCTCGGAGGAAAACTCTCTGAAGGAACGTCTTTCCGCTGTTTCAGGTTCTCCCGATGTCTCTCTGCCGAAACCTTCTATGCCTGATGCGGACGGAAAGGTTCTGGTTTCAGTATGTCTGGTCCTGCTCTTTTCAGGGATTTTGTTCGGGCACTTCACGGGAACGCTTTACGACGTGGAGAACAGCGCACGTTCCGCCGCGGGTATGCATGATGGATGCCCCGATGTGGGTGTTCTGATAGAGTCTATCTCTGCTTCGGAAGGCGCAACCACTGCTGACGTGAACGTCGCCCGAGGAGAGGCACGCGTAGTTCTGGAAGTGTTTGAAGGTGGCGAGAAACTGGGCGAGACACGTAAGACCGTTGAAGGGGGAAGGAAGATGACTGTCGACGCCATAGGTGACAGAGCGGTTTTCAGACCTGTTGACTGTGAACGTTACAGGTCTGAGAAGAGGTACTAGAAAAAAGAAAGGTTATAGGTCGAACGCCTTGGCGAAGTTCTCGTCGCCCTGGACGTTCGATGAGTACTTCTCGAGGTTCTCGTCCGCGTTGTAGTCCTCGTGGTAGGATGCTGAGACCGCTCCCTTCTCTCCAACCAGTGTGATGGATGCTTCGAAGTTTCTGGAAAGTTTCTGCACGATCTGGATGAGAAGTCCGACGTTCTCTGTAGGTACCTCTTCCTCGACTTCTCTGTCCTCCATCCTGTGTCTTACTTCGTCCTCTATCTCGGCTTCCAGTCCTTCAAGGAGTTTCTCCCTTTCTTTTCTTACGTTGAAGATGTTCTCCGCTTTTTCTCCCAGTTCTTCTCCCTCGAGCTGAGGGATCTCAACGTCTTCCTCGAGCCATTCCGAGAGCTTCACGATCTTGTGCCTCAGGAGGTCGTTTTCCTCTCTGAAGTTCTGTACCGTGTCTTCTAACTGTTCCGGTTCGACGGAGAAGGTTTCCGCGAGCTCTCTCTGGGCCTTTCGGTGGTTGTCCGGTTCCGGCACATCCAGGTCTTCGGAGAGCCTTCTGACCCTGTTCTTTATCTCTTCTATGTACTCTTCTGCTTTCTCCCCGGCCTTGTACTGAAGTCTTATGACTCCGTCCTGGACCTTGTTGCTTCCTGTGACGACGAACTCGGTGGCCTCTCCTGTGGACGAGAGGTGTGTTCCTCCGCACGCCTCGACATCTATGGTTTCTTCCTCGTCTCCTATGGTTACGATCCTTACCTTGTTTCCTGGTGGTGCTCCTCCCTGGTATATCCTGAAGCCGTACCTCTTCTCCGCTTCAGATTTCTCAAGCACTTCTTTGGTGATAGGGAGGTCTTTCCAGATGGTCTCCCTTACCTCTTCCTCTATCATGTCCAGGGTCTCCCTGTCAACCTTCTCGTAATGCGTCACGTCGAGCCTCGCTTTCTCTTCCGTCTTGTGGGCGCCTGCCTGCCATATATGGTCTCCAAGGATCTTCTTCGCGGCCCCGTTTATCATGTGTGTGGTTGAGTGGTGCTGCATGATCTGGATTCTTCTGTCCCGGTCGAGCACACCTTTCACCTCGTCTCCGACCTCGAACTCGTGTCCGGGTACTTTGTGGAGCACGACGTTGCCCTGTTTCTGGACGTCGACCACTTCTTTCCCTGAGAGTTCTCCGTGGTCGGGTTCCTGTCCTCCGCCTTCAGGGTAGAATACGGTCCTGTCGAGCGCGACCCAGTCGTCTCTTACAGCTACTACTTCGGCCTTCATCTCCTCCCGTTTCTCGTCTTCGTAGTACAGAAGCTCGGTCTCTTCAAGTTCTTCGAGGTCGAACTTCTCGTCTACCTCCTCGACGGTCTCATCCTCCGAGGCGACCTTCGAGTAGAAGTCTTCAGGGACTTCGAAGCCTTTCTCCTCCATCATCTCGGGGGAGACTCCGTGGCTCTCGTACAGCTTTATCATCTGTTCGAGGGAAGGCTGTTCGTCAAGCTTGTCTAATTCCTTAAGTGCGTTCTCCCTGGATTTCTCGTACTTCTCCGCTTCGACTTCCAGTATCTCTTTGACTTCGTCGATCGACTCCAGGAGCTCGGGGAACATCGGTTCGAGTTCCTCTGCGTTCCATTCCGCGACCTCCTTCATGTCGAGGTCCCAGCCGTGCTTCTGTATGAAGTCCTTCGCCCTCCTGTAGATAAGCCTGAGGTTGTGACCTCCTCCCGTGTTGGACGGAAGCTTTCCATCGGCCAGCGCGAAGAGAAGCGCTCTTGAGTGTTCTGCCACGGAGTACAGGTCGGCTGTCGGCTTGATGGCGTCCTTCAGCTCTTCTACGTCGACGCCTATCTCCTCCGCGACCTCCTCCCATTTCTCGTCTATGTCCTCCACTTCGTCTATGTTGAGTTCGGAGGAGTGGGGCAGGAACCTCTCCCAGATCTCCTGATCGACCTCCAGTCCTGTCCTTTCTTTCATCTTCTCCAGTGTCTCCGGCATGACGGACTCGTAGCTTGTCTCGGTGCCGTTGGATATCCATGTGATCCTCTCGTGTCCCATCCCCATGTCCAGGACCTTGAGATCGAGTTCCTCGTATCCTTCCGGAGTCATCTCGTAGAACATGTAGACCTGGTTCCAGAGCTCTAATCCGTCGACGAAGAACTCTATGGATGCTCCCAGGTTTCCTCCGCCTCCCCAGGAGTCCTCGTGTAGTATAAGTTTCTCTCTCGGTATCCCGAGTGATTCGACCGCGAACTCGAACATGTCCCTGAAGTAACGGTCCTGGTCGTACTTCTCAGGAGGCTGGAAGCATGTCTGACCTATCATCGTGAAGTTGGTGTAGTGTCTTCCTGTTATCCCGACGTTGTCGACGTCGTTGAAACGCAGGGAAGGCTGAGGTATGATCAGTTCCCTTGCAGGGGGTTCGGCCTCGCCTGAAACCACGTAGGGCTGGAAGCAGTAGATCGATGCTCCCGTGAACTCGACGTCGTCCCTCCATCTCGCGACTACAGGGTAACGGTCGATGGATGCGTATCCTCGCTTCACCATGAACTCCTGGAAAAGCTCCCAGGACTCCGTATGTGTAAGCGTTTTCTCTGTCGGGGAGTCGTTTATGAACGTGTATCCGTCCCCGCACTCCGGCTCTCCGCAGATCTCTCTGTCTTCGTCCGCGCTCCAGAAGTAGATCCCACAGTTCCTACACTGGTCTCTGTGGAAGTCCTTCTCCTTCAGCACGTCTGTAGGGAAGAACTTTTCGGGGTTGTCGGATGCTTCCTCTTGTATCTGTTCTTTGAGATCGTCCAGGGACGGCATAAAGAGGTGTTCTCGAGAATTTTTTTATCTGGTTCGTCTACTTTCTGAGTTGATTGTAGGCGTTGGCAAATACTCCTAGCGAGGTTATGGTCATGACTGAGCCTGTCACCGACTGGATCAATGCCCGGTATCCGAGATTAAATGCCTGGCCTATAACTGCTTCGTATCCTCCGGTTGTCAGGGTTATGATCATGAAGGCAACGCCCAGGATGAACTGTGCGAGAAGGGCCAGGGCTACAAGAGAGAACAGGAGCGCGAAGGTTCTGAACCTATTATTTTCTGTTAGTTCCCAGCTGCTCTTGAGGGCGGACAGGAAGTTTTCGTCTTCGATGGCTATGAAGAAAGCGAAGTAGACTAGTGTAGAAGCTACGAAAAGGCCGGGAACTATCAGAAGTACGAAACCTACTGACATTAGGACGGTGAAAATTATCCCTCCTGCTATCAGATTAAGTGCTGCTGAAGCTATATCTCTCTCCATAAAATCTATGGGTATGAAGTTTACCTCGTGCTCCATGGTCCTTATCGAGACAAGATAGATGTAAACAAGGAGTAGGAAGTTCAGCAACAGGAGGGATCCAAGAACTGCGGGGCTAAGGGAAGTTAAAGCGTTTATTATGCTGCCTGTGTAAAGGCTTTCAGTTTCCATAAGCTGGACTGATAGCGCGCTTGAGATGTAAAAGTTCGAAAAGTTGAAAGGCGCTAGTATCGCCATCAGAGCGATGCCTTTTTTGCTAAAACCTTCTGAGATCCCTTCTTTCAGCGCTTCCGCGATTTTGAGTTTCATAGTGGCTGTTTTATGAGAATATCTTAAAAATTCTGTCTTTTTTGAAAAAAGAAAAAAAGGAAAATTGTCTGGAAGTCTTTATTCTGGAAGCCTCTGGTGGTACTGGTTCAGAAGCGATAGGAAAAGCGTTCCGGTTACAGATGTGACTACTGATGTCAGCAGAGCTATCACAGGACTGACTGTCTGTGTCATCGTTCCTGTGGTTGCCATTTCTCCTGAAAAGATCAGGACGAACATCCCTACTAGGTAGAGAATCCCTACCGGTAGCGCTGCGAGGAACATGGCTAGTTTGTTCCCTTTCGTCCTCTGCACGCTTCTGTCGAGCGCCTGGAAGACCCTGTTGTCGTCCGCGGCGATCATAGGTACAGAGACGGTCAGCATCAGGAATATGTAGAAGAATGCTGCGATTCCCAGTACGACTCCTGCGAGCCCCAGAAGCGACGTGAAGGGCGAACTTCCGGCCGCCATTCCTACGGAGGACGTTCCAAGCCCTGTAAGCCCTCCGACAACCATGGCGGGTAGCAGGGCGACAAGAGCGACCCCGTAAGCGAATACGGTGGTTACTATGTTTGCTCCTGTGATCCTTACGAAAGGCCAGAGGATGTTGCTGGTGTACTGTTCAGCTTCTACATCTCCGGAGTCGAACGATCTGAACGCTCCGACAGTGATCAGCACCATCGCCACTCCTGCAATCAGGCCTATCAGTCCTGAGAGGATGGCTCCGGCGGTACCTAGCTCTACTAGGTACGAGCTTCCTATGTTCACTAGCTGTATTATGAAAAGCAGGCCTAGAACTTTCATGCCTGCTTCGGTCTTTAGACTTCCAAACGTGGACTTAATCGTGTCAACTGCATCTAAAGACATGTTAACGGATTACTGGAGCTTGTTTAAAACAGAAACGGTTATTGATGAGTGAATAGGATAAGAATAGAGGAAAATGAAGGGTCAGAGACCTTTTTAGAAGAGGTCTCCGAGTCCTTCAGCTGCTTCGTCTTCGTCGACGTCGTCTTCTTCGTCTTCTTCGTCTTCTTCAGCTTCTTCTTCGTCAGCTCCACCTTCGTCTCCTCCGGCTGGTGCTGCAGCTGCGCCGCCTGCTGCGACTGCTGTCTCCATTGCTTCTTCGATGTCTACGTCTTCTAGTGCTGCGACTAGAGCCTTGATTTCTGTGTCTTCGACGTCTAGACCTGCTGCGTCGACGATTTCCTGTAGGTTCTCTTCGTTAACTTCTTCTCCAGCTTCGTGTAGTGTCAGTGCTGCGTATACTAGTTCCATTGTTGTTTCACCTAATGCATTGAGAAACGATGTCCACTCTTAAAAAGACTCGTTACATACTTGGTTACTAACGATGAAGTTTTCAGAACTGCCGGACAGTATAAGAGTAAGGTTAACGGAGAAAGGAGAGAAAGAGCTCTGGCACCGTGTAGATGAGTTCGGAGGTGTGAAAAGTTTCTCCGACGCCTTTGACTATCCCGCCTCGACCCTCTACAACTGGAGGAACAAGGACATGTTCGTTCCCGTAGATCTAGTTAGGAAGGTGATGGGCAACGAGGCGTCTGATGAAGTAACCGCTTTCAAGGGGAAAGGCAGGAGCAAGTCGGTAAAAGACCCTGTTTTCCCGCTGCCTGAGGACGACGAACTTCTCACACGTGTAAATGAGTCGGTCCACGTGAACAGGAAGGGCATCCCGGTCTACCAGGCGGACGACCGAGGCCTCGTAAGAAGGTTTATCCAGCTTCTCGAGGGGTACGGCGAGGTCCCCTACAAGTTGTACAATCGGTCTCTGTACGAACTAAGATATCCCAAATATATCCACGAGATCTTCACTATGATGGAGTTCGAGCAGGATCTCCCGGCTTTGATAGATGAGAAAGGAGAAGTCGAGGACGGTCGTTTACGTGTTGAGGGTGAAGAATTAGGTGTAGAAGAGTTCGACGGGAAGCTTTTCCACAGGGGCAAGGCGCTCGACCTCGCTCTGAGTAAAGGGGACTCCAGGAAGGTTGAGGAACTTGTTGGCGAAGAGGCGTCAAAGGTTAGAGAGGTCTTCCGAGAGTAACTCGATATTGGGAAGTATGAAAAAACTAGGTGGCGTAAACTGTCTGTTCGTCCTCTAGTTCGTAACTTGTTTCACATCCGGGTGAGAGATCGTCTTCATCCCCGTGTTCTTCCTGGAACTCACATCCGGTGTCGGCGAGGTTGTCCTTGTCGGTCTTGAAATCGCCTATGCTGTTGGTTGTCAGTGTCATCACTGCTAGAGCGGCTATAATCAACACCATTGCGGTTATTACAAGTGTCAGTGTCTTGTCCATGTAGTACTGATTCTTCTAACCGCATTTATTTCCTTCTTTACAGGGTGCGAAAATCAAGTTGGAACAGAATAGAGTAAATGAAAAGTTGAGGGGGAGAGGAATTACTCCTCTTCTTCCTCTTCGTCTGAGTCGTCGGACTCTTCTTCGGATTCGTCCTCTGTCTCAAGCTCGACTGAGTCGAGGTCGACCTGGGAGTCTACGCCCTCCGCGTTGGAGGATGCGTAGGCCAGGATCTCTTCGATCGTCTCGTCTGTAGGGATTCCTTCGCTGATCGAGACGTTCTTTGCCTTCTGAGCTGCTTCGCTGACAATCGTCTCGACTGTTGTCTCGTTGACGATTCCTGCGTTGACTGCGAGGTTGAATGCCTGTGAAGCTGCTGCTTCGACGTCCGTTCTGTACTCTTCTTCGTCGATGTCGAGTTCTTCTGCTGTGAAGATTTCTCCTTCGCTGTACGCGATCTCCAGGTCGAGACCGATCTCCAGAGGTTCGATCCCAATCTGGTTGAGGATCTCTGCGTCGTCCTCTGTGATGGTCTCTCCTTTCTCGACGATGACTCCCGGGTTCTGGACGTGGATAGATCCGTCCTGTACCTGTACCTGCAGGCCTGCGCCCTGGAGCTTTCCAAGCATAGGTCCTGGACCGATGCCTGTGTCTCCGTCAGGTACTTCGATGTCGCTAGGAGCTGTCTCTCCTCCCTGTGCTGCTGCACTAGTCTTGTTTCTCTGGATAAGGGAGTAGAGCTGGAAAGGATCTTTGTCGGAGAAGATGAATGCTGGCTGAATCGCTTCCGATTCATTGAGCTGTTCGACTCCTTCCTTCTCAGCGTTCTCGATCGCAAGGTTCATGAGAGTCTTCCTCTCCATCCTTACGTTTGCGAACTCCTTCATCTCCTTCTTGATCTGCTGGAGCTGTTTGGAGGGAAGGTTGTTCATGTCGAGGATTCCGATCACCGGTTTGTCCTCGATCCTTTCTCCCAGGTCCTCTACGATCTCTTCCTTTTCTTCACGTGAGAGGTGTTTTGGTGTTGGCTGTACCATCAGTTGTCCACCTCCACTGGGCTACCCATTGTTGTCTTCAACAGGACTGACTTGATGTTGTTCGTTCCCTGCGGAAGCTCTTTCTCGACGAACTCGTAGACTGCTGAAGCGTTTCTTGCAACGTTTTCAGAGTCCTGGTCCTCCCATCCTACCTTGATCTGGAGGACAGGGTCTTCTTTCAGTCTGAGTGTTACGGTGTTTCTCAGGTTCTCGATCTCCTCGGAAGGGTCGCTTCCCGGCGGTGTTGGGTCCGGCATCATGTTCCTTGGTCCGAACACCTGTCCGAGCTGCTGACCGATCTTAGGCATCAGAGGTGCCTCTGCGATGAGGAATGAGAACTCTTCTGCGAGGTCCTTTGCCTTGGAGTGGTCGTCGTACATCTCCTCAAGCTCGTCTTCGGTGATGTGTCTGTCCGCTTTGTCAGCGTTCAGGGTGTCTCCGATGACTCCGATCTTGACGTCTTCGTCTGCCTGGTAAGGAAGCCTGAGGTCTTCGTTGAAACGGTTTTCTGGGTCGGATAGGTCGACTCCTTTGAAGTTGATGATGAGGTCGAGGCTTTCGGAAAAGTTCCTCTCTTCTCTTTCATCAAGTGCGTCTTCTACTGCTGTCTCGAATTCCATTTTTAGATCTCCTCCTCGGCGTCAAGTCTGTCGTCGTACTTTCCGTCTCCGATCTCCTGCTGGACTTTTCGGGCGTCTTTTCCGTCGATCGTGACTCCCATGGAGTCTGCGGTTCCGATGATCTCCTTGACGGCTCCTCTGAGGTCCATGGCCAGAAGGTCGGATGCTTTCATGCGTGCGACTTTGCACGCTGTCTCGAACTCCATGTCCGCAACTACGTTCTTGTTCGGCTCTCCGGATCCTTTCTCGATCCCGAGCTCGTCGATGATCAGTGTTGCGGCTGGAGGCTTACCGACTTCGATCTCGAAGTCGCCTGTGTCTTCGTCTACTATGACGTCGACAGGTACTTCCATGCCTTCGAATTCTGCGGTTTTGTCGTTTATCTGGTTGACTACTTCCCCAACGTCGACTCCCTGAATAGGGGCGAGTTCGGGTCCTAGCGGAGGTCCGGCTGATGCCTGTCCTCCTTCCACCAGTGTAGATACAGTGGTATCGCTCATTTTGTTATTTCACCTTTTGTAATATCGTTTTTAGCTCTGCTGTGCTTTTTTTCTTACCGTGTCGGCGTCTACGGTTGTTGGGATCGGTACTGCGGCGTCCAGGAGCTCGATCGTGACCTCTCTGTTGGTGTCGTCGATCCTCTTGATCTCTGCTTCTTCTCCCTTGAATGGTCCGCCGACTACTTCGACTTCGTCGCCTACTTCGAGTTTGAGCTCTTCTTCCTCTTCGTCGAGGTACTTCTCGATCTCTTCTACGTCGACTTCGTCGTCGAGGACTCCTCTGAGCTGTCTGATCTGGTTTACAAGCTCTTTGATGTCGCCTTCCTCTCCTTCGATGAAGACGTATCCTTTGAGGTCGTCAGGGTGGAAAACCGCGTTTATATCAAGGTTTTCTGATTTAACTCTGGCTCTCATCGCGTTGATAGCGGTTTTCTCTCGTCCTCTTGTGGCTCGTGCGGTAAGTATCATTGTCTTCTTATCCCATGTAGACTGGTATGAGGTTTGCAAGCAGGTAGAAGATGAAGCCTATTATGCCGATGATTAACATTCCTGCGCCTGTTACCTTGGCGCTCATCTCGAACTCTTCTCTGTCAGGTTTACTGGCTATCTGGAGCACTCTTTTGTACTCGTTCAGCTTTGAAGTAGCCGTGTTCTTCCATTTACGTGGTTCAAGCTTCATCTTCGGAAACCCTATAGTTACCCGTTGTAGAAAGAGCTTTAACTAGCTCCCTCCCACCAGAGGTGGTCCGAACGGGTTATGTACTGAGTTGGTGAGACAAATTTTATAAGTCGCGTGTTAAAGCCACCAGTTTTGATAAGGCACGGAAGGATTATCTGGTTTTGCTATCTGCTCGAGAAACGTTTAAGAAATAGAGAAACACATCCAACGTTGAAGATAATGGTTTCTGGCACAGCAAAATTTTTGGCGGGGATCGTGGAAAAGGCCAAGAAAGCACTTCGGGGAGAGCCCAAAACGCGAGAAGAGTTTGTTGAGCAGACTGCTGATGAGCTCGTCAAAAGATTTCACAGGGGACAGGTAGGTGTTGGAGAAATAGAAAAATGGACCGATCGTCTTAATGTTTCTGAGACCGAACTTATAGCAAATCTTGTGTACTCTCAACTTGTTATTAAGGCGACGTTCAAGACAAGAAGTTTTGATGAGGCGATAATCAAGGGAGGATTTAGAGGTAGAAACGCAGGCTACAGAGGGGCTACTTCAGGAGTTACTGATATGGAGGAATCTTTGACAGATTTCTTTTTACCAAAGTTTATCGAAAATTGGAGCGAAGAATCTAAGGATGCAATACGGCTGTTCGAGCGAGCTGAAGACTTGGCGTCCGAATACCTTGACGAAAAAAAGGAGAAGGTTGTTGCTAGAGAGAAAAACAGGTTTGAGGAGCAGTTGGAGTTGATTGAAGAAATTTCAGAGCTTTCAAGGTCGTTTGAAGATGAGGAACTGGCGGAGGAAAGACAGGAAATTTACAAACTTGACAGAAATATAAAAACAAGATTGGAGTCAAGCACGCCTTCGGGCATGATGGAGGGTTTTGGAGGCCCCAAAAGTGTTCCGGCTGACGAAGAAAGTGAGGCGCGGTTGAAGAAAAGGAACGAGTTGCTACATAGGAGGAAGGAGAAAACTCCTGAAGAAGTTAGGAGGAAGATTCATTCGAGGTATGAGAAACTAAAGTCCATAATAGAGGATTCGCAAGATATAAGGGACGATATCCGGATTTTGAAAAAGGAAGAAGTTCTTTGATAAGTTGGGCAACTCTGTTAAATATTAACGGCAGTTCCGCGTTGTAAAACGTGGTTTGTTCGTTCCTAGAATATTTCTACCTCTGCGAAAAGCTCCTGGCTCTTCTCCGTCCCAAGGATGAAGTAAATCAGCCATCCGAGAGGTATGAACCAGATCAGCATGAGGTAGATGATCCTCTGTTCCGATGTCAGATCTTTCCTGACGAGACAGCGGAACGTTCCGTATATCCTTCCCAGGGTCTCAGCAAGGCCGAAAACCAGTCCGATAAACGCTATCCCGCTGACACCTAGAACGAAAAAGGTCTGGAAGATTTCTTCAATCATAGTTAGTAATAGGAGAGAAAGTTGAAAAGGTTGGAGAAGTTTCTTCTCCTGTTTTTAGATGAACTCTACGCCGAGCTCTTCCTCGATCTCTTCTTCGTACTCGTCGCTGTGTGTCTTCTCAGGTCCGTAGATCTGAGGTGAGTCGACTCCTGTGACGATTATCATCGACTGGAGTTCGTCTCCCATGTCTTCTCTGACCTGTGCTCCCCAGATGACTTTTGCTGAGTTGTCGAGCTTTCCTGAGACCGTGTTGACGACTTCCTGTGCCTCGTTGAGTGAGAGCGTTGTTCCTCCTGTTACGTTTACGAGCGCGCCTTTACCGCCCTGGATCTCTACGTCGAGTAGAGGGTTCGAAAGTGCTTTCTGGACTGCTTCGGTGGCCCTTGAGTCCGTGTCGCTCTGACCCATTCCTATCATGGCGATTCCTCCTTCTCCCATAACAGCTCTGATGTCCGCGAAGTCGAGGTTGACCAGTCCAGGCTTTGTAACAAGTTCCGTCACTCCTTTTACTGCGTTTACGAGGATCTCGTCCGCGATCTTGAACGCTGTGTTGAGCGATACGTCTGGAACAATCTCGAGAAGCTTGTCGTTTGGAATTACAATTAGCGTGTCGACGACTTCTTCAAGCCTTTCAAGTCCGTACTCTGCGTTGTCCTGTCTTGCCTGTCCCTCCATCTCGAATGGGAGTGTTACGATCCCGACTGTCAGTGCGCCTTCTTTCTTCGCCTGCTGTGCGATGACGGGTGCGGAACCTGTTCCTGTTCCTCCTCCAAGTCCGCAGGTGATGAAGACCATGTCGCTTCCTTTGACGGACTCCTTGACCTTCTGCTGAGACTCCTTGGCGGATTCCTCTCCTACCTTAGGGTCTGCTCCTGCTCCCAGTCCTCCTGTCAGCTCTTTTCCGATGAGGACCTTGTGATCTGCGTTTGCGTATAGAAGATCCTGTGCGTCGGTGTTCATGGCGATGGTCTCACATCCTTCGATACCGACTTCGACAAGTCTGGAAATAGTATTGTTTCCTGCTCCACCGGCGCCGATTACCTTTATCTCGGCCTTTCTCTGCTCTATAAGCTGTTCGAGTTCGTCGTCAATATCATGGTTTTTCTGGTTTGACTGTGGTACGCCTGAACTGTTATTCCGCCTTGCTTCTTGAATCTTATCTTCCATGGATGAGAACCCTTTACCTCTGATCTATTGTTATGTATGAAATGTTGTCACCAATCTATATAAAATTGGTTGACGGGCCGGTTTCCAGCTTTCACACGTGTTCTTTTCTAATTTGCCGGAATTATCGTGTAAGATGTGTTATGAGGCAGTAGGAATAGAAAAAATAGGAGAAGAATGAGTTCCGTGGATCTACTCCACGATCTCTACTTCGAGGTCGGTGTACTCCTCGATCTCCTCGCTTACCTCGTCGAGAACGTTCTGAGGTAGTTCGTGTTCGTGGTCTCCGTGGCTGTGTGTCTTCGGGATCTTGACTGTTCCGTTCTCGATCTCGATGTCGCCGTGTCCGACCCTGTAGCTGTAGATGTGTTCTGCCATCTCTTCTTCGTCCTCAACAACATCTTTGACTTCCATCCAGTACTCGAGGTCTTTTCCTGAGAGAGGGTGGTTGAAGTCGATCTTGACCCTTCCGGATCCTTTGGAGATGACCTTTCCTCTCTTGTTTCCTATCATGAGTTCTTCTCCGACCCTTACCTGTACGTCCTGTTTCTTGAACTCTCTTTCAGGGTAGGTCTCGATCATGTCGGAGTCTCTTTCTCCGTACGCCTTCTCGGATGGGATCTCAACTTCCTGTTCCTCTCCGACTTCCATGTGTAGAAGTGCTTCTTCAAATCCTTCGATCACGTAGTTCTCTCCGATCAGTACGGGGATAGGCGAGTAGTCTCTTCCTTCCTGGTGGAGGCCTTTCTCCTTTGCTGTCTCCTCTACGCTTGTATCAAATACGTTTCCTTCTGCTTTACCTGTATAGTTTACGAGTACGAGGTCTCCTTTTTCCATTGTCACGGGAAGACGATTCCGTCCTACTGTTAAAAAGGAAACGGGTTTTGTGAGAAAGAGGTTAAAAATACCGCTAAGAATTTTTACACATGGATTGGATCGAGAAACTTCCGAACAAGGTCCAGGTCTCGCTGGAATCTCTTCTTGACTCGGTTGATCGACATGAAGACTCTTACATGGACGCACAGAACGCATCCGTCGGCCAGATATGGGTCGGTATGGCGCTGATGAACGAAAGACTGGAAAAACTCGAGGACATGGTTTCCGCGCAGAGAAAGGTCCTCCAGGAGATGGAGGAGGCCGACGTGGACAAGCACCTCGACAGGAACCTGAAGGAGAGCCTCAAGAAATACTAGATCTCGGAGTAAACGTTCTCCATATCTCCTTCTTCCAGAAACCTTTCTATATCTTCATCGTATTCTTCCTCGAATTCCCTGTAAACTTCGGAAGCAAGTCTCCGTGCGTGGCTGTTGTCTTCCAGCCTGTAAAACGTGCGGTTCAGCTCCAGGTCGCTGACGTATGTTGAATCTTCCTCAAGCACGCCCCAGTCGGCCCAGGAGTTCATCTCTGTTTCCGGCGCTTCCTCGGTTCCCAGCGCTCTGGAGATGTACTCTGACGAGTACTCTGGCTGCTTCTTTCCGTTTATTACTGCTTCGCCGAAAGGGATGAGGGCGGCGAAGTACCGGTTTCCGGGCTCGAACCGGATCTCCGGATCCTTCTTTTTACCTATCATCTACTCCATCACGATCGCGGGTCTCCCTGGCTGTGAACGTGAGGCCTTGTCGCTGTCCGAGCTTTCCTCTTCCTCGATAACTACTTTTGCGTCGAACTCGTCCTCGAAGCGCTTCTTGTTGAGTTGGAGAGCCTCTTCCTCGACTTCTTCTGATGTGAAGTTCTTCCTGTACTTCCCAGGGTTCTCAACGGCCTCGATCACTTCGTCTTTGATGCTTTCTGCGTGCTGTTTGAGGTCTCCGTCGAGTACCTGTCCCATGACTGCTCCAACGTCTTTCGAGTCTTCGATGGTTTCGAGGATCTTCTCTCCTGCCGTGTACTTCCAGCTTTCTGATCTGATAATCTTGATCTCTTCAGGTTCTCCCTCGATCATCCCGGAGATGTTTCTGATGTCGGAGGATACTCTATCGAAGTATGCGTCGATCTCTTCCGCTTCCTCGTCGATAAGTTCTCCCTGAGGTTCCGGCCAGTCCTCTTCAAGCATGAAGTCCTCGTTCCCTATCTTGTGCCATAGCTCCTCCGTTATGTGGGGTGCGTAAGGACTTAGAAGCTTGAGAAGGGTTCTGATTCCGTGCGAGAGAACTTCTTCATTTTCTCCTTCCTGCTCGTACCAGTAAAGCTTGCTTAGAAGTCTGTCGATCTCGTTGATCGCGAGGTTGAAGTCGTAGTTATCCATGTCGTCTGTGACCTTCTCAATGGATCTCTGGATACGGGATGCCACGATACGGTCTTCTAGTTCGGCATCCTCTAGTTCCGGGAGTTCGTCATCGATTATTTCTTCGTTCTCCTTGACGATCCTCTCCACTCTCTCCAGCATGTCCTCCGCTGCTTCAACCCCGTCCTCACTCCAGTCCAGTTCCTTTGTCGGGTGGGATGCCCTCAGTATGAACAGTCTGGCTGTGTCGGCGCCGTGTTCTTCTACAAGCTCTGAAGGCCGGACGACGTTGTTCTTGGACTTGCTCATCTTCATTACTTCAACTTCTACTTCTTTTCCGCATTTCCCGCATTTACTGTCCTCTTCCACTTCTTCTGGGTACAGCCAGCCGTGTTCAGAGCACTTGTATGCTGGATGATTGACCATTCCCTGTGTAAGCAGTTTTTCGAACGGTTCGTCCTGTTCCACCATTCCTTGATCTCTCAGGAATTTCTGGAAGAACCTTGCGTACAGGAGATGCATGACTGCGTGTTCTACTCCTCCCACGTACTGGTCGACGTTCATCCAGTAGTTGGCTTTCTCCTCGTCGAACGGAGCCCCGTCGAAATCGGGTGAACAGTAACGGAGGAAGTACCATGAGGAGTTGATGAATGTGTCCATCGTGTCGGTCTCTCTTTCTGCTTCTCCTCCGCATTCTGGGCATTCGGTCTCGACGAAGTTATCTGAGGTCTTGATCGGATTGCCCTGTCCGGTGAACTCCACGTCTTCAGGAAGTTCCACTGGCAACTCGTCTTCGGGTACGGGAACAGTTCCGCATTCGTCACAGTAAACTACGGGTATAGGCGTACCCCAGTAGCGCTGTCTGGAGATCAGCCAGTCTCTAAGCTTATAGTTTACGTCTTCTTCCCCGATGTTGTCTTCTTCCAGTTTTTCGATTATTTTTTCGATGGCTTCTTCTTTGTCTAGTCCGTTAAGTTCGCCTGAGTTGACGTGCTCTCCGTCTCCTTCGTAAGCTTCTTCGTCGAAATCGTGTTCTTCTTCCGGTTCCACGACTTTCTGTACTTCGATGTCGTGTTCCTCTGCGAACTCCCAGTCTCTCTGGTCGTGTGCCGGTACCGCCATGATTGCTCCGGTACCGTAGTCTGTAAGGACGAACTCCGCGACATAGATAGGGATTTCTTCTCCGCTGACCGGATTTTCAGCGTATTTGCCCGTGAAAACTCCTGCTCTGGATTTCTCCTCTCGTTCTTCGGAGTCTTTTTTCTTGGCTTCCTCTATGTAATCTGCGACTTCTTCTTCCTCTTCGGCTACTTCTTCAGATAGCTCGTGTTCGGGTGCGAGAGCCATGAAGGTTGCTCCGTAAATGGTGTCGGGGCGTGTGGTAAATACTTCTATTTCCTGGTCGGAGTCGGCGACAGGGAAGTTGATCTTAGCTCCTGTGCTCTTCCCGATCCAGTCGTTCTGCATCTTTCTGACTTTTTCGGGCCATCCCTCAAGCTGGTCGAGATCTTCTAGAAGCTGGTCGGCATACTCTGTGATGCCCAGCTTCCACTGTTTCATGTCTTTCTTCCGGACAACTGAATCACATCTCCAGCAAAGTCCATCTTCTACCTGTTCGTCCGCAAGAACTGTCTCACAGTTCGGACACCAGTTGACCTCTGCCTCGTCTCTGTAGGCTAGACCTTCTTCAAGCATCTTCTGGAAGATCCACTGATCCCATTTGTAGTATTCGGGTTTACAGGTGGTCACTTCTCTGCTCCAGTCAAGAGAGTATCCGAGACGTTTGAATTCGTCCTTCATGGATCGGATACAGTCCATAGTCCATTCTTCTGGATCGACATCTCTGTCAATCGCTGCGTTCTCTGCAGGCATGCCGAAGGCGTCCCATCCCATGGGATGCATCACGTTGTAGCCCTGCATGTTCTTGTAACGTGCATAGGCGTCAGATAGCGAGAAAGCGCGGCCGTGACCCATGTGTAGTTTTCCGGAGGGGTAGGGGAACATGTCCAGTACATAGCACTTCTCTTTGCTTTCATCCACTTCTGCTTCGTGAATCTGTTCGTCTTCCCACTTTTCCTGCCATTTTTCCTCTATCTGTTTGAGTCTATCTGCGAAGTCTTCGGCCATACCGTTTTCTGAGGGTCGAACTTATTTTAATTTGAACATGTGTCGAGGAGGTGTTTTCCTCACAGCTAATTTAAAGGAGGAATTCGTAAGTCTTTGATACGATGACCCGGCTGATATGTGTAAGTAGTGGAAAAGGGGGAGTAGGTAAGACCACGGTAACATCTAATATAGGTGCCG
>SDGW01000226.1_pt1 | contig 24213 bp, 16 predicted proteins | sample 2873831 | NCBI WGS metagenome assembly SDGW01 (sample SAMN08132700, study PRJNA421101) | hypersaline lake metagenome | isolation source: celular fraction 0.22 microns magnesium sulfate-rich crust from ephemeral... | place: Spain: Penahueca Lagoon, Toledo | collected 2011-07 | reverse complement strand
ACGGCGACCGTCTCGCCGGCCGGAATCCCCTCCCGGTCGTCGTCGACGACCACCCAGCCGTCGGCCAGCGCGACGCTCGAGAGGACGCCCGACCCGCTGGCCCGCGTCGGGATCGCTTCGTATCGGGGCTCATCAGGATCGACCTCAGCGGCGTCGCGGTCCTCGAGTTTCACCCGCGCGAACGTCCGCGTGCCGGGTTCGCTGGGGATCTTGCGCTCGAGGCGGGCCCGCGTCGTCGGGTGGGGGTCGGGCTCGGTCCCCTCGAGCCAGCGCAGCACCGGTCGCAGGAACTGAACGGCGTTGACGATGCAGGCGACGGGGTAGCCGGGCAGCGCGAGGACGGGCGTGTCTTGGACGATCCCCAGACAGACCGGGTGGCCGGGCTTGAGCCCGACGCCGTGGACGAGTACCTCGCCTAAGTCGTCGATCACCTCCGGTAGCAGGTCGCGCTCGCCGACGCTCGAGCCGCCGGTAGTGACGACGACGTCTTTCGTGAGATCGCGCTGGATCGCCACGCGCAGGGATTCGGGATCGTCGGTGACCACGTCGCGGTAGGTCGCCTTCGCGCCCCACCGCTGGGCAAGCCGCGAGACCGTCAGCCCGTTGGTCTCGATCACTTCGCCGGGGCCAGGGTCGCCGTCGACGAGTTCCTCGCCGGTCGGGACGACGCCGACGGTCGGCTGCTGGGCGACCGCGACGCGGCCGTAGCCCGCCGACCGAAGTAGTCCCAGATCCGACGGCCGGAGCCGGTGGCCCGCGTCGTAGAGGTGCTGGCCCTCCTCGACGTCCTCGCCGACCGGGGCGACGTTTTCCCCCTCCGCGAGGGCGTCCTCGACCTCGAGTTCGCCGACCGACTCGCGCTCGGTGACTCGTTCGATCATGACGACGGCGTCGGCCCCCTCGGGGAGCGCGCTGCCGGTGTGGACCCGCGCGGCCGTGCCGGATTCGATCCGGTCGGCGGTGGCGTGGTCGCCCTCGCCGTCCGGGGCCGCGAGCCCCAATACCTCCGGCGAGCGCTCGCTGGCCCCGAAGGTGTCCGCGGCCCGGACGGCGTAGCCGTCCATCGCCGCCCGTTCGTAGTGGGGGACGTTGCGGGCCGATTCGACGGGGGCGGCGAGGACGCGGCCGTCCGCGCGGTCGACGTCGACAGTCTCGGTTCCGCAGGGTACGTCCTCTTCGCCCCCCGCGACCGCCTCCCTGAGAACCCGGCGCGCCTCGTCGACCGGCGTCCGAACCTTGAACCCGGCCTCCGTGCGCTCGCGGTCGGCTCCTTCCATACCCTGAATCGGGTCGCCGGAGGCCAAAAGCGTGGGGGAACCCGTCGCCTCCCGGCCGACTCGAGGTCTCGACGGGCGGGGCGTTCGTCCTGATGCGCGCTCGAGGAAGGTCGAATCACGTCTCGCTCCGTGTCACTCGCCCTGCGGTGGCGCGCGCTGTCGACCGACCGAGGACTACCGAGGTCGGTCGTCGATACTGCGCGAGGGATGAGCGAACGAAGTGAGCGAATCGGCTGGGGAGGGTGTGGCACTCATTGTTGCCACGATAGCAGAACACTGTCCGTCCTGTCGTCACGTGAGCCAATCGTCACGTGAACGAAGCGTCCTGCTATCGTGGCAACACGGGTTTCCTCGTCCTCCCCAGCCGATTCGCTCACAGGGTTCGCTCACTCATCCCTCGCGCAGTATCGTCACGTGGCCTCGCTGTACTCACGGTTCCCTCCGGTCACCGTTCGTTTCCGAGACGCTCGCTTCGCTCGCGCCTCGTCTATCGCTCGGTCACGTGACAGCGCGCGCCACCGCATATCGATTGGCCGCCGTCGCCCGGCTCGAGGTCGGCTCTGCGCACGTGACGCGAGGTCGGCCCATTGGCGGGCGGTCTCTCTCCTCGGTACGCTCGAGCGATCGACGAATCGCCGCGACCGCGGCCTTTTTCGTATCGGCGTTCGAACCGATATCTATGTCAGCGCTCCGCGACGCGTTGCGGGACCTCTCCGACGACGTCTTCTTCGATCTGCTCGAGAGCGAGGACGCCTACCTCCTCGTCCTCGACGTCCCGGGGGTCACCGCCGAGTCGCTCGAGGTCGCGATCGACGACGGTCGCATCTCCATCGACGCCCGGCGGGAGAAAGCCCCCGCCGGCGACTACCGCTACCTCGAGGAGAACCGGTCGCTGTTCCTCGAGGTGGAGCTCCCGCTGCCCGACGACGCCTCCGACGCCGGCGGCGAGGCGACGGTCGACCGGGGCGTCCTCGAGTTGCGACTGCCGAAACGCGGGGCCGGCGAGGAGACGACGATCGACGTCGTCGACGAGGACGCCGAAACGGGGTGACCGAGGCTGGCGTCCCTCCGTGCCTACAAGCGGTTCGTAATCGTCGCCTGGCAGTTCCTCCCGCTGTTGCTGGCCTACGCCCGCGACCGGCGGCGCTTCCTGCTGTTCGGTCGGCGGCGGCGGGTCGACCCCGAGACGCATCGCCACCGGGCCGAGGTGTTGCTCGAGTCGCTGCTGACGCTGGGCCCGACGTTCATCAAGCTGGGGCAGTTGCTCTCGACCCGGCCCGACATCCTCCCGCCGGCGTACGTCGACGTCCTCGCGTCGCTGCAGGACGACGTGCCGCCGGCCCCCTGGCCGGAGGCGAAGGCGGTCCTCGAGGACGAGCTCGGCCCCGTCGACGAGCGCTTCGCCGAATTCGACGCCGAACCGATCAGCGGCGCGAGCCTGGGACAGGTCTACCGGGCGCGGCTCGATCCCGAGAGCGAGCGCACGCGGGGTAGCAGTGACGGGAGCGACGGCCACGACGTAGCGGTGAAGATCCGTCGGCCGAACATCGAGTCGCTCGTCCGGGCGGACCTGCGGGTGATCAAGTGGTCCTTGCCGATCCTGCTGTACTTCGTCGACGACGCCCGGTCGTTCTCGCTGGAGAACCTGGCCGAGGAGTTCTCGAAGACGATCCGCGAGGAGATGAACTACGAGCGCGAGGCGGAGATGCTCACCGAGATCCGTGAGAACTTCGCCGGCGACGACCGCTTTCTCATCCCCGACGTGATCGAGAGCCACTCCGGCCCCCGCGTGCTGACCATGGAGTACGTCGAGGGGACGAAGATCAACGACGTCGAGGAACTCGAGCGCAAGGGGATCGACCGGACGCAGATCGCGGAGAACTTAGAGCGGTCCTACCTGCAGATGATCATGGACGACGGGGTCTTTCACGCGGATCCCCACCCCGGGAACCTCGCGGTGACCGACGAGGGGCGGATCGTCTTCTACGACTTCGGGATGTCGGGCCGGGTCGATCCGTTCGTCCAGGAGAAGATCGTCGACTTCTACATCGCCGTCGCCAACCAGGACATCGACGGCATCCTCGACGCCCTGGTCGAGATCGGGACGCTCTCGCCGGAGGCCGACCGGGGCGTGATGGCCGAGGTCATGGAGATCGCCATCCAGGACGCCCGCGGCGAGGACGTCGAACAGTACCGGGTCAACCAGATCGTCGGCCAGGTCGAGGACTCGATCTACGAGTTCCCGCTGCGGCTCCCGAAGAACCTCGCGCTCGTCCTCCGGGTCGCGACCGTCGTCGAGGGCGTCTGCGTGACCCTGGACGAGGACTTCGATTTCATCTCGGTCGCGACCGACTACCTGACCGAGCAGGGCTACCGCGAGGAGTCGATCCGACAGTACATCGACGAGACGGGCGAGCAGCTCCGGCGGACCGGCCAGTCCCTGACCCGGATCGCCCCCAAGGCCGAGCGGGCCCTCGACCGGCTCGATCGCGACGACCTCTACGTCCGTATCGGCGTCGAGGACGAGGAGAACGTCTTCGAGAACCTCGCCAAGCGGCTCGTCTACGGCATGCTCCTGACCATGTCGCTGTTCTCGACGGGCGTGCTGTACGCCCTCGAGGCCCCCAGGGCGTCGATCGTCGCGGCGGTCTTCTCGGTGATCGTGACGATCCAGCTCTACCGGTCGTTCCGCTCGCCCTCCGGGATCGGGACCCGACCGCAGTTCACGCGACAGAACCTCCGCCAGCGCCGCGGCGAGGAGTGAGACGGACCCGGTCCGGGACCGCCAAACCCCTTCTCCCCCGCCCTCGTAGGGTCGGTATGGAGTACGATCGGATCGCCGACCTGTCGCTGTCGATCGCCGGCGTCTCGACGGACCGCCTCGAGCGCGAAACCACGAGCGATTTCACCCGCGTCACGACGGTGATCTCGCTGTCGGGGCCCGCACCCGAAGGCGCGGGGCCGGTCACGGGACGCGGCGAGGACGTCACCTACGAGGCCGCGGATCACGACCGGCTGGCCGAGACCGGGCTGCCGGATCTCACCGGCGAGTATACACTCGACTCGTTCGCCGACCGGCTCGAGGACCTCGACCTGTTCCCCGGCGGCGCGCCGGACCGCGAGGTGTTCCGGAACTACCGGCGCTGGAGCCTCGAGAGCGCCGCCCTGGACCTGGCGCTCCGGCAGGCCGAGACCGACCTCGGGAGCGTCCTCGATCGCGACCTCGATCCCGTCCGGTTCGTCGCCAGCACCCGGCTGGGCGATCCGCCGACGGCCGACCGACTCGCGGACCTGCGCGATCGGGTCCCGGGCCTCGAGTTCAAGCTCGACCCGACCCCCGAGTGGGACGCGGCCCTCGTCGACGCGATCGACGAGGCGGTCGGGACCGACGCCGTCCGCATCCTCGACCTGAAGGGCCACTACGAGGGGACCGACGTGGACGTGCCGGCCGATCCCGCACTGTACGAACGCGTCCTCGAGTCGTTCCCCGAGGCCGTCGTCGAGGACCCTAACCTGACCGACGAGACCCGACCGCTGTTCGACGATCCCGAGATTCGAGCGCGGGTCTCGTGGGACGCGCCGATCCACGGCGTCGACGATATCGAGGCCATGCCGTGGGACCCCGCCTGGCTCAATATCAAACCCTCGCGGTTCGGCTCGCTCGAGTCGCTGTGCGAGACGCTGCAGTACTGTGAGGCTCGCGATATTCAGTGCTACGGCGGCGGGCAGTTCGAACTCGGAATCGGCCGCGCCCAGCTCCAGACGCTGGCCGCGATCGGCTACCCCGACGGTCCCAACGACGTCGCGCCGCGGGCGTACAACGATCCCGGGGTCGCGGAGGGACTGCCGGCGAGCCCGCTCGATCCCGGGACCGATACCGTCGGGTTCGGGCCGTCGTTCGACGGGTAACGGGAGCTTCCGCCGCTCGAGCCGACGCGCCTGACTCGCGTTCGGATCGTTGGCCAGCAGTACTTTATCGGTGTGTGAGAAATCGAAGGTGTCCGGGTTGGACTGGATGGATGTGAGCGTGTGGTCCAGCCTGGATGTGAGTTTTTTACCCGGACGTTCGTCCGGTTGCGGTCACTCCTATGAAAACCTATGGGTTCGCCGTCCGGCGATCGGTCGCCGGCGGTTCGGGGGCGTCGACGCTTGCCGCCGGACCCGCGTCGGCGCTCGAGGCGACGGAGCGAGCGCTCCGAAACGCTCCTGTTAGCATATCGAACGCGCGCCAGCGGCCATTCCAAACGGTTTATGCACGTCGATTGATTACGCCGGGACATGGCGAAACAGCAGACCGAAGTTCGCGATCTCCAGGAAGGCAGCTACGTGATGATCGACGACACGGCGTGTAAGATCAACTCCTACTCGACGGCCAAGCCGGGCAAACACGGAAGCGCCAAGGCCCGCGTCGAGGCCGAGGGCGTCTTCGACGGCAAGAAGCGCTCGCTCTCCCAGCCCGTCGACGCCAAGATCTGGGTCCCGATCATCGAGCGCAAGAACGGGCAGGTCGTCTCCGTCGACGGCGACGACATGCAGGTCATGGACCTCGAAACGTACGAGACGATCACGATGCGGGTCCCCGACGACATCGACGTCTCCCCCGACGAGAACATCGAGTACCTCGAGATGGAAGACCAGCGAAAGATCGTCTGATGTTTCCCGGGGCGACCGACGACGGCGAGGGGACCGACGCGGCGGACGCGGGCCGTGAGGTCGCGAACTTCGTGGTCGTCGGTGCGCCCCTGGACGCCACGACGACCTTTCAACCGGGGACCCGGTTCGGTCCCCGACGGATCCGTTCTTTTGCCGAGCCGTTCGACGATTACGACCGCCGGACGGGCCGGCACTTCTCCGATCTCGGCGTCGTCGACCGCGGCGACGTCCGCGCGTGGAACGACGTGGAAGCCTACCTCGAGTACCTCACGAGCACGCTCCGCGAGGCCGTCTGGGACGACGCCGTCCCGCTGACGCTTGGCGGGGAACACACCGTCTCGCTCGCGGGCGCCCGCGCGGTGGAACCCGAGGTGGTCGTCTGCTGTGACGCCCACCTCGATCTGTACGACGCCTACGACGGCGAGCGGTTCTCCCACGCCGCCGTCACCAGGCGAATCCTCGAGGACGTCGACTCGGTCGAGGAGGTCGTCCTGCTCGGCGTCCGCACCGGCAGCGAGGCCGAGTGGGACCGGGCGGCCGACGACGACGTGACCGTCGTTCCCCCCGAGGACGTGGCGGACTGGGAGCCCGACGGCCGACTCGAGGACCGTGAGGTCTACCTGAGCGTCGACATAGACGCCGCCGATCCCGGCTACGCGCCCGGAACGGGGACGAAGGAGCCGTTCGGCCTCGAGCCCCGCGAACTCCGCGACGTGGTGCGCGAAGTGGCACCGCAGGCTGGCGGTTTCGACGTGGTCGAGGTCAACGACCGCGACGACGGGCAGGCGGCCGCGCTGGCAGCGAAACTGGTCCGTGAGTTCGTCTTCTCGCACGTCGATAGGTGAGCCGTCGGTCCGTTCTCCGCCGGTGTACTGCGGCGGCGCGTGCTGAGCGACAGTGAGCCGCGAGGCCCGACCAGCGAGAGGGCCTCGTACTGCGAACGGTGACCGCAGGGAACCGTGAGCCGACGGCGAACTGTCGTTCGAAGCCGCGCGAGGGATGAGTGAGCGATCGGAGAGAGCGAACGTTAGCGCGGGACCGAAGGTCCCGCGAACCATGCGAACGGGCGCGTGGCGCCCGTGAGCAGAAATCGGTTGGGGGAGGGCGTGGCGACTCCCCGTTACCACGATAGCAGAGTGGCGTTCTCGATTCCTCTCGCTGACATCCGTCATAACCCGGGAGTCCGCTCGAAGCGAGCGTACACCCTTTTCACGCTCCGAGCGAATCCCCGCGTATGATCGAGGCGACGCTGTGTTTCCCGCTCCGGGACGGTGACGACGACGTCCTCCTCATCGAGAAACGCCGCGGGCTGGGCGAGGGCTGGTACAACGGCCCCGGCGGAAAGCTCGAGGGCGGCGAGACGCCCCGCGAGTGCGCCGTTCGCGAGACCCGCGAGGAGGTCGGCCTCGAGGTCACGGGCCTCGAGAAGGCCGGCGAACTCACCTTCCTGCTCGACGGCGCGGAACACACCTTCTGTCACGTCTACCGCACCCGGTCGTTCACCGGGGAGCCGACCGCTTCCGAGGAGGCCCATCCGGAGTGGGTCCCCGTCGACGACGTCCCCTACGACCGGATGTGGGACGACGACTACCTGTGGCTACCCGGCGTGCTCGAGGGGAAGACGGTCGCCGGCGAGTTCCGGTTCGAGGGCGGCGAGCCCCTAGACGAGGCCGACTTCGTCGGTCACGACCTCGAGTGGGGCGTGTCGCTCGAAGGAAACGCCGATGAGTAATTGAGTGTGGCTGCAGTTCGTTCGGCGGGGCGGTCGATTTCGACCGAATGACAGGCTACGTCCTGCTATCGTGGCGGCAGTGAGGGCCACGTCCTCCCCAGCCGATTCGCTCGTTCGCTTCGCTCACTCGCTCATCCCTCGCACAATGTCGTCGGTCGTCCTCACTATCGTTCGGCCGATCGACAGCGCGCGCCACCGCACATCGGCGACACGTCCGGGGCGATACGCGGTGGGCTACCCCCCCCCTCGATTCAGGGCGTCAGGACGACCTTCCCCGAACTCTTCCGGTCCTCGATGTACTGGTGGGCCTCGGCGGCGTCCTCGAGCGCGAACGACTCGCCGAGGATCACCTCGAGGTCGCCGCTGGCCAGCCCCTCGGTCAGCTCCGGTACCGCTTTCATCACTCTCTCGGGATCGTGCGTGGCGGCTTGCCCGAGGTGGAACCCTTTGACCGTCTTGTTCTCGAAGAGCAGCCGCTGGTTGCTGACCTCGGCGGGGACGCCGCTGGCCACGCCGTAGGTGACCATGCGTCCGAAGTGGCTCATCGCGTCGAGGCTGCGCTCGAAGACGTCGTCGCCGACGCTCTCTAAGACGAGGTCGACGCCCTCGCCGTCGGTTTCGTCCTCGATGACCTCGCGGAAGTCGGTCTCGGTGTAGTTGATCGGGTGGTCACAGCCGAGGTCCGCTGCGAGGTCGAGTTTCTCCTGCGTGCTTGCAGTGCCGAAGACCTCTGCGCCGTGGTTCGACGCCAGCTGGACGGCAGCCGTACCGACCCCGCCAGCGGCGGCCTGGATCAGCACCGACTCGTCCGCTTCGAGCCCGCCCCACTCGAACAGACAGGCGTGGGCGGTGAGGAACTGGACCGGGAAGCCGGCGGCCTCCTCGAAGCTCATCGCCTCGGGGACCGGAAAGAGCAGGTCCGCCGGGGCGGTGACGTACTCGGCGTAGCCGCCGGTGTCGAGCATGCCGACGACGCGGTCCCCGACCGAGAGATCGTCGACGCCCTCGCCGACCGCGTCGACCGTGCCCGCGGCCTCCATCCCGGGGACGTAGGGGGCGTCGGGTCCGCCCGGGTAGTGGCCCCGCCGCTGCATGATGTCCGCGAAGTTGATCCCCGCGGCCTCGATCTCGATCCGGACCTCGCCCGCGCCGGGTTCGGGCGTCGGTACGTCGACGACCGACAGTTCGTCGCTATCGCCGTAGGCCTCGGCTTCGATTGCCTTCATGTCGATACCCTATAAGATGGTCGCGTGCATAAACCTGTGAGAACCGGATAAAACGAAACGAGGGTTTCTTGTTTTCGGATCGGTCGCCGTCGGTGGACGTGACCGCTCGAGTCGCCCGCGGCTCCGCCGCATCGGTCCGGTGGTCGGAACGGCGACGATAGCTGTCGCTCGAGAGTGTTAGAGAGACGGTGTAGGTCGGACAGCGGAACCGTCACGGAAACCGCGACGGCTGAAAGGGGCCGGCCGACCGTGCCGCCTACTCCCACCGAGTGGCCGTCGGTACAAAACACCTCCGGTCCGCGGACCCGTACGGCGGTCCGCGCCGGCGTTGCCCTTCGCATGGTTTAAGCCCGCGCTGACTGGATGAGGAAGTAATGAGCGACGAGAGTCAAGAACTCGGCATCACCGAGTCGAAATCGCACAAGCCCGGCGAGTGGTACGCCGAGGTCGTCCGGAAGGCCGGCCTCGCCGACTACGCGCCGATGGGCGGCTTCATCGTCACCAAGCCCCGCGGCTACGCCCTCTGGGAGGCCATTCAGGATTCCCTCGACGGCTGGTTCAAGGAGACCGGCGTCGACAACGTCTACTTCCCGATGTTCATCCCCGAGAGCTACCTCGAGCGCGAGAAGGACATCGTCGAGGGGTTCGACCCCGAGGTCGCGTGGGTCACTCAGGGCGGCCACGAGGAGTTAGAGGAGCGACTGGCGGTCCGACCGACCAGCGAGTCGATTATCGCGCCCTTCATGGCCGACTGGACCCGCAGTCACCGGGACCTGCCGATGCGGCTCAACCAGTGGTGTTCGGTCGTCCGCTGGGAGGCCACCGAGACGAAGCCGTTCTTCCGGACGAAGGAGTTCATGTGGCAGGAGGGCCACACCGCCCACGCCAGCAACGAGGGCGCGTGGGAGGAAGTCTGGACCCGGCTCGGCCAGTACGAGCGGGTCTACGAGGACGTGCTGGCGATTCCGGTGCTGCGGGGCAAGAAGCCCGAACACGACAAGTTCCCCGGCGCGGACACCACGACGACCGTCGAGGCGCTGATGCCCGACGGCAAGTCCGTCCAGGGCGCGACCAGCCACAACCTCGGCCAGAGCTTCGCCGAGGCGTTCGACATCACCTTCGCCGACGAGAACGAAGAAGAACAGACGGCCTACACCACCTCCTGGGGGCTCTCCTGGCGCGCGCTGGGTGCACTCGTCATGACCCACTCCGACGACCAGGGGCTCGTCCTCCCGCCGACGGTCGCGCCCACGCAGGTCGTCATCGTCCCGATCTGGCAGGAAGACACCAAAACGGAGGTCCTCGAGTACTCCGAGGGGATCGCCGACGACCTCGAGGACGCCGGCTTCCGCGTCGAACTCGACGACCGCGACGAGCGCAACCCCGGCTTCAAGTTCAACGAACACGAACTCAACGGCGTCCCCCTCCGGCTCGAGATCGGCCCCTACGAGGTCGAAGACGAGGAGGCCACGCTGGTCCACCGTCCCGACAACGAGGAGGCCGTCGAGGACCGGGAGGACATCGCCGACAGCGTGGACGACCACCTCGAGGAGATCTACGACAAACTGTACGACGCGGCCGAAGAAACCCTCGAGGAGAACGTCCGCGAAGCCCACAGCCCCGAGGATATCCTGGGCACGATCGGCAAGCACGGCGGCTACGTGAAGACGCCGTGGTGCGGCGACGAGGCCTGCGAGGAGGTCATCAAAGAGAAGATCGCCGCCGAGATCGTCATGCAGCCCCTCGAGGACGAGGGTGGGTCGTCGGGCGGTGAGGTGCCCGAACCCGACCGCGACGAGTGCGGCGTCTGTGGCGATCCCGCCGACGAAATCGCCTACTTCGCGAAGTCGTACTGACCGAAGCGGTTTCCCCCGCCGATCTCCGTTCTTCTCCGCTACACTGACTCGGGCGAACCGCCCGAGTCGCCCACGATGCGACGGGTACACCTCCGTCGCCATCGGTTCGACGCGGCGAGTATCGCTGCCCGGTCCCACGCTCGAGATCGGAACTCGTTTCTCGGACGCGTTTCGTCCTCTACAGCGAGACGTTCACATGGGTGACTGTTTCACCCACACCTAACTCTTTAACCCAAGCTTGCTTACGGGAGGAACCCGTTCCACCGAATGTGGTGTTCACTCTGGTGGGTGAACACTACGTGCCTCTGACATTTCGTCCCGCCGCCGGGAACTCGCGTTCCCGGATCGGGACTTCGAACGCGCTCTGACTCCTGTGAGTTTTCCCGTCCGATAGCCCGTCCCGGCAGTCGAAACTAAGGTGTTTACATACACCTTATATCGATCTATATGTGTTTATAATACACTTAGCCATAATGGATTAGCCTCTTATATCACTTCCCGCTAGGGGCGTGTATGTCACAGCCACATATGGTGCCATCCACCGAGCGTTCACAGGGGCTCGCCGACCCCGCGGACGCGCGGTCGAACTGCGGCGTCGGCGTCGTCATGGATCTCGACGGGGACGGGGGCCACGACGTCGTCGCCGACGGGCTCGAACTGCTCGAGAACCTCGAACACCGCGGGACGACCGGCGCGGAGAAAAACACCGGCGACGGGGCCGGCATCATGCTCCAGACGCCCGACTCGTTCTTCGAAGGCGTTCTCGAGACCGATCTCCCCGAGACCTACGCCGTCGGCTCGCTCTTTCTACCGCAGGACGACCGGGCGCGCGAGCAGCTTCGTGACCTCGTCGCCGACACTTTCGACACCTACGATCTCGAGGTGCTGGAGTGGCGCGACGTGCCCACGAACAACGACGACCTCGGACAGACCGCCGTCGACTCGGAACCCGACGTCTACCAGGTCGTCGTCGCGCCCGAGGACGACGTCTCCGGCGAGGACTTCGACCGCCGGCTCTACGTCGCCCGGCGCGCGCTGGAAAACGCCGTCGAGGAGGCCACCATCGAGAACAAAGAGCGGTTCTACGTCGTCTCGCTGGACGCGAAGACGATCGTCTACAAGGGACTGCTGAAGGGCGTGCAGGTCCCCGCCTACTACCCCGACCTCGCCGACGAGCGGATGGAGTCGACGTTCGTGATGGTCCACGAGCGGTTCTCGACGAACACGCTCGGCGCGTGGCACCTCGCCCACCCGTACCGCAACATCATCCACAACGGCGAGTTCAACACCATTCAGGGCAACATCAACTGGATGCGGGCCCGCGAGACCGACATCGAGAGCGAGGTGCTGGAGGATCTCGAGGCGGTCAAGCCGATCATCGACGACCCCGACCAGTCCGACACCGCGAGCGTCGACAACGCGCTGGAACTGCTGATGCAGGACGGCCGGGACCTCGCACACGCGCTACGGATGCTCGTCCCCGAGGCCTGGCGCGGCGACGACGCGATGGACGAGGATCGGAAGGACTGGTACGACTTCCACGCGTCGCTGGTCGAGCCGTGGGACGGCCCCGCGCTCGTGGCGGCGACCGACGGCGAACGCGTCGGCGCGGTGCTGGACCGCAACGGCCTCCGACCGTGTCGGTACGACGTGACGACCGACAACCGGCTCATCATGGCCAGCGAGGCCGGCGCGCTCGAGACCGACCCCGAAGAGATCGAGCAACGGGGTCGCCTCCAGCCCGGCCAGCTCTTCCTCGCGGACCCCGAGGAGGGCCGGGTCATCCCCGACGAGGAAGTCTTCGACGACCTCACCGACGACCGCTACGGCGAGTGGGTCGAGCAAGAGCAGGTCCACCTCGACGACATCCGGACGACGAACGACCGTTCGCCCCGGAACGCCGTCTCGGGACTGCGCGATCACCAGGCCGCGTTCGGCTACACGCACGACGAACTCGAGAACCTGATCGAGCCGATGACCCAGAAGGGGAAAGACCCCGTCGGCTCGATGGGCGACGACACGCCGCTGTCCGTCCTCACGGACTTCAACCGACCGCTGTTTTCCTACTTCAAACAGCTGTTCGCACAGGTCACGAACCCGCCGCTGGACTACATCCGCGAGGAACTCGTTACCTCGATGGAGTCGCGGCTGGGCTTCCAGCGCAACCTGCTCGACGAGTCGCCCGAACACGCCCGCCAGCTCGTGCTGGACTCGCCGATCCTGACCGACGCCGAACTCGAGTCGATCCGCGACTGCGAGGCCAACGGAATCACCGCGGCGACGATCGACATCACCTACGAACCGGAGAGCGACGAACTCGGCGCGGACCTCGAGGCCGCGGTCGAGCGCGTCCGCGAGGACGTCGTCGACGCGATCGAGGACGGCGATCACGACGTCATCGTCCTCTCGGACCGCGGCGTCGACGAGGATCGGGTCGCCATCCCGAGTTTGCTGGCGACCGGCGCCGTCCACCACCACCTCGTGCGCAACGGACTGCGCAACCACGTCGGCCTCGTCGTCGAGTCCGCCGATCCGCGGACCGTCCACCACTTCGCGACCCTCGTGGGGTACGGCGCCGGCGCGGTCAACCCCTACCTCGCCTACCAGACCATCGAGGACATCACCGCTGGCCCCGACGGCGCCGACACCGAGGTCGCCATCGACGCCTACGTCAACGCCGTCGAGGACGGCCTCCTGAAGATCATGGCCAAGATGGGCATCTCGACGGTCGAGAGCTACCAGGGAGCCCAGATCTTCGAGGCCGTCGGGCTCGATAGCGACCTCGTCGCCGAGTACTTCGAGGGCACCGAGAACCGCACCGAGGGGATCGGCCTCGCCGAGATCGAAGAAGACCTCCGCGAGCGCCACGCGACCGCCTTCGACAACGACGGGGAGGAGTCGGACCTCGACCGCCACGGCGAGTTCGAACACCGCTCGGGCGGCATCCACCACCAGTGGAACCCCGACACCGTCGGCGCGCTCCAGCAGGCCGTCCGCTCGAACGATTACGAGCGCTACCAGGAGTTCGCCGACAAGATCAACGACCAGCAGGAGAACCTCCAGACCCTGCGGGGCCTGCTCGAGTTCGACTCCGACCGCGACTCGATCCCGGTCGAGGATGTCGAGCCGATCAAGGACATCGTCCAGCGCTTTTCGACCGCTGCGATGAGTCTCGGCTCGCTCTCGCCGGAGGCCCACGAGAACAACTCGATCGCGATGAACCGCATCGGCGGCAAGAGTAATTCGGGCGAGGGCGGCGAACCGCCCGAGCGGTTCAACACCGAACGCGAGTGTAACGTCAAGCAAGTGGCCTCGGGACGGTTCGGCGTCACCTCGACGTACCTCTCGAACGCCGACGAGCTACAGATCAAGATGGCCCAGGGCTCCAAACCCGGCGAGGGCGGCCACCTCCCCGGCTCGAAGGTCAACGAGATGATCGCCCACGTCCGCAAGTCCACGCCCGGCGTCGGGCTGATCTCGCCGCCGCCGCTGCACGACATCTACTCGATCGAGGACCTCAAACAGCTGATCTTCGATCTGAAGGCGGCCAACGAGGAGGCAGACATCAACGTCAAACTCGTCTCCGAGGCCGGCATCGGAACCGTCGCAGCCGGCGTCGCGAAGGCCAACGCCGACGTGGTCCACATCTCGGGCCACGACGGCGGAACGGGTGCCTCGCCGCGCACCTCGATCAAGAGCGCCGGCCTCCCGTGGGAGCTCGGCCTCGCGGAGGCCAACCAGATGCTCTGTGCGACCGGCCTCCGGGACCGCATCCGCGTCTCCGCCGACGGCGGGATGAAGACCGGGCGCGACGTCGCCGTCGCCGCCCTGCTCGGCGCAGAGGAGTACGTCTTCGGCACCGCCTCGCTGGTCACCGGCGGCTGCGTCATGGCCCGGCAGTGTCACAAGAACACCTGTCCGGTCGGCGTCGCAACCCAGCGCGAGGACCTGCGCAAGCGGTTCCCCGGCGAGCCCGAACACGTCATCAACTACATGACCTTCATCGCGCAGGAGCTGCGCGAGATCATGGCCGAACTCGGCTACGAGACCGTCGACGAGATGATCGGCCGGGTCGACGCCTTGGAGCAGCGCGACGACGTCGACCACCCGAAGGCTCGCAACGTCGACCTCTCGGAAGTGCTGGCCGACCCCGACGGCGACGTCCGTCGCAAGATCCGCGAGCAGGACCACGAACTCGAGGACCAGCTCGACCGGGACCTCATCGCGGCCGCGGCCGACGCCATCGAGGATCAGGAGCCGGTCAGCCTCGAGACCGAGGTCACCAACGTCGACCGCACCGTCGGCGCGATGCTCTCGAACCGGATCACGGACCGCTACGGCGAGCCCGGCCTCCCCGAGGACACCATCACCGTCGACGCGGAAGGGACCGCCGGCCAGAGCTTCGGCGCGTTCCTGGCCAGCGGCGTCTCGATGCACCTCGACGGCAGCGCCAACGACTACGTCGGCAAGGGCCTCTCCGGCGGCAAGCTGACGATCCGGACGCCCGAGACTGCCAGCTACGATCCGACCGAGAACGTCGCGATCGGCAACGTCGCGCTCTACGGCGCGACCGACGGCCAGCTGTACGTCAACGGCGTCGCCGGCGAGCGCTTCGCCGTTCGTAACTCCGGTGCCAAGGCCGTCGTCGAGGGCGTCGGCGACCACGGCTGCGAGTACATGACCGGCGGCGTCGTCGCCGTGCTGGGCGAGACGGGCACGAACTTCGCCGCGGGGATGTCCGGCGGCGTCGCCTACGTCTACGACCCCGACGACGAGTTCGAAGCCAAGGCCAACACCGGCATGGTCTCGCTCCACGACGACCTCGAGGAGAAAGACGAGCGGATGCTCCGGCGGCTCGTCGAGAACCACGTCGCCTACACCGGCTCCGAGCGGGGCGAACTCCTGCTCGAGAACTGGGAGCGCGCGCTCGAGGCCTTCGTGAAGGTCATGCCCGAGGCCTACTACGAGGCGATCACCGAGCAGGGCAGCGACGACGTGCGCAACGAACTGCCCGGCGAACCCGCGGCCGCGGTCGAGGCCGAATCGGCCAACTTCGCGGCGAGCGACGACTGAGGCCGAGTTCGACTATCGCTTTTCTGCGGTCGTAGCTGGCTTCGATTCGTGACCGACTGCCGCGAGCGCTCGCGAGGTGTCTCCCCGCTCGAGTCGGATTCCCTACAGCCTCGCCCTCCCCAGCCGACTCGTTCGCAGGCTCACTCGTCCCTCGCGAGTCGGCGAGACGGCCTCACGGTCGTTCGGCCCCCTCGCCGGCGCGCCCCGAGTACGAAGTGATTAGCAGTCGGCCGGCCGTAGTCGGCTCACTCTCGACCGAGCGTGTGGAACTCGTCGTTGGGGCGCATCTCGGCGAACGCCGCCATCCGATTGCTCATGTTGTAGTAGGCCGTGACGGCCCCGATGTCCCAGATCGCCTCCTCGCTGAAGCCGGCCTCGCGCAGTTTCTCGAGGTCGGCCGGTTCGATCGCGTCCGGGCGCTCGGTGAGTTTCACCGCGACGTCGAGCATCGTCCGGTGGGTCTCGTTGATGTCCGCGGTCCGGTAGTTCGCGACCAGTTGGTCGGCCAGCGTCGGATCGTCGGCGTAGATGCGAACGAGCGCGCCGTGGGCGACGTTGCAGTAGTAACAGTGGTTGACGCCGGAGACGGCGACGACGATCATCTCGATCTCCTCGCGCTCCAAGGCGGTGTCCTCGACGAGCGCGTCGTGGAACTCGAAGAAGGCCCGGAAGTGCGAGGGCTTGTACGCGAACGCCGAGAACACGTTGGGCGTGAACCCCGCCTCTTCGGTCTCCTCGGCGATCCGGTCCCGGAGGTCGTCGGGGAGGTCGTCGAACGCCGGTACGGGGAAGCGAGCCATCGCGTCGTCGTGGAGCGTCGGTTCGGCCGTCGAGTCGGCGTCGGAGTTGGCCATAACTACCGTTTTGCAAGCAACCCCCAAGAACGCACCGGCGACCGCGAGCGCTATCCGTCGACGACGCCGCCCGCATCGACCGCCGCGTCTCGGATCGCCGCCGCGTCCGGCGCCGCGAGGAGGTGCGCCGAACAGTCGCAGTCCGACGCGCCGACCCCCTCGACCGGCTCCCCCGGCAGCGCGGTCGCCAGTTCGCACTCCCGATCGGCGTCGGGGAACGTGATCGCGGCCTCGAGCCGGGTCGCGGGATGGCCGAGCAGGTAATCGACGTGCCAGTGATGCGTCTCGCGGTCGCCGGCGGCCAGTTCGCGGTGTCGATCGACCCGGCTGAAGCCGCCGGGGCCGAACGCCGAACCGACGTAGGCGTACGCGCCCGCTTCGAACGTCCGGTCGCCCAGCGATCCGACCTCGACGGTCGCCGCTCGCGTCGCCTCGATCACGAGGACGTACGTCCCACCCATGTCGGCCACTCGGGACGGCACCGGGAAAAACGAGGGTGGTGTCGGTTCGCGCTATCGGCCCTTCCACCGACGGCGACAAAGAACTGCCGCTGTCAGCGACCGAGCAGACGAGTTTCGACCGACGCTCGAGTCGCCTCCTCTTCGTCGACGTCCGCACCCGACCGGTCGATCTGCGGTGGCGCGCGCTGTCGATCGGCCGAGCGGGAGTGAGGGTGATCGACGACACTGCGCGAGGGATGAGTGAGTGACCAACGGGAACGAGCGAATCGGCTGGGGAGGGCGAGGCCCCTCCGTGTTGCCACGATAGCAGAACGCTCGCTGTCATGCAATCTCGAGCGATCCGTTGAGAGAATGACCTCGAAGAAGCCGTCCTGCTATCGTGGCTACTAAGGATTCCACGTCCTCCCCAGCCGATTCGCTCACGCCTCCGGCGTTCGCTCATCCCTCGCGCAGTGTCATCAACTGCCCTCGCTGTCGCTCGAGCAGTTGACAGCGCGCGCCACCGCACGTTCCGTTCGCGTCGCTGATGCGTGAGTGTACGTTCAATCCAGCGCTCGAGCGGACGCAGTCTCGCCGACTTGTTGACCGCTCGTCCGCCATCGTTTTCCCCGACAGCGGTGACGGTTCGCTATGGACGACGCCCTGGTTATCGGCGGCACGCGCTTTATCGGCCGTCACCTCGTCGCGGAACTGCTCGACCACGACTACGACGTGACCCTGTTCACGCGGGGCAACCGCGAGAATCCCTTCGCGGACGACGACCGCGTCGACCACGTCGAGGGCGACCGGACGAACGACACGGCCCTCGAGGCCGCGGCGACGGCGGTCGATCCCGACGCCGTCTTCGACTGCGTGGCCTACCACCCGAAGGACGTCCGGGCCGCAACCCGGATCTTCACGGACTGCGAGGCCTACGTCTACGTCTCGAGCGGGGCGGCCTACGGCCGCGAGGAGATACCCAAACGGGAGGGCGAGACGCCGTTACACGACTGCACGCCCGAGCAGGCGACCGACGACACCTTCGAGACCTACGGCAACCGGAAGGCCGAGGGCGACCGGGCGGCGTTCGCGGCGGCCGACGACGGCGTGCCCGCGACGGTCGTCCGGCCGCCGATCGTCTACGGCCCCCACGACCACACCGAGCGGCTGGACTGGTGGATCGACCGCGTGAACCGCTTCGATCGGGTCCTCGTCCCCGGCGACGGGACGAACCTCCGCCACCTCGTCTACGTCGAGGACGTGGCCGCCGCCCTCCGGCTCGTCGCCGAACGCGGCGAGCCCGGCGAGGCCTACAACGTCGGCGACCGGCGGCTCGTCCCGCTCGAGGAGCTGGTCGACCTGCTTGCCGACGCGCTCGAGACGGACGTCGAGACCGTCCACGCCGGCCCGCGCGAACTCGCGGCCGGCGAGCTCGGCCTCGAGGACTACCCGCTCTACCGGTCGTACCCCCACGTCCTCTCGACGGCGAAACTCGCCGGCCTGGGCTGGGAGTCGACGCCGCTCGAGGCAGCCCTGGATCGGACGGTCGACGACCACCTCGAGAGCGATCGGGACGGCGACGACGACGGCCCGGACCGCGAGGCCGAGGAGCGCGTGCTGGGGATCCTCGAGACGCTTTAGCGGAGGCGCTCGAGTCGCCGACTCGCCGACGGCCGCGCCGCGAGCCGTTCGTGGAGCCGGCTCCGGCCGTCGGCCAGGTCGGTTCCGGCCTCGATCGCGCTCGCGAGGGCGTCCGCGCCGACGGCCCGCGCGGCGCGCCGATCGGCGGTGAACTCGGCGCGCTGGAGCGCTCGAGCGAGCAACGGCCCGACGACCACGAGCGCGACCAGCGCGACGACGAACGACGCCCAGACGGTCAGCGTCGGCAAGAGCCCGAACAGGCCCGCCGCGACGAGCGCCCGTCGCTCGGGGAGCGCGAGCTCGTCCGCGGCGCCGGCCCGGGCACACAGCGCCGCCAACGCCTCGTCGTCGAGGACCTCGACCGCGTAGTCCGTGGCGTGCGCGCGCCGGTTCCAGAGCGGCCCGTCGAGATAGAGGCCGACGACCTCCGTTTCGCGGCCCGGGATCACGCCGGCGACCGTCGCGTCCAGCTCGGCCCGGTCGGCCGCGGCCTCGAGCCGTCGGCGCTGGTCGGGCGTCGGCTCGGCGACCGTCTGCGAGAGTCGAACGCTGTACTGTAACCAGCCGTAGCACCCGACGACGAGGACGGCGAACAGGAGCGGGATCAACAGCGGGCTGGGGTCGGACGCGGCGATCAGCGCGGTAAACGGGGCGAGCGCGCCCATCACGAAGAGCGCGATCGCCGCGAGGTACTTCGCGAGCCGGCCGACCGCCGTCGCGGCGTCGATCTCTACGTCGCGGCGCTTTCGGGCGTAGGGAAAGACGCCGAGGTACGCGACCAGCACGGCGGCGATCGTTCCGGCGGCCGTCGGGAGCCAGGAAAGCGGCGCGGCGAGGCCGCCGGTCAGCGCCGGGTGGACGGACGCGAGCGCACGCTCGGTCGCGTCGACGAGACCGGTGAACGCGAGCCCGAGCAGGGTCGCGAACCCGACGACGGTGAGGAGTCGATACGTGCCGCGGGACCGACCGTCGCCGCCGGCGCGTCGCAGCGAGTACCGCCCGTAGCACCGGCCGCTGACGTAGCCCCCGACGAGCAGTCCGAGCCAGAGGGCGGCCGCCGTGATCATACGCGAACATTGCGGTTGGAAATATTATAAGAACGGCGATCCGTCCGCGGACCGGTTCGACACCCTGGCCCCGCTCGAGCCGCCGGCTACCGGGAGATGCCGTCGCCGGCGTCCGAGCGGACCCGCTCGACTTCCTCGGGCGTCACGACGGCGACGTCGCCGGAGAGCGTCCGTTTGAGCGCGGCCGTCGCCGCGCCGTACTCGAGCGCGCTCTCGACGGTCCCGCCCTCGAGGTAGTCGGCGAGGAAGCCGCCGACGAAGGCGTCGCCCGTGCCGATCGGGTCCCGCGTCTCCGCGGGAAACGCCGGCTGATCGGCGACGGTTCCCTCGTCGTCGATCGCGATCGCGCCGTCGCCGCCCTGCGTCAGGACGACCGCGTCGGGCTCGTACTCGCTCGCGAGGGCCCGGAGGACCGCCTCGTCGCTCCCTGTCAGATCGAGGACGGTCCGCGCGTCGCGGGCCGCGACCACCAGCACGTCGACGCGCTCGAGGAGGGGCTCACAGACCGCCCGCGCCTCGCTCGGCGACCAGAGCTTCGAGCGGTAGTTGAGGTCGAACACCGTCTCCGCGCCGGCCGCTCGCGCGCGACGGAACAGTTCGTCCGTCGTCTCCGCGAGCTGGTCGGAGAGCGCGGGCGTGATGCCGCTGACGTAACAGGCGTCGTGGGCCGCGAGCTCGATCTCGCCGAGGAGTTCGTCGATCGTCGTCGTTCGGACGGCCGCGTGTTCTCGGTCGTAGACGACGTTCGTCCCGCGGGGCTCGCCGCCCTGCTCGAGGTAGTAGGTTCCCTGTCGACCGGTCGACGACCGGACGATCGCCGGCTCGACGCCGTGGCCCCGGACGTCGCGGACGACGCGCCGGCCAAGCGGGGAGTCTGGGAGCTTCGAGGCCCACACCGCCTCGAGGCCGAGGTTCGACGCGGCGATCGCGACGTTGCTCTCCGCGCCGGCCGTTCGGAACGCCAGTTCGGACGCCGTTTCGATCCGGGTGCCCGGTTCCGGGGAGAGGCGAAGCATCGTCTCCCCGAACGTGACGAGCGATGACATACGAACGGGGAGGGATCGGCCGGTGATAAAGACCGAGTATGCGCTCCGACGGCCGGCCCCGACGGCGAACTCGACGCGGTCCGACGAGGCCGTCGTTACCACTCGGCGACGCTGCCGTCGTCGTGGGTCCAGACCGGGTTGTGCCAGTCGACCGGCTCCTCGGACTGGCGTTTCACGTACTCCTCGTCGATCTCGACGCCGAGTCCGGGGCCGTCCGGGATGTCGACGGAGCCGTCCTCGTAGTCGAAGACGTCGGGATCGGCGAGGTAGTCGAGGACGTCGCTCGTCTCGTTGTAGTGGATGTCGAGGCTCTGTTCCTGAATGAGGACGTTCGGCGTGCAGGCGTCGACCTGAACGCACGAGGCCAGCGCGATCGGTCCCAGCGGGCAGTGGGGCGCGACGGCGACGTCGTAGGCCTCGGCCATACTCGCGATCTTCTTGACCTCCGTGATCCCGCCCGCGTGCGAAAGGTCCGGCTGGATCAGGTCGACGACGCCCTGTTCGAAGAGCTCCTTGAAGTCCCACCGGGAGAACATGCGTTCCCCCGTGGCGATCGGGATCGTCGTGTGCTGAGCGATCTCGGGGAGCGCGTCGTTGTGCTCCGGGAGGACGGGCTCCTCGACGAAGAACGGCTCGTAGGGCTCGAGCGCGGCCACGAGCCGCTTGGCCATCGGTTTCGAGACCCGGCCGTGGAAGTCGACGCCGATGTCGACCTCGTCGCCGACGGCCTCGCGAACGGCCGCGAGGCGGTCCCGGGCCGCGTCGACGGCCGCGGGGGAGTCGATGCGGCGCAGTTCGGCCGTCCCGTTCATTTTCAGCGCGGTGAAGCCGTCCGCGACCTTCTCCCTGGCGGCCTCGCCGACGTCGGCCGGTCGGTCGCCGCCGATCCACTGGTAGACGCGGAGGCGATCGCGCGCGGCGCCGCCGAGGAGTTCGTAGACCGGCGCGTCGAAGCGCTTGCCCTTGATGTCCCACAGGGCCTGATCGATGCCGGCGATGGCGCTCATCAGGACGGGGCCGCCCCGATAGAAGCCGCCGCGGTAGAGCCGCTGCCAGTGGTGCTCGATTCTCGAGGGGTCCTCGCCGAGCAGGTAGTTCTCCATCAGCTCCTCGACCGCGGCGCGGACGGTCTTCGCGCGGCCCTCGACGACGGGTTCGCCCCAGCCGACCGTCCCGTCGCTGGTCGTCACCTTGAGGAACAGCCACCGCGGCGGGACCTCGTAGAGCTCGTAGTCGGTGATCTCGCTCATCGGTCCCCCCGCGGGTCGCCAGCTGGGGCGCTCGATCGGTCCGTCTCGGACGGTCTCCCGACGCCAATCGCGCTCCTCGGCGGAGCGCACGCAGAAGCTATCATACGGGTGCTGTCGGACGACGCGGTCATAAGCGCGTCGTTCCGCCCGGTCGGACTCCCGCCGCTCGAGCGCGGCCGTCGGGGAATCGACGCGAACCGGACCGCGAACCGCTCGAGGAAAAACCGTATGACCCCCGCGTGAGTCAGGGAACCTATGTTCGAGAAGTCGACGTGGATCCGCCTCCCGCGCAACGTCGTGGTCGGCCACGGCGTTCGCAGCGAGGTCGTCGACGTGGTCGACGATCTCCACCTGCAGGGGCGGCCGCTGTTCGTCACGAGTCCGACGCCCCGCGAGGTCGCCGCCGACCCCATCGCGGCCGACTTCGAGGCCGCCGGGATCGACCCCGCGATCGTCACGATCGAGGAGGCGACCTTCGACGCCGTCGAGCGGGTGATCGAGGTCGCCGAGGCCGAGGACGTCTCCTACCTCGTCGGCATCGGCGGCGGGAAGGCCATCGACATCGCGAAACTGGCCAGTCACCACCTCGAGATGGGCTTTCTCTCGGTCCCGACGGCGGCGAGCCACGACGGGATCGTCAGCAACCGGGGGTCGGTGCCGGACGGCGATTCGCGCCACAGCGTCGCTGCCGAACCGCCGCTGGCGGTCGTCGCCGACACCGGCATCCTCGCCGACGCGCCGTGGGAGCTGACGACCGCCGGCTGTGCCGACATCATCTCCAACTACACCGCGGTCATGGACTGGCGGCTCGCCCAGCGATTGCAGGACGTCGAGTACTCCGAGTACGCCGCCGCCCTCTCGGAGATGACCGCCGAGATCCTCGTGGACAACGCCGACCTCATCCGGCCCGGGCTCGAGGAGTCGGCCTGGGTCGTCACCAAGGCGCTGATGTCCTCCGGCGTCGCGATGAGCATCGCCGGTTCCTCGCGGCCGGCCAGCGGCGCGGAACACCTCTTCTCCCACCAGCTCGACCGACTGGCCCCCGGCGCGGCCTTACACGGCCACCAGGTCGGCGTCGGCTCGATCATGACCGCCTACCTCCATCAGGGCGAGGACGGCATCTGGCGCGACATCCGCGACGCCCTCTCGAGTATCGACGCGCCGACGACCGCGGCGGAGCTGGGAATCGACGACGAGACCGTCATCGAGGCGCTGACGACCTGCCACGAGATCCGCGACCGCTACACCATTCTGGGCGACGGGATGAACGAGCGGGCGGCTCGAGACGTGGCGACGAAAACGGGCGTCATCGACTGAACGGCGGCGGTGTGACCGTTCGATCAACCGAGGTCCGTTCGCCGGAACTGCCACGCGCCCAGCAACAGCGGGACGACGATCCAGCCGGCGAGGATCACGAGCATGAACCAGCCCTGAATGTAGAACGGATTGCTCCCGGCCGTGGTGGCCTGCAGGGCGGTGAAATCGTCCGGGAAGACGAGCTTCATCCCGTTGAGGTAGGCCCCGGTCGGGCTGAGGCTGAAGATGAGGTCAAGCAGGGCGTCGCTGTAGTCGACGCCGAACTCTTCGAAGACGAACTCGGCCATCCGGGCAGGGCTGACCGGCAGGAAGTTCCACGCAAGGTTGAACACGAAGAAGAAGCCGATCGCGCCGCTCATCGCCCGCGAGCGACTCGCGGTGGCCGCCGAGATCGCGACGGCGACGGCGACGTACGCCAGCGCGTACAGCAGGGTCAGCGCGACGAAGGCAGCGTAGCCGTCGTACTCGAGGGGCATGTCGGGGACGAGCACCCGTGCGGCGACGATCCCGACGGCGAACGCGATCAGCAGCGACGCCATGACGACGCCGGTTCGGGCAAGCAGTTTGCCGACGACCATGTCCGACCGCGAGACGGGGACCCCCACCTGATACCGCACCCCGCCGGCCGCGCCCGCCCCGGCGACCGAGGGGGCCGCCGCGGCGACCGCGCCCGGCGGGATGACCAGCGCCCCGCCGATCCCGGCGAGACTCCACAGGACCATGTAGAAGTCCGGCTCCGGGCGGCTGCTCTGGCCCCAGTAGAAGATGAGCATGAACAGGG
>SDGW01000430.1_pt1 | contig 24256 bp, 19 predicted proteins | sample 2873831 | NCBI WGS metagenome assembly SDGW01 (sample SAMN08132700, study PRJNA421101) | hypersaline lake metagenome | isolation source: celular fraction 0.22 microns magnesium sulfate-rich crust from ephemeral... | place: Spain: Penahueca Lagoon, Toledo | collected 2011-07 | reverse complement strand
CGCTACTGGATCCGCAACCATCGGCTCTGGGATCGTCACACCTCCGCCGAGGACGATCTGTTCATCTGGACGCTGTTCGCACTCGGGGTCGGCGGCTTCCTGCTCGAGGGATTGCGCGTCTACAGCGCCGGGATTCCCGACCACGAGGTCGTCAGCTTCGTCGCCTACGGGATGGCACTCGGCTTCGACGCGCTCGGACTGCCGACGCTGGGTCCCGACCAGGCCGGGCTCAACGGGGCCGGCCTCAACGTCGAGAACCTCCACTGGCTCGCGTGGTGGACCCACTCGCTGGTCGCCTTCTTCTTCATCGCGTGGATCCCCTACGCCAAGCCGTTCCACATGCTCTCCTCGTTCGCCAACGTCGTCACCCGCGACGAGAAAGCCGGCCAGCGCCTGCCCAACGTCCCCTCGGATCTGGACGCGACCAACGCCGAGTCCATCGACGACTTCACCTGGAAAGAGCTGCTGGACCAGGACGCCTGTACCAAGTGTGGCCGGTGTTCGGCGGTCTGTCCCGCCAAAGCTTCCGATCGACCGCTCGATCCCCGTAACGTCATCCTCGATCTGAAATCCTATCGCGAGGACCTCGAGGCCGGCGGCGAGGAACAGCCGATCATCGCCGACGGCGGCACCTCGGTGATCAACACGGAGACGATGGAATCCTGCATGGCCTGTATGGCCTGTATGGACGCCTGTCCCGTCGAGATCGAACATCTCAAGAGCTTTACCCGCCTCAACCGCCAGATGACCGACCAGGGTGACATCGACTCGAGCATGCAGGACGTCTTCCAGAACGTCATGCAAAACGGCAACACCTTCGGCGACTCGCCCCGCAACCGGGGCGACTGGACCGACGACCTCGAGTTTGACGTAACCGACGCCCGCGAGGAGAAGGTCGACTACCTCTGGTACGTCGGCGACTTCCCGAGCTACGACGAGCGCAACAAGCAGGTCGCGCGTTCGCTGGCGACCATTCTGCAGGAAGCCGACGTCAGCTTCGGGATCCTCTTCGACGACGAGAAGTTCGACGGCAACGACATCCGCCGGGTCGGCGAGGAGTTCCTCTACATCGAACTCGCCGGCCACCACGTCGAAACCTGGGAGGACTGCGAGTTTGACAAAATCGTCTGTACCGACCCCCACTCGTACAACACCTTCAAAAACGAGTACCCCGCGGTCGACTTCGAGGAGTTCGCCGACGACCCGATGATGCCCTTCGAGTACGACGAGCAGTGGAACGCCGACGGCGAGATCGACGTTCTTCACTGGACCCAGGCTATCGAGGAACTCGTCCAAGACGGTCGGCTCGATCTGACCGGCACCGAACTCGACTACACCGTCACCTACCACGACCCCTGTCATCTCGGCCGGTACAACGACGAGTACGAGGCCCCGCGCGAACTCATCACAGCTACGGGCTGTGAACTCGAGGAAATGCCGCGCAACCGCAGCAACTCCTTCTGCTGCGGTGGCGGCGGTGGCGGCCTCTGGATGGACTTCGAGGAGGAACCCAAACCCAGCGAGGAACGCATCCGCGAAGCCCTCGAGGACACCGACGCTGGCCCCGCCGTCGAGAAGTTCGTCGTCGCCTGCCCGATGTGCATGACGATGTACGAAGACGGCCGCAAGACCGGCGGCTACGAAGAGGAGATCGAGATCGTCGACGTCGCAGAACTCATCGTCGAGGCGATCGGGAAGGCTGACGAGGCACAGGTCGAAGTCGCGGCCGACTAGCGACGTCGTCGCCGACTACGGTTTTGGAACGCGACTCGAGTGTGATCGATTCGTGGGGTGTCGAACGATTCATACGGTCTGCTGTAACGATGTACCGGTGCAACCGCAGGACTCGCGGTTGCACCGGAGATGACTTGCAGTAGGCCGTATCAGTCAGAGCCGCTGGCTCGAGTCGCTGCATCGTGACTCCCGGCCCCGGACGCAACGTCTCCGGCCCGCACCTCGCAGACGAACTCGAGGAAGTTGTCGAAGACGAGTTTCGCCTCGCAGGATTTCTGGTAGTTCTCTTCGGTGATCTCGGCGAGGATCGACTCGAGGCGGTCCTCGGAGAGGTCCTTCCGGTGGACGAGTTCGCGGGCGGTCTTGGTGTCGTACTCGGGGTGGAACTGGACGCCGAAGACCCGGTCCTTGCGGAAGCCGTGGTTCGAGTACTCGTTTTTGGCGAGGGGCTCGGCACCGGGCGGAAGTTCAGTGACCGCGTCGGAGTGACTCGTAAAGGCAGTGAAGGTCTCGTCGATCGCCTCGAAGAGGCGTGATTCGCCCGTATGTTCGATCTCGCTGTAACCGACCTCGTAGACACCCATATCGTCGACGGTGCCGCCGAGAACGTCGGCCAGCAGCTGGTGGCCCCAGCAGACCCCGAGAAACGGTATGTCGCGATCGATCGCCTCGCCGACCCACGCCTTGACGGACTGTATCCACTCCTCGTCCCAGTAGACCGACGACCGGGAGCCGGTAACCACGGCACCGTCGTAGTCGAAGCCGTCGGGGACCGTGCCGTCGGTGGCGTCGAATTCCGACAGGGAGGCGTCGAGTTCGCGCCGGAAGTTCCGTGTCGTGTTCTTGTCCTGATGAGCAGCGTTGAGGACGGCGATCCGCAGGTGACTCATTATCGCCTAGTGGCAACTCGGTGAAAATAGGCCTTGTGTCCAGTGCCGGTGTTGCCCTGACCGACGACGACCCAGCCGTGCTCTGTACTCGGGTTGAGCGAACGGATCCAGTCACGACCGGCGCGCTATAGGTCACCGGAGATGATAGATGCCGTTCTCGTCGCGACGGAATCGGTCGCCAGTGTGGAACCACCCGTCCGTGAATCGCCCGCGATCGCTGGCCGCGTCATACTCGGCGCTCTCGAGGTCGGCAGGCTCGTACCAGTCCTCGTCGTTGATTCCGGGGGCGCTCACGTAGCCGTCGGCAAGTATCGGCCCTGACAGCTGTAACTTCCCGTCAGCCGCACCCTCGAGGGTTGTCCCCTCATCATCGACCAAGCGGGCCCGACAGCCGGGAACTGGGCGGCCGACGCCGGTTCCGTCATCGTCGTCGGGACGGGGTCGATTCGGATCGAACCGCCCACTCATGGCAGTTGGACACTCGAGGCGGCCGTAAATTGGTATGACTGGAACGTCGCGGTCTCGGTAGGCCGCGACTGCCTCATCACCGACCGGCCCCTTGCAGACGACCCGCTCGAGCGAGTCGGCCGCGTCTCCGAATTTGGATTCAGCCGCGATATCGCGAATCGCTCGTTCGCGGCCGAACAGGAGCGTCGCGTCCGCTGCAGCCATCGCAGTCGCGGCGTCACCGGGGTCGAACGCGCGGTCGAGCAAGAGCGTACCGCCGACGTAGAGCACCGACAGCGCGACGCGGACGAGGCCAGCAGCGGACGACAGCGGCGATGTGAGCAACACGGTGTCGTTGGCAGCGAGGCCCCACGCGACGACGCCGGTGATGCAGTTGCGCTCGACGGCCGCGGCCGAGTAGCCAGCGACCGGGCGGCCGGACTCGCCGTGGAGCGCCAGCGCCGGCGTCGCGTCCGCCGGTTTCCCGTCGTCCGCGATCGCATCGCCGTCCGTCTCGGCCAGCGCCTCGAGCGTCACGATCCGATCGAAGGGGATCGATCGCACCAGATCGCGCTGGGCCGCCTCGGCGACGACGAGATCGGGTGCGAGGACGTCGAACGGTCGTTCGACCGAGGCAGGGGTCAGCAGATGCGAGATCGGCACAAACGTCGCGCCGAGCCGACGGCAGGCAAACCACAACGCGAGCACGACGACCCGGTTTCGCGTGACGAGACAGACCGTGTCGCCGGCGGCGATCCCGCGCGCGGCGAGCCGCTCAGCTATCCGCTCCGCGAGCGTCGACAGTTCCCGGTAGGAGACCCGGTCCTCGTGGATCGTCTCCGCAGGAGCGTACAGCCGCCGCTCGGAGATATCGACGACCGCCGTCCGATCCGGGAAGTGGTCGGCCCGCCGCGCCAGCGAGAGAGTCACGACAGTCTCTCCCACGCTCGAGTACGTAGTAGATAGGGGGTCAGTCGCAAGCACGGGCGACGGATACCCTGTAGTGTAGGTGTGCTCGTTATTTCGTTTCCCGCCCTCCCGGTCGTAATGACACGAGGTGAAAGCGAGTTCGATCCAGAAGCCCCGGAGCAGCGAGAGATCGGTCGAGAGATGGTCGACCAGAGCACGGGTCTCGGATCGGTCGCCGCACACCTCTACCGCGGCGAGGTCGAGCGAGTCACTGCTTGGCGCGATCGCCTCGACCGGACGAGCGACTGGGCGGTCACCGTCATGGCCGCGATTCTCGTCTACGCGTTCTCGAGCGACGGAACCTCCCACGCCATCCTGCTCGTCGGAATGGTCGTGATAGCCGTGTTTCTCGGGATCGAGGCACGCCGATACCAGAGTTACGACGTCTGGCGCTCGCGTGCGCGACTCCTGCAGGAGAACCTGTTCGCGAACGCGCTCGACCCGTCGGCGGGCGTTGAGCGGCCGCGCTGGCGGGCCGAGTTGAGCGAAGACTACCGCAATCCCGCGATAAAATTACCGTATCACGAGGCTGTCGGTCGACGGCTCCAACGGGTGTATCTCCCGCTGCTGACCGTCATGCTAGTCAGCTGGTTCTTTCGGATCGCCGCGTACTACCCCGAACAGACCAAGCTGGAAGCTGCATCGCTGCCGGGGATTCCTGGATCGGTCGTAATCGGTGTCGTCGTCCTGTGTTACGGACTCGCCGTCGGCGCCGCGTTCTGGCCGCGCGAGCGGCAGGCCAAAGGCGAGGTCAAGGAGGCGAAATACGGCGAGTGGAAGGAGATCTGATCGAACGATCGAGTCGTGGACCGTCCCGCGGACCAAGTCCCGTTCCGCCAACCGCTCACTCGTCGTCCGTCTGCTCCTCGAGAAACCCGAGCAACAGATCGTTGACCAGCCGCGAGCGCTCGATGAAACAGAGGTGGCCCGCTCCCTCGAGGTCGCGGAACTCGCCGCGGGGAAGCCCCCGTGCGAGTTCTTCGCCGGCCGACGGCGACACCAGTTCGTCCGCAGCCCCATGCATCACCCGCGTCGGCTGGGTCACCTCGACCAGCCAGTCCGTCGCGTCGAAGTCTGCGAGCGCTGCGACCTGTGCGCCCCACCCCGCGCGGTCGGCATCGCCATCGGCTCGCCAGTCGACGATCCCATCACGCACGTCGGGCTGGGCTGCCAGAAAGTCGTCGGAGAGTCCCACCTCGAGCGACCGGCGAAGCGCGTCGGGGTCGTCCGGCGGCGCGAATAAGGGCTCGAGGTCGAACGCGTCGCCGCGCGCGGCAGTGCCGAACAGCGTCAGCGTCGCGACGCGACTCGAGGTCCGGGCCGCCGCGAGCGCGATCGCACCGCCGAGGCCACAGCCCACGAGGTGGGCGTTGCGGAGCTCGCAGTCGGCGAGCACTGCCTCGAGGTCGGCGACGAGCGTATCGAGGCTGTAGGGACCGGACGGCGCGTCCGACCGACCTGTCCCCCGGAGGTCCCAGACGATGGCCTCGTAGGGACCGGCGATGGCGGCGTGTTGCCAGCCCCACAGCCAGCCGCCGAGGCCGGCCTCGGGGACGAAGACGACGGGCGCACCCTCGCCTGCGCGGTCGTAGTACAGCGAGACCGATCCGTTCGATGCAGTTGGCATGGATGAATCGTCGGGACGGGGTCCGAAAGAAGGGGTGGGTTTCGACTCGAGCGACGGTCGTGAGCCGGATCACGCCCGCTCAGGCGTTCAGGATCTGACGCAGAACCTCAGGGGCGTCCTCGAGCGCGTCGTCGAGATCGTCGACGTTGGGGCCGCCGCCCTGTGCGAAGTCCGCCGGGCCACCGCCGCCGCCGCCGACCTTCGAGGCGAGTTCGCCGACGACTTCGCCGGCGTTGACGCCGACATCGTCGGGGACGGCGACGACGAACTGGGCACCGCTTGCACCGCTGCCGAGGACAGCGATCTTGCCGTCTTCGGCGAGGGCGTTGGCGGTCGCGCGCAGTTCGTCCATGTCGGCGTCGATCCGGTCGATGACGGCTGTCGCGTCGCCGACGTCGACTTCCTCGCCGCTGCCACCGCCGCCGGCGCGGGCTTCGGCGAGCTGTTCTTTCAGGTCCTCGATCTGCTTGCCGCGGTCCTTCCACTCCTCGAAGAACCGTTCGGCGGTGTCGGGAACCGCCTCGGGCGAAACGTCGAGGATCTCGGCGGCCTCATCCGTTCGACGCCGTCCTGGACGCGTTCAGTGTTGAGAATCTTGATCGCGCCGATGTCGCCGGTGCGGGCGACGTGGGTGCCACCGCAGGCCTGGGTGTCCTCGTCGACGTGGATCAGCCGGATCTGCTCGCCCGGCGGGATCCCGCCCTGATAGAGGCCGAAGCCGTGTTCGGCCTCTGCGTCGTGGCGGTCGGGCCACTCCTGGGTGACCGACGTGTTGCCCATAACGATCTCGTTGGCACGGTCCTCGATTCGCTTGACGTCCTCGCGGCTGATGCGGTCGTAGTGGCGAACGTCGATCCGGGAGCTCTCGACGCCCTTCTGGGCACCGGCCTGGCGGATGTGCTCGCCGTGGCCACCGCCTTCGGGGTAGAACATCGTCTGGTCTAAGACGACGTCGTAGCCTTCCTCGCGCTCGAAGACATCCAGCACGACCGCCTCGAACTGGGTTCGCTGCTGGTCGTCGTAGTAGAGTTTCTCCGTCTCGGGGAGGTCCTCGAAGCGTTCGTCTTCGCTCTCGTCTGCCACCTCGGCGGCCTCCGGCGTGTCGTGGCGCTTCGCGACGAGGCTGTAGAAATCGTCTGGCACGTCGACCTCGGCACCCGCTTCTGCGGCGATCTCTTCGACCATATCCGGCTGGAGCCCGTGGGAGTCGTAGAGCTCGATCAGTTCCTCGGTCGGGATTGGCTCGCCCGTCTCGGCGTACTCCTCGGCCATCGCTTCGACCCGGCGGCCACCGCGCTCTAACGTCTCGCGGTACTTCTCGACCTCGGTGCGGACGATGTCGCGGATCGTATCGCGGTTCTCGTACTCCAAGCGTTCGGCCTGCATGTCGACGAGTTCGTCCAGCGGCGCGTCGACGCCAGCCGTGTCACAGAGTCGTTTGGTGCGCCGAAGGACCATCCGCGCGAGATAGCCGGTCCCGACGTTCGAGGGAACGATGCCGTCGCCGAGCATATAGGCCAGCGTCCGGCAGTGGTCAGCGATCGCGTAGATGTCCTCGAGGGGCTCCATCAGCGCCTCGAGGTCGGCGGCGTCGACGTCGAGTTCGGCGGCGATCTCGCCGCGGGCGGTCTCCATGTCCTCGGCCTCGTCGATGTCCATGTGGCCCGCGAGTTTGGCGGCCCGGTAGATCAGGTCCTCCTCCTCGTCGGTGTGCTCGATGCCGGCGTTTTCCTTGAGGAAGGCGATCATGTCGGGATAGACCGCCTCGTAGACCGTCGGCGTCCCCTGGGAGACCCAGGTCCACCGCTCTAACCCGTAGCCGGTGTCGACGATGTAGGTGTCCATCGGGCTGTAGCGGTTGCCGTCTTTCATCTCGTACTCGCCGTCGGGGTCCTGTTCTAAGGACATGAAAACGAGCGTCGCGAGTTCGACGCCGCGATAGATGACCTCGATGGCGGGCCCGGCGTTGCCGCCGCCGACCCACGGATCTTCGATGTAGATGACCTCCTCTAAGTCGACGCCAAGCGAGTCGAAAAAGCCGTCACAGAGTTCGACGGTCTTGTCCTTCCAGTAGACCTCGCCGTGGTAGGCGTACTCGTCTTCGTCGGCGTCCTCGCGCGTGTTGAACGCGTGGTGGGCCATCATCTCGAAGGCCATCGTGTGGCGGCCGGTCTTGCCGACGTTGTCGATGTCCTGCATCCGGATGCACGGCTGGGAGACACACAGCGGGTTGGCCGGCGGGGGCGTCTCGCCGCTCGTCACGAGGGGCTGGAAGTCGTAGATCGACGCCTGGGTCAGCAAGACGTCGTCGCGCCAGCGGTTGGCCGCGACGGGGTAGGGATCGATGCGCTCGTGGTCGTTGGCCTCGAAATAAGAGAGAAAGGCCTCGCGCATCTCCTCGAGGCTGTATGCGTCGTCGAACCCCGAGTTGTCGATGAAGCCGTACTCCTCGCAGGGCGGCTCACCACAGGTCTCCCTGTCGTGGTCGCGCGTCCAGAAGTGAGCGCCACACGACGGACACTCCTTGCGCTCGAATCCTTCCTCCTCGAAGTACTCGAGGCGGTACTCCTCCTCTAGTTCACTCATTACGCGTGTATTGCCCGTGCAGCGCGTAAAACAGTTCCGCAACCGCGGCCGAGCCCGCTCGCCGTCCGCCGACGGCAGGTCCGACAGTCACAGTGGCGGCCCGGTACCGGCCGCGAGTCGGCCAGTAAATTCTTAAGGGGGAGTGGGAACGCGTATGGAGTATCGACTGGCCCGCCGAATGACACAGCCAACCGCGACCACGCGACCGCGACCGATACTCTACGTCGCCGCCAGCGAGGCGACGGCTAGCGAGGGCGCCGAGCGCCTCGAGGCCGTCGAGGCCGGGACGGGTCCCGGTCGGTCCGTCCGCCCAGCGACGACGATCGAACGGGTCGAAAACTGGGCGCCCGCGGTCGACTGCGTCGTCTTCGCCGAGACGCCGACGACGGCGGCGGGCGCGAATCTGCTCGAGGTGGTCGCGGCCTGCGGGTCGACGCCGGTCGTCCTCTTTGCCGACGGCTCGTTCACGGCGGGGGCCGCGCGGTCGACCGACGGCATCGATGGCTACGTCCGTCGGGACACCGACGACGCGATGGTCCACCTCGCGGACGAGATCGAGTGGGTCTGTCGTGACGAACCGCGCTGTCAACCGGACCGCGATCGGCTCCAGCCGGCCGTCGCGGCGCTCCCGGTCCCGGCCGTGTGGTACGATCTCGAGGACGGCGAGCCCATCGTGCGAGCGGCCACCGACGCCGTCGCCGACGTCTTCGGCACCGATCCCGACGAGGTCGTCGGCGACCCGGTCGACGAGTGGCTCGTCCCGTCCGGCCTCGAGCACCGGCGGACGACGCTGCGCGAAGCGTTACGGGCTGGCGAGCGCCGCCAGTTCGACCGCCGCCACGACACCGGTGACGGCGTCCGCGAGTACCGGGTGACGGTGGTGCCACTCGAGACGACCGGGATCGATGAGACTCCCACGGCCGACGGCGCGGCCGGAGTGGTCGTCTACCACGACGTGACCGAACTGCACCGCAGCAGACGAGCGCGGGCCGCCGCCGACGCCCGACTCGAGGCGATCGCGGACGCACTCGACGACGAGGTGTGGCCGCCACTGAACGTCGCACGCAGCTACCTCGACCTCGCCGCCGACACCGGTGCCGACGACCACGTCGCGACCGTTGCGGACACACAGGAGCGCGTCGCGGAGCGACTCGAGCGAGTGGCCGCAGTCGCCGAGCGAGACGCACTCGTCGAGCCCGAGCCCGTCGGCGTCCACGACATCGCACGACAGGCCTGGATCGGCGTCGATACCGGTGACACGCGACTCGTCACGCGGGACGCGACCGATCGCGTCCTCGAGGCCGACAGGACACGGCTGCGGGAATTGTTCGAGTGCCTGTTTCGGCTCGTCGTCGCTGACGGCCCAGTCCCGGCTGTCGTCGTCGACGTGACTGCCGACGGCTTCTATCTCACACAGTACGATCCGGACGCGGACACCGAGGCAACTGTCGATCTCGAGACGGAGCCAGACGCGGCGGAGTCAGACACTAACCGCTCGGCTGCGCTCAACGGTGCCGACGGCGATCTCGAGACAGTCGAGCGCATTGCCGACGCGCACGGCTGGAGCGTCGATGTCGTCGAAACCAACGGTCGAATCGCCGTCGTCTGTCGCGGTGTCGCCGACGGCGAGCGAGTGCTCGACGGAATTTAGGCCTCGTCCTCGAGCGCCAGCGACGCAAGCATCGCCTCGAGTTGCAGACGCTCGTTGGCACCCTCGGTGATCCGGTAGTCGACTTCGCCCAGGCGTTCGAGCAGCCGCACCGTCGCCTGCTCGGGGATGTCGAACTCCCACGCGGAGCGGTGTAACTGGTCGATGACGTCGCCGCCGGCGAGCCCGCGGTCGGTCAGCAGCTCTTCTAAGGCGGCGCGGGCGGCGGTGAAGTCGCCGTCGATGGCGTACTCGACCATCGCCTCGACCTCTTCGGGGCGGGCGGTGGCGGTGATCGCGAAGACGGTCTCCTCGTCGACGGTTTCGCCCATGACGGCCGCGGCCTGTAAGGCGTTGATCGCCTTGCGCATGTCGCCGTCGGCCGCGTAGACCAGCGCATCGACGCCGTCGTCGGTCACCGCGATGTCTTCGGTGGCAGCGATCTCGCGGACCTGTGCCTCGATGGCGTCTTCGCCGAGTTCGGTGAATCGGAAGACCGCACACCGCGACTGGATGGGGTCGATGATCTGACTCGAGTAGTTACACGAGAGGATAAACCGGGTGTTGTTCGAGAACTGCTCCATCGTCCGGCGCAGCGCCGACTGAGCGTCGGAAGTGAGCGCGTCGGCCTCGTCCAAGAAGATGATGCGGTGGTCGTAGCCGCCGAAGGACGAGCGTGCGAAGTCCTTGATCCGGTCGCGAACGACGTCGATCCCGCGCTGGTCGGAGGCGTTGAGCTCGAGGAAGTTCTCACGCCAGTCGTCGTCGTAGACCTCGCGGGCGATGGCCTGTGCGGCCGTTGTCTTGCCGGTGCCGGCAGGCCCCGCGAACATGAGATGCGGCAAATCGTCCTGTTCGACGTACCGTTTGAGCCGTGGGACGATGTTCTCGTGGCCTTTGATCTCGTCGAGTCGCTCCGGCCGGTACTTCTCGATCCAGACTTCCGTCTTCCCGGGGGTCGGCCCCGCCGCCTCGGCGTCGGCCTCGGCCTCGCTCATACCGGCAACAGAGCGGGACGGAAGATAAATCGCCCGAAGGCCAGCCTCGCGTCGCGAGCCGACGGGGACGATCGAGCGGCGATCGGAGCTGTACCCTCGAGCGGCCGACGCCAGCATGAACTATGGATCGCCGGGTTCGGTACCGACACGTGTCCTGACATCAATATAACACGTTTTTGGTGGTGCTCGTCGAACGACGAGCCATGAGACGAGGAGAGAGCCGAGGGTCACAGTTCGTCGTCGCGTTGCTGATCGCTGTCGTCGTCATCGGCACCGTCCCGGCGGTCGTCGCCGGCCAGTCCGCCCCCCAGGCCGGCGGGACGGTCGTCGTCGAGGAAGGGGAGACGGTCGACGGCCTGCAGGCCGCCGGCGGCACCGTCGTCGTCAGAGGGACCGTCACCGGCGACGTCAGCGCCGCCGGTGGTGACGTCCGAATCGAGGAGTCGGGCCGGGTCGACGGCGACCTCGAGGGCGGCGCGGGGAGCGTGACGATCGCGGGCACCGTCAATGGTGACGTCGAGACCGGTGCGGGAAGCGTGCGGGTGACCGAGACCGGTGTCGTCGGTGGCACCTTCACCGCCGGGGCCGGGACCGTGGTCATCGACGGCACGCTCGAGGACGACGCCGAGATCGGGGCCGACACGATCCGGCTGGGCGAGACCGCCTCGATCGCGGGCGATCTCCGCTACGACGGCGACCTCGAGGGCAACACCGACGCGGTCGCGGGCGACATCGAAGAGGATCCCTCGCTGGGCGTCGACATCGCGCCGACGGTCCAGCCGTTCGCGACGTGGCTGTTCGCCGCCTACGCCTTCGCGGTGAACCTCGTACTCGGTGCGATACTGCTCGTGCTGTTCCCCCGGTTTTCCGGCCGCGTCGCTACCAGCGTCGCGACGTCGCCGCTTCGCACCGGCCTGATCGGGCTGGGGGTGTTCGTCGGCGTGCCGATCCTGCTGATCGCGCTCGCGATCACCGTCATCGGCATTCCGGTGTCGATCATCGGCATCCTGGTCTTCGCCTTGCTGCTGTGGGTCGGGACCGTCTACGGTCTCTTCGCCGTCGCGTCGTGGGCACTCTCACTGGTCGGCCTCGGCAATCGGTGGCTCGCGCTGATCGTCGGTCTGCTGGTCGGGGCCGCACTCTCTCGGGTGCCGATCGTCGGCGGCGTGTTCAACCTGCTCGTCCTGCTGCTCGGGCTCGGCGCGATTGCTCGAGCGCTGTACGGACACCGGCAAAGCGTTCGAAACCGGCGATCAGGCACCGGCTCGGACGAACCGGCGATGGACTGACGAGACGCTGGGCCCCCACTGCCGGGCCGGAGCGACGCGCTCAAGGCTGTCGCCTCGTAACCCGGCGTATGGACGTCACCGTCGATGTCAAAGGCGAGGACACCTACGAACTCGAGCTCGAGGCGGTGGCCACCGACGCGTCCGATCGTCCCGATGACAGCACTGGCGATTCGACGCCGACCTACGCGGACCTCCTGCGTGCGGTCGATCTGAGTCCCCACGAGGTGAGCGTCCTCGTCGACGGTCGTCCGGTTCCCGAGGACCAGCCGGTCGAGAGCGACCACGTGACGGTGTTGCGACTGATCAAGGGTGGCTCGCCGTAGGAAACTCGTACCGTCGCCGACTCGCGGCCGCTACTCGAGCACTGCCACGGCCTCGATCTCGAGGGCGGCCCCCTTCGGGACGCGACCGACCTCGACGGCGCTTCTGGCCGGCGGTTCGTCGTCGAAGAAGTCGGCGTAGGCCTCGTTCATCGCGTCGAAGTCGCCGATATCGCCGAGGAAGATCGTTACTTTGAGCACGTCCGCGAGGTCTGCGCCTTCCGACTCGAGGATCGCGGCGACGTTCTCGAGACACTGGCGGGTCTGGTCGGCAACTGATTCGTCGTCGAGCAGTTCGCCGTCGGGGGTCAACGGTAGCTGTCCAGCGGTAAACAGGAGGTCGTCGGTAATGGCCGCCTGGCTGTACGCGCCGACTGCGGCGGGCGCATCGTCCGTGCTGATACTGCGCTTCATGTGAGAGGACCACATAGCGGACGGGCGTAAAACACGGGCTGCGACAATACGGACGCTTAAGTGGCCGACGGGCGCGGATCGCGAGATACGACGGTCGATGACGATGAACGGGACACACTCGAGGCGCGGTGGCCGCTTTTGAACGGGTCGATAACCTGCGATCAAGATACTTGCGTGGATTTCTCGATAGCTGTGGTATGTCGTACCAACTCACGGAGATGGACCCGGCGGTCGCCGACGCTATCGAAAGCGAACGTGAGCGCCAGGAGTCGACGCTTGGCATGATCGCCTCGGAGAACCACGTTTCCGAAGCCGTGCTGGCTGCACAGGGAACTGCGCTGACGAACAAGTACGCCGAGGGCTACCCCGGCGCGCGCTACTACGGCGGCTGCGAACACGTCGACGAGGTCGAGCGGTTGGCCATCGAGCGCGCGAAGTCGCTGTGGGGTGTCGACCACGTCAACGTCCAGCCACACTCGGGTACGCAGGCGAACATGGGCGTCTACTTCGCCGCCTTAGAGCCGGGCGAGACGATCCTCTCGCTGGACCTGACCCACGGCGGCCACCTCAGTCACGGCCACCACGTCAACTTCTCCGGGCAACTCTACGAGGTCGAACAGTACGAGGTCGATCCGGAGACGGGGTACATCGACTACGACGCTCTCGCCGACCAGGCCCGCGCGGTCGACCCAGCGATGATCGTCAGCGGCTCCTCGGCGTACCCCCGCGAGTTCGACTGGGAGCGCGTCGGCGAGCTCGCCGATGCCGTCGACGCGTACCACCTCGCTGATATCGCTCACATCACCGGCCTCGTCGCCGCTGGCGTCCACTCGAGTCCGGCCGACCACGCCGACTTCGTCACCGGCAGCACGCACAAGACCATTCGCTCGGGGCGGGGCGGGATCATCATGTGCGACGAGGAATACGCCGACGACGTCGACAGCGCGGTCTTCCCCGGCAGTCAGGGCGGCCCGCTCATGCACAACGTCGCTGGCAAGGCCGTCGGCTTCGGGGAAGCCTTAGAGCCCGAATTCGAGGCATACGCCGAGCGGACCGTCGAAAACGCGGCCACCCTCGCGGACGTGTTCCGCGACCGCGGGCTGTCGCTGGTCTCTGGGGGCACCGACAAACATCTCGTGCTCGTCGATCTCCGTGAGTCGCATCCGGACCTCACCGGCGACGATGCCGAGGCGGCGCTCTCGGAGGTCGGCATCGTCGTCAACAAAAACACCGTTCCGGGCGAGACCCGGTCGCCGTTCGTCACGAGCGGAATTCGGATCGGGACGCCCGCGCTGACGACCCGCGGGTTCGGTCCTGCAGAGATCGAGACGGTCGCCCACCACATCGTCGACGTCCTCGACGCGCCCGACGACGACGCGACGCTCGAGCGCGTCGCCGGGTCGGTGGACGATCTCTGCGATTCGTTCCCGGTGTACGACTAGAGCCGTCCGCCACATTTCTGGCGCTGTTCTCGAGCCGTCTACGACTGTTTCACACGGACTCCTCTCAGTCAGTGCCAGTGCACCCGGGCCCGCCCTGCGGCTGATACGGTCTGCTGTACCGAGTTACGGTGGGCCCGCAGCGCGGGTTGCGGTTGCACTGGAACTGACCGACAGTAGTCTGTATGAAAGCCGAGACACAGTGACAGCAGACTGTCTCAGTCGTCGTCGGTGGTGGCCGGCCCGGTCGTTGTGGTAGACCGGTCCTCCTCGCGTAAGAAGACCGCCCGACGGCTACCGAAGACCCAGATCATGACGCCGACGGCAACCAGCGTGATGATCGCGAAGGGGCCACCGGCGATGATCGCGGCCTGTTGCAGCGCCGAGGTGCCGCCGGCGACCATCAGCAGCGAGGCCAGCGCACCCATGAGGCTGCCCCAGATGACGCGGTTGATCGTCGAGGGCTTCTGTTTCCCACCGGTGGTGAGCATCCCCAGTGCAAGCGTCGAGGAGTCCGCCGACGTCACGAAGAACGTCGTCACTAACACCAGAAAGAGAGCGGTGAGCAGCTCCCCGGCCGGCAGCGCCTCGAACAGCGGGTAGCCAGCGACGGCCTCGTTGAAGCCCCAGGCCTCGAGCGTCCCGAGGATGTCGGCCTGACCGTTCGACTGCAGGAAAATCGAGGTGCCGCCCATCGTGGCGAACCAGGGAATCGTGACGGCCGTGGACGCGAGGACGCCGGTCGTGGCGACCTGTCGGACGGTTCGACCGCGGGAAATCCGGGCGATAAAGAGGCCGACGAACGGTGCCCAGGAGAACCACCACGCCCAGTAGAAGACGGTCCACGCGCCGACGAAGCCGGCGTCGGCACCCTGGCCGCCGGTTTCGCCAGCACCCAGGTAGAGGCTCATCGAAATGAACTCGTTGACGTACGCCCCAAGCGCCTGCGTGCCGACGGTCATGATGTACACCGTCGGCCCGAGGATGAACGCCGCGGCCGTCAGGACGACGAACAATCCCATGTTGAAATAGGAGATGCGTCGGATCCCCCGCTCGACGCCGAGCGCGACCGAGACGGTGAAGGCGACGGTCAGCCCCGTGATCACGAGGACGGTTCCCGCGTCACCAAAGGAGACGCCGCCGGCGTACTCGAGGCCGACGAGGAACTGATTCCCGACCAGACCGAGCGTCGTCGCGATGCCGCCGATCGTCGCGAAGACGGCGAGGATGTCCACGAGTTTCGCCCAGGGACTGTCGAGATTGTCGAACCCGATGATGGGCCCGATGATCGTCGAGATGCGCATCGGCGCGTCCCGGCGGTAGGCGAAGTAGGCGATCGGAATCGCCACGATCACGTACGCCGACCACGCCGAGAGCCCCCAGTGGAAGAACGTGTACTGGAGCGCACTGACGGCGGCGGCCGTCGACTCAGCTTCGACTCCTGAGAACGGCGACGGCGTCGAGAAGTGGAAGATCGCCTCCGCCGGCCCCCAGAAGACGATGCCGGCGGCGATCCCCGCCGAGTACAGCATCGCGAAGTACGCGAGGAAGCTGAACTCCGGATCCTCGTCTTCCTCGCCGAGCTTGATGTTGCCCCACGGGCCGAAGATCAGGTACAACACGAACGCAACGAGGGCGAACATCGACACGAGGTACGCCCAGCCGAAACTCGTCCACAGGAACTCGTTGGTTCCCTCCATGAGCTCGAGCGTGCTATTCTCCCGGAAAAGAAAGGCCGCGACGACCAGCGCGGCGACGACGAACCCGATCCCGAAGACGGTCGGATCGAGTTCGTCGAGGAACGTTCGGATCGCTCCGTCACCGTCCCGGTCTCGATCGCTCATCTCGGACCACACGCCACTGGCGTTCCATCCTTCCGCAGCGTCTCGGTCGTGTGCGTCTCAAGCGCGCTTACTGACACACTGTCGAATTCACCGTCGGTTCGCACCGGGACAGCTCCTGGAGCGTTACGTGCCATGGTCTCATACACCGTGGTGAAGAATAACAACCTCCGCAATCAAGGTTCATCTTAATAATCGGCGTCGCTTTTATACCGTCGATCGAACTCGTTTGCGACCACAGCGAAGACGGGGTCACGCGTTGACGTGGCGGACTTCGTAGCCGTGGTCGCGAATCGCTCGAACGATTGCCCGCGACTGTCCCGAGCCGCTGGTCTCGATCTGGAAGACGAGATGCGCCTCGCCCACGTCGAGTTCGGGTGCCGAGCGGTCGTGACGAACGGTCTGAATGTTCGCGCCGTGTTCGGCGATGATACCGGAGACGTCCTCCATCTTTCCGGGTTGATCGTCGATCCGCACGCGCAACCGCAGCAGTTGCTCGCGGTCGGTCAGTGCGTGGACGAGCACCGTCTGTAACATCGTCATATCGAGGTTGCCGCCACACAAAAGCGGCATCACCGTCTCACACGCGACGTCGAGTTCGTCGCTGATAATCGCGGCAACCGACGCCGCACCGGCCCCCTCGACGACCTGTTTGGCCCGCTCGAGCAACAGCAACACTGCCCGGGCGATCTCGCCGTCGGTGACGGTGACGACCTCGTCGACGTGCTCGTCGATCAGCGAGAGCGTCAACTCCGAGATGCCACCGGTCGCGATACCGTCCGCGATCGTGTCCACGGAGTCGAGGGCGATCGGTGTTCCCTTGCGGAGGCTCTCTGCGACGGTCGCCGCGCCGCTTGCCTGGACGCCGACGATGCGGGTCTCCGGCGAACGGTCGGCGAGGGCCATCGCGATCCCCGAGATGAGCCCTCCGCCGCCGATCGGGACGACCACGGTATCGACAGCGGGGAGGTCGTCGTACATCTCGAGGCCGAGGGTTCCCTGCCCGGCGACGATCGCGGGGTCGTCGTAAGCGTGGACGAACGTCGTTCGCTCGTCGTCGACGAGCCCCTGGGCGTGGGCCATCGCCTCGCGGAAGTCGTCGCCAACGAGTTCGACGTCGGCACCGTAGCCCCGGGTCGCCTCGACCTTCGCCTGGGGTGCACCACGGGGCATGACGATCGTCGAGTCGACGCCGAGTTCCGTCGCCGCGAGCGCGACGCCCTGTGCGTGATTGCCCGCGCTCGCCGCGACGACCCGATCCGTCCCGCCCTCGGCGACGCACTGGGCGATCTTATTGTACGCGCCGCGCGTTTTGAACGAGCCTGTCCACTGAAGATGCTCCATCTTGAGGTGGACCTCGCCGCCGGTCAGTTCGTCGAGCGAGGTGCTCCGTTCGATCGGTGTGTGCTTGACGACCGACTCGTCGTCGAGCCGGTCGCGGGCCGCTTCGACGTCGGCGATGTCGATACTGCTGAACTCCTGACTCATGACTATCAGCGGATCATTTTCTCGCGGTCGGGATCGAACAGCGGCTCGTCCCGGACCGTCGCGGCGTGGCGTTCGTTCTCGTAGCTGATCTCGACGTTCCGGCCTGGCTCGGCGTCGGCCGCGGGCAGGTAGGCGTAGGCGATCCCGGCGTCGATCGTGTAGCCGTAGTCCGCCCGAACGACGTCGCCGAGCACCGTACCGCTGTCGGGCTCGAGCACCGGGTGGCCCGCGTCGACGACGGTACCGGGCTCGTCGAGTGTGATCGGAGCGATCTTGCGGTCGATGCCCGACTCTTTGGCCTCGCACAACGCCTCCTTGCCGACGAAGTCGGTCTCGAGGTCGACCGCGAAGCCGATTCCGGCCTCGTAGGGGTTGTACTCGGGGGTGATGTCGGTGCCCCACAGCCGGAACCCCTTCTCCATGCTCGTCGAATCGAGCGCTTCCCAGCCCATTGGGACGATGCCATACTCCTCGCCGGCGTCCTCGATCGTCTCCCACAGTTGCGCGCCGTACTCCATCGGTGCATACAGTTCCCAGCCGAGTTCGCCCGCGTAGGAGAGCCGAAGCATCGTGACGGGAATACTCTCGAGATAGGTCTCCTGGGCGGTGTAGAAGGGGAAGGCGTCGTTCGAGAGATCCGTCTCGACGAGCGACGACAGGACGTTGCGTGCGTCGGGACCGAAGACGCCGATCCCGCACATGCTCGAGTCGTGGGTCGTCACCGCGACGGAGCCGTCGTCGGGCGCGTGCTCGCGGATCCACCGCGAGTGCAGCGTCGCGGAGTTGCCCCCGCCGGTAAACACCATGTAACGGTCGTCCGCGAGCCGTGCAACCGTTACGTCGGCGAGAACCCCACCATCCTCGTTGCACATCGCGGCGTAGCGGATTCGGCCCGGCGAAACATCGATATCGTTCGTCAGTAGCCGCTGGAGGAGGTCGGTCGCGCCGTCGCCGGTCACCTCGATCCCGGTGTAGGTGGTCATATCGACCATCGCGACGCGGTCACGGACGGCCTGGTGCTCGACGCCCTGGGCTTTCGACCAGTTGCGATCGAGCCAGTCCGGCCGGTCGGGCACGTCGTACTCCTCGAGTAAGGATTCGGTCGTCTCGTACCACTGGGGCATCTCCCAGCCGCCCGAGTCGTAGAACTCCGCACCGAGTTCCGCCTGGCGTCCGTAGAACGGACTCCGGCGGAGCCCGCGCTGTCCCTGGGGCTGCTCGCGCGGGTGGATCAGCTGGTAGACCTCCTGGTACTGCTGTGCGCCGCGGCCGCGCGTGTACTCCCGCGAGCCCGTATGGGGCTGGAACCGCGAGAGATGCGCGCCCGTGGCGTCGACGCGCTCGCCGTCGAGGCGGGGGACGCCGTCTTCCATCCAGTGGGCGACGATGCTCCCCGCGCCGCCCGACTGAGTGACCCAGATCGCGAGCGCCCACCAGAGCCCGTCGATCTCCTCCGTCGGGCCGAGGATCGGCATCCCGTCGGGGGTGAAACAGAACATCCCGTTGATCGCGGACTCGAACTCGACGTCTCGCAGCGAGGGCACGAGTTCACAGGCCGCGTCGTAGGCCGTCTGATCGTGATCGGGATGAGTGTTTTCGTAGAAATGCTCCTCGGTGAACTCCCGCAGCGAGGGGTACTCGAGACCCAGGTCCTCGAGTTTCTCGGGGCCGTAGATGTCCTCGGGGTCGACCAGCAGTGGTTCGTGGTTGTACGAACCGATGCCGTAGGACTCGCCGTGCTGGCGGAAGTACAGCGAGCGGTCCTGGTGTCGCAACAGCGGCTGTTCGATCTCGCGGCTCGCGCCGGCGAGTTCGGGGAGCTCGTCCGAGACGAGGTACTGGTGGGCACAGGGGACCAGTGGGATATCGACGTCGACCATGTCGCCGAACAGCGGGCCCCAGATGTTCGTAGCCAGCAGCACCTCGTCGGCCGCGATGCGGCCGCGGTCGGTGACGACCGCCTGAATCTCGCCGCCCTCGACCTCGAGGTCGGTCACCGTCGTCTCGCCGTAGAACTCGGCACCAGCGGCTCGAGCGTGCTCGGCCATCGTCGCCGAGGCATCGACCGCATGGGCTTTCCCGTCCGTCGGAACGTAGTAACCGCCATGGATGGTTCCGGGGTCGATCTGGGGAACGCGGTCGGCGACTTCAGTGGGCGAGAGGAGTTCGCCGCCCTCGATCCCGTAGGCCTGGCCGCGCTCGCGCTTTCGTTTCAGGGAGTCCCAGCGGTCCTCCGTGTAGGCGACCTCGATACCGCCACACGTCCGAAAGCTCTCCATGTCCTCGTACAACTCGCGCGTGTACGACGCCATCCGCGTCATCAGCTTGGAGCCGCCCGTCTGGAACACCAGCCCGGGGGCGTGGGAGGTGGAGCCGCCGGTCTCGAACAGCGGCCCCTGATCGACGACGACGACGTCCTCGCGGCCGAGTCGGGTCAGGTGGTAGGCGGCGCTACAGCCGACACAGCCGGCGCCGACGATGACGGTTCCTGCGCTATCAGGAAGTGTGTTCCCTGTACTCATGTGACACGGGTACTGCCAGACGACCGAGCATAGCTATCCGGGTGGATAATCTGTGGCCTATAACAACCCTACAGACAGACCGGCCGCTGGTATCCGATCCAGAGCCCGACGGCAATCCGAGCTATCAGTTTGTGGGCAGTAACTCGAGCACACGAAGTCGGAACCAGCACAGCGAGATCAGTCGTCGAATCGATCCAGTCGAAACATCTCGATCGGGTGGTCGGTGTCGCCATCGACCGCGAGGTCGGCGAGAATTTCGCCAATGACGCTGGCGAACTTGAAGCCGTGGCCCGAAAAGCCCGCGCCGACGGCCACCTGCGGGTGGTCGGGGAGCGTATCGAGGATGAAGTGCTCGTCGGGGGAATTCGTGAACATACAGGTCGCGAGCCGCATCGTCGGCCCGGCGGCCTCCGGGAAGTAGTTCGCCGTGACCTCCCGAAGGAGCCGTTCGTCCTCGCGGTTCGGTTCGGTGTCGTAGTCGTCGGGATCGACCTGCTCGTCGCGGTGGTGGTACTTGCCGATCTTGAACCCCGGCACGTCGTAGATCGGCAGCCCGTAGAACCGTCCCTCGGGCACCTTTAGGTTCCAAACAGGGAAGTTTGCGGGTTCGAACGTCGACGGGCGCTCGGGCTGGAACCAGCCCAAGACCTGTCGTTCGGGGACCGCGAGTCCGGAGAGCGCGTCGGTGAACTTGTCGTTCCAGGCGCCGGCGGCGAGCACCATTCTTTCGGCGTCGTAGGTGCCCCGATCGGTCTCGACGCGGACGCCGCCGTCGGGCGTCGGCTCCCACTCGAGGACCTGCTCGCGGGCGCGGACCTCGGCACCTGCCGCCTGTGCTCGTTCGACGTGGCCGATAATCGACTGTTCGGGGACGACGAACCCGCCGTCGGGCTGGTACAGCGCCCGGTGGCCGTCCGGGAGGTCGTATCCGGGGAACCGCTCGGAGACTTCCGCACTCGTGAGCACTTCGTGGGGGATGTCGTGTTCCTCACAGGAGTGCAGCGAGCCCTCGAAGACAATGTTGCCCTCGGGGCCGGCGTCGATCGATCCCGTCCGGTGAATCACCTCGCGACCGGTCTGGGCCGCGAGATCGTCCCATAGTTCGTACGCGCGCTCGATGAGCGGAATATAAGAGGGATGTTCGTAGTAGGCGCGACGGATAATTCGCGTGATGCCGTGTGACGAGCCCATCGTGTGGGGCACGTCGTAGCGCTCGAGTCCCAGCACGTCGTATCCGCGGTCGGCGAGGTGGTACGTCGTCGCACTGCCCATCCCGCCGACGCCGATGACGACGACGTCGTATTGGTCACCTGTCGTACTCATACTGCCGTCGGGTTTGATGACGTACCCCTTGATTGTTAGTCTGTCTCATATCGTACCTTTTTGAACCGTCGGCGGGCAGGGATTGGAACGTCGGTCGCTCGCCACCGAAACCAGGTTGCGAACCGGCTCGAGCCGTCGACGACCTCCGTCAGCCGCGGTCGTCACCCATCACTTATAGGTGCGAACTACCTGCGATCAACCCTTATTGAGTGATACGGCAAGCCATATCATATAGTATGTCACAGTGGAACAACGGTCGTGACGAGATCGAACCGGTCAGTCCAGACATCACCGACGAGACGAACGCCTTGCCGGCGCGGTACTTTACCGACCCGGACGTCCACGAGATGGAGAAAGAGGCGGTGTTCGGCCAGTACTGGGTATACGCCGGACACGCCAACTGCATTCCGGAGCCGGGTGATTTCTTCACCCGGACGATCGGCGATCGAGAGATCATCGTCGTTCGCAGCCACGACGGGGACGTTCAGGCGTTTTACAACGTCTGTGCACATCGGGGCTCCGCGATGGTCGAAGAGACGCCGATGACCGATCCGGGCAACGCGAGCCGAATCCAGTGCCCGTACCATCTCTGGACGTACGATCTGGACGGTGACCTCGCGAGCACGCCGAAGAGTTTCGAGGACGCGCGGCTAAACCCCGACCTCGAGGACGAGGAGGTCCCCGCGCTCGACCCCGAGGAGAACGCCCTCATGGAGGTCCACACCGACCGGATCGGCCCCTTCGTCTTCGTCAACTTCGACGAGGAGCCGATGTCCCTCGCCGACCAGGCCGGGACGATGAAAGACGAACTCGAGGCGCTCCCGCTCGAGGAGTACCAGCTCGCCCGGCGCATCGTCTCGGAGGTCGAGTGCAACTGGAAGGTCTTCGGCGGCAACTACTCCGAGTGCGACCACTGCCAGGCCAACCATCAAGACTGGGTCCGGGACCTCGAACTGCTCGAGTCCGAACTCGAGGTCAACGACTACCACTGGATCCTTCACTACCAGCACAAGGAGGACGTCGACGACGAGATGCGCATCCACGACGAGCACGAGGCGAAGTTCTACTACTTCTGGCCGAACTTCACGGTCAACATGTACGGGACCGCCGACGGCTACGGCACCTACATCATCGATCCCATCGACGAGGGACGATTCCAGCTCGTCGCGGACTACTACTTCGAGGACCCCGACTTGAGCGAGGAGGAAGCGGAGTTCATCCGGACGAGCAGACAGCTTCAGGAGGAGGACTTCGAACTCGTCGAACGCCAGCAACGTGGCCTCGACTCCGGCGCGATCGCCCAGGCCAGACTCGGACCGAACGAACACACCGTCCACAAACTACACCGCCTCGCACAGGAGGCCTACGAGGCGTAATCGCGCCATCATACCGACACAGCTTATGACTCAACGACAACGATCCGCGTTCACGGTCACGTGTGACGATTGTGGCGTCGAAACGGGGCTCAACTCGGCGAACGAAATCGTCGACTTCTATCGCCGCCACCATCGCCAGACTGGCCACGACGTAACGATCACGCGTGCCGACCTCGCGTTCGAACTCCCGACCGACGGCGACCTCGAGAGCGTCGTCGCCGACCTCGAGACCCACTACGAAGACGGCGTTCCGATCGGCAGTATCACCGCGGCGATGCGCGAACAGGGGTTCACTGTCGGCGAGACGCTCGAAGAGATCTACGACGTGCGGATGACCGGGGCGCTCTACGAGCCCCGCGACGATCATCTCGCGAGCGTCTGAGACGACCGGTCGTTCGTCACGGTCGTCAGTCCTCGAGAAGCGTCGTCTCGACGAGTTGGCCGGTTCCGCGCCGGATCCGTCCACCGACGGCGGTCGGCGAGATGTCGAGACGGTCGGCGAGTTCCTCGAGTGAGGTTTCGCGGGGCTCCTCGAAGTATCCTTCCTCGTGGGCGGTCACCAGTGCGACGCGTTGCTCGTCAGTCAGTTCCGGGACGGTCTCGCTGGTCCACCCCTCCTGGCGGAACATCCGGTGGAGTTCGAACGAGATATTCGACTCCTCACAGCACTCCCAGAGCGCCGCGAGCGCTTCGCGGTCGGGGAGGTGAAGACGATTGGTCCAGCCCCGATCGGTGCTCTCCGCTTGCAATAACAGCCCGCCGAGTTCGGTCGTCATCGGCGAGATGAGGACGGTCTCCTCGGTATGCTGGAGCCGATAGATGCGCGTCGAGCCGAGGTCGTCGACGAGCATCCAGTCTGCGACCGTGTGATCGCGCTCGAGGACGTCCTCGAACGTGTCGTCTGCACCCTCGACGAGATAGAAGAACAGTCCGGTCTCTGGATCCGTAGTGGAGTGGGGGACGACCTCGATAGAGACGTCCTGGCAGTCGCGGATCGTCGGCGTCAATGCGAGATCCGGGTGGGCGATGTCGAGTATTGCGATCAGGCTCACGGGTTTTCACATCGGCGTCTGTTGGTTCACGTCGGAAATCGCGTTCCGATCGATCGTGATTCGACCGACCGTCGACGTGAAACCGTGGTATGTCGGGTCTTGATAATGGATACCATATACCGCCACTTAACCGTTACCACGCACGCGAAATTCGATCCAAAATGATATTCGTTCAGTGAAGTACCGCGGGGGCAAGCCCCGCGGCTTCACCGTTTTGACCGCACGTCCCGAAACGGGCCGTGCGGTCGCAGGCGAGTTTAATTCCCCTCGGACTTCCCGTGACGAGTCGTCTG
>SDGW01000225.1_pt1 | contig 24256 bp, 22 predicted proteins | sample 2873831 | NCBI WGS metagenome assembly SDGW01 (sample SAMN08132700, study PRJNA421101) | hypersaline lake metagenome | isolation source: celular fraction 0.22 microns magnesium sulfate-rich crust from ephemeral... | place: Spain: Penahueca Lagoon, Toledo | collected 2011-07 | reverse complement strand
CGCCTGTGTGTCTCGCTACCGCTCCTCATTGATGTTCACTTCTCGCTCTCTCTGCTCTCCTTCCCTCTCTCCACTCGTTCGCGAGCTCGAACAGTGCCGTAGGCAGTCCCTACTCGACCGTTCTCTCCCGTCGACGTCACGGCTCGTCTGACACAGGTTTAAGTCCGTTCGTCGGCTCTACCCTATCAACCGTCCGTATCCTGCGTCAAGCATACAAGGCGCGGGGTGCGTATGGAGGTCAAGGATGGGACTGTTCGCAGAACTCAGAGACAGCATATCCCGGGTCACGGCGAGCATGTTCGCCGACGACTCGGAGCCGAAACGAATCGGGATTTACGGACCGCCTAACGCGGGGAAGACGACCCTCGCGAACCGCATCGCCCGGGACTGGACCGGGGACGCAGTCGGGCCGGAGAGCCACATCCCGCACGAGACGCGACGCGCACGCCGGAAGGAGAACGTCGAGATCAAGCGCAACGGGAAGACCGTCAACATCGACATCGTCGACACGCCCGGCGTGACGACGAAGGTCGACTACTCGGAGTTCCTCGAGCACGACATGGAGAAAGACGAGGCCGTGCGTCGCTCCCGCGAGGCCACCGAGGGCGTCGCGGAGGCGATGCACTGGCTTCGCGAGGACGTCGACGGCGTCATCTACGTCCTCGACTCCACCGAGGACCCGTTCACCCAGGTGAACACGATGCTCATCGGCATCATCGAGAGCCGGGACCTGCCGGTGCTCATCCTCGCGAACAAGACCGACCTCGAGGACTCGAACATCCAGCGCGTGTCGAACGCGTTCCCCCAGCACGAGACGATTCCGCTCTCGGCGCTGGAGGGCGAGAACATGGACGAGGTCTACGAGAAGATCGCGGAGTACTTCGGGTGACCACGATGTCCGAGACCACAATCGAGGACGGTGGGGGCGACGGCGTCCAGATCGACCTCATCAGCGCGGAGCGGATGTCCGGCAAGACGTCCATGGAGAAGATCCGGATGATTCTGGACGGCGTCCGGGACGGCAAGATCGTCGTCCTGGAGTCCGGCCTCACCCCGGACGAGGAGTCGAAGCTCATCGAGGTGACGATGAGCGAGATCAACCCGGACGGCTTCTCCGGCATCGAGATCGAGAGCTTCCCGCAGTCCGAGACCAGCGACACCGGCCTGCTCGGCCGCCTCATGGGCAAGCAGTCGACGTCGAAGCTCACGGTCGTCGGACCGGCGAACCAGATCCAGTCGCTGCACAAGGACGAGACGCTCATCAGCGCGCTCGTGTCCCGAAAGTAATGCCCCACCAGTGTACGAACTGCGGGCACGTCTTCGAGGACGGCTCCAAGGAGATGCTCTCGGGGTGCCCGGACTGCGGCGGGAACAAGTTCCAGTACCACCCCGGCGAGGTCGCCGAGGAGGAGCCCCCGGACGCCGAGTCGCCGGAGCCGCCCGAGGCCGAGGGCGGGTCGGTCGCGGGCGCGGTCGGCCGCGCCGCGAACAAGGTCCGGGACGCGGTGACCAGCGACCCCGACCCCGCAGCGCGTACCACTGGCGACGACACGGACGCGTCCAGTAGTGCTGATGCGGCCGGGAGTTCGGCCGCGGACACGTCCGGAACTGCCGACGCTGCCGACACCGCGAGCAGTCCCACTGCAGACGCGATCCCCGAGGCTTCGAGTGGAGCCAGCACCGACGACGCGGGGACCGGCGACGAGGTCGACTCGGCTGCACCGGAAACGGAGGCCCCGGAGCCGGTTTCGGAAGCCGAGGCGTCGGCTTCCGACACGTCTTCTCCCGACCCAGCCGCTTCCGACGCGTCCGCGTCGAGCGCACCGGAAACTGGGGGCGAGCCCGAGGGTTCGGACCCCAACGACGCGGGCATCGACGCGACCGCGGAGGTCAGCGACGAGGACGCCGCGCAGGCGGACGCCCGCAGCTCCGTCGTCGACAAGGATTCGCTGCCGGACGCGCCCTCCGAGGGCCGCGTCGTCAAGGAGCCCGACGACTCGGAGGACCGCCCCGACCTCGACGACCTCCGCCAGGAGCTCAACGACCAGTTCGAGTCCATCCGTATCGTCGCGCCCGGCCAGTACGAGCTCAACCTCATGGAGCTGTACGACCGCCAGGAGTACATCATCGCGCTCCAGGAAGACGGCCAGTACGTCATCGAGGTGCCGGACGCCTGGGAGACCGACGAAGCGTAACGCTCCGTCTCGGGCGCTTCGCGAACAGTCCCACTTCTCGACGCGCTGACCAGCCGTCTCCGAGTTCGCGAACCCGCGCTTGCTTGCCGCGTGCCGAAGGTGTTTTCCCCGCCAGCGAGTCCCCTCGACTAGATGACGCTCCGTCGCCGCCTGGAGGCCGCGGTCGCGGCATTCCCCGCGCTGCTGGCGCGGCTCGGGCTCGTTGACCGGCGGAAGGGCGAGGAGGCGTTCGACCTCGCGCTGCCCGCGATGGTGACCGGCGGCCTGCGGACGGTGCTGCGCACGACGGACTTCCTGATGGTGAGCATCGCCGCGGGCGAGGTCGCGGTCGCCGCCCTCGAGTTCGGCTTCCAGTACTACTTCATCCCGTTCGGGCTCGCGCTCGCGCTCACGAGCGGCACCATCAGCGTGGTGTCCCGGCTGAAGGGGGCCGAGGAGGACGCGGAGGCGGACTTCGCCATCAAGCAGTCGCTGTGGATCTCGCTGCTGCTCGCGGTTCCGATCACGGTCGGGACGTGGCAGTACGCGGACGTACTGGTCGGGTGGCTCGCGAGCGACCCGGAGGCGGCGGAACTGGGCGCGGACTACCTCCGCGTGGTGATGCTCTCGGTCGTCTTCCGGTTCTGGAGCATGATCGCGGCGCGGGCGCTCGCGGGCGCCGGCGACACCCGCACTCCGATGTACGTGCGGCTCGTGACGCTGCCGACGAACATCGCGCTGAACGCCGTGCTCATCTTCGGGCTGTTCGGGTTCCCGGAGCTCAGCGTCGTCGGCGCGGCGTGGGGGACCGCCATCGCGAACGCCATCGCCGGCCTCGTCTTCTTCGCCATCCTGCTGTCGGGGCGGTGGAGCGTCACGCTGCGCGTGCGCGGCAAGCAGTGGGACTGGAGCGTCGCCCGCGAAATCGTCCGCGTCGCGCTCCCGCTGGCGGGCACCCGGCTCTCGCGGACGTTCGGCCGGTTCCCGTTCCTGTTCGTGCTCGGCGTGCTCGGGACGCCCGTGGTGGCGTCGTACGCCATCGGCCGGCGCGTGATGTTGCTCGCGCTGATGCCGGCGTGGGGGTACTCGACGGCCTCGAGCACGCTCGTCGGCCAGCGCCTCGGCGCGGGCGACCCAGACGAGGCCGCCGACTACGGCTGGCAGACGCTGCGCATCGCGCTCGTCACCCAGCTGCTCATCGGCGCGGGGCTGTTCGCCGCGGCGCGGCCGGTCGCGCTCGCGTTCGGCGCGTCGAATATCGACCTCACCGTGACGTTCATCCGCGTGTTCGGGCTGAGCGTCGCCGGCTTCTCCGTATCGCGGACGCTGCGGGGCGGCCTGCGCGGCGCCGGCGACACCCGCTGGCCGTTCTACGGCGCCATCTCGGGGACGTACCTCGTACGCCTGCCGCTGGCGTTCGCCGCGCTCCCGGCCGGCTTCGCCGTCGGGCCGTTCGCGCTCGGCCCCGTCGCGATTCCCGCCGTCTCGCCGGGGCTCGGCCTCGGGCTGACCGCCATCTTCGCGGCCATCCTCGGGGACATGTACGTGCGCGCGGCCGTCAACCTCGTCCGCTTCAAGTCCGGCGCGTGGCGGGCGTACGGCGCGAAGACGCCGACGGACTGACGGCACCGCCCCTCCGACGACTGCGAACCTCCCGAATTTAAGTCGCCGCGGCCGAATCCCCCGGTATGAGCACGGCAACGAAGTACGTCGTCGGCACGGTGGCGTTCGCGGCTATCCTGGCGCTGATCATCGTCGTCAACGTCGCGTAGATGTTCTCGGAGCGCGAACTCTCGGGCGGCCTCGCGGCGGTCCGAGAGGCGTACGCGCCGGAGGCTATCGTTCTCGACTGCGACAGAGACTTCCAGACGCTGCCGGCGGAGTACCGCGACGACCTCGCGCTGCTCACCGAGTCGCTGTCGCCCAGCGAGTACGACGCGGAGTGGCTCCCCGAGGACGCCCCGGCGATTCTCTCCCGCCTCGCGTCGACCGACTTCGTCGTCGGGTCGCCGGGCGACGGCGCGGTCGCGTGGACCACGCAGACCGACCCGCCGGTCGTCTTCGTGAAGGCCCGCATCGAGGGGACGCCAGACGCGTTCGCCGACTTTCTCGTCGCGGAGGCGCTCGTGGAGGCCGGCCTCGACCTCCCCGAGCAGTTCCTCGGGTTCTTCGGCGAGCAGTACCGCGCGTTCGACGCCGCCGTCGACGCCGACCCGACGTCGGTCTACCAGCTCGCATCGGCGTGCTGTGACGCCTACCGCGGCCTCCACACGCGCGAGGAGTTCGAATCCTGGGACGAGGACCACCCCGGCCTCTACGACGCGTGGGTCGACGCCGGCGAACGCGTGACCGGCCGCCTCGACGGCCTCCCGCGGGAGATCGCTCGCGGCGAGACGTCGTTCTCGGACGCCGCGGAGCTCGCCTGTAGCGCCGTCAAACACGACGTCGACCTGCCCGCGCCGTTCGCGGCGCTGGACACGCTCGCGTACCGCCGGCACGGCGCAAGCTACGCGGTGAAGTGGGCGGAGAAGGTGTTCGACGCTGATTCTGCGGATTCGACGGAGTAACCCCGTCAGTAGTCGGCGGTGACGTCGCCGTCCTCGTCGAGTTCGACGACGACGTCGCTCTCCGCGCGGAACGAGTCGATGACGTCGTCGTCGTGGACCTCGCGGGAGACGTGGACGAGCGCGACGGCGTCGTGTTCGGCGAGGAGGTCACCGAGTCGGGCGAGCGCGTCGAGCGCGCGCTCCTCGCCGGCGTAGTACGCGAGCTCGGTGAGCGAGTCGAAGCTCACGCGGCGCTTCCCGGGGTTGTCGGTGAGGAACTGGTCGACGGCCGCGAGGATGCCGTCGACGTCGTCGGGCGCGGAGACGTAGTGGATGTGGCTGGCGCCCCGGCGGGAGTAGCCGCGGTCGACGGACAGCGTGTCCAGAATCTCGGCGCTGTCCTCGTCGACGTCGTAGTACTCGAGCTTCTGGGTGACCTCGCGGGCGGTCGTCCGCGTGGAGACGACGAGGAAGTTGTCCGTGTCCGTCTTCAGGAAGTCGGTGTCCATGCGGTCGGTCTCGCCGGTGCTCGGGTGGAGCAACAGCACGACGGTGCCACCCGGGACGGAGTCGGGCGCCCCGTCGATGGCGAGGTCGTAGTCCATACCCGAGGAAAGCGCCCACGCGGTCTTAACCTTCCGGGTTGGGGGCGGAAGCGGCGTAAGCGCTCCCTACTAGAAGACGCTGTCCGCGGTGGCGGCGCCGACGACGCTGAAGATGGCGCCGACTGCGACGGCCTTCGCGGTGAGCGCCGCGACGGCCAGCGTCGCCGTCGGGAGCCCCAGCTGGGCGGAGAACGTCGACGGCGCGGTGAACGCGAGCGCGAGCACGAGCACGGAGCCGTACGCGACCCCCATCAGGGAGACGAACCGCACCGGGATTCCGGCGACTTCGGCCTCCCGGTCGGGGTCGCGGCCCTGGTCGGCCTCGTAGAGCGCGCCGTAGCCGATGGCGAACACGATGACGACCGTGGTGAGGACGTGGAACCACTGCATGCGGCTGGCGAGCAGCCACACCTCCTCGGTGACGACGAACGGCCCAGCGAGCAGGAACCCGCCGACCACCTGCTGGGCAGTGTCTGCGACGCGGTACCGTTTGCTTCGCCCGGCCATACCCGAGCGTCGTGGACGCGCGGGAAAACGTCTCCGGGTTCCCCCGGCGACCCCCTCGTTTCCCGTCGAGCGCGCATCCGCTGGGGTTTTGGCCGGCGCTCGCGTGGGTCCGGTATGAGCGTACGCGAGGAGTTCGACGAGTGGGCGGACTCGGGCCGCGACAAGGGGATGGAGGACCGCCACTGGCACACCGCCAAGCACGTGCTCGCGCGGATGCCCGTCGAGGCCGACGACTACGTCCTCGATTTGGGGACGGGCAGCGGGTACGCGCTGCGCGCACTCCGCGAGCGCGGCGTCGCGCGCGGCTACGGCCTCGACGGCGCGCCCGAGATGGCGCGCAACGCCCGGTCGTACACCGAGGACGACCGCGTCGGCTACGTCGTCGGGGACTTCGGCAGCCTGCCGTTCGCCGACGACAGCGTCGACCACGTCTTCAGCATGGAGGCGTTCTACTACGCCAGCGACCCCCACGAGACCCTCGCAGAGATTCGGCGCGTCCTGAAGCCCGGCGGGACGTTCTACTGCGCGGTGAACTACTACGAGGAGAACGTCCACAGCCACGACTGGCAGGAGAGCATCGACGTGGAGATGACGCTCTGGAACCGGTCCGAGTACCGCGAGGCGTTCCGCGAGGCGGGCCTGCACGTCGCCGAGCAGGACAGCGTCGCGGACCGCGAAGTCGAGATTCCCGACGCGAGCGAGTTCCCGCACGAGGGCTTCCAGACCCGCGAGGACATGGTCGAGCGCTACCGCACGTTCGGGACGCTGCTGACCGTCGGCGTCGCTCCCTGAGCGGCGCGCGTCACACGGCAGCAGTCCTCACAGCAGCGTCGCGTCCTCCGGCTGGAACCCGAGCACCGCGTCCCCGGTCGGCGGCGCCTCCCGCGTCTTCACGAGCACGTCGCGGCCGTCCCAGTCGCAGTGCGCGCGGTAGGCGTCGCCGAGGAACTCCACGTTCTCGACGCGCACCGGGAACCGGTTCTCCTCGCAGTCGAAAGCGAGGGATTCGGGGCGAACACACACCGTCGTTCGACCGTCGGCGCGCTCTCCGACGTCGAACTCTGTCTCGCCGACACGAACCGAACACCCCTCCGTTTCGACTGGAGGTCCGCCGTCGAAGACGTTGTTGTCGCCGACGAACTCCGCGACGAACCGCGACGCCGGCTCTCTGTACACTTCTTCCGGCGTGCCGACCTGCTCGACGCGCCCGGAGTTCAGCACTGCGACGCGGTCCGAGATGGCGAGCGCCTCGCTCTGGTCGTGCGTGACGTAGACGGTGGTGATGTCGAGCTCGGACTGAATCTCCTTGACCTGCACGCGGAGCCGCTCGCGGAGTCGCGCGTCGAGCGCACTCATCGGCTCGTCCAGCAGGAGCACGCTCGGCCCCGGTGCGAGCGCGCGGGCGAGCGCCACCCGCTGCTGCTGGCCGCCGGAGAGCTCGCCGGGCTCGCGGTCCTCGAACCCCGCGAGGTCCACGAGCGCCAGCAGCTCCGCGACGCGCTCTTCGGTGGTCTGGCCCTCGGGCGGGTCGCGGAAGCGGAGCCCGTACGCGACGTTCTCCGCGACGCTCATGTGCGGGAACAGCGCGTAGCTCTGGAAGACGACGCCGACGTCGCGGTCCTCCGGTGGGACGCCCGCCACGGAGTTCCCGCCGAAGCGCACGTCCCCCGCGTCGGGCTGCTCGAAGCCCGCGATGAGCCGCAGCGTCGTCGTCTTCCCGCACCCGGAGGGGCCGACGAGCGTGAAGAACTCGCCGTCCGCGACGTTCAGGGAGACGTCGTCGACGGCGGTCGTCGCGCCGAACTCGCGGGTCACGCCGTCCAGCTGGATGCTCGTCACGGTCGGTACCTCCCGCCGACGCGGTCGATGACCACGAAGCTGGCGGCAGTGACAACCAACAGGACGGTGCCCATCGCGGCCGCCGGGCCGACGCTCGGGCCGGCCGCGCGGTCCACGAGGTAGCGTTTCAGCGCCACCGGCATCGTGTAGGCGTTCTCCTCGGCGAGCAGCACGGTGGCGTCGAACTCGCCGATGCTGAGAGCGAACGCGAACGCCGCGCCGGCGAGCACGCCCGGCCACACGAGCGGCAGTTCGACGTCCCAGAGGGCGCGCGCCCGACTCGCACCCAGCGCTCGCGCGGACTCGACGAGCCGGTCGTCGACGGCGGACAGCATCGGTGCGACGTTCCGCACGACGAAAGGGTAGCCCGCGACGGCGTGGGCGGCGACGACGACCGCGGACCCGACGACGCTCACGCGGTAGCCGAACAGCTCCACGCCGAACACCAGCGACTGCAGCATTCCGAGCCCGACGACGACGCCGGAGACGGCGAGGGGCGCCATCAGCGCGGCGTCGGCGACCTTCCGACCGCGGCCGCCGCGCGCGGAGAACGCCGCGACGACGACGCCCATCGGGAGCGCGAGCGCGAGCGCGCCCACCCCGAACAAAAGCGAGTTCCGCACCGCGACCGAGGGCTGGGTTCGGCTGCCGCCCTGCCGTTCGAGGAGGAACCGCCACCACTCCAGGGTCGGGTCGCTGAGTCCGCCGACGCTCGCGAGCACCATCGACGCGAGCGGCGCGAGGAACACGAGCACCACGACGACGCCGTAGACGCCGATGCTCGCGCGCACGACCGCGCTCCGGAGGTCGCCGGCGAGTGAGAACAACCGTTTCCGCGGGAGCGGGTTGGCGGTGCCGCCGGCCGCGCGCCGCGCCTCGTAGCGCAGGTAGACGTACGTCAGCCCGAGCGAGACGACAGTTTCGAGCGTGGCGAGCGCGGCCGCGGTCTCGAAGTCGAGCTGCTGGACGCGCGCGTACAGCCACACCTCGACGGTCGCGAGCTGGAGGCCGCCGAGGCCGAGCACGATGGGGAACGTCATGAACGTGAACACGAACGTCAGCACCGCGCTCGCCGCGAGTGCGGGGAGCAACTGCGGGGCGACGACGTCCCGGAATGCCCGCAGCGGGCTCGCACCCAGTGACCGCGCGGTCTCGACGGCGCTGGCGTCGACGTTCTCCCACGCAGACGTGACCATCCGCGTGACCAGCGGCGCGTTGTAGAACGCGTGCGCGAGCACCACAACTTCGAGCGTGTACAGCAGGTCCACGCGCTCGACGCCGAACGCGGTCAGCACACCGTTGAGCGTGCCGTTCGTGCCGAACGTCGCGACGAACCCGGCGACGACCATGATAGAGGGGAGCACGAACGGCAGGATGGTCAACGACTTCAGCGTGCGCCGACCGGGGAACTCGAAGCGCGCGAGCACGTACGCGCCCGGCAGCCCGAGCGCCACGCTCGCGAGCGTCGAGAGCGCGGCCTGCCACGCCGTGAACCCGAACAGCCCCTTCCGGACCTCGGGATAGCGCACCCACACGTCCGGGAGCAGGCCCGTCCACGCCGCCCGGACGCGCACGCTCGACAGCCACGCGAGCACGTCTCCCGGCACTCGCGCGGGGTGCGTGAACAGGCCGTACGCGGCCCCCATGTAGAACTCGCTCCCGAGGACGCGCCGAATCGGCGCCGCGGCGTCCGCGAACGCGGAGACGAACACCGTCCACACGGGGTAGTAGAAGACGACGGCGAGCACGGCCAGCGTCGCCGCGCCGACGACCGGGAGGACCAGCCGGTCCGCGTCCGTGGCGAGCCTGTCGGCCGCCTCGGACAGTCCGTCCGTCACCCGTGTCAGTTGCTCGCGACCAGCTGGGCCCACGACTCGATCCACCCGTCGAGGTTGCCTGCGAGCTCCTCGTAGGTAAACGTGACCGGCTCCGGCGGCTCGTGGGCGTACTGGTCGTACTCCTCGGGCAGCGACGCGGTGGTGGTCGCGGGGAACTGGACGTTGTTCACGGCGACGTTCGACTGGGCCTCGTCGGTGAGCGCGAAGTCCACGAACTCGGCGGCCGTCTCCGGCTGGTCGGTGTCGGCGAACCGCCCCACGGTCTCGGGGTTGGCGTACCCCTGGTCGTTGAGGAAGCTCACCTGGTGGTGGGGGAGCTCGTCCTCGGCGTTGTAGTACACCTGGTCCGTGGAGTAAGAGACGACCATCGGCCGTTCGCCCTCGAGGAACGCGTTGTACGAGGGCTGCCAGTCGTCGAGCACGCGCACGTCGTTGGCGAGCAGCCCCTCCCAGTAGTCGAGGTACTCCTCAGAACCTTTCTCGTGGATCGTCCAGAGGAGGAACGCCAGCCCGGGGTCGCTGGACTGGGCGTTCTGCGCGAGCAGCGTCCCCTCGTAGGCGGGTTCGAGGAGCGCGTCGAACGTCTCCGGGTTCTCGATTTCCGTGCCGTCGTAGACGGGGGTGATGTAGCCCGTGTCGTAGGCGACGACGCGGTTCTCCGGGTCGATCTCGAGGCTCTCCTTGATGTCGCCGTCGTTGTCGAGGTCGCCGCGGAGGTCGTCGAACAGCGCGGTGTCAGGAAGCGCCTGGTCGACGCGCACGAGGTCGGGCGTGTTCAGGCCCACGAAGAGGTCGGCGTCGATGCCCGCGTCCTGCCGTTTCCGCTGGATGTACTCGTTGATGCCGTTGCTCGGCGCGACGTACTCGATCTCGGTGTCGTGGTCGGCCTCCCAGTTGTCCTTCAGCCAGCGGCCCGCGGTCCCCTCGTCCCCGAAGAACGAGTCGTAGGTCGCGACCGTCAGCGGGCCCGTCGACTCGCTGGTGGTCGAGTCGGCGGTGTCGCCGACCGTCGTGCCGCCGCTCTCGGTCGTGTTCGTCCCCTCGCTGTCGCCTTCCTCGACCTGCAGGCAGCCCGCGGTCAGGACGCCAGCTACGCCCGCGCCCGCCGTCCCGAGGTAGTCGCGCCGTTTCATTACTTGGTTGTTTCTCGGTGTGGTAGAAAAGGCCGTCGCTTCCGTCACCGCCCAGTCACTCCCGGAGCGCCAGCCCCGCTGCCCCGACCAGCGCGAGCAGCGCCGTCGCGACGCCGAACCCGGGCGCCTCACCGGGCGTCTGGGGCGGGATGTTGTCGTCGCTGGTCGTGTCCGCGGCCGCAGTCGACTGCTCGCTCGTCCGCGCCGACCCGGTCGTCCCCGTCCCCGCTGCTGTCGTCGCTCGCTCGGTCCGCGTGGGTTCCGCGGTCGAGCGCTCGGTCGTCGCCTGCGTCGGTTCGGTCGTCGTCGAGTCGACGCCACCACCGTCCGAGACCACCGAGTCGCCCGTGTCGTCGGTCGTCGAGTCGGTTCCGATCGAGCCGTCCGCGTCGCTCGTGTCGCCGGTGTTCGTCTCCCCAGCGGTCACGTCCACCGACATCGACGCCGTGTCGACGTCTCCCGAGCCGTCCTCGCCGGTCAGTGTCACCTCGTAGCTCCCGGTGTCCTCGAACGCGTGCGTGACCGTCTTCCCCGACGCGCTGTCGCCGTCGTCGAACGTCCAGTCGTAGTCCACGTCGCCGGCCGCGCCGTCGACCGACTCCGGCGAGAACTCCACCTCCTCGCCCGCCTCCACGGTTCGACCGTCGCGGAGTGAGACGGCGAGCTCGTCGGTATCCACTGTGACGTTCCCGGTCTCTGCGCTGTCGGTGTTCCCCTGGCCGTCGCTGGCCGCCACCATCACCGCCTGTTCGCCGTCTGTCGCGTTCGCGCCGACTTCGACGGTCGCGTCGTAGCTGTCACTGCTCTCGTGTGCGAGCTCCACGGACCCGGCGTCGAACGCCGAGAGGTCCGCTGTCACGCTGTCGACGTCGCCGGACGCGATGGCGGTCACCTCGATGACGTCGCCGGGCGCGACGACGCCGTTCCCGTCGGTCGCGTCCGTCACGTTCGCCGACCCCAGGCTCGGCGCGACCGCGTCCACGGTCGCGGTGTCGGTCGTCTCCGGCGAGACGCTGTCCCCGTCCGAGGCTGCTTCCTCGAGCGTCGCCGTGTACTCGCCGTCAGTGCTCCCGTCGTAGGTCGCGGTGTACGAGTACGGGTCAGTCGCAGTCTCCGAGAAGTCCGCGAGCGCGAGCGTCGCGTTCTCGGGCCCGCCCAGCGTGACGTTCAGGGACGCGAGGTCGTAGTTGGTCGTGACGTTCACCGTCACGTTCTGGCCCGCCGTCGCGTTCGCCTCGAACTCGCTCACGGAGAGAGCCCCGGGGTAGGACTCGACGCCCGCGACGCCGGCATCGGTTGCGGAGATGGTGTCCCCGTCCGCGTCCCGTATCTTCCCCACGGTGCCGTTCGTGTGCGTGTACGCCAGCTCGCCGTTCTGGAGGTGGACGAGCTCGAGGTCGCCGCCCTCGACCCAGTCGACGCCCGCGACCGGTCGCTTCTCGGTGTTGTTGCTGTTCTGCCGGAACTGGTCGACGCTCCCGCTGCTGTTCACGATCTCGGGGTACCCGCTGCCGTCTATCGCGGGCACCCACAGCGTCCCGTTCCCGTAGAAGTCCGCGGGCGCGCCGGCCGCACCGCTGGTGCCGAAGCTCCCGTACTGCGTGTCCACGGTCTCCGTCCCGTCGTAGTAGTGGAGGTTCTGAGAGGTGCCGACGAACACGATGTCCGTCTCGCCGGACCCGTCGAAGTCGGCGACGCCGAGCACGGCCGACGCCGCCTCGGTTCCGACTCCAGTCGGCTCCCCGGAGACGTTCGCGTAGTGGATGTCGTCGTTCGAGTCCGGGTAGACGACCTCGGGCACGCCGTCGCCGGTCCAGTCGCCGACCGCGAGCTTCGTGCTCGTCGTGGCGACCCCGCTGGCCAGCGACTGCGTCTCGTTGTTCGCGTCGACCGCGCGCAGGTCGCCGTTGCTCGTCACGTACGGCGCCTCCAGCAGGCCGTCGTCGTCGAGGTCCGCCATCGGTCCGACGACGCTGGCGTCGCTCGCGTCGGTCGGAACCTTCGTCCCGTCCGCGCGAACGAGCGTGAGCCTTGACGTGCTCCCGTCCACGTACACGAGCTTCACCGGTTCCGATTCGTCCGTGGTCTCGGTCGTCGCTCCCGCCGCTACTGATCCAGCGCCGCCCGCGACCGCCGCGCTCGACGCGAGCAGAACCGCGAGTGCGACTACCAACACCCACCGCCCTGCGCACCCTGAACTGTCAGTCACACGCGAAAAAACGGAGGGTGACGCGGAAAGGGATTATTGCCAGATTTCTTGTAATGGGGGGTGAGACGGCCAGCAAGCCTAAAAGAAGGGGGTAGGAGGGGGTCACGTCGGACGGCGAGCGAACGCTTTTCACGGTGCCGTCGGTACCCCCGGTGTGCCTCACTCGCGGACCACCGTCCTCGCCGCGCTGTTCGCTGCCCTGCTCGTCGTCGCCGCGCTACTGCTCGGCGCCGTCTTCGGGACGGTGTTCTTCGCGGTGACCGTCGCGTACCTGCTCGTGCCGCTGCACCGCCGCGTCGAGCGCGTCGGCCTGCCGCCGTGGTGGGCGAGCGCCGCCACCGCCACCCTCGCGTCGCTGGCGGTGTTCGTCCCGCTCGCGGCCGGCCTCTCCGTGCTCACCGACCGCGCCAGCGGCCTCGCCGACGCGCTCGCGGGCATCCCCGAGACCGTGACGCTGGCGTTCTACGGCTACACGTACCCCGTCGAAGTCGGCACCGTCACGGACGCCGCGCTCGCTCTGGTGCGGGACGTCGCGGTCGACACCGCGGTCGCGCTCCCCGAACTCGCGCTGAAGCTCACGCTGTTCGGGATGCTCCTGTTCGGGCTGCTGCTCGCCCACGAGGACGCCGAACGAGCGCTCCTCGCGACGATTCCCGCCTCCTATCACGACGTCGCGCACGCGCTGGCGGCCCGGGCCGGCGCGACGCTGTACGCCATCTACGTGCTGCAGGCGGTGACCGCGCTCGCGACCACCGTCATCGCCTTGCCCGTGTTCCTCGTGCTCGGCGTCCCCTACCCCGCCACGCTCGCCGCGCTCGCGGGCATCCTCCAGTTCGTCCCCATCGTCGGGCCGTCGCTGGTCGTCGGCGCCGTCGCCGTCTACTGGGCGAGCATCGGGGACGTCACCGGCGCGGTTCTCGTGGTGGTCGTCGCCGGCGTGCTGGTCGCGTGGCTGCCGGACGTGCTCGTCCGCCCGCGGCTCTCCCGGCGGACCGCCGACCTCCCCGGGAGCCTCTACTTCGTCGGGTTCACCGGCGGCCTGCTCACGGTCGGTCCAATCGGCATCATCGCGGGGCCGCTCATCGTCGCGCTCGTCGTGGAGGCGGCGAGCCTGCTGGCCGACGAGCACCGCGGCGACCAGACGTCGCTGCTGCCCGAGGACTGGTCGTGACTACGCTAGCGGGTGGCCCCGCTCCGTCCAGTCGGTGAGACTCCCCTCGTAGAACGCGACGTCCGGGAAGCCGAGCCACCGCAGCACGACGAACGTGTGGCTGATGCGCCGGGCCGTGTTGCAGTAAAGCACCACTCGCTCGTCGGGCGTGACGCCGCGGTCGGCGAGCAGTTCCTCGACGTCCTCGCGGGGCTTCAGCCCGCGGGTCTCGTCGTCGACGACCTCCTTCCAGTCGAGGTTCACCGCGCCCGGGATGTGCCCCTCCTCGAACTCCCGCGGCTCGCGGGTGTCCACGACGACGGCGTCGGGGTCGTCGCGCGCCGCGAGCACGTCGTCGGCGTCCACGAACACGTCCTCGCGCGGCTCGCCGGGCTCGTAGTCGGTCGACGTCACGTCGGGCGCTTCGTCGGTGGTCTCGCGCTCGCGCAGCCACGCGCTGTAGTCGCCGTCGAGCAGCCGCAGGTCGTCGTGGCCGTAGTACAGCGCGGTGACGAGGAAGCGCGCCGCGAACACGCCGTGCGTGTCGTCGTACGCGACAATCGTGTCTCCGCGCTCGACGCCCGCCTCGCCCAGCAACTCCGCCCACTCGTCCGGTTCGGGCATCATCCCCTCCGGGCCGCCCTCCGACCGGAACTCGTCGAAGGGCACGTTCACTGCGCCCGGGAGGTGCCCGATGCCGTCGTACTCCCACGCGTCGCGGACGTCCACGAGGGCGACGTCGTCGAGGTGTTCGGCGAGCCAGTCCGCGGACGCGACCCATTCCTCGCTCATGGTCGCGGAGAGGGCTTCGTCCGCCTTAGCCTCCCGGACGTCGCCGTCGCTCCGAGACACCGGCAATTCGTGCCCGTAATCTGCGCGACCGGTGGTTCGCCCGCGCCGGTCGCGGCGAGGTTCGCCGGTACGCTCGACGGGCGGGGGAACCTGCCGGCGTGGCCGGTAGTTATGGGGACGTGTACGCTAACGTAGAGTATGGCAGAATACGCCAAAGACGTACTCGTCACCGCGGACTGGGTCGAGGAGCGCCTCGACCAGTTCGAGAGTGACGACCCCGAGCACCGACTCGTCGAAGTAGACGTCGACACGGAGGCGTACGACGACGAACACGCACCCGGCGCCATCGGCTTCAACTGGGAGACCCAGCTCCAGGACCAGACCCAGCGGGACATCCTCGGGAAGGACGACTTCGAGGACCTCCTCGGCAGCCACGGCATCACCGAGGACTCCACGGTCGTCCTCTACGGCGACAACTCCAACTGGTTCGCCGCCTACGCCTACTGGCAGTTCAAGTACTACGGCCACGACGACGTCAAGCTCCTCGACGGCGGCCGCGACTACTGGCTCGAGAACGACTACCCGACCACCGACGAGGTGCCCGAGTTCTCCGAGCAGACCTACGACGCCAGCGGCCCGCGCGAGTCCATCCGCGCGTACCGCGACGACGTCGAGAAGGCCATCGACCGCGGCGTCCCGCTCGTCGACGTGCGAAGTCCCGAGGAGTACAGCGGCGACGTCCTCGCCCCGCCGGGACTCCAGGAGACCGCCCAGCGCGGCGGCCACATCCCCGGCGCGAAGAACATCTCGTGGGCGGCGGTCACGAACGACGACGGGACGTTCAAGACCCAGGGCGAACTCGAAGAGCTCTACGCCGAGGAAGGCATCGACGGCGACAGCACCACGGTCGCGTACTGCCGCATCGGCGAGCGCTCGTCGGTCGCGTGGTTCGCGCTCCACGAACTGCTCGGGTACGACGACACCGTCAACTACGACGGGTCGTGGACCGAGTGGGGCAACCTCGTCGACGCGCCCATCGAGACAGGCGCGGGCGAGTAAGGTCACGAACGAGCCCGCGAAGTGAAGCGGGGAGCGCGTGAGCGGCGGTAACCGCGAACGCGTAGCGACCCGCGGAATCGAGGGCGAGTAACTCGACGCTCCAATCTTTTTCGCGTACTCCCGCCGCACAGCTGCTGCTCTCCCCCTCGAACGGCCACAAGCGGTTTCATGCACCCCTGCGTGCGTCCGCTCGGGCGTCGCCCCCGTGTTTCCCCCTCGGCGGGCTGTGGCGCTCCGCGCCCCGCTCTTTCGTTCGCCGCGACGACAGCATACAAGCCCCGCCAGCGCCTACGCCGTCGTATGACTCCCAGCGAGTTCCTCGACGCGGTCCGCGACGACAACGAGACCGCGCTCTCCCGGCTCGGCTCCTCGAAGTCCCTGTACGCCGCCACCGGCGGCGAGATGGAAGCCGGCGCCGTCCTCGAAGCCGCCGCGGACGCCGAACACGTCGCCGCGCAGACGTTCCACGCGTGGGCCGACGGCGAGTCCGACGACACCGCACGGGACGCCTTCGAGACCACCGCTGCCGAGGAGGACGACCACACGGACGCCGTCCTCGCCGAACTCGACGACTACCAGCCCACCGACGACGCCACCGGCATGCAGGCGTCGCTCCGCGGCCTCGACGACACGGTCGAACGCGCCGGCGCGCTTCTCGGCCGCGTCCTCGCCACAGAGAAGTCCAAAGAACAGCTCACCGGCTTCTTCGTCGGGCAAGCCGACCCCCAGACTGCCAGCGTCTTCCGCGGCCTCAAAGACGACCTCGACGACCAGCGCGACCGCGCGCTCGACCTCCTCGATACCGTCTGTGAGACCGACGACGACTGGGAGACCGCGAAGGACGCCGCCGACGCCGCCGTCCAGGCCGCCTACGACGAGTACACCGAACAGCTCGAATCCATGGGCGTCAACCCGAAGCCTGTCTGCTGAATCCGCGTTTTGCGCTGCGTGAGCGCTTCGCGCCCGTGAGCAGACGAGGGGTCGCCGCAGGCGCCCCACGTAGTCCGAGAGACGCCGTAGGCGTCTCTCGTCACCGACCGAATCGAAGATTCGCGAAGGCGGCGAACGCACAGCGTTCGCTCGCTCTCGAAAGAGCGTGCAGCGCTCTTTCGGCGACAGCGCAAAACGTGCGTTCTAGACGACGTGCTCGACGTCGTAGGAGCCGAGGCGGCGCACCCAGCCGTTCTCGGCGATGGATTCGATCTCGCCGAGGGCGGCCTGGGTGCGGCCCTCGTAGAGGCCGGCGTCGACGTCGATGTGGAAGAGGTAGTCGCCGAGGCGTTCTCCGGAGGGGCGGGATTCGACGCGGGAGAGGTTGATGTCGCGGTCGGCGAACGGCTCGAGCAGTTCGAGGAGCAGGCCCGGGTAGTTCGCGTTGGGGTAGACGACGAACGAGGACTTGCCGCCGGCGTCGGAGCGCTCGCTCGGGGGTGCGACGACGAAGAAGCGCGTGGAGTTGCTGGTGCGGTCCTGGATGTCGCTGGCGACGACCCGGAGGTCGCCGTCGGGCGAGTCAGACGCGGTCTGACTGCCTTCCGACTGCGAGTCGGAAGCGTTGTCGGGGTGGGCGATGCCGGCGACACTGGGGTCGTCGCGCGCGATTTCGACGCTGCGAGCGGTGGAGGCGACGGGTTCGCGGGCGGCGTCCGGGTAGTTCTCGTCGAGGTAGGCGCGGCACTGCGCGAGCGCCTGCGAGTGGCTGGCGACGGTGTCGAAGTTCTCGCTCTGCGCGATGAGCGCGTGCCGGACAGGCGTGACGATTTCGCGGACGACCGCGAGGTCGACCTCCGAGAGGGCGTCCAGGGTTTCGGTGACGGAGCCTTCGATGCTGTTCTCGATGGGGACGACGCCGCGGTCGGCGTCGCCGTTCGCGACGGCGTCGGCGATGGCGCGGACGGACTCCACGAAGTCGATACCGTCGTCGGTGACGGCGCTCGCTGCGCGGTGGGAGTACGTGCCGGTCGGGCCGAGCGTGACCGTTTGCATGCGCACCCGTACGCAGCGGAGCCGGGAAAAGAGCGTCGGGCCGACAGAACTTGCGGGGTTACCGGTTCAGGGTGTGGACAGCGTGCCCGAGCGCGTGCTCGCAGGCCTCCATCGTGGCTTCCGCGAGCGTCGGGTGGGTGTGGATGGTGGAGGCGACGTCTTCGAGCGTCGCGCCCATCTCGATTGCGAGGCCTAACTCTGCGACGAGCTCGCTGGCCTCCGGCCCCACGATCTGTGCGCCGAGCAGGAAGCTCGACTCCTCGTCGGCGACGACGCGGACGAACCCCTCGCTGTCGCCCGTGGTGAGCGCGCGGCCGCTCGCACTGAACGGGAACTTCCCGACCGCGGGCTCGAAGCCCTCCTCGCGGGCTTCGTCCTCGGTGAGGCCGACGGTCGCGATCTCGGGGTCCGTGAACACCGCGGCGGGCACGGCCTGGTAGTCGAGCGCGGCGGGTTCGCCGGCCGCGACCTCGGCGGCGACCTGCCCTTCCTTGCTGGCCTTGTGCGCGAGCATCGGGCCGGGCGCGACGTCCCCGATGGCGAAGATGTTCTCGACGTCCGTGCGCGCCTGGCGGTCGGTCTCCAGGCGGCCGTCATCGTTCGGTTCGAGGTCGATAGCGTCGAGGTTCAGGGTGTCCGTCACGGGCTCGCGGCCGACCGCGACGAGCACCTGCTCGGTCTCGAACGATTCCGTGTTGCCGTCTTCGTCCTCGGCGGTGACGACGATGCCGTCGTCGGTCTCCTCCCAGGAGTCCGCGGCGAGGCCGTACTCCACCTCGATGCCGAGCGCCTCGGCGCGCGACTCGACCGGGCGCGTGAGGTCCTCTGGGTAGCCGACGAGCATCTCGTCGAGCATCTCCACGACGGTGACGTCGACGCCGAGCTTCGCCAGCACGGTCGAGATCTCCATGCCGATGTAGCCCGCGCCGACGACGACCATCGACTCCGGCACGTCGTCCATCGCGAGCGCCTGCCGCGAGCTCAGCACGTGCTCGCCGTCGAACTCGAAGCCCGGAACCTCGATGGGGCGCGAGCCCGTCGCGACGATGCAGTGCTCGAACTCGATGGACTCGGAGCCCTGGCCCTCGCCGCCGTGGACGACGCGCAGGCGGTCGCCGCCCGCGAACTCCGCGCGCCCCTCCATGAGGTTGACGCCGTTGGCCTTGCAGAGCTTCTCGACGCCGCCCGTCAGCTGGTCGACGACGCCGTCCTTCCACTCGACCATCTCGCCGACGTCGATCTCGGGGTCGGCGTACACGCCCATCTCCTCGGCGTTCGCCGCGCCGTGGGCGACGTCCGTCGCCGTGATCATCGCCTTCGAGGGGATGCAGCCGTAGTTCAGGCACGTCCCGCCGTAGGCGTCCATCTCGACGAGCGTCGTGTCGAGGCCGAGCTGTGCGGCGCGGATCGCCGCGACGTAGCCGCCCGGCCCGCCGCCGACGACCGCCACGTCCGTTCCAGTGGATACGTCTCCGACAACCATTATTCTAACAGGAGAAGTTCGGGGTCAGTCAGCCGCTCCATCACGTAGTTCGTGAACCGCCCGACCTCCGCGCCGTCGATGACGCGGTGGTCGATAGACACCGACAGCGGCAGCGTCTGCGCCGCCCGGACCTCGCCGTCCTCGGCGACCGGCCGCTCGTCGATGGCGCCCAGCCCGAGAATTGCGGTCTCGGGGTAGTTGATGATGGGCGTCGCGTACTCGCCGCCGACCGCGCCGAAGTTCGTGATGGTGAACGTCCCGCCCTGCATCTCCTCGCGGGAGATCGAGCGGTCGCGGGCCTTCGCCGCGAGCTCGTTCACTTCCTCGGCGAGCTCCACGATGGACTTCTGGTCGGCGTGCTTGACGACGGGGACCATCAGGCCGTGGTCGGTCGCCACCGCGACGCCGATGTTGTAGTCCTGCTTGAGCGCGATTTCGCCCTCTTCCTCGCGGAGTTCGGAGTTCAGAATCGGGTACTCCTCGAGGCCGGCGACGACCGCCTTGATGACGAACGGCAGATACGTGAGCTTCACGTCCCGCTCGGCGGCGCGCTCCTTGAGCTTCGCGCGCGTCTCCACGAGGTCGTCGATGACCGCGGTGTCGTGGTGCGTGACGTGGGGCGCGGTGTACTTCGACTCGGCCATCTGCTCGCCGATGGTGCGGCGGACGCCCCGGTACGGCTGCGTCGTCTCGCCGCCCTCGACGAACTCGCGCTGGGGCGCGTCCGCCTCGGGGGCGCCCTGCGCCGCGACGCCGCCCTCGGCGTACTCCTGTACCGCCTCGGCGGTGACGAACGCCTCGCCGTCGCGCTCCTCGACCGCCGGCACGTCGTCGATGTCGACGCCGAGCTCCTTCGCGAGCCCGCGGGTCGCGGGCGCCGCGAGCGTCTTCTCGCGGCCCGCCGGCTCCTGTCCGCCCGCGCTGCCGGCGTGCTCGGCGGCCTGCTCGCCGGCCGGCTCCGCGGCCTCCCGGACCTCCTCCGAGGGTTCATCCTGCGGTTCGGTCGTGTCGCCCTCGGCCGCGGCGCGCACGTCGCCCTCGGTCACGCGGCCCGACGGCCCCGTTCCCTCCACGGAATCGAGGTCCACGTCGAGCTCGCGCGCGAGCCGGCGCACGCTCGGCGGCGCGAACGTCCGCGTCGACGCCTTCTCCGTCGCGGACTTCGACGCCGACTCGGTCGCCGACTCGGCCGTCTCCTCGGCTGCTTCCGTCTCTTCGTCCGATTCCTCCCCGGGCGCTTCGCCCTCCACGTCGAAGGTCACGATGACGTCGCCGACCGGGACGATGTCGCCCGCGTCGAAGTGCAGCGTCCGCACCGTGCCGTTCACCGGGGAGGGGACCTCTACGACCGCCTTGTCGGTCTCCACCTCGGCGACCGGCTGGTCTTCGGCGACGGTGTCGCCCTCCGACACCAGCCAGTCGACAATTTCGCCCTCCGCTACGCCCTCGCCGACGTCTGGAAGCTTGAACTCTCGTGCCATCTCAGAACTCCACGGCCTCCCGGATGCCGTCCTCGATGCGTTCGGGCTCCGGCAGGTAGTAGTCTTCGAGCGCTGCGAGCGGGAACGGAACGTCGAAGCCCGTCACGCGCTCGATCGGTGCCTCCTGGTGTAACAGTGCTTCTTCCTGGAGCGTCGCCGTAATCTCGGCGCCGACGCCCGCCGTCCGCGGCGCCTCGTGGACGATGGCCGCCCGCCCCGTCTTCTCGAAGGACTCCACGATGGTGTCCTCGTCGAGCGGGCTCAGGCTCCGGAGGTCGACGACCTCCACGTCCACGTCGCCGTCCATGTTCTCGGCGGCTTCGAGCGTCGGGCGGGTCATCGCGCCCCACGTGAACACCGAGAGGTCGCTACCCTCGCGGCGCACCGCGGCCTCGCCGAGTTCGACCTCGTAGGGGCCGTCGGGAACCTCCTCGCGGAACGCGCGGTAGATCTTCTTCGGCTCCAGGAAGATGACCGGGTCCGGGTCCCGTATCGACGCGATGAGCATCCCCTTCGCGTCGTACGGCGTGCTCGGCATCGCCACCTTCAGCCCGGCCTCGTGGACGTAGAACGCCTCCTTGGACTCCGAGTGGTGTTCGGGCGCGCGGATGCCGCCGCCCATCGGCGCGCGCAGCACCATCGGGCACGTGTACCGGCCGCGCGAGCGCGTCCGCAGCCGCGCCATGTGGCTCACGATCTGGTCGAACGCCGGGTACATGAACCCCGAGAACTGGATCTCGGGCACCGGCTTGAGGCCGTACGCGGCCATCCCGATGGCGGTGCCGACGATGCCGGCCTCCGCCAGCGGCGTGTCGATGACGCGGTCCTCGCCGAACTCGTCGTAGAGCCCCTCGGTCGCGCGGAACACGCCGCCGTTCTTCCCGACGTCCTCGCCCATCACGAGCACGTCGTCGTCTTCGGCCATCTCGTCGCGGAGGCCGTCCCGTACCGCCTGCACTAGCGTCAAGTTCTCGCTCATGTTAGTCCTCCAGTAGTGCTTCGTCGCCGTGGTCGGCCCGTATTCGCTGGAACCACTCCAGTTGCTCTTCGAGCCGCTGGGGCATCTCCGCGTACGCGTTCTCGAACATCTCCACGGGGTCCGGGCGCGGCGTCTCCTCGGCGGCCGCGATGGCGTCCGCCACGCGGTCCTCGACGTCCTCCTCGATCGCCGTCACGTCCTCGTCGTCGAGCCGGTCGGTCCGCTGCAGGAACGCCTCGAGGCGCGGAATCGGGTCCTTGGCCTTCCACTTCTCGACCTCCGCGTCCTCGCGGTAGACCGAGGGGTCGTCGGCGGTCGTGTGCGCGCCGAACCGGTACTGCACGGCCTCGATCATCGTCGGACGGAGTTCTCCCTCGTCGGGATGCTTGGCCTTTTCGACGGCTTCCTTCGTCACCTTGTACACCGCGAGGGGGTCCATCCCGTCGACCTGCACGCCCTCGAAGCCGTACGCCTCGGCCTTCTGCGCGAGCGTCTCCGCGGCCGTCTGGCGATCCCGGGGCACGCTGATGGCCCACTGGTTGTTGTTGCAGAAGAACACGTTCGGCGTGTCGAAGACGCCCGCGAAGTTCAGGCCCTCGTGGAAGTCCCCCTCGCTGGTCGCGCCGTCCCCGAAGTAACAGAGGAACGCTCTGTCCCCTTCGTCCTTGAGTTTCGACGCCCACGCCAGCCCGGTGGCGTGGGGAATCTGGGACGCGATGGGCACCGCCACCGTGAACAGGTTCACGTCCTCCGGAACGCGCGCGCCGTTCTCGTCGCCCATCCAGAGCCGCAGCGTCTCCTTCAGCGGGAGGCCGTGGACGAGCGACGCGGCGTGCTCGCGGTAGCTCGGCACCATCCAGTCGTCGTCGCCGAGCGCCATCGCGGAGCCGACCTGTGCGCCCTCCTGCCCGGACAGCGGCGGGTACGTGCCGATGCGACCCTGGCGCTGGAGGCTGACGGCGCGCTCGTCGAAGCGCCGCGCGAGCTTCATCTGTCGGTACATCTCGACGAGCTCCTCGTCGTCGAGGTCCGGCACCTCGGCGTCGCCGACGAGCTCGCCGTCCTCGTCGAGCACCCGAACCATGTCGTCGGGGTCTCGGTGCACGGTCGCAGTCACGGGTATCCCCGTCCTGACATGTGCGGAGAATCAATCCGTGCGACCATATGGTTTTCGTAACGGTCTTTCTACAGGGTCGTCGCGACCGGGATTTTCACTACTTCTGTCCACTACTGGGCGAGCTGATTCACTGAACGTTCGATACTACTGCCCGGAACTGGGTGGACAGCCACCTCCAGAGAAGTGTTGCCGGTTTTATCGGGCGCGTACAGCCGTGTGGTGTCCGAATCGCCGACCGTGCGCTCACTCAGTTAGATGCGGCCCTGCGAGCCGCATCTCGCGCCTCTTCGATGCTCTTCCCCTCCCGCAGCACGGCGTCGACGAACAGCTCGCCGGCCTTGTACGACGACCGGACCATCGGGCCGGACGCGCAGTAGAGGAAGTCGAACTCCTCCTCGGCGACGCGGCGCCACGTCTCGAACTTCTGCGGGTGGACGTAGTCCGCGACGTCGAGGTGGCTTCGGGACGGCTGGAGGTACTGGCCGAGGGTCACCACGTCGACGCCGACCTCGCGGAGGTCGCCCAGCGTCTGGTAGACTTCGTGGTCGTACTCGCCGACGCCGAGCATCAGACTCGTCTTCGTGTAGATGTCGGACTCGCGGTCCACTTGGTCGAGCACCGAGAGGGATTGTTCGTAGCCCGCGCGGCGGTCCCGCACCGGGAACTGCCGGCGCTCGACAGTCTCTACGTTGTGCGCGATGACGTCCGGCCCCGCATCGATGATCTCCCGGACGAGCTCCGGTTCACCCTGGAAGTCCGGAATCAGCACTTCCACCAGAATCGACGGGTCGCGGTCCTTGATCTCCCGAATCGTCTGCGCGAAGTGGCCGGCGCCCTGGTCGTCGAGGTCGTCGCGGTCGACCGAGGTCAGGACGACGTAGTCCAGCCCGATTTCCGCGACCGACTCCGCGACGTTCGCGGGTTCGTCGGGGTCTAAGGGCTCCATCCCGCCGGTCTGGACGTCGCAGAAGTTACAGCCCCGCGAGCACCGGTCGCCCATCAGCATGAACGTCGCGGTGCCCGGGCCGTTCCGGCCGCTCCAGCACTCCCCCATGTTCGGACAGGACGCCTCCTCGCAGACCGTGTGGAGGTCGTGCTCCCGGAGCGTCTCCTTGATGTCCGTGAAGCGCTCGCCGGACGGCGGCCGCATCTTCAGCCAGTCCGGTTTCCGCCGACTACTCATGCCACTGCCTTCGGGGGCGACCGCCAAAACTGTGGGGTTCGCCGCCCCCGGATCGCTCCGTGCGACCGCACCCCACACGTTAAAGAGACGCCGCGCGGACGTTCAAACTACGCGAAAGGAGAAAAATGTTTGACGTGTCCCGCGAGGAGATAACCGGTGGTCCCCTGTCGCGCGC
>SDGW01000223.1_pt1 | contig 24359 bp, 14 predicted proteins | sample 2873831 | NCBI WGS metagenome assembly SDGW01 (sample SAMN08132700, study PRJNA421101) | hypersaline lake metagenome | isolation source: celular fraction 0.22 microns magnesium sulfate-rich crust from ephemeral... | place: Spain: Penahueca Lagoon, Toledo | collected 2011-07 | reverse complement strand
CCCCGCCACCGCACCGCCCGACTACCCACCGAATACCCACCACGGGGAACGCGCCCCCATCTTCACTTCCGAAAAACACAGCGAGCCGCTCACACGCCGCTCACGCCAGTTCCACCCCCAACACGAGATATACCACTCATCTAGCCCGCTCTCACGAGCAGACCTCCGTCTCCACACGCACACGCCGCTTCTACGCTTCCAAGCCCTCCGCAGAATACACGCTCGACAGCTCATCCCGAGAAAGCCACACTCTGAACGCACCCCAGTGTCACCTGTCTTCACTCCAGATCGAGAGTCCACCTGAACCAATGCTTGCCGGATACTCACCCTCACCTCCCAGATCTACTGAGTCCCCCCATCGCACAGGCCCCTGTTCCCAACTCTCTTTTGAGAGATATTCAATTACTTGCTACTGGCTCTGGAGTCCACCGTATCGATCTACTCAGACACTGCCCCCTGCTACTCGCTACTGGCTTTCCCTGCATCGCACGCTGTGTATTCCGCTCCTCACAAGCCTCCTGTTCTCCCTCTCCATAGGCGTGGATTGGAGTCTGCAGTCCTGATCGCTCAGAACTGGACCACCCCATGGGGCTCGCTATCTCGCGTGGTCCCATCTTCAACTCTCCCTTCCCGGGAACACTCCTCTGACGAGATTTCTTGCTCTCCCACGTGGGTCGCTCGGAAAGTATCCCGTGGCTAGAGACTCGCGGACTCTCCACCCGCTTCCTACAGGCTGGGTGTTCTTCTCTCCGAAGATAGCGCGGTGTCCCTCGCGTACTTGTGAGGACGTGGTCTCGAGTGCGAAGCCAGTGGAGACCTGAACCGAGATGCACATGTGGACACCCCAGACGCTACATGGACCTATTTATCACCAGTTCTGTACTGGCCAATAGTCCACACTCCCCTCGCGAGGTCGGTACCTCTTCCCTGCCCCTCGAGAGGAGATTATGAGTGCGGATGACAGAGTAATAATTTATAAATTACTTCCTTACAATAGGTACCCCCTCAATAGAGCAGGTATGCACTATTACTTTGATGGGGTGCCTCTATGAATAGGGGGTCGTACCCCGTGAGATAATATCTCAGAATATATTTGGGATATTGTGATCAGGTATTCTGATATAATCTCAGATTATGTGCGCAGATTATGGGAAACATATATGTGGGGCGTAGTTCGTTATTAATATTAAGATGGTCACGCTTCGGAATGAGAACTCGTTCAAGTTCTTGCGTGTGGTGCAAGATGCGGACCTCTATGGTCGCGACAAAGCGGATACAACGACGATTCGTGAGGCGGCCGATCTGTCTCGTGGGGAGGTGCATCATCAGTATGAGACGTTAGAAGAGAAGGGGTTGATTGAGATTGAGCGTGATCCTGATGCGACGCCTGACGGAAAGCCTGCAGTGAAGATTGCTGTGTTGACTGAGAAGGCCAAGGAGGAGATTGACAAGGGGTTATTGGTTGAAGCGGAGAAGAAGTATGGGGCTGATGAATCTGAGGATGTAGAAGAGATTGCGGAAGAGGTTGCGTCGTTGCGTGAGACGTTATCGACGTTGGAAACGCTCCCGAGTGAAGTGGAGTCGTTAGAGACGGAGCTTGAATCTGTGGAGTCCGATTTACGGGATGTTGAGGAGATGGCGAAGTGGACTAGTGGGGGAAGTGATAGTGTTGAGGAAGAGCGTGTAGAGGAAGTGGAGGAGCAGATGGAGGACATGCGCGAGCGGTGGAACACAACGATGTCCCCGGGATTGAAAGTGTTGTATAGATCCGTTGCTCGGATTGAGATGGCGTTGGAGGACGAGGGAATTGATGTAACGGAACTGGAGATTGATGAGGTTCCTGATGAGCGCGTTGACGAGATGATAAGCCGTTCGGAGCAGTATATATCCGAGTGATGTATGGCTTCAGGGGGTGAGGATTTGGAGGTGGGACACTTTATTGCAGTTGAATGTGTTATCAAGAATATATGGATCGTCGTGTGTGGGCATTTCTTGCCGTTGGCGCGCTGGTCGTGTTGGCGGGGTGCTGGAGCGTTCCGAGTGATGAGAACAACAAGGTGTTCGATCATTTCTCGGACCCGCCTGATGATGAGATCCGTGATGAGGTATCTGATGTCGTTGGAGGGGCGGAGTTAAGCAAGCTGTCTCTTGTGGGGTTAGATATGCGTGTGGAGAACGTAACTGAAGATGGGTTTGTTCTCTCAAAAGGGAACGAGACAGGTACTCCGGCTCCGTTATGGGGCGTGACGATTGTTGGGCGGGGTGATGTTGGGATGCGTGTTGATGAGGCGTGTCGTAAGTCGGTCGCTACAGAGGCCAATCGGACAATAGAGTCGCAGATTGTAGGGGCTAATGTTGCAGTCTTTGAAACGCGAGAGGCAGTAGAGAATGGAGGTGTACGAGTGTTTTTGCTTCGCGATGATGGTGGGGGCGTGGCTATTGGGAAAGTGTTAGTCGAAAAGGGGTATGCGGTTGATATGCTTGGACAGTTTTCCGATGCTGAGGCTCTGGCTCGAGAGCAGGGGAGAGGTATTTGGCAGTGTGTAGAGCAGAGTGATAGCTGAGTGGGAGAGTTAACCTGTACGCAAGGGGTTATAGAGTGAGTTGATATTAGAGATCGAACACGTCGAGTGGCGCATCTCCAGTGTCGTCATCGTCATCGTCGTCGTTCTCTGGGGCTGGTTTCGCTGTGTCACCGTCGTTGGATGTGTCAGTTGATGATGTGTCGGTTTCGTCCGGATGTCCGATTTCGTCGGGTTTGTGTTTGGAGAGTTCGTTGTCGTCAGTTAGGAACATGGGGTCGATGTATTCCTCGCCGTCGTAGTCTTCTCCGGGTGCGAACTCAGGGTTGGACTTGTTGGTGTCCGTGGACTCTTGTTGCGGGGTAGAGTTCTCTGTTGGCGGGGTCTGTTCGGCTGGCGTTGTGTTGGTTTCGGGATTGGTCTCTGGGTCCGGGGTGGGGTCGGTGGACATTGATTCTGGTGTGTCTGGGGGCTGGTTTGTCGGGGTCGAGAATTCGGCATTGCGGAATTCGGTATTGTCTGTGGAGTTGGAGGTTGACTGTGAGTCGGGTTCAGTGTCGCGCTCTTCTGGGGGCGTGTAGTTCTCGAAGTCGGACCCGTCTTCGTCTTTGTTGCGGGCTTCGCCGCCAGTCCAGTCCCCGTGGGCGTCGTCGGGGTCATGGCCGGTGCGGTAGTTGCTGTTGTCTTTGGCGGGATTGTAGTCATCATCGCCGGGCTCTGGCTTGGTCCAGACTTCGTCGCTCTCTTCGACGACATCGTTTGTGGATTTATCGGGGTCTGCGATGGGTACCTCGTCGGCGTTCGTCGCACTGTCGGGATCGTGTGAGTGTGCGGAGTGGTCTGTTGACTCGTCGGGGACTTCATCGGGGGTCGCATCGTCGTCACCGTTTTCTTCGTTGTCGGAGGTCGAGTCGCGTTGATCTGTGATGGTCGGCGGTGTGCGTCCTTCGGCTGCTGCGTCGGTTGTTTCTTCGGTGATGGCGTCATCGAGGCTGGCTTGTGTTGTGTCGGACGGGTCGGATTCGTCTGAATCGGTAGGCGTTGGGTCTGGAGTTGGAGTGGTGGTGTCGCTGGCGAGGGCTTCGAGTTCATCGGCAGGGGCGTCGGTTTCGATACTATGGACGCTCGCGATCAGTTCGTCTTCGTTGAAGATCGGGACGTAGTCTTCGTCGTATTCATTATCCACATCGTAGAGTTGCGGGCTCATGTCGTCTTTGTTGTCGCTGGGGATGATAACGATCTCGTAGCCATCCCAGTCGTCGCCGAGGGGCCACTCGGGCAGTTCGCGTTCGGGGACGAAGGGTTGGCGGATATCAACGAAGCCGTCGTCGTGGATTCCTTGCTTGTTTTGGTAGGTATCGAGTCGGCGTCCGTTGCTGTGATAGAGGACGGTTTGCCCGCGGCTTTGGTCACGGACGTAGTAGTATGGGAAGTCGTTGGTAGAGCAGGCGTCGAGTTGTTCGACGCTGTGGAATTCGGCGTAGGGGTCGCTGGGGTCTTCGGGGTTTTCGAGGATGATCTTGTTTCCGTCTTCGCGCCATGTCTGGTGTTCGCCGTCTTCGCGCTTGACCGGGACTGCGCCGCCTTCGAGTTCGAAGCGTTTGCTGAAGTTGTAGAAGATGCGGTCTTGTCCGTCGTGGTTTTTGGCGAATTTTTGTGTGTCGATCCACGTGTGGATTTTCCTTGCGTAGTGGTCGAAGTCGTGGCCATCAACTTCGCCGTCTTTGACAATGTAGACGCATTTGCGCCCTTTTTCCATCGCCTTGATGAGGTTTTTGAATGGCTGTTTCGGCTTAGAGAGGCTGGAGTGTTCGGGTTCGAGGTGGAGTTCGTCGGTGCCGAAGAGTTCATGGAGGCGGGGGTATTGCTCGGCGAGCTTGTCGGCCCGGTTTTGGGCGTCGCGGAAGTTATCCGCAGTGTTCGGATTGAGGTGATCTTTCGGTTTACAGATGCCGTCGGGCATGCGTCCTTCTTGGCGAGGAATTTCAACATCGTAGCCGAGGCTGCGGAAGACGAGATAAGCCTTTTCGAGCAGAATGCGGTGGGCGAGTTTGCCCGCGCTGGCGCTCGCTCCGCTGCTCACGTCGAAGACGCGGTCGTGTCCTGCTGGTTTTAGCTGCAGGTAGACATCGTCGGTGTGGTCTTTTTCGATGTAGCTGTCTGGAAGTTCCTCGATGGCGCTGCTGACTGTGGCTCCGTAGTCTTCGTCGGTATCTTTGCCGAGTTTGATGGCAATTTGTTTGGCGACGGCATGGCGAGTGGTGAATGAATCGGGGTCGCCGTTGCCTGTATCGAGTTGTGCGTCGAAGATGCACTCGAGGAATTCCTGTTCGGGGAGCGTGTCGCCGTCGTCGGTGACGCGGTATTGGTCGCCGACGGTGGGAGCGTCGTTGGTGGTCGAATCGGCAGAGCGGTCTTTGAGCGGGTGGGCGGTGAGTTCGATATCGTCGTTGTCGATTCGCTCTTGGCCGTACTGGTCGACGATTTGCTGGATCACATCCTGTGCTTCCTTCTCGCTGCGGAGGGGCGGATATGGGGCGAACGTGTGTGTTCGGATTGGTCCGGTTTTTTCTTCGTTGCCGATGCTGAGGTTGGAATAGGCGTTGTATTGGGGGACGCGCATGAGCATTTCAGCGTCCATATTGATTTTCTCGGAGATGAAGCGGGCGTCGTCTTTGTCACCGGGGCTGAAGCTGATGAAGTTTTTCACGTTCCCGAGTGAGTCTTGGAGTTCGTCGAGTTGGCTCGGCTGCTGAGTTGCGAGGGTCATCGAGAGCCCGAGCGAGCGCCCGCGGGAGAGCATGTCTTCGACGTTGTTCCCCGCCCCTGCGACTTTTCCGAATTCGTCTGCTACGAGGAAGTACGGGTCGTAGTTGTGGCTTTTCGAGCGCTGGGCGATGACGCTCCAGAGACGGCGCATGACTGTCGTCGCGATGAGGCGCTGGAGGTCTTCGGCGACTTCTGCTGTGCGGAGGATAATGATCTTGTCGTTGTTGATGACCTCGTGGGCGTCGACATCACTTTCGCGATGGGCGACGACTTCACGGGCGGAGCGATTTTCGGCGAACATCTGGAATCGGCGGAGGACGGGTTCGATATCGTCGGCATCCATTTCCGCAATGTGGTTAGCGCGCTGTTTGAGCAGGTCGTCATCGTAGTATTTTGGAAGATCGTTGCGGTATTCTTCTTCGCTGAGAAGGGTGTAGATGTCGAGGAGATTGTATTCTTGGTCATCCTCGAGCATTTTACGCGTGACGTTGCGGATGATCGATTCCATCCGAGCACCCCATCCGGAGGTGGATGCCTGCAGGATGGGGATGAGGTCGTCGATGACGCGTCCGGCTTCGTTGTCGAAGCGGGGGTTGCCGGGCTCGTTGTGCGTGTGGAGGAAGTTCATCCCGATGACCTTGTCATGATCAACGCTACCGGGTTCCATCCAGTAGACATCGTCGAGGCGGTGTTCGGGGAGCATTCGCAGTAGTTGATATGCGTCCTGTCCTTTGGGATCGATGAAACAGAAGCCGTACCCCGCGTACGCCCATTGGGTCATCATGTTAAGCAAGAGCGTGGACTTCCCGAACCCTGTCGCCCCGAAGACGGCCATGTGGCTGTTGAGTTCCTCGTGGAGGACGCCAATTTCATTGACGCCTTCGAGCGGATTGCGGGATTCTTCGTAGCCGATCCATGTCGGTTGCGTGTTGTTGAACGCGGCGTTCTCGAACATCTCTCGCGGCCAGCGCCCAGCGTATGCCTCACCATCGTCAGTATCCTGAACGAGCGTTTCACGTCCACCTTCGTAGACAGGGTCGATATCAGAGACGGCAAAATCGTCGAGTGGACGTGGGATGTGGCTGCTCGATGCTTCGGGATCAAACTCGAGATTTGCCTCAGTGTCTACGTCAAGCGCGCTTTCGGCAGAGCCGAAGAGTTTTTTGAGCAGATTCATGGATTGTGTGTGTTAGGGAGCACCGGGAGAGGTTGGTGGATCTGGGGTTTCAGGGGTATCGTCCGAGTCGTCATCCCCATCACTGCCTTCGTCGTCATCGTCTTCCCACGGTAGAGATGCATCCTCCCACGGCGGGATATCTTCAGTGTCATCCTGTTTCTGTTCTTCATACTTTGGCGCTTGGGAGGGCAGACGGTTCGACGAGTCCAAGACAACCCAGTTGACTGCGGAGGTTTCGAGGTGCTCTTCATTGGGGATATGTGCGAGTCCGGCGAGTTCTTCAGGCGTCATGACCATGAAATGAACGGGAGTCCGGGTCTCATTCCGAAGATAGTACTGTTTCGGACCGCGTGGCCAGTCCATATAGCGACCTTTGCGAGCGGCGGATTCCTCGAGCAACCGTTGGAGTTGACCACCGTGGCGTGTCATCGGCTTGAACGTCTGACCAGTGATTTCGCGGTAGTATTCGTTGAACGCGTGAGAGAGGTCGTTTCGCTGTTGGCGAAGGGCGTCTTTATCATCTCCAAATGCGAGAACGCGGAGGGTGACGTAGAACCCGGGTTGGCCGATCTGACTTTTGATGTTGCGTTCGGCATATCGCATCTTCCGTGACAGGGGTCGACTGCTGTCACCAGAGGCGCGCCCGGAGATGTTGTCGGCGTACTCGACAGCGTCGGTATACCGGGAGGAGGTCCAGCGTTTTCCAGCAGCGCGGAAGAGTACTTGAATTACTTCGGTCACATCCTCTTGGTTGGTCATGTTGGCGAGGATGTTGCGATATTGACCGTGAAAATCCCGCGCACCTTCGGGGTTGCGGATCGGCGCGTAGAAGTGTTTCTTTAGCCCAAATTCTGTCCCGACCATGTATTTGCTAGTTTCGACGTTGGGGAGCGGGACGGGATTGTATGATTCACTGGGAAAGATAATGCGTGCGCTGGGGAAGTTAGAGGAGATATGGCGAATCCCTCGGCGGAGATCATCGTCGTTTTCAATATACACCATAAAGCGGAGGCTCTCGCCATCATACCAGATTTCAAACGAGTTGATCGGGCTGGTGCTGAACCCGTTCTCGTTCCACTTGTTGCTCTTGAGGATTTTAGATCGGTTGTGGAACGCCCGATACATTTCGATGTTGTCTTTCATGCCGCGGTCACTCTCCTTGTACGGGCGAATTTCGAGCAATTGCCCACCCTCAGGGACGGCGAGACGGGCCTCATCAAGGGCTTTCTCGTCGATTTCGAACACATCCGATGAGTCGAATAGCGGCATGAATAGTCAACTCCCCGTTATTGGGTTGTGTCGATCTGTATGAGGCGACGGAGCATTGCCTGTTGGTCCTGTGTATCCGCATCTACGATCTCTGCCTCGACAGGGGATGGCACGACACGGAGCGGAAGCCAGCCAATAGGGTCAACATAGAGTAGTCCTTCGGAAAAGCCGCTTCCACCGAGGACTGTCGCGCTGTTCTGCTTCCCCGAGAGGAGATTCCGTGCGCGCTCTCGCTGGAGTTGGTTCATGCCGAGTGCTTCTGCGGCTTCGTCGCTGAGCCCCTGCGTTTTATGAATGAGCTTGATTGTACAGTTGTCCGCGATGGTTTTCGCGTACTCTGTCTCGTAGAATTCTTCAGCAGTCTGGGTGATGAAGTTGATGCTCATTTCATAGTGCCGAGAGTGACGGACGGCTCGGGCGAGCAGGGACAGCGTTTCAGGGTCCTGCATCATCACGTGAGCTTCGTCAATGGCGAATATCACTTTCTTATCAGTCTGTTTACTGCGTTCGTAGACGGCGTTGAACAGAAGTTGCATCATCAGACCCGTGTCTTCATCCATCTCGTTGGATTGGAGGTCGAGATAGACGAGGTCGTTGCCGCGGATATCGACCTGCGTTTCCTCCGCAAGCATTTCGTACTTCTCTCCCTCACGGAATGCGGACATGTCAGAAAGAAGTTGGTTTGCGTGCTGGCGGAGAATATCCGCTTCGGTTTCAACGTCAGATTTGGCATCCGTGGTGTCTGCGTATGCGTATTCCCCGGGGTTGTCCGAGATTTCCTGCAGCGTTTCGAAGAGATCCCGAACCGTTGGGGAGGGCTTGCTGTGGGTGTCGATATCCCGGGTGATTCCCGCTTTGTGGTACGTCTTCTTGATTGCTGTTTCGAGTGTGGAAATTTTATCACCAAGATGGATATCCTCTTGGTTGAAGAACGTCTGGAAGAATGTGGATGCTTTATCAACGGCCGCGGCGAACGGGTCGATGTCCTCTTCACGGGCCCGTTCGACGTTGTTTGGGGGTTGGATTTCGAGTGGGTTGATCCCCCGTTCCCCGCCAACGACGATGTGTTCACCATTGAGGAGGTTCGCGAAGTTTTTGAAGCCCTCGAGCGGGTCGAGCATAATTACCATCACATCGTCGCGGGCGTTGTATTCGCGAAGGATGTTGAGTTTGGTCGAGAATGACTTCCCCGAGCCAATATTACCAATGGTAAGCTGGTTATAGCCCCCCGGACGGTCGAATCTATCGATGAAGACGGGGGACATATTGTATCCGTGGAGGCCGAAATTGACGCCAGTCTGTTCATTAACGACGGTGGATGTCATCGGGAGGGCAGCGGCAACCGCGCCAGAGAGAGCCTGCCGCTTGTATCCGATGAAGTCTTTGCCGATAGGCGAGGTTGTTTTCATCGCCTTGTCCTGTACGTAGGTAGCAATTACCTGATCGGTGAGTGCGGGCGATTGGGTGAGTTTCGCTTTCATACGATTCCATGCGTCGTTCGCGGCGTCTTCTGTTCCGCCCCGCGCCGTCGTGTACATCGAAATATCGAACAGTTCGGCGGATTCGTTCTGGATTGTCTCGAGCATTCGGCGCGCGGCAGCGTAGCGCCGCTCCTGTCGGGTCATATCGACCGCATCCTGTGAGAGTTTGAAGTCAGCCTCGAGATTTTCGACCTGTTTGCGGAGGAAGCGGACCGCGTCGTTGTTATCGTACGGGCTCAGATGGATGGCAATATCGCTTTCGGCCTCGGGACGGCCGAACACCCGCCGGAGGAAGAGATTTTGCGGTTCGAACGGGAACTCCGACGTAAACGAGGAGATTTGGTACTGTTGGCCGACGTGCGACATGGTCGGATTGGAGAAGTCGGCCCCAGATGGGGCGATCAGGTCTTTCTGTTGTTCGCCCTTGGTTACGTCATCACCGTCGGCGAGGAGGTGCTCGTAGTCGCCGATATCCTTGCCCATGATGTCCTTCAGCCAGAGCGTGAGCCCTTTACGGAGACCAAGATCTTCGACGCTGGTGACTCCCTCGGGGCCGCCATCGAGATCAACGTCGGCATCGGGGATATCTTCCCCCTGCTCTTCGTCGTCGTCGGGGACGCGATGGTCGGTTATCGGGTCGTCGCCGAAGAAGGAGCCATCATCGTCACTCATTGTGATCACCCAGTTGTGGGACGTCGTCGTTTTCCCCGATGATGATCGGCAGTTTTCCAATGAGGTGTTTGAATTCGTCGTCGTCGACCAGTTCGCCCTCCCAGAACTCGCGGAGGATTGCCGCGTACTGGGAGGCGACAACACGCTCGGCCTCCGTTTCTTCGCCAATTGCATTCACAAACTGCGACCGGAGGGTTTCGAGTCGGCTGTCGACTTCGGAGATCTGTTCAAGACGCACTTCGTTGGTCGTCATCTTGTAATCGTCCTCGACAGTCACGCCGAACGCTTTCCCAATTACGGGCAGTGCTTCGAGCGAACTGGAGACGGTTTCGTCGTCCTCGTCCTGTTCGCGGATCTCCTCTCGCGTGACTGGAACGACCATATAGAATTCTCGGATCGGGCGACCCCCCATGCGCTGGGTCACCCAGCGAATGTGGTTGCGACAATGGTATTCGAGAATCGGATTATTCTTGAGTTCGTCATCGTTGAGCCGCTCCCGGTACTGGCTCAGTGCGGTTTCGGCATCGAACCCATGAGTTGTGATATACAGTTGCAGATCGAAATTGAGCGTGTTCTCGAAGAAGTCTTTCGCCTCTTGGATAGCCGACATTTGGCGTTGCGGATCTGCGGTGTCGAGATTAGCAGACGTGACGCGCAGTGCGCCGACCATTGTCCCATCGTCGAGTTCGAGCGTGTCGTACTGGGGGTAGATGCGATTAACTTCGGTTAGATCCTGTGCCCGTTCGTCATACTCGAGGAACGAGCGGTCGAGAACGTCTTCGCTTTCGTTGTTGCGTCGGTACCGTACCTTTGAAGGTCGCCGTTGGTGGTGCAAGAAGTTTTGCATAAATTTTCCGAGTGGAGTATGATGGGGAGTTGCGACGAGTGCCAACAGCCCGATGATTCCCGTTATCAAAACCACGTACATGACGTGATCCGAGTATTCGGGGGGAGCAATCATCTGCCCGATCATCATAATGGCAAACGGCGGCGTGGCTGCTGTGATCGCATCGAGCGTTGTCAAGTCGCCAATGAATGGGATGTCCGTCGCGAGTGTATCCTCGGTCGAGACGTCCTCAATCACCCTATCATTTGCCATATGGTTTAATCAGTATTCATTAATGTATGTAGCAAAGCATATTGGTGTTGTGATATACTACCCACGGGCGGTAGCCCACTGGCTTGCGATTTTTACGCATATACTGTCGAATCTGTCCTCGGTCAGCGCCACGAAGTCCCCGAGCCACCTTCGTCATCCTCCTCCGACGCGGGGAGATCGTCCTCGTAGGTGGTTGGGAGGGTAGCCGACTCGGCCTCTGCCGTATCGGAGTCGGACGATCCACCCTCGTATTCATCCTTCTCCGTATAATCGACCGATTTCGTCACCCGACTCTCATCCACTTCGTGGGTTTCGGTATCGCCGATGACATCAACTCCCGACTCCGAGGTATGGACCGTCTCCGTTTCGCCCTCAAGCTGTCGGCGGCCGATGGTGTCGTTGACCCCACTTTTGGACGTGTCGGTTCCGGATTCGGCTTCGGCGTCGGATTTAGCTTCAACACTCCATTTGGACGACGGGTTTCGAATCCGCTGTTGGGTGGTATCCTCGCCGGGCGTGACCATCGTCTCGCCTTCGTGGACTTCAACGTTGACGCTGGTGTTGGTGTTCACTTGATCCGTGGTGGCGGGGACAGTGACGTCTTCTTCCATCTCATCTACCCCAGATGGAGTGTTGTATCCAACCCGTTTGTCCTCCCACATTCCGAGTACGTTGTCAAGGGCATTTTCAATGGATTCATCGTCACTGAACCCTTGCATTTGAAGGTCTTTCACCATGGCATTTTGGAGATCTTCGTTATCGACAACGTTGTCGAGGAACTTCGCGGCGGCATCGTCTCGCGTATCATCCTCCGTAATACCGAACTGCTCAACGTCGACTAAGTCGGTGTCTCCTGTATGCATGAGATCATCGTAGATGCGTTGCTGCTCTCGATCAAGAATCTCTTCTCGGACTACTTTATCATCTGTCATTTGCATCAGATGACGGATGTCATCTCCATCACCTTCCATGACCTGCTTATACCGTTCTTCAAATTCCATGGCGCTTTCATCAGCTCCTCTAGCAAGGCGTTGGAATCGCTCATCCACTTCCTGTTTCTCACGTTCAGACCGGAGTTTGCGGCGGATTTCGCTTCGACTCTGTTCCTCCAGATCCTCACGCATTACATCAACTTCGTCAAATTCACTCCCCGCAATATGCTCAACGTTAATATCCCGTTCGGGACCACCGAGTCGCCCACTGTCGATTTCACGCCCAGTTGCGCGTTCGACGCCTTTTTCGGCCGCCTCAATTATCTGGTTTCCTTTCTCTGTTGCCTCATGTGCCGCGATATTCGAGGCATTATGGAAGATCGAGCGTCCCCCCGCATCAGTTGTGCGACCATAGCGGTCGTGCGTTGCGGGATCTTCTCCTCGGACACCATCGGCTACGTCTTGTCCATAGGAGAGGCGACGGGCGAGCCGATTAGCGGTATCTCCACCTTTTTCGTCGATTGCCTCGGCGAGTCGCCCGCGGCGACTCCGCTCGTCGCTTCGCGCATAAGCGGATGCCATCCCGGCCGCCTTTTGGCCTCGTCTCTCAGTGTTTCGTACCATCTTACTGACTCGTGTCTTCCGTCCGGGGAGCTTGTTGGACATTGCCCGCCTGTAGAAGATGGCGGGGACGAGTCCGGCGAGCATCGGCACGCCGACCGTCGCCAGCGAGGAAACTATCGCGCCGAAAATGGTGCCGCCAATACCACCGCCCATCGACGATCCGACCTGACTCATAAATGAGCCGAGGCGAAGCACGAGTGCCGCGGGGAGAGGCATAAAGACGCAGAACCACCAGAGGTCCCACGCTTGTGACCCGACATCTCCAAGTACTGGAATACCCGTCCCTTCAAACGCACGGAGCGCAAGGAAGATTGGCATCCCCACGCCGAGCATGATCACAAGCATATACCGCAGTGTCCAGAAGATAATCAGCAGAAGCAGCGTGGCTGTCTGTACGGTAAGCAGAAGAATGATAGTAATGAGTCCGGCCCAGCCAGCCTTCGAATTACCATCATTATCTGGCGTATTTTCATCCACCTCCCGAATAAACCAACTGTCATGTTCGCCACCTGAACCCCCACCGCCGCCGCCGCTTGCGCTTTCGTTAGTTGGGTCGGACATCGGATCGCCCATCGTCTCTTGAATGTTGGTCCCCCCCGCGATTGCGACGGATAACGCGTCGGAAAAACTGAGAATTCCAACCATCACGGTCCACCACGCCATAATAAGGATCAGAATGAAAAAGGCGCGGCTCATACTCGGATTGAGGTTGTCCATCATCGGGAACTGTTTCAGGAGGTGGCCAAAATGCGAGAGTATGAGTGCAACCCCGATGAGGAGGAGTGCAATCGGGAGCATCTCTCCGCTATACATTTCGTATCCGGAACGCCAAATCCCCTCTTTGATGCTTCTCGCATCGGTAACCCACATTGCAGGTTGCTCGGTGTTTCCGCTCTCTCGCGGATAGGGGGTTCGGAGGATCAGTCGTCCGTATCCGGTAAGGAACCATCCCAGAATCTTCCAGAGCGCGCCCCCAATGATCGCAAGGGCCGCTTCCACGAAGACGAGCAGCAGATCAACGAGGTTGTCAGATAAGCTTCCGATATCAATCCAGAGGGGTAGGGTCGGGGGTGTCATGTGTTATCGTCTGAGGTGTGGGTCAGTTCGATCCGCGTCTGCGGGCGAAGAGCGCGGATTGTTCTTATGTTATATAAGATACTTTGTAGAATAAAGGGACATCGGTGATGAGATCTACCACCGGAAGAAGAATTCTCGAACATGCTCCGCCATATCCTCTTCGTCTTCACCGATGGACGCGTACACCATGCGGATGAAGAGCCACAACCAGAACGACAGCACGAGCAGGGGGAATACCCGCCAGAGGAGGTACCCCATCCGATCTTGGAGTCCGCTAATGTCACGGGCGTTCGTAGCAACTGCAGTATCACTCTGATACACCGTGGCGTTCTTCTCAACGAGGTACCATTCAGGGGGTTCGAACTTGGCTCTCAGTGCGTCACCCTCTCCAAGCCCAGTCACGTTAACATCGGCAACAGCCGTTCCATCTGGACCCGTGTATATCTTCCTCCCCGAGTGGGTGATATTAATCGCAGGATCAGACGGTGACAGTTCCTCGAATAGTGGTGCGGGGACTTGGTCAGTATTAATCGGCTCGCCGTCCGCGGTTTCGAGGGTAAACCGTACTTCTACAGACTCATCCTCCTGTAGGTCGTAGTCCTCATCAAGAACCTCCATTGTGAGGTTTGTTCCGACCAGTTCGCGCTGGACATCTGGGTCTTGGATGATTTTGAATACACCGTCGACCATCCCGGTGGCGTAGAAATTTTTCATCGGGTCAGCGCCTTCGGGAAGCTGATCGGGATCATACTGCATTAATGCCCATACGCCCGCACTGTAATCATTCGTCACGGCCTCTGGGAATTCGAGATTCTCGCCCAATGTTGGTGGTTCTTTCTGTGCGGGTTGATACTGGGTGACGTGAATCATACTCCCGAGTCCGACCGTTTCATCTTTGGGCCATGGCACTGGTCCGACCGATCCCGGATATGAATATACATCGACGGGGCTCACCGCACTTCCGACCGTTGTTTCCCCTTCTTCGGACATTTCTGTCATCGTGTCGAACCGCTCATCACGTTTCGTGAAAAATTCCCAGCCAGTGGTCATGCCATATCGGGTATATCCATCCTCGCCGACCTTACCGGCAACGGACACATAATGCCACGGTTCTGGATTGAAGACATGCGTCTGGACATCCCCGTTCGGAAGTTCAGCTGATTGAAGATAAATATTATCGAAGGTGTTTACTCGCACTGTGGTTTGGTGGTACACGTCATGGGTTACTACGGCCGTCCTCCCGCTTTCTTCATTAACGAGGGTCGCTTCGATACGGGCCTCGTGGTCGAAGTCAATTTTCTGCTGGAACGTGAATTCATCGCTGATATTTCCGTTTCTGCCCGCGCTTCCGCTCCATTCATGCGGGAATTCACCGTTTCGTTTTATCTGGAATGTCGTTGACGGAGTCTGATCACTGACGTTTTCATTCCGCCCCCAAATCCCACACCGCGTGTTGTTGGTTGCTCCTGCATCACCCCCTGAGTCGGCATCTTCGCCAGAGCCCTCACCCCCGACCTCGTCGTCATCAGGATTCCACTCTTCACCATCCTCCCCCAGTCGGCACATTCCGTCTGAGACGCGATATACTTCTATTCCGTGGCTCTGCACTTTCCACCCTCTGGGAGCATCAATGCGGTAATCAACAAGTGCGCGGGTGGTCGGTCGACGCTTCTTGATATCTGGCACGTCCACATCAGTGACCGGGGGGACTTCTATCCAATCAACGTCACCAGTCTCGGCTCCAGCCATTACATATCGTTCCGTGCGCGTTTCTCCATCGGGGCCAGTAGTATATTGTGTAACGCTGGGGTGGATCGAATGTTCAATGATGTAGGCGTCTTTGATGACCGCCGTATTCTGGAATTCGCCCCCATCAGTAGTTTCAACATCCTGCGGCACTTTGGATGTCTCCGCAGTAGGTGCAAATGTGTCTACATCGTTCTTGTTCCACTGCTCTGCAACCTTTGTCGGCTGCTTCACGAATCCGCTATCGAGCCGCGTCGCATACTCCCACCGCGCAATCGTGTTCAGCCGAGCCATATAATCCATCGTCTCATTACTGAAATTCTCTCTCAGGTGCGTTTTGAGCTGTTTCCGTCGGTTTTCCAAGGTTTTATTTTTCTCGTCCACGTTCCCAGACCACATCTGAAAATACACGCTGGGATGGATACCGAACTCCTTGAGAACGTTCCAGTCGGTAAAGTTGCCGGGACCATCGGTCCAATCTTCGTCCTCGGGGTTGTCGGCCGATTTGCTCGCGCTGACGGCACCTGATGCGCCGAGAACAACGACTCCGAGTACTACCGCAAAGATGAATACGAGGAGGAGAGATGTTAATTCTCGCATTGGTTAGCTAATTATTCAATATGCGTGGCGGGAACTAAGGTGTTGTGAGTCCCATTAGCTGACGCCGAACGGCAGGAAACAGCCCCATGAACTCCCGAACATCATTTCGGACATGAAGTTCAGGAAGTAGAGGACTGCCGGGATGCCCCAGCCGTAAATGATACCGTCAGACTTCAGATCGCTATAACTCGACGAATCGAGGAACGGGGAGGCCTCAGACATGAATCCAAGGATGACGCCGAACGTTCCGAGGATCACCCCCGCAAACACCAGCAGTTTGATGGCGTTCTGAATGAACTCCGTGAACCCACTATCAGGCATCTCCGAACAGATATCGACGCTGTTCTGAGCGGCTGCTGGAGTGGCGAACGCCGTCAACAGCAGGGCGGCAGCCAGTACGCTGATAAGGAGGAATCGGGCGGCTCGCGAGCTATTCAGTTTCGCAGTCGGGCTTGCACCGGAAGTGGGGTTTGTTTCGAACATAGTTGTTGGACGTAGGTTGCTTGTCCCGCCATACCCGCCCGGCAATCGATCACCGAGCGGAGCACGCGGTCACACGTATACCTATAGTATCCGATAGAATAAAGGTTTAGTGAAGAATCGGGGATAACCAAATTCAATCATCCTTCCGTCTGCCGATTACTCCATCTGCGACGGGTCCATCACCAGTTCTGCAGACACCTCAAACAGCAGCCGTCCGCCATTCTCCGTCTCTACCCATACCCGATTCGACCCCTCTGCGAACCACTCGGGATTAAGCTCTACCGTCTGAGATCCCGTTAGTACCCCACCATCTAATGTCTCGTTCGACACCGCCCGCGTATGGGTGTCTCCGTCGGCCGACTCCACATACACTGTTGGCGACTTTGGTACCCCTGACGTCAGTTCGTATTCCACGGCAACCTCTGCTGTTGTCTCCACGGAGGCGACGATTGGAGTCGTATACTCGACCGTATTTTCCCCCATCACGAGTGCGTCAATTGGAACGCGCCGTTGCCATGCTTCCCCCGGCTCGGCGCTGGACGGACGTGAGACCTGACGCGTTTCGCCGTTTATCGTTACCGGGACACTGTCCGCAACGGACTGAGCCGTGTATTCGACCGTGTACTCTATGGAGTCGCCCCTCGCCCCCAAGCTGAGTGCGACAGCATCTCCATCGAGATACGTTTCAGGGATTGAGCAGGTGCCGTCGTTTCGTGCCACCTCCTCGCCTGTACAGACACGCGTTCCACCGAGTTCGACATCTGGATACCCCCCGTGGGGATCTTCGAAGTGTATCTGCCCGTTTGTCTGGCGCTGTCCGTCGAAGGCAATCGATGTGGTACTTTCGTATGTTCCCGTCTCCGACGCCCGGTATTCGCTCACTGGCGCTGTGACAGTCACGTACTGGGCGGTTGGGTCGTCGAGTACCGCCACCGTATCGGACCGCCCATCAATTGGAATCACTTGTGTGGAATCAGCCTGTGAAACCCCATACAGCGTCACCGTCACCCCGCGTTGCGCATTGTGCGCGTTCGCGAATGGAACTTGAATCCCGTCGTCTGGGGCAAATCCCTGCCGTGTAAAGTTGTGCGCCGTCGGCAGGGTAATTTCCAAGGTTCCATCTCGTATCTCGGCATCGATATCTGGGTGCGGGTTTGATGCCCAGACCTTGCCATCCCCGACACGCACCTCGGTTGGCGGCGGGGCGGCAAATCGGCTGTTGGGATTAGGCAGGATATCGAGTCGCTTCGTTACCTTGGGGCCGATTTCGCCGAGGTCGGCTGTTCCATCGGGGCCCGTTGTGGACGTGGTTCCGTTTATCAGCACCTCAACGCCCTCAGCCCCAGTTCCCGTGTCATCGTATACCGTCACGCTGAGATCGACCGGTGCCGCTGGGCCGATAATTCCCGTCAACATGAGTCCGAACCCCGCGGCAAGTGCGATGAACGCGAGGACGACACCAGTTGCGACAACACCATAGTCGGCGGCGAAGCGCTGGACCACGTTTTGATCCGGGGTCTGTTTACGGATATCTTCGGGATCGACGCGGTCGACAGGACACACTTCATTACCACACCGAGTCGCGTAAAGCACTTTGTCACGCTGACCAGAAAATTCGTTGATAATATCGTAATTCGGCTCCAGTCGGTACTCGAAGCACCGCGGGCACTGCATTTCACGTCGGTCAAGCGTGTTATTAGACCTGAGATCGTATTTGTCAGCCATAGTTTGGTCTCAGGAGCCCTACCGCACTACTAGTTCATATCCAATATGTAAAAACTCGTACTACAAAACATTAACTAGACACGCACTCGACCTCGCTCGCCAAATCTTGATAATGCGGTCGCGGGAACACGCAAATATGATAATTTCATCGCGACACTTGCTGTCGGTCGGAACGCTACTTGCATGCATCGCAACTGCTGGAAGTCTCTATTTTAGCGAGGTGATGGGCTTTCATCCCTGTGGACTGTGCTGGTTCCAGCGTATTTTCATGTATCCACTCGTTATCGTGTTTGGAGTTGCTCTCTATGAGAATCGCTCAGAAGTGTATCGAACGGCGCTTCCGTTTGCCTCTGTCGGTCTAACACTATCGACCTATCATTCTCTTCTTCAACGGACTACTCTCGGGGGCGGAACGTGCGCACGGTTTAGCTGCGATATAATTCAGTACAGAATGCTGGGGAGCTTCACCATCCCTAACCTCTCAACCATAGCATTTGGTTCAATTTTACTCTGTACTGTGTTTTTGTGGCATGAGATGCGGAATGCAGGGAGATAGACCCGGTTTTATCTGTCTGTGACTGTCGCTATTCTTCGATAATGATAATGGAGAATGCAGAGCGCGTTAGCTAGCTTCTTTGACTGTGTACGTTTGAATAACGTTCGAACTCCCGTCGAGCGTTGCGGTGATGGTGATCGTATCGCCAGCGCTAACCCCATCAATTTGGGCCGTGTTCCCGACAGTCGTGATTTCACATTTCCCACTGTTCGTTGTTCCATCGCAAGCATCGACATTGCCATTTGATCCAGATTGTACAGTGACCGAATCGGCGTTATCTAACGAGACGAGACGCGCTGTGACAACAGCACCGCTTGTGTCGCCGTCAGTCCCAGAGGTCCCGTCCGCCTCTTGAGTAACCTCCATGGCAGCGTTTGCGTTTTGTTGCATGCTGCCACCGAGATCCATCACGAACGCGGCGATGATCGCGGCGAGGATGACTGTAATTGCTACCATGAGGATAACGCCCACGACAGGCGAAACTCCTCGATCAGTAGTCTCTTCTTCTGTGGTATTATTCAGCACCATAGATGACATAAATAAGCATGAGTATATTAGTTTTATTGTTATACATGGTCATAAGATAGACTGGGAAATAGAGATCCATCTGTTACACAAGTACCACATACAGCTTGCGTCAGTGATCAAAACTGAGAATTGGATAACGTTAGCTTCCCTTGAACGTGTACGTACGGATGACGTTTTCGCTCCCATCAAGGGTAGCTGTCACTGTCACAACGTTACCACTACTACAACTCCCGACAGTAATACTGTTCCCAACAGTATTAAGCTCTCCACCGCTTCCACCACAGTCACTGCTGCTAACATCTACGTGATCCGCATTGTCCAGTGAAACAAGTCGAACGGTTACGTCTCCTGCTTCCGAGTCTTCTTCGATACTGACGCCTGCGTTTGCGTTTTGTTGCATGCTGCCACCGAGATCCATCACGAACGCGGCGATGATCGCGGCGAGGATGACTGTAATTGCTACCATGAGGATAACGCCCACGACAGGCGAAACTCCCCGTTCACTGTCTTGGAATGTATCTTTCGATATCATCACATGAGAAATATTCACTCAGGTATATTAGTGTTATCGTTCTTTGATAGGATAAATTATAATAGTTCTATCAATTCATTATACGGGCGAGTAGGTGTCTAGCACCGTCAGTGTCGAGCGGTTCGTTGTTGTCGCCGCACATATAATCCATTACACAGGCTGGGCAGCCGTCGGAACTGTCGCAGGCACAGTGGACGATCATGGCATGGGTCGCCCGGGACACTGTCGGCAGCGACTCGTACATGGAGTGGCTGAAACCGAGCCCACCGTGCGCGCCATCATATACGAAGATCGTCGGGTTTTCTGTTTCGGAATGAGTCAGCGTGCTCAACCCGCCGAAGTCTTCGCTTTCGACCATCAGTTCGGTTGGAGCCATTTTGATGAGCCCGTGTTCGGCGGCGTGAAGGGCCCCAAGGGCGGGGCCATCGCTGGCGGCTTGGATATCGGTCCAGCGCTCTTTGTCAAACGTCAGCCAGAGCATGTCGGTCGAAAGTGTGAGCGGCGTCGAGAGATTCGTGCTGTATCCGCTTTCTCGGGTGCCGTCGTCGTAGATTTTGTCGTAGCTGCGATAGTATTCTTGAATCGTTCCTGTCCCGGCGTGGGCCGTGATTCCGTCGGCGACTTTGTGGGATTCTGTGGCGGCGATATCGGTGATGTTCACCTGCCGTGTCGATTGGGTTCGATACGGTTTGTTCGAGGGTTCGAGCCAGATTTCCTGCTCGGTTTCTTTGAAGTTTTCAACCTGATACTGCTCGCCCTTATGTAGATAGACGGCGTTGGGATGGAATTCGCGATACGCGCGGCTTTGTTCGACGGGCGGGAGTGAGATAACGCCATCGTCCGCGTCGATCATGACGTCGAAGCTCTGCGCCTGACTTGTCCCGTACATGTTGATGCTCGCTTCGGGGCGTCCCGATTGGGCGTAGAACACACGGGTGTCAAGTGTGCCATCAAGAAGACCTTCGGCGTTGAGTTCCTCGACGGTCGACTCGAGTCGGGGGCCGAAGTAATTTCGGTCAATACCTCGAAGCGGCATTTCTCGCGCGGCGGTGACGACGTGTTTTCTGTAGATGTGTTCGTTTCCGAGGTCGACAACCGCGTCTTCAACGTCTTCCTCGAAGAGGTACGCGGGGTTGCGCGTGATGTATTGGTCTATGCTGTCGTTTTGGGCTACCATGACGGTAAGAGAATGAGTATTTCCGCGTCCGGAACGCCCAAGCTGCTGCCAGAAGCTCATGCGACTGCCGGGATAGCCGTCGAGGATGGTGGCGTCAACGGAGCCAACGTCGATACCGACTTCGAGTGCGGAGGTTGTGACGACGCCATCGATCTCGCCGCTTTTCAATTGTGTTTCAATTTCGCGCCGCTCGCGTTTGGTATGCCCCGCATGATATGGTTCAATTCGGGCGGAGGGATTCGGCGTCTGTTTTAACAGTGCATCTTCCGCCCATTGCGCGCAGAGTTCACTCATCCGGCGGGAGGGGACGAACATGAGTGATTGTGCGCCGTTGGCGACAAGGGTGGCGAGTACACGACTGGACTCTTTGTGCGACGATTTTCGGCGGAGATCTCCCGAATTGTCGGTATACGTTGGCGGATTCCAGAGGACAATATCCCGTGCGCCTTGTGGGCTGCCATCGTTGTCGACGACGGTTACACGGCGGCCGGTTAATGCGTGGGCGTGCTCTTGAGGGTTGCCGATGGTAGCCGTTGTGAGGATCATCTGCGGGTCGGTCCCGTATTCATGACTGCGGAGGATGCGGAGAAGCCGACGGATGAGCCAGCCCACATGAATCCCCTCTAATCCGGTGTACATATGAGCCTCGTCGATCACCAGCGTGCTCAGATTGTCAAAGAACGTGCCCCATGATTCGTGGTGTGGGAGATAGTGGTTGAGACCGACGAAGTTGGTGATTATTACATCGCATTCGTTGCGTACGCGGTCTTTTTCGTCCCGCGACACATCGCCGTCGTAGACGCCAACGTCGATATCGAGCCCGAGTTGGTCGTAGAGGGATGTCAGTTCCTGTTGTTGATCACGCGCCAAGGCTTTGGTCGGGTAGATGAGGAACGCGGTGGAGGTCTCCGTCGTGATGTGGGTGTAGGCTATGTGAAGGGCGTAGATGAGGGTTTTGCCGCTGGCGGTTGAGGTCGTGATACACACATCGTCGCCGTCTTGCAGGGCGGCTATAGCCGTCGCTTGGTGGGAGTAGAGCGAGTCGTGGGGTAGCGTGTCAGCCAGTGGTGTCGGGAGAACGCTGTTGGCGGCAACAGCGTTGGCTGGCTGGGAGTCTCGGCGTTCAATGTGTTCGATCTGGTCTTGGTAGTCTTGGAAGTCTCGTTTCAGGGCCCTCGCGTCCATTAGTATCCTATTAGATTGGGAGGAATAAAAGTGGGTTGCCAACGATAAGCGCGACTATAGTCCCGAGAAACAGCAATTGTTCGAACGGGGGGCCCGATGTGACCCAGACATATTCCTGTTCAGCCACCCATGGAACCCAGTCTTTCAACTGATAATATTCGACGGATTCGGCGTCAAGGTCATCGCTGGAAGCCGCGTAATCGTCTAAATGCAACTCCGACTCAAGTTCCGCAATTGAGGAGATGTTTTGAATGCCTGCGGTTGCGTTGCGCCAGTGGATGTAATCACGGATACGGGCGATACTTGGACCGCTCATCGTTGGTCGCCCCTCTCGGTAAAAAATAAATCCTGAGTGTTCTGTATGCAGTTCAGAGGGTTGAACGCGTTTGCCAACGGCGGCGGCAAGTGGACTGATATCTTTATGCGGGGGCGATCCCGCGGTACCGCGAAATATCAATTCGATGGCGAAGATAACGAGCAGTCCAAATAGAACCGCAGGGGCGAATACGATATGAGGGGCAGTATCTGGTGCGAGAGGGAGCGCCGATCCTGTCGGATGAGTGGGCAGTAGCAGTCCGAGACCGAGGAGTAGCTGATAGTTCGCGCGTGTGATCAGACGAAGCGACAGGAGGAACCAGCCAATGAAGCCGAGAATAATAAGATTACTCATAACAGCCGCCCCAATGGGGACGAGTGCAGTATGCGCCGTGGTAGCAGTCTGGAGATTGGCAAGCCCCTCGAGACCGAGGAATAGTAGTCCGAAGGATATCATTCCCCATTGGATGCGGGAGCGAGTTGTGGGGTTCCCCCGCCGATATGTAAGATAGCCGAGGAATAGTACGGTGGTCCCAGCACGAAGCATGTCAATTGGGATAGCGGCGAGGGTAGACGTCATGTCTGAAGGGTGCCTGTTGATCTTCAAATATGTATTGTGGAGTGGACTGGCGACGAGAGGGAGACACTTAACAGGGGGGACCACATACTGGTGGGCAGGTGAGCATTTCGGAATGAGTTTGACTGTTGCTGACGGCTATGTGGAGCAGGAGTATTTGGAGGACGGGGTAATCGAAGCCCGAGAGTATCAGCTTGATCTCGCGGGGAAGGCGCTGCAGGCGTCATCCTTGATCGCGCTGCCGACAGGATTGGGGAAGACACCAGTAGCCCTGATGGCATTTGTCGAACGGTTATCGGAATATCCTGAGAAAACGGTATTGATGGTTGCGCCGACAAAGCCACTCGTCCAGCAGCATGCGGAGTTCTTCCGCGAGGCGATGTGGATTAGCGATGACCGCGTACAGGTATTCACTGGAGAGGTAAGCCCGTCGAAGCGCGAGGATATCTGGAACGATCCAGACACGACTGTGGTGGTGTCGACCCCTCAGTGTATGAAAAACGACATCACGGGCAGTCGCGCTCGTATGGACGAAGTATCCCACCTCATTGTTGACGAGTGCCATCGAGCATCGGGCGACTATCCCTATACGTATATTGCGGAACGCTATAATCAGGAGGCTGATGATCCGTTGGTGACCGCGCTGTCCGCGTCTCCGGGATCGGATCGCGAGTCGATTCTAAGTGTTTGTAAAAATCTGGGGATTGATCGTGTAGAGGTGAAAACGGAGGATGACCCCGAGATTCAGGAACATAATCCCGATACCGAGGTGCAAACTCACAAGGTCAAACTCCCGGAAGAAGTTGAACAGATTCGGGAATTGCTGCGGGAGCTAAAGAAAGAGCGGTTGAAGAAATTAAAAGATCTTGGTGTAAACGTTCGGGCTCGGAAGGATTACTCGATGGGGAAGCTCCAACGGGCGCGCGGGCAGATCAATGAGATGATCCAAAACGATGAGAGTGATGGCTATCAGGCTGCCTCGATCCATGCGGAAGCAGTGAAAATCGGGCATGCACTGGCGGCCGTGGAATCACAGAGTGTGAACGTGCTCCGTAACAAGCTGGAGGAATACCGTAATGATGAAAGTAAGGCAGCAAAGCGGTTGATGGAGGACTCGCGGATGCAGGAGGTCGAGCGGTTGGCCGCGGAGTACGACGGGCTCAATCCAAAAATGTCGGACCTGCGGACATATGTTATCGAGACGCTCGCGAACGATGGGCAAACGATTGTGTTTGCGGATTCGCGTGAAATCGTCTCCGAGATTGTTGAGTTTTTGCAGGAGAGTAATATCTCCGCACGGCGGTTTGTTGGAC
>SDGW01000222.1_pt1 | contig 24374 bp, 21 predicted proteins | sample 2873831 | NCBI WGS metagenome assembly SDGW01 (sample SAMN08132700, study PRJNA421101) | hypersaline lake metagenome | isolation source: celular fraction 0.22 microns magnesium sulfate-rich crust from ephemeral... | place: Spain: Penahueca Lagoon, Toledo | collected 2011-07 | reverse complement strand
CCGACGTAGACGCCCCCGCCGTTGTCGGTCCCGACGACGACGATGTGGCCCTCCGTCTCCTCGCCGGTGTGGGCGTCGCGGGAGAGCACGATGCCGGCGCGAGAGTTTCGAACCTCCGTCTGTCTGACCTCGACGTTGTCGAAGTCACAGGCGATCTCCGTGTTGTCCCCGGAGACGCGGATGCCGCTTATCTGGGGTTGCTCGACGAGGATGTTCCTGAAGACGACCTTCTGGGTGTCGGGAACGTCGTCGGTACCCGTGTGGTTCGACCGCCAGCCGCGGTTTCGGTCCCGGACAGAGTGGTGGTTGCGGACCTCGAGGCGCCTGACGTGGTGTTTCCACTTGTTGCCCGAGCGGTTGTTCTCGGTGTAGACGTTCTCCAGTCGGGCCGTCCCGCGGCGGTGGTCGATACCCGTCCCGCCGTTGTCGACCGACCTGATTGATTTCCCGACGAATCCCGGGTCGGCCTCGGTGTCGCCGGCCACCGGATTGAAGCCGTGGCGGCCGGCCCGGCGAGCCGTGACGTTACGACAGGTGACGCCGCTCTCCTCGAACCGCAGCGCCGATGCCGAACAGTCCTGGACGACGCAGTTCTCGAAGGCGATGTCGTGGCCGCCACCGGCGTCGCCGCGGCGCAAGAGCACGCCGGTTACGGACTCCTCGCCGTCGAGGGCGGCGGCACCGTCGTCAGGCGGGCGGCTGCCATCGATGGTGAGGTTGCGAAACCGGAGCCCCTCGAAGACACGCGTGGCTTCCAGTTTCAGCACCCAGTTCGACGTGTCGGCGTCGTATGACCCCGGTTCGACCTGGAGGGTCTGGGCCCCGGCCGCGGCCCGCTCCCCCAGGACGGTGATATCGGATAGGTCCGACTCCGTTCCGAGCGAAATCGCCACCTCCTCCCCGGTCCCGTCGAACGACAGGAGGTACGAGTCGGCCGTCTCCGGCAGGAAGACCGTCTCGCCCGGTTCGGCGGCTCGAATCGCCGCTGTTATCGCGCCCGAGTCGTCGGTGGCCCCGTCGCCGACGGCCCCGAACTCGCGCACGTCGACAACGTCCTCGCGGTCGGCGAACGCCTCCGTCCGGTCGCCCTGTCCCGGCGTAGCGGTCCGCGGGCCATCGCCGGGTGACTGTGTGTCGCCCGACCCGTCGTCGCGGGAGAGGAGATATCCCAGAAGTCCGACGGATCCGGCCCCCGAGGCAGTCGCTATGAGTTGCCGTCGCGTTACCATTACTGTCTGTGTCCGCGACGGCGCCGAGTATAATTATGCTCCGACTAGGGCCGAGCCAACCGTTCTGGTGCGTTAATTTTTCTCGACTGTCGGGAGTGTCGCGGCGCCACAGACCAGCGGGCGTAGCTGGTCTCGGCCCGTAACCCGGACCGTCACCCGGTGAAACAGCCCGGAAACGGAGGTAGTTGGACCGTAGCGAGAACGTGAATCGCGACCGCCCACGGCCCGTGTAGAAACAGCATAACAAGGGGAGAAGTTCCGCTTCGGATAAGCGATGGAGTTCACAACCGCAGTGGGGCGTCGTGAGTCGGAGGTGGGCAGATGAGCGACCGACTGGACCGACTGCTCGAACGGGCAGTCCCGTCCGGGTCAGTGCTGCAACGAGCGGTCAAGAGCGGTATCTGGGTCTCGCTGACGAAAGTTGCGATGCGTTCGTCACAGCTGATAATGCTCGTCGTCCTCGCCCGACTGCTGTCGCCGACGCAGTTCGGCCTGATGGGCATCAGCCTGCTGATGCTGTCGGCGACGCGGAAGTTCACCCGGTTCGGGCTCGACGCGGCGCTCATCCAGAAGAAGGAAGCGAACGTCGACAGCTATCTCAACACGACCTGGTGTCTGGAGGTCGGACGGGGCCTGCTCCTCTTCGGTATCCTCTATGCCGCGGGACCGCTCGCCGCGACGCTGTTCGGGGAGCCAGGCGCGGCGCCGCTCATCCGCACGCTCGGGCTCGTGCCGCTGGTTCACGGGCTGCGAAACCCCGCGGTCGTCTACTTCGAGAAGGACCTCGCCTTCCACAAGAGCTTCCTCTACAAAGCGAGCGGGGGACTCGCGCAGGTCGTCGTCGGCGTCGGCTACGCGCTGTACTCGCCGACGGTGTGGGCGCTCGTGTTCGCGTCGCTGGCGAAGCCGGCGACCAGAACGACCGTCTCCTACTTCCTCGATGACTTCCGGCCGCGACCGTTCCCCGAGCTCGGGGCCGCGAAGGAACTCATCCAGTTCGGGAAGTGGATGACCGGCAGCTCGATACTGGGCTTTATCTACAGCGAGGGCGACGACGCATTCGTCGGCTGGTTCCTCTCTGCGACGGCGCTTGGCTTCTACCAGTACGCCTACCGGATGGCCGACATGCCGGCGACGCAGCTCTCGGGAGTCCTTTCGCAGGTGACCTTTCCCACCTACTCGACACTCCAGGAGGACATGGGTGAGGTCCGCTCGGCCGTGCTACAGACCACGCGCCTGATAGCGTTTTTCGCCTTCCCGATGGCCTTCGGCATCGCGCTGGTCGCGCCGAGTTTCGTCCCGGTCGTCCTGGGCGAGCAGTGGATACCGATGGTCGTCTCTATGCAGATACTGGCGTTCTACGGTCTCTTCCACGCTATCACCCGTAACTTCGGCGAGCTGTGGAAATCGCAGGGACGGCCGGACCTGCAGGTGAAGCTCGGACTGGTCCGGGTAGGCTGTCTGGCCGTCGCAGTCTGGCCCGCAGCGGTGGCGTGGGGCATCGAAGGCGTGGCGCTTGCCGTGACCGGAATCTACCTGTTCCCGATGGTCCCGCTGGACGTCTACATCACGGCGAACATGCTCGAGACCACGTCCGCCAAGTTCTATCGCGAGTTCGTCTATCCGTTTGTCGCCGCCGCGACGATGTTCGGCAGCCTCTGGTACGTCCGGGCGGTGACGGAGTGGTCGTCGCTGGTCGAGCTCGTAGTCCTCGTCCCGGCCGGCGCAGCCGTCTACGCCGCCACCTCACTGCTGCTGGAGGAGCAGTTCGAGTGGGGCATCAGGCGGATTTTCGGCATGGTCATCAAGGGAATCAAGTGAGTTCGGGCTACGCGACCGACCGACGGCCAGGGACGTCCGGGTGGTCGGCGATTGCGGACTCGCTCGTCCGGTGGCGGGCGTCTTTTCGCTTCTCCTGCCACTGTTTGTGTCTGGCGAACACGCGGACCGGAATCGAATCCAGCCCCAGGAGTTTCGCGATAGCAAGCCGATGCCGGCCGTTAAAGTTGAACAGCAGTTCGCCCGAACGGCCGATGTTGACGTCGACCTCGTAGTGTTCCGGGACCGGCAGCGGCCGACTGTACAGCGGGACGTCTTCACAGTCGCGGAGCTCGCGCTGAGTCCGGTACCTCCCCGAGCGGATATGTTCATACAGCGTGTCGACCTGCGCCAGGCGTTCCCGCATCCGCTCTTCGTCCGGGTACTGCCCGACGACGCCCGGATGGTCCCGAATCCACTGGTACCAGTCAGTGTCCCGCCAGGCAACGCCCCCGCGGAAGTGAGCTTCCATCGCGCGATACAGCGCGTGGTCCTCGAACCGGGCCCGGACCGGCTCCGCAAAGTCGCGGGTGTACCAGACGTCGTCGTACACCGTACGGCGGTCCCACTCGCCGTCGAGGAGGTGTGAGCCGTACGTCGAGAGGTCGAACTGGGCTTGCAGCGACGGGAGCGTACAGTACTCGATTCTCGCCGGGTCGACGTGGATGATATCGTAGGGCCGTGGTGCCAGTCGGCCGTAGGCCGTCGCGTATCGCAGGTGGCGAAGTACAGTACCGGTGGTGTGTCGGGCGAGTCGAAATCCCTGACGTGATTTTTCCAGAAGGGACGTTGGCATATGTAGTCGATATCACGGAACGGGCGGAATAGTATAGACTAAATATACTATATACCGACCGCACAGAGACTGTTTTCGACCCGGAGCGGGTACGCGCGAGGACATCTCGGACGGCCGCCGAGCAGTTTGCGTTCGGGAGCGCGAGACCCTCGACGGCTGACGCCGAAAAAACGGTCCTGTTCCGCAGTCGCTACCACACAGCAGTCAGGACTCGCCGGCCCGGGAGCGGTACTGGTCGCTCTCGACGAAGACGTGGTTATCGTAGCGGAGGAAGTACACCCCCGACTCGTACTCGGCGGGGGCGGAGACGGCCTCGCCGAGGGCGTCACGAATCAGGAGGTCGAGCTCGTTGACGCCAGCCTCGACCGTGAGACACGCCGTCGACGAGAACCGCGGGTTTATCTCGATAGTGTAGGGCGTCCCGTCCTCGGCGACAATCTGCTGGACGTTCATCGGCCCGGCCGGCGAGAGGGTCGCGGCGATGTCGCGACAGGCCTCGCGCACGGCCGACTGATTCCGGGTGACGCCTTTCACCGTCGACCCCGCCTTCTCCATCGCCTCTTTCGGGACGACACTCAGCAGTCGGTCCTCGGCCGTCGAGACGACGCTCGTGGTAAACTCCGTCCCCTCGACGAACTCCTGGAGGAGCAGTTCCTCGGCCGACCGCCCGGCCGCCTCGAGCGAGCGCGCTGTGTCGGCGGGCGTCTCGACCCGTTCGATACCCCGGCTCCCGCGACCCCGCCGTGGCTTCCGGACGAGCGGGTAGGCCGCTTCTGGAATCGCGGCCGCCTCGCTCGCGAGCCAGGTCCGTGGAACGGTGTGGCCGGCGGCGTCGAGCGCCCGATAGGTCGCGTACTTGTCGAGCGCGATGTCGATAACCTCCGGTCGCGGGGCGACGACGGGCAGGTCCTCGGGGAGGGCGTCGAGTTCGGACAGCTCCTCGTCGACCGTCGGGACGACGACGTCCACGTCGTGGTCGTCGACGACGTCCCTGAGTGCTGGCCCCCACTCGTCGGCGCGGGCGGGCGGTATCGCTCGCCCGTCGTCGGCGAGATACAGCCCCGCCGCGTCGGGGTTCATATCCACCCCCACGATGTCGTGTGGCGTGGTCTCACGGAGCGCTCTGACAGCGCCGATACCACTCGCACCGCCGACACCGGTGACGAGAACGGTCGCCATGTGAAATCGTCCGGGGAGCGGTCGTATTGCTATGTATCTACTTCGGCCACTCGCCGGCCGCTCGCGAGCGACTAGCAGGCGCTTACTTTTCAATCGGGTGCACGTTCGGTACCGTGTGCGCCGCAGTTCGGTCCGGGCCGTCTGTTTCGACCTCGACGGCACGCTGTTCGACGACCGCCAGTACGCCAGGGCCGGCCTGGTCAGCGCCGCCGCGGAGCTGCGGCGCCGCGCCGGCGTCGACCTCACCGAGGAGCTGCTTTCGGCCTACTTCAGGGAGGGCCACCGCGAGGCGACGTTCGACGTCGTGCTCTCGGCGGCCGGACTCGCCGACGACCACGTCCCGGCGCTCGTCAGTGCCTACCACGACAACGACGCGTCGCTCGTGCCGTATGCGGACGCCGCGGCGACGCTCGAACGGCTGGAATCGGACTACCCTATCGGGGTCGTCACCGGCGGCACGAACGGCCGCGAGAAGCTCGCTCGACTGGGACTCGACGAGTACGTCGCAGCGGTCATCGTCACCGCGGAGCGGGAGGACTCGAAGCGGACGCCCGCGCCGTTCCTCGAGATGGCCGACCGCTTGGACGTACCCCACGAGTCGATGGCGTTCGTCGGCGACCGACCGGGGCTGGATTTCCCCCAGCCGAACCGGCTCGGTATGTGGACGATTCGGGTCATGCGGGGGCGCTACGCGGACGCCGTCGCCCGGAACGCGGCCGCGCCCGACACCGCCGTCGGGTCGCTGGCCGCGGTCCCGGAGGCGGTCGCGCAGTTCGACGAACCGACAGAGCGGCTGTGAACGGCCGCGTGTGAGCCCCCGGACAGTGACTGTGCGAACGCTGCTCCCCGCTCAGTGGTCGTCGTAGAAGTTCGACTTGTACATATTGTTGATGCGGATGACCTGGAACGCCTCGGCGTACGTCGAGTTGGCCTGGCGGCCCCGGAACCGCGCCAGCCCCTTCATCGCCTCCGCCTCGAGGTACTTTTTCTCCTGCTGTGACTCGTGAGACCGGATGGCCTCTATCTTCCCCTCGATGACGCCCTCGGGGACGGAGTTGTAGTACTGGGGCGCAAAGGAAGACCGTGTCGAGGGGGCCTCGAACGCGAGCACCTGGTTGACGTTTCGCGACGCCGTGATGGAGGCCTTCGCGGCTCGTCGGTGGTCCTGGTGGGTGTCCTCTTCGGCGTGGATGTACACCCGGTCCGGGTCGACCTCCGAGAGCGCCGCCTCCAGTTCGTCCACCGACTCCTGGTTGTACGGCACCTTCGTGTCCTCGTAGTCCAGGAAGTGGACGTCGTCGACGTTCAGTATCTCGGCCGCTCGCTCGGCCTCGGCGCGTCGCTGGTCGCGCTCGGCGACCTTGCCGCCTTTCGTCATGATGATGAACCGAACAGTGTCACCGCGGTTCCGATGGACGGCAATCGACGCACCGGCTCCGATTTCGATGTCATCGGGGTGTGCCCCAATGGCAGCGACGTTCATCGAGTGTAGATGCCGGTTGAACAAGCCTCGTTATTGTTTAATTACCAACAATATCGTGTCATTGCCAGAAACTCGCGAGGAACAGTCAGTTACGTGTTATTTGGTCACTGAAACAATACCAGCTGCGTAGCGAAACAGCGCGGACCGGCGAGTGGACGACTCATTCCCCGGCAGCGGCCTGGATGTACGACTCGTACCTGTCGGCGCCGGCGGCCATCGAGAAGTGCTGGGCGCGTTCGTGGCTCCGTTCGGAGGGTGTCGGGTCGTCGAGCGCGTCGGAGATCGTCTCGGCCATCCGCTCGGCGTCGCCGACCGGCGTGAGTCGCCCGTAGCGACCGTCCTCGAGAATCTCCCGTGGCCCGTACTGGCAGTCCGTCGAGACGATGGTACAGCCACAGGCGAGCGCCTCGATGAGCACCGTCGGCAACCCCTCGACCTTCGAGGACATCGCGAACACCGAGGCCCGGGCCATGTACGCGTAGGGGTTGTCCGTGTAGCCGGTGAACGCCACCGAGTCGGCGACGCCCAGCCGGTCGGCCAGCGCCTCCAGGCGGTCGCGCTCGGTCCCCTTGCCGACGATGACGAGCCGCGTCGCGGGGCGGCGCTCGTGCAGCGTCGCGAACGCCCGCAGCAGAGTCCCGAAGTCCTTCGCGGGTTTCAGTCGCCCGACGGCCACGATTGGCTCTACCGCCGGGTCGTCGAACCACTCGTGGTCGACCGGTTTGTCGGCCCCCGACCGGATGTCCGCGATATCGACGGGGTTGTTGAGCACCGTCGTCCCGCCCGGGTCGAGACCAGTGTTTTCGACGACCGTCTCCGCGACGCCCCGGGAGACGCCGACGACGTCGTCGGCGTACGGGTAGAGACGGGCCGCGAGCGCCGCCGTGGCCCGGTCCTTCCGTGTCGGCTGGTGGGTGAAGGGGCTGTGTTCCGTGACCGCGACGTGGACGTCGGCGGCCGTCAGCCGACCCGCGGCGACGGCTGCGAGGTTGGTGTGGGTTCGGCTGGCAAACAGCACCTCGGGCCGATGTTCGTCGAGATACGACACCAGCCGCGGGACCGCGGCGAGGATACCCACGGCCGGGACCTGCGGGACGTCCAGTTCGACGGTGTTGACCGCGTCCCCGATGAGCGAGACGAACTCGCCTTCGAGGTGGCCCGCGACGAGGTCCACGTCGTGTCCCCGGTCCGCGAGGCTGTTGGCGATGTTCACCGTCACCCGCTGTGCGCCCCCGAAATCCGGTGCCGGCGTGAAGAAAGCGACATGTCGGCCGGGGACCGCCTCCGTCGACGTCGCGCCGTCAGTCGCTGTCGGCGTCGTCTCGGCGGTGCCAGTCATCTGTGGCTGCCCCTCGCCGTCCGCCGGAAGCTGGTCTGGAGCGGGGACCACTCACCCACTCGACACTCGTGTCTCTGAACACTCGTGTGCATACACCGCCACTGGACGGGTACGCGGCCAAAGTTACACAGCTACTACCCACACAGCCCGTCACTGGGTCGAAAGTATACGGCCACAAACCGGGCGTAGAACTATGCGTAACAAAGTTGTTCGTGGTAGACCGACCGATATGCCGAATCTGTCTCGCGCCACGCGGTGGCCGACCACGGACGGGGGCACCGCAGCGGCAGTACCAGTCGAAGGGGCAACACCGAGCGCCCTGTCGGGAGTGAGCCCATGACCCGCGATATACTCGCAATCGGACCGCGGTCGCCGCCAATCACCGGGCCCGGGCTGAAAAACAGGTACATCCAGGCGGGGCTCGAGGACCACGGACTCGATGTCCACTGGGTGAACACGCTCGAAACCCGTCCGAAGACCGTCGCTGAGCTCCTGTCGAAGACGCTGTCCTACGACGCGTATCTCCTGAGCGCGTCGACGAAGGTCCGTCTGGGGGTCGCCCCCCTGCTCGCGACGAAACTCCAGTCGCCGGGCGTCCACGGCGCGCTGTTCCCGGCGGGCGGCGAGTTCGCAAACGAGCTGCGGGCGCTTCCGGGTCCAGTCCGTCGGTTCTACCGCCGGACGTTCTCGGCGTTCGACGGCGTCTACCCCCAGACCGACGAGCTGAGTCGCGACCTCCGCGGTCTGCTCGATGACTCGGTCCAGGTCCGGACCGTGCCGAACCTCCGGCCGCTGCCGGAGTCGACGGGCTCGGCCACTGGCGGACAGAACGGCCCCCTGCGCCTCGCGTACGTCGGGCGCATCAAGGAGTCGAAGGGCATCGACGACCTGCTCGAGGCCTACGAGCGTGCCAGCGACGCCGGGGCCGACGTCGTCCTCGACATCTACGGCCACTTCCTGCCCGACGACCCCTACGAGGACCACTTTCTCGACCGGTGCAGTCGGCTGCCGGGCGCCCGGTTCCACGGCAAACTCCCGAACGAGGCGGTCATCCCGACGCTGCAGGACGCCGACGCCTTCGTGTTCCCGACAGTGTACGACGGGGAGGGGTTCCCCGGGGCCCTGGTCGAGGCCTTCGCCGCCGGCTGTCCCGTGCTTGCCACCGACTGGAACTTCAACGCCGACATCGTGACCGACGGCGTCGACGGGCGCCTGTTCGAGCCCCGCGACGTGGCGGCGCTTTCGGCCCACATCAGGGAGCTGGCCGACGACCGGGCCGCACTCGCCGAACTGCAGGCGAACGCACGGGAGACCGGCCGGCAGTACAGCGTCGAGCGCGTCACCGGCACTATCGTCGAGTATCTCGACGAGAGCGGCTGGGACCTCCCGGGACCGACCGTCGAGCGGTCCGAAGCCGTACTGGCGAAGCAGTGAGGACGGTCAGCCCCGAAGTGCGCGGACCGTCCGGCCGAGCTCGTGGGTCCGCTCGCCGCCGAGAGCGGCCAGGAGATACGTCGCGAACTGCGGTTCGAGCGGGTCGCTGCGGACGGCGGTGTACAGCAGCTCGCGGGCGCGGTCGTACCGGCCGTCGTGGAACGCGCTCTTGCCGGCCCGGAAGGCCGCCCAGGCCCGGAACTCCCGGCGGAAGCGGTCGCCGTAGTCGGCCGCCAGCGGTTCGAACTCCTCGAGGAACAGCTCGTAGCCCCGCTGGACCTTCTCGAAGTCCTCGGTCAACCGACCCGGCGAGTCACACTCGTACACCACCAGCGGTTCCGGAACGCGGACAAAGTCCGTCTCCCGCGAGAGGGTGACGAACCACTCCAGGTCGGCCCAGCAGGGAAAGCGCTCGTCGAGCGGGACCAGCTCGGCGACGTCGGTCTCGACCAGCGCGACGGACATCGAGCCGACGACGTTCGCACACAGCAGCGCCTTCGTCATGTCGCCGTCGACGGCGCGCGGTATCTCGATGCGCTCCTCGTCGGGCAGCACGCGCCTGATGCCACAGTAGGCGACGCCCGTGTCCTCGTCGGCTTCGACGGCGTGGACCTGCCGGGCGAGCTTCTTGGGCAGCCACTGGTCGTCGTCGTCGAGGAAGGCGATGTACTCGCCGTCCGCCGCGTCGATACCGGTGTTTCGGGCGGCGTTGGCCCCGCGGTTCGTCTCGTGGCGGACCACGCGGTGTGTGGTAAGCGAGTCGAGGTCGACGTCGGCAAGCACCGCCCGTGCCGGCGTCTCAGAGTGGTCGTCCACGACGACCAGTTCGACCTCGTCGTAGGTCTGTTCGCAGACGCTCTCGACGGCGGCTCGGAGATGGTCGGGCCGGTCGTAGGTCGTGACGACGGCCGTCACGAGCGGGCCACTCACGCGTGTGCCCCCCGTCGACTGCCTCGCCTGTCGGCCCCGTCACTCACCGTCTGGTCCCCCGGTGTCCGGGGGCGAGAGATAGTCCCCATCGGCCGTATCCAGCCGCCTGTACCTCTTAAGTATCCGACGGCTACGCCGCGGCCGGCGGGCTGGCAGTGATACGGAGGTAGACGATGTACGCCAGTACAGCGAAGCCGATCCACGTGAGCGCGTTGACCACTCGCCACCAGCGCCCGGTGGCCCCTCGTGGGGCAAACAGCACACGGTTACACAGCAGGCCGATGAACGACACGAGAAAGTACAGGCGCGCGGACAGCAAGGCCAGGGCGAAAAGCACCGCCAGCGTGACCGCCATCCAGAGGGCCTGTCCGTAGACGAGCAACGCCGGGTCGCCCGGGTCGCGGTCCCCCCCGGAACCGCACGCGCCGAAGGGGTCGTCGGACGGTGATTGCCGCTCGGCTCCGCTCTCCTCGCCGGCCACAGACCGGGCGACCGTTACACAGCGCTCCCAGAAGGTGGTCACGTAGGAGACTGCGCTCACGGCCATCCCACTCCCGTCGGATATACTAGTGCTCCCATCGTCCGACTTCTCGCCCGGTCGGTACTCAGTTAGTTACGTACTACTCACGCTGTGGGAGACCGAACCCCGGCGCTGGCAAATCGGCAGGCGGAGGGGCCCAGAACGGTTCAGGAGCGGCGTAACAAACTACCAGTGGACCTATCCCCAGGACTATGGGTGAACTGTGTCCAGCCCCCACGTCGTCGACACGGTCGCGGGCGACGTACGTGGCGGCGGGCGGTGACCGGCAGGCGGACCGACCGGACGGAACCACGCGAGCGGGGCCGAACCGAGCCGTCGGCGACGGGGGCCCCGACCGATGAGCGGCGGCCAGTCCCGTCTCTCGCAGCTCACAGACACTGAGACCGCACCGCTTCTGTACGAGACAGTGCGCAACATGGAGCGCGAGCAACTGCTGGGCGTCGCCGACCGGACGCTCCGGCAACTGGTGGTCCCCTCACTGCCTCTCGACGCCGACCAGTGGTACGAGCGCCAGGTCCCGAGCGGGCTGGCGATACGCCCCGAGAGTATCCGGGGCAACACCACGACGCTCCGTCGGTGTCTCGATTCGGCGAGCCGCGAGAACTACCGCGAGCGGGCCGACGAGACCGCGGCCGGGACGGTGACGCTCCTGGAGCGGTCGCTGTCGGTGACCGGCGAGGACGGTGTCGGCTGGCTCGACGACGCGGTGCTGGACTTGCCCGCGATGTGGGCGCTGCAGTTCCACGGCTTCGAGTTCCTGTCGTGGGCGACGCTCGGCTACGACGGCCCGGCGGCGTGTCCGGACGTCGTCGAGACGCTCGCGGACTGGCTCGCCGACTGGGACGACGCCGAGGCGACGGCCATCGGCGCGCCGGGCTACCTCCGGCGCGCCTGGACGCCCCACGCCGTCTCGCTTCGAGTCCTGCACCTCGCTCGCTTTTGCGCGTGGGTCCGTGACGACACGGCCGTCGAGGCGCTCGCGGCCCGTCTGGTCTACCGGAACGCCGCCTTCCTGTCGAACCACGTCGAACACGACGTGGGGGGTAACCACCTGATAGAGAACGGCGCCGCGCTGGTGATGGCGGGCGCCCTCTTCGACGGCGAGGGGGAGGCGTGGCTCCAGCAGGGGGTCGACGTGCTACGGGACGCACGCGACCAGTTCCTCGCCGACGGCGGCCACTTCGAGCGCAGCCCGATGTACCACAGCATCGCGCTCGTTCGGTATCTGACGGCTGTGGACCTGCTTCGCCGACAGGGGCGGTCGGTGCCGACCGAGCTCCGCGAGGTGGCCCTCCAGGCCACGGAGTCTCTCCAGCGACTGCGCCCGCCCGACGACCGGCTCCCCCTCCTGAACGACGCTGTGTTCGGGGAGGCCCCGCCGCTTTCCGCCGTGTGCCGGTACGCCGACGCCGTCGGCGTGGACGCGACGGCGACACCGGGGGAGTCACTGTCGGCGTCGGGCTACTACTGGCTCGGCGACGCCGACGACCGACTGCTCGTCGACGGCGGCCAGCCCGGGCCGGCCCACCTGCCGGGACACACCCACAACGACGGGCTCTCGGTGGGATTCTGGGCCGACGGGAAACGGCTGCTGACCGACACGGGGACCCCCGCCTACGCGCCGACGAACCAGCGCGAGTACGCCAGAAGCGTCGCCGCCCACAACACCGTCCAGTACGGCGACGTGGAGCCGATGCCGGTCGGCGGCAGCTACCTGCTGGGCCGGCGGGTCGAGCCCTCGGCCACGGTGACTCAGGGTGGTGGGGTCGACCTGTTCGACGGGCGCTACAGCCGCGAGGCCACACCCCGCTACACCCACCGGCGCCGTATCTACCACGACGAGGGCTGGTGGCTCGTCTGGGACACGGTCGACGCCGACGACGAGGCGACCGTGACGAGCCGGCTCCACGCCGCGCCCGATATCGACGTCGACCACGCCGGCGACGGCGGCCAACCGCGGTTCGACCTCCGCGCGGACGGCTCGGCGCTGGCGTCGGTCGTCCCGCTGGGCGTCGAGCGAGCGACCGTCGCGACCAGTCAGTACTTCCCCGAGTTCGGGCGGGCCGAGAGTCGGGCGAAGCTCTCGCTCCAGTCAGCCGGGAGCACGGTCCACAGTGGCTTTCTCCTCTCGACGGGCGCGCCGAGTTCGGTCGCCGTCGACCACGACGGGACCAGCGTCGCCGGGCTCTCCATCGACGACGAGTACCGTCCGCTCCCACCCTCGGAGTGACCGGCCTCGTGTCGGACGGTCGGTCCCGGACCGCTCTGAGGAGCGGTTGGTAACAACCCCGCAAACAAGCGGTAGGCGGCGCTTTCTTATACTGCTATAGCCGGGTGAGTTAGCCAATGTCTCGTGGCCCAAGTCAGGGGACCGGAGTGGTATCGACACTCAGCGACCTGGCCGTCGTCTGTGGCATCACGCTGGTAACGTACGCGGTCTGGCTGCTCCCGGGGAATCCCCTGGGCCCGCTTCGCGTCCTGGCAGGGGGTTCGTTCGTCCTCCTGGCGCCGGGATACGCGCTGACGGCAGCGCTGTTCCCCCACGGGGAGTCAGCCGTGTCCGTGACCGGCGACCGAGTGAGCCTGTCCGGGCTCGAACGCCTCGTCTACGCGGTCGGTCTCAGCATCGTCACCGTACCGTTGCTCGCCCTGTTCCTGAACTACACCGGCTGGGGTATCACCCCGTCGTCGGTCGTTCTGACGCTGGTGTGGTTCGTCCTGGGCGTGACAGTGGTGGCCGCCGTCCGGCGGCTTCGCGTCCCGGCTGCCCAGCGCTACCGGTTTCCGGTCGAGGACGCCCTCGCCAGGCTCACCGGCGCGGGGCCGGCGACGGCCGTCATCGGGGTGTTGTTCGTCCTGTCGCTGGCCGTCGCCGGGACGGCGCTCGCGACGACGGACGGCGGCCAGCGCTACACCGAGTTCTACCTCATGAGCGAGGACGACGAGACCGGCGAACTCGTCGCCGACGACTACCCGGACGAGATTGCCCCGGGCAACAGCGCGCCCGTCTACGTCGGTATCGAGAACCGCGAGCGGCGACAGATGGCCTACACCGTCCTCGTGGAGTTCCACCGGGTCAGCGCTGTCGACGGCGAGCGGACAGTGACCGCCCGCTGGCAGGCGGCCCGGTACGAGACACAGCTCCGGGACGGCGCCACCAACGGGACCAGAGTGGACGTCTCGCCGCCAGAGTCAGCCGCGGGTGACCGGCTCCGCCTGACAGTCATGCTCTACAGGGGGTCGGCTGGCGAGAACCCCGAAATCGACGACGCCTACCGAACAGTCCACGTCTGGGTCGACGTGCCGTCCGGGGGAGGTGCGCCCTAGATGTCGGGCGCCGTCGACTGGACCGACGACCGCTGGCTGGCGGCTGGCGGGTTCGCGCTCGTGTTCGCCCTCACGGTCGTCCTCGCGCTGACCCCGGAGGCAGGCGGTTACGAGCCGTCCATCTACGGGGCCTACCCGTGGTACTTCTGGGCGCTAACCGTCGTCGCCCTGCTCGTCGGGAACGTGGTCATCGTCAAAAGCGCACGGTCGGGGACGAACGACTGGCTCTACGGCCTCCTTCTCGTCCTGACCGTCGTCGGGCTGCTCGCCTTCCTGCCGTACTTCCGCGGGTACGCGATGTTCGGCCGGGCGGACGTGCTCTCACACGTCGGGTTCATCAGGGACATCCAGCAGACGGGCCGGATCAGCGCCGGGAACATCTACCCGAACTTCCACCTGCTGGTACTGAGCCTCGCGTACGCCACCGGCCTCGAACCACAGACGATGCTGATGGGGCTTGCGGGTATCGGCTCGCTGTTCAGCGTCCTCTCCTTCGTGGCGCTCGTCAGCGCCGTCTTCGACCGCCGTCGGGCGCTACTTGCGGTCCCGTTCGCGACGGTGCTGGTCGCCGGCCAGTCGGTCCCGTACGTGTTCAGCGTCCTGCTGGTCCCCTTCGTCCTCTACCTGTTCGTCAAGGAGCGGCGGACGCGAACGCTCCGCGTCCGCGCCGCGCTTGGTGCCACGCTTTTCGGACTGGTCATCTACCACCCCATCACCGTCCTGTTCTTGTTGCTAGTCCTCGGCGTGTACGGGGTCGCCCGGGCGCTACACCGTCGCGGCGTGCTTCAGAGCGCCGAGCAGGTGCCCGGTCCAGTGGGTGCGATGCCGTACTCACAGCTGCTCGTCGCCGTCTTCGCGGTGTGGTATCTGGACTTCCCCAAAATCGTCGAACGGGTCGGTATCGTCTTCGAGACGCTCGCCTCGCCCGGTGGCGGCGGGTCCTCGGCCGCGTCGTACGGCGAAACGGTGGCCCAGTACAGCCCGTCGCTGGTCGATATCGGCCGCATCGCCGCGCTGAGATACGGCGCCTCGGCGATACTGCTCACCCTCGGGGGCTGCTACGCGCTCGCAGTCCTCGTCGGAACCCTCCGCTCGCGTTCGAGCGGCACCGTCTTCCGGTCGACGTTCGTCGGCGCGCTCGGGCTCTTTACCGCCCTCTCGGCGCTGTTCTTCGTCGTCGACCTGCTCGTGGGCTTTGGCCGCCCGCTGGTGTACGCGGAGCTGTTCGGGGCGCTACTGGCCGGCGCGTTCGTCTACTTCCTGGCCGAGCGGACCGGGGCCCGGAAGACCGTCTACGGGCTTTTGTACGTCACCGTCGCAGTGCTGGTGGCCACCAGCACGATGGGGCTGTACATCTCACCGCTTACCGTCGGCCAGAACCAGCAGGTCACCGACGCGGAGCTCGAGGGGTCCGAGTGGTACGTCGAGAACCGCGACACCCGGGACGACCTCACCGAGTTCGGCGTCGAGACCCACCGGTTCCGGGACGCCGTCTTCGGTCGGGAGACCTACACCGACGACCAGGTGGTGACCAGCAACACCGACCGGATACCGCGCCACTTCGGCTACGCCGAGAACGACACTCTCGGCGCCAGCTACGAGGGCGAGAAGTATCTCGTGCTGACGGCGGCCGGGCGCACCTTCTACGAGAGCGTCTACCCTGGCTACGAGGAGTTCTGGAAGTACGAGCGCTCGGACTTCGACCGTCTCGAACGGGACCCGACAGTGTCGTCGGTGTACGACAACGGCGAGTACGACGTCTACCGCGTGAACGGGACCCGGTGAGGGCGGGAGAGCTGTGTAGCGCCGTCGGCGGATCTCCGTGCGCTGTCTGTACGAGCCGGAATATCCTGGACGCGGCGCTGGAAACGCTAGGAAGCTACGCGAACCCGTCGGCAGTCGCGAGTGCCGTCCGGAGGTCGCTGACGAGCGCCTCGTTTTGCAGTGTCACGTTGTCGACGATACGCCGTGAGAGCCCTGCCCCCTCGTCGAGCGCGTCCCCGGTGACCGCTTCGAGCGTCTCGACAGTCGCCTCGTCCCACGGAAGCGCGTACTCGGGGATATCCAGCGTTCGAAACGTGCCGGGCATCTTCGGGCCCCATTCGGGTCGGTACACGCCGACAGTGGGCGTCCCGACCGAGAGTGCGAAGATGGCCGCGTGCAGGCGCATCGTCACGAGCAGGTCCATCTCGGCGTAGTGGGCCCGTAGCTCGTCGGGGTCGTAGCTCTCGTAGTAGCCGACGCCGATGTCGTCGAGGCGGTCGCGGTGACGGTCGGCCCACGCCTCGTCGATTTCGGTCTGTACCGTCAGCGTCACCTCGTGGCCGGCGTCGACGAGCCCCTCGAGGTACGTCAGGAACGTCTCCACCATTCGCGTCCCTGTCTCGTCCAGTTCTCCGGTGTCGCCCAGCGTCGAGAACCGCGGTACGACAGCGATACGGTTCGACTCGCCGTCGGATTGCTCGCTCGCCGCCGGGGAGCCGTTGAGGAAGGCGGTGTCGACGCCGTTGATGAGCTGGGTCGAGAGGCCAAGCTCCGAGAGGTAGTCGAAGGTGATCGCGTCCCGCGTCATGACGAAGGCGGCGTCGTTCAGAATCGGGCGGACGAGCCGTTCGGCGACCCCCTCCAGCGCGAACGTCGTCTGGGGGAGCAGCCCGTAGGGGACGTCGTTGCGGCGTGCGACCTGCAACGGGTACAGCATCGCGAGGAGATAGGGGAGATTCCCGTGGCTCGGCGAGTGATGGATGGCGTTGCCGCCGTTGAACAGCAACGCGTCCCCGTCGGTTATCCGGTCGTACAGCGCCGAGTGGACCGCCCGGCCCTCGGCGACGCCGGCCAGGTCGACGCCGTACTGGAGCCCGTTGTGGGCCAGCGCGGCGAACTGGGCCGGCCGGGACTGGCGCTCCGGGTCGTACGTTATCGGGCCGCCCACGAGCGTGACCTCGTCGTCGAGTTCGTCGGCCATCCGTCGATACTCCGGCGACTCGCCGGCGAACCGCGAGACTGCGGTCACGTCGGCCTCCGGGGCAGCGCGGGAAAGCAGCGCGAGCGCCCCCTCGTTGATAGCGAAATCCCCCGCGTTGCGACAGCCGTAGGCGTAGGCCAGCGTCAGTGAATCCAGGTCCATCGTATGCGAGAGAGCGTTGACAGTCCGGCCAGTTTAGTAGCCAATCGGTAACGGAGTGAGCACAGTCCCTGGGCCAGTTTGTTTCCCGACGGCCAGCTCGCGTATAGGACGCATACTAACGTGGATATCGGCGGTGCGTTTCGACGTCCAATGGCAAGTGTGATTTCCGCGGCCGACCGCCGGACAGCGGCGGCCTGTCCGACGGGTGACAGCGGACGAGTACCGGCCTTCGTGGGGGCGTCGAGGTGACGATGGCCGAGCGAAACAGCTACGTGTTCGTCTCCCAGCGATACCCACCGGAGAAGGGCGGCAACGCCTCGCGCATCCGTGACCTCGCGGTCAACGTCGCCGACGGGACGACCGTGACCGTACTGGCGCCGCCGACGTCGTATCCGCCGGGGAACTTCGAGCGGAGCTGGGAGCGCAGCGAGACCGAGCGCGTGGACGGGGTCGTCGTCCGACGCCTGTGGTCGTGGCAGCCACAGGTCGAGAACCCCGGACTCGGTCGCCGGCTCCCGTACTACCTGCTTTTCGCGCTACACGCGGCCCTCTGGCTCGTCTGGAACCACCGGTCCTACGACGCGGTGCTCACGTCGACCCCGCCCATCACGACGGGTATCCCGGGGCTGGCAGCCGCCCTCCTCGGGACCCCGTGGGTGGTCGACGTGCGCGACCTCTGGATAGACAACTCCGTGGCGCTTGGCTACGTCGACGCCGACAGCCCGCTGGTCGGAGCGAGTCGGTGGTTCCAGGGGCTCGTCTTGCGGACGGCGGACCGCATCACGGTCACGACCGAGTCACTGGGGACCGCCATCACCGAGAAGTACGGCGACCAGCTGGCCGACCGGAGTCGACACGTTCCCAACGGCGTCGACACAGATATGTTCTCGCCGCGTGCGGAGCGGGACGAGGGTGCTCAAAGCGAGAGTACAGGCGACGACGCCCGGCCGGTCATCGTCTACACCGGCAACCTCGGGAGCGCACAGCCCCTGGAGCCGTGTATCCGTGCGATGGACGAGCTGTCCCACGACGACGCGGTCCTCCGGCTCGTCGGGGACGGCGACGAGCGCTCCCGTCTGGAGGCCCTGACCGAGCGGCTCGGCCTCGAGGACCGTGTCGAGTTCGTCGGGCTGGTCGACCGCGAGGCGGTGCCGGCCCACATCAACGACGCCGCCGTCGGGCTGGCGCCGATAAAGGACGCGGCCGAACTGGCCTACGCGATGCCGACAAAGAGCTACGAGTACCTCGCCTGCGGGGTCCCGGTCGTGGTCACCGGTCGCGGCGAAGTGCGCCGGTTCGTCGACGATTCGGGCGGGGGCCGCCACGCCGAGGTCGACCCGGTGGCCATCGCGGAGGCCCTCGATACCATGCTCGACTCGCGGGAACGCCGCAAACGGCTGGGCGCGGCCGGCCGCGAACACGTGGTCCAACAGTACGACCGTGCTGGTATCGCTGACCGGCTCGAGGAACTGCTGTCGAGACTCGTCGGTTCGGACGACGCGGACCCGCCGGCCCAGCGCTCGACCGTCCAGTCGTGAGAGTTCCGCCCGGCACTGGCGTGGCGGTCACTCGATTTTGCCGCTCGTGACGCGAGTAAGGTAGCGCCCGAGACCCGCCACACCCGGGAATCCGTCGGCGCCCCAGACGACCACGACGAGTACGAGAAGCGCCAGTCGGCCGGGACTCGCCAGCAGAGACGCCACCGGTTCGGCGGCCGCCTCCGCGACGTTCGCCACCACCGGGTCCGCCCCGTCGTAGTCCGGGAGCGGCAAGAGCGGCCACAGGAGGAAGGTGAGCGAGTCGAACTCGCCGGCCGGGAGCTTCGGGAGGGCATCGCCGGCGAGGTGGCTGCCGTAGCCCAGGACGAACGCGAGCGCCGGGTCGACGCGGTCACGCCGCCCGGCGACGTAGAGCACGACGGCCGAAACCACCGCGGCGGTGACAGCCGAGTGTGCCAGGCTCCGGCCGGCGGGCAGGACGCCGAAAGCCCACGCCAGCGGTTTGTCGACGAGGTCCGGGAACTGCGTCCCCAGCGCCGCGGCGACGGCCACCGCACCGTCGACCCGACGGGCACGGAGCCGCCACAGGAGCGAGACGAGCAGATAGCCGAACCCGAGATGCGTCCACGGCCACATCAGCGTCGCCCCCGGCGACAGTCAGTGGTCGAGGCGACTGCTCGATGGACGGCCCCTAGCTGCTGGCAGGGCATGGTCTGAGGATACCGACACGGACGGTTTGTTACGATGTCCGGAACCGTCCGCTCTGACAGTTCCGCGGCGACCCGAGGGTCTGCACCAGGGCCCGACACAGCGGCCGACTCGCCCCACAACTGTGGCAGTTAGCGGGTGGTTACTCATGACCTACCTGACCGAAGTCCGGGACACAGCACATGAGTGGGTTTACACATCAGCGGATAGACGAGCGGCCCCCCTGTACGAAACTCGGGTTCTGCCTCACCACGGACCTGACTGGCAACGGCCGTGATGACGTCATCGTCGGCGGGGCCGGCGAAGGGTTCCCCGGTAAGGGTCTCGTCTGGAAAGCCGAACAGTACGGCGTCCCCACAGGTGCGCTCCGGTCGGCGATAGGTATCGGAGAATCCAACCTCTTCTGGTACGAGAATCCCGGCTTCGAGCGCCACGAGATATCGTTCACGCCGGCGCTTGACGTCGGCGGTGCCGTCGGCGACATCACCGGGACCGGCGGGCCGAACATCGTGGCCGGCCAGGGAATCAACAACACCGACCTGTACTGGTTCGAGCCGGGAGCGGACCCACGGGAGCCCTGGGCGCGCTACCGCATCACCGACCGCTTCGAGAAGTACCACGACGTCACCGTCGCCGACGTCGACGACGACGGCGAGCCCGAAGTCGTCGGGCTCTCACAGGAGTCCGAGACCGTCTTCTACTACGACGTCCCGGAGGCGCCACGGCAATCGCCCTGGGGGGCGGAACACCTCCACATCGTCGACGAGGGCCGCGAACTGGAGGGGGTCGCTGTCGTCGACATCGACGGCGACGGCCGGACGGAGCTGGTCGCCGGGCCGAACGTCTACCACCGGGACCCCGGCGCCGAGACCGGGTGGCGACGGGAGGCAATCGTCGACGGCTGGGACAACACCCGGGTCGCCGTCGCCGACGTCGACGACGACGGCGACCTCGAAGTCGTCCTCTCGGAGGGAGACTCGCCTCATCTGGGAACCCATCCGGGGCGAGTCGCCTGGTTCGACCCGCCCGACTGGGACCAGCATCTCATCGCGGACGGGCTGTTCTGTCCGCACTCGCTCGCGGTCGAGGACTTCACCGGCGACGGCCGCCCGGACATCTACGTCGCGGAGATGGGGCTGGGAAAGCACAGCGACCCGCGTCACTTCGTCTTCTACAACCGCGGCGGGGAGTTCGAGCGCGAGACGGTCGCGACGGGCATCGAGACCCACGAGGCGAAAGTCGTCGACCTGACCGGCAGCGGCCGCCCGGACGTCGTCGGGAAGTCCTACGGTCCCGACCACCACGTCGACGTCTGGTTCAACAGGACGTGAGCAACTGCTGGCTCGTATCTGAACGCCGAACTGCCTGTAGCCTGATTTAAACACTATCTAACAAGGTGTAGGTGTCTGTTCTCTCCACGCAAGTGGTCACTATGGAACCAACGTCCAACTCACAGCCCCGGGAGTCAACCGGTGTATCAGATAGCGCCGACCCAGACCATATCTGCCGAGTCTGTCACCAGCCGATTCCTCGGCCGGGCGACCAGCGGCGCGAATCGCTGGTACACCGGGCCTGTCTCGCAGAGCTGCGGTGCGGTATCACCCTCTGTGGGTCGACCGACGAGCGGACACGTGAGCTGGACACTGCCTGAACCGCTTGCGAAAGCACGCTACGCCAGCGGCCGGAACCACACCGCGGCCACCAGCACGGCGAGAAAGAGATACGAGCCCCGTATCAACAGCATCGTCGCGAGTTCGGCGTCGGCCCGATAAGCCACCGCGAGGACGGCGCCGAAGACGACGGCCCCGCCCGCCGCAGTCGGCGGAATCCCGGGCAGTGCTATCGCGAGCGCGACGACGCCGACCATCGCGAGGGCAAAGAGTCCGAGCGCAAGCTGTCTGGCCCGCCGGGGACCGAGCACGACTGCGACGGTCCGTTTGTCGATGGAGCTGTCGTAGTCGAAGTCCGTCTCGTCGTCGATTATCTTGATACCGGTAAGCAACAGCAGGAAGACCGTGGCCAGCCCCAGTACCTGCGGGCCGAAGTGGGTCGCCTGGGCGTAGTAGCCCCCCAGCAGCGCCAGCGCGATACCACTGGGGTAGCCCATCGTCGCGCCGACGGGATTCAGATCGAGCTGTGGTGCGTGCGTGTACCCGATGAGCCAGGCCGGCGCCGTCACCAGCGCCGCGAGCGGGGAGACGAGCAGCCAGAGCCCGGCAGTACAGGCCAGAAAGCCCCCGGCGCTCGCGAGGAGTGCCCCCCGGCAGCCGCCGACGGTCAGGGGATGGTCGTCGTCCTCGCCGCGGACGTGGAAGTCGACGTAGCCGTCCTTGACGTGAGCCGTGTAGACGGCGAAGAACATCGCCAGCGTGTGTAGCCCGGCTACCCTGAGGTCCACGGTGCCGGCGAGGACGGCGCCGAACAACGAGGTCGCGAGCGGCGGCAACATAAACACCGGGTGGACCTGGGAGGCCAGCGCCTTGCCGGCGCCGACGAGACCGTTCTCGTGTCGGGCAACTGCCATACCGGAGCGAGGGACGGGAGCGTCAAAAAGTCTCGTGCGCCAGCGAACCGAAGGGCGTTGCTATCGCCAGTTGTCCCGGTCGAGGACAAAGGGCGAGATGTGCGAGGCCAGGTCTCGCGCCGCACGCTCGGTCGGGGTATGGAGCTCGCCGGAGACGGCACCGGCCTCACCGCCGACCCCCTCCGTCTCGGAGACGGGGTCAGAGGCGTCGGGACTGGTCTCGTAGCCGCGCCGCGAGCGGACCCGGTCACGAAGCTGCTGGAGCGTGCGCTGTGAGAGCTGGGCGTCGAGATGCTGGAGGTCGTATCTGACGATGTAGCCGCGGGCGGCCGTCCGGATGGCGATGACCGGCTGGCCGCGGGCCTCACAGCGGTCCCAGATACGTTGCTGTTCGGCCGTCGTCGCGTACACCGGCACGTTCGACGGTGCGAGGTGGTCCATTGCCCCTCCGTAACGGGTGCAGCGTTATCGGTGCTTCGCTCGTCCCAGCCAGCGCACGCGAAGACAGTTACCTATCGCAGCGTCGTATACGACAGCGCGGCGATAGCGACGAACTGCAGCCCCCGCAGTATCAGGACCACTTTCTGGACGCCGGGGTCGCCGCTGTAGAAGCTGGCCATCGAGAAGAAAAAGTAGATCGCCATGGCGTTCTCGGCGAGCATGGCGACGGCGAAGAGGACCAGGCCGCCGACGAGGCCGGTCCGGAAGGTGTTGTAGTTGCGGACCCACACGCCCACGAGCGGGAGCAAGAGCAGCGTGTTCAGGCCCGCGATGACGACGGCGGCGGTGATGAGCGTCCCCATCGCCATCAGCGACCCACCCCGCGCTGGTCCGTCCCGTCAGTGCGCCCGGTCATGTGTCCATCTGCTCCGTGATGTCCTCGAACGTGTCCCGATACTTGTCGAACCGGTCGGTGAGGAAGTAGAGTTTCGCGTACGATTCCTCGCCCGATTCGACGATGTCGTGCTCTTCGAGTTGCTCCATGTGATGGCGAATCGTCTTGTACCCGACGTCTAACTCGTCGGCCAGCTCGTTGGCGTTTTTCGGCCGCTCGGTGAGAGCATCGATGATACGCGCCCGGTTGGCGCCGCCACGCGTCGCCGTCAGCAGATACCAGAGCGCTTTCTCCATCCCTCTCCCTTCGGTGGTCCCCGTGCCGGTAGTAAAGAGTTGGCGCTCCCGGTCCCGGCTGCGTGTCTTTCGTCCATCGGTATCGTGAACGTTGACCACGGCTCGTTCGTACGGAGCGATGGAAGCCGACTACAAAACCCTTCTTGGAACTCTCTTCCAAATTCGGGACTACTCTCGCAGCGCAGCGGTCGCGTCGGCCATGATATCGATAGCCTCCCGCAGGGTCTCGGTGTCGGTCGCATACGAGATGCGGGCGTAGCCCGCGCCGTTCTCGCCGAAGGCGTCGCCCGGAACAACGACGACGCCCCGGTCGATGACCTCGTCGACCCACCCGTCGGGCACTTTCGGCATCGCGTAGAAGGCGCCCTTCGGCGTGGGACACGCAAGCCCCATCTCGTCGAAGCCGTCGAGGAGGACGTCCCGGCGCTCCTGGAAGGTCTCGCGCATCTCCGCGACGGGGGCCTGGGGGCCAGTCAGGGCGGCTTCGGCGGCGTACTGGGCGGGCGCGGAGGCACAGGCCTGGGCGTACTGGTGGACCCGGAGCATCCGCTCGATGCGGTCGGTCGCGCCGGTGACCCAGCCCAGGCGCCAGCCGGTCATCGAGTAGGCCTTCGAGCAGGCGTTGACGACGACGACGTTCCCGGACTCGTCGAACTCCGCCGGCGAGCGGTGCTCGCCCTCGAACACCTGGTGTTCGTACACCTCGTCGGAGATACAGAGCACGTCGTGTTCCTCGGCGATGCGGGCGAACTCGCGCATGTCGTCAGGTGACTGGACGGCCCCGGTCGGGTTGGCCGGCGAGTTCACGACGAAGGCGGCCGTATCCTCGGTGATGGCCGCCTCCACAGTCTCGGGCGCCATCGTCAGGTCCTCGCGCAGGCCGACCGGTTTCGGCGTCCCGCCGGCCAGATGGGTCAAGGCGTCATAAGAGACGAAGCCGGGGTCGGGGAAGATGACCTCCTGTCCTGCGTCTACGTGGGCCTCCAGCGCGATGTGGAGCGCCTCGCTCCCGCCTGATGTAGCGATGATATCCTCGGGGTCGACGTCGAGGTCGTTGTCCCGGGCGTGTTTCGCGGCGATGGCCTCGCGGAGTTCGCGGGTGCCCTTGTTGGAGGTGTAGGCGTCGACCGCACCCGACTGGATGGCCTCGATGGCGGCCTCGCGGGCGTGGTCCGGGGTCGGGAAATCCGGTTGCCCCAGCCCGAGGTTGATAGCGTCCTCGCCGGCGGCTTCGAACACTTCGCGGATGCCCGAGATGGACACCGCTTCGACGCGACTGGAGAATCCTGTCATACCACTCCTGGGGGCG
>SDGW01000221.1_pt1 | contig 24395 bp, 22 predicted proteins | sample 2873831 | NCBI WGS metagenome assembly SDGW01 (sample SAMN08132700, study PRJNA421101) | hypersaline lake metagenome | isolation source: celular fraction 0.22 microns magnesium sulfate-rich crust from ephemeral... | place: Spain: Penahueca Lagoon, Toledo | collected 2011-07 | reverse complement strand
AGACGGACCGTTCCTCACGTCCGAGAACGAACCGGTGACTGACGAGGCCAACGTCACGGTCGAAGACGCAGTCGCCGACGAGCCGGCGATGGAAGACAACGTCACCGAAGACGAGCCGGTGATGGAGGACAACGTCACCGAAGACGAGCCGGTGATGGAGGACAACGTCACCGAAGACGAGCCGGTGATGGAGGACAACGTCACCGAAGAGATGCCGATGGACCAGCTGCCGGTCGACGCTGGCGATCGGCCCGTATTCGTCACCGTCCAGAACACCACCATCGAGAACCTGAACGTCGAGAACGCGAGCATTTACGTTCTCGTCGTCGGTGAGGACATCAGTCCTGACGACCTCCCGGATGGAATGGATAACATCACCGAGGACGGGATACCGGCCGAGGACAACGAGACTGACGACGATCTAGCACCGATCGACGACAACGAAACCGAAGACAACGAGACCGAAGACGAGCTAGAACCGATCGGCGATAACGAAACCGAGGACGACCTCGAGCCGATCGGCGACAACGAAACCGAAGACGATCTCGAGCCAATCGGCGATAACGAAACCGAGGACAACGAGACCGAAGACGAGCTAGAACCGATCGGCGACAACGAAACCGAAGACGATCTTGAGCCGATCGGCGATAACGAAACCGAGGAAAACGAAACCGAAGACGTTGCTGACGAGGCCTTCAACGTCAGCAACCTCGAAGCGCCCGCGAGCGCCGAAGTCGGTGAGACGATCACCGTGACGGCGACGATCGAGAACCCGAGCGACGAGGAACGCACCGAGGCGGCCCAGTTCCGTCTCGACGGTGACCTCGTGGCCGAACAGAACGTCACGCTCGAGGGCGGCGAGAGCGACGACGTCGAGTTCGAGGTCGACACGAGCGATCTCTCGGCCGGGGACTACGTCCACATGGTCCTGACCGATCAGGCCGGTGAGGTCGCGATGCTCGAACTGACCGAAGCGACCGAGGACACCGAGACCGACGCCGACGACGGTCTCGAGAACGAGACCAACGACACCGGGACTGACACCGGCGACGGTCTCGAGAACGAAACTAACGACACCGCTGCGTTCGTCGGCGCGTAAGGAGGTCGCTCCAACGGACGGCGCGCTTTTTCACTTTTCGACGCGAACGGAGCGATCCGTCGGTCGATCCCGACAGCGGTACGCTTTCGAGCGGGGACCGACGGCTCCGGACGCTGCTCGAGGCGTTCCCGGGTCGGTGCCGGCGTCGTCGCGTCACGCGAGCAGTCGATAGAGGCTGCTCGCGCCGACGGCGAGCAACACCAGCACGCTCGAGAGGACCGGATCGACGCTCGAGAACACCGGCAGTCCGAGACCGGCCAGTGCGATGATCGCCAGCCCGAGCAGGCAGAGCCCGAGGTGAACCTGGAGGACGAGCGAGTGGTCGTCGGCGTGGCCGTCGACGTACTGCAGGACCGCGTCGAAGTGCCGGCCGGGTTGGATCGTCTTCGCGTCGGAGTCGTACTCGATCACGTCGTCTTCCTCGAGCTGGGGGAGATGGGTCTGCTGAAGGGAGACGTAAACGCTCTTGTAGAGATTGTTCGGGACCGGCGTCGTGTCGGCTTCGGTCGCGGCGATCTCGCTCGCGACGTCGGAGACGTCGATCTGTCCGCCGTCCTCGGCGAGCAACTGGACGATCGCTCGTCGCCTGTCGTTGCCGAGGATGTGGAACACTTCGCTCTCCGCCAACGGGTCAGTTCGGTTCGTTTGAACTGACATCGATCAAGGAGAAGGGGTACCGATTCTCGAGGGCCGATCCACCACCAGTGACCATATCCCGCTAGTTCCGCCACCACTGACTTTAACTTTTGCAGGTTACGTGGAACGCCGGCCGGAGCAGCGAACTGGCGCGGTTCGAGAACCGGGGTAGGGAGCGGGTACAACGGCGGGACTGCGCTGGGCGCCGTCGGGTGACGGCTCGCCTCGAGGGAGAAACGCGGCTCGGGAGCGGTAGAATGGACGCGGCGAACCGATCGTCGCGGTCGCGAAGCGGTCGATTGAACGATGAGTCGTCGATAGAGTGCCGGCAAAACGAGGTCGCGGCGTCGTCGTTCGGTACCGGAACGGCCGGGGTCAGTCGCCGGGGAGGTGGCCGCCGGACTGCATCTCGCGGTAGGTCGTACAGGAGGGGCAGCCGTGGACGACGTCGCCGTTGTCGCCGAAGACGCGAGCGAACTGCTGTGTGACGTGTGTCCCGCAGTTTCGACAGCGAGCGCCGGCTGTCGACGATTCCATGGGCTTCCAGTCGTGTTTGTGGGCGTTCATGGGTGGTGGGGGGTGTACTCGGACGGACGCGGGAGCCGTCCCGTCGAGCGGGACCGGAGACGGTCCGTGACGGAGAGCGACGGGAACGCCGCCGATGTCCCGCGATACCCGTCCGGGCATCACCGTATCGAGGGGGGCAAACGCGAATAAAGGACGACGACCGTTCACCGGGGCCACGGAACTCGAACGCGAGAAATAGCCGATTGCTGCCGGATACACCGGCTGAAGCGGGGCAGACCCGCCGTTCCGAACCGGTTCGTCCGAGCGACCTCAACCCGAATTCAGTCGTCTTGGCGCGATGTCGCCCCTCAAACGTGAGATTGAGCCGACCGGTCGCTGTTCTAAACTCGTTGTTTCCGGACCGAAACACGATCTTACGTCGCCGAAGGACGTACCAAACGCGCATAAGGTACATCGTTATAAAATACCACTACGGCTTACCGATCCTCGTGCCGGAATGTATCGGTGGACCCCCAGGCAGTGGCTGCCCCCCTGTGAACTCTCTCGAATCGCCACCTCTCACGAAGAGCGAACGGACCAGACGTATCCCATTCGGTGACTACCACTATGTCAACGCAAGCGAGTGACACGCGATCGGAATCGGCGACCAACCCCGCGACCCAGCTGGACGTCCTCGGGGACGACTGCGCCCGGACGATCCTCGTCGCGACTAGCGAGGGGCCGAAGACGGCCAAGGAACTGACCGACCGGACCGACAGTTCGTCGGCGACCGTCTATCGCCGGATCAACAACCTCCTCGAGAGCGACCTCGTCGCGGAGTGCGTGCGGTTCGAGGACGACGGCTCACACACGACCGCCTACGAGGCGACCGTCGACAGCCTCCGGGTTCGGATCGACGCCGACGGGATCGACGTCGCGGTCTCGGAACCGAACGAGCCGGACCTGTCGGACCGAGAGTGAACCCGCGGCGCGGTCGGGACCGACCGACTCGAGCGGACGCGGGCGCGAGCGGTCGACTCGAGCGACCCACCGGAAACGAGTGACAGTCAGGAGGACACACCGTTTCTGCCGGTAATGCGGAGTGAAATCGGAGACCGATGGTTGTATGATACGGATAACAAATATTCGTTCACTGGAACGGTCAATGTGATTGAGCAATGCACGACCTGACCGGCTTCCAGCGCGACCTGCTGTACGTGATCGCAGGTGCCGACCGTCCGTCGGGACAGACCGTCAAGGACGAGGTCGAGAAGTACTATAGCTCGGAGATCAATCACGGGCGGCTGTATCCCAATCTGGACACGCTCGTCAACAAGGAACTGGTCGAGAAGGGACAGCTCGACAGGCGGACGAACTACTACGCGATCACCGACGCCGGTCGGGAGCAGATCCGGGAACGGCGAGAGTGGGAATCGCAGTACGTCGATTTCTGAACGGCCGCCGGTTCGATCGTCGGGCCGCGGTCGTCGGCCGACGTCCGCGATCGCTGACTGCCGCGTACCGGACGTCGACCGCCCGCGGATAGGTCGACCGCTCGAGTACGGCCGGGAGCGGACTCGAGCCCCGTTGTACGACGCACGTTTTGTCCGATAACGCGGTCATAACAAAGAACGGCAGCGTACACCGATCGGAGGAGCATGGCATCCGGACCGACCGAACGGAGACCGACCGCGCCGACGGCGGTGGATCGATGAGTCATCGAACGAGTACCTGGACGCGGTTCGGGGTCGTCCGTCGCTACCCGTTCGATCTCGCCGCCGTCTCGGTCGGCGCGATCGTCGCGTTCCTGGTCGTAACGGGCGAGAGCGGGAACGCGGGCCTGCGACTGCTGGCGACGCTGCCCCTCGCCCTGTTTCTGCCGGGCTACGGGCTCGCGTCGGTCCTGTTCCCGGCCGCCAAGCGCGAGGACCGCGAGACGGCGGCGACGGCCGCCGACGCCCGTCCCCGCGGGATCGACGCCGTGGAGCGGCTCGGGTTGGCGTTCGTCCTGTCGCTGACGATCGTCTCGCTGGTCGTGCTGGTGTTACCGCTCACCTCGTGGGGGCTGACGACGGGCGCCGTGGCGGCGGGGCTGGCCGGCGTCGCCGTCTGTCTGTCCCAGCTCGCCGTGGTCCGGCGGCTCCGAACGCCGGCGTCACAGCGGTTTACCGTCTCGCCGCTGGCCGGCCTCGAGCGGCTCCGGCGGAACGGACGGGGGGCGGCGACGGCGTCGACGGTGGTGTTGGTCGTGGCGATCGGCGCGGCCGTCGGCGCGCTGCTCGTCGGCTTCCTCTTTCCCGTCGCAGGCGGCGGGTTCACCGAGCTCGCGCTGTACAACGAAACCGCGGACGGGGAGCTCGTGGCGGATCTCCCGGGCGAGGTCGAGGCGGGCGAGTCGGTTCCGGTCGTCGTCGAGATCGAGAACCAAGAGGGCGAGGACCGGGCGTACACGGCGGTCGTCCAGCAGCAGGTCCTCGAGGACGGCGAGGTCGTCGAACGGACGGAGCTGCAGCGGCTCGAGACGACCGTTCCGGCAGGAGAAACGGAGAGCGGCGAGCGATCGATCGAGCCGACGGCCGACTCCGGCGAGACGGTTCGGATCAGCGTGTTGCTCTACGAGGACGAGCCGCCGGAGACGCCGACGAACGAGAACGCGGCCGAGAGTACGCACTTCTGGGTGACGGTCACGGACGAGTAGCCCGGCCCGCGCTCGAGGCCGTCTCGAGCCGTCGTCACTGCGCGCGAGATCGGGACGACGCGGCCCGGGATGCAACCGGTCACGAACGGGGCTGCGTCCGCGCCGAACGACGCACCGACCGCTCGTCGAGACGGGTGACGCAGTCGAGGAGCGACCGCGCTCGAGCCGCGACCGGTGAGGGAGGGCCGAGTTACCGGCCGACCGACCCGATCGAACGGCGGAGATCGGAGCGGCGCGATACGTGCTGGACCGCTGCGAGCGCGAGAACGACGAGACAGAGACCCAACGCGACGACCGGCGCGGCGGCCGTCGTCAGCGGGCCGACGGCGAGCGCCGACAGGACGACGGCGATCGCGCCGACGGCCGTCACGGCCCCGTAGAGATACTGCCACTGGCGCTGATCCTCGAGGTGGCGATCCAGATACGGATCGAACCGTTCCTCGCTCGGCAGCAGTTCGATCCGGTGGCCGTCGGGGTCCCAGTCGACGATGCCGTGGTCCTCGAGCATGGGGAGGTGGGTCTGATACAGCGAGATGTAGACCCGGCGGCGCTGGGTCCGAGTGACGTCGTCGGGGGCGGTGTCGTTCTCCCAGGCGGCGACCTGTTCGACGAGCGGTGCGAGGTCGCAAGCGCCGCCGGTTCGTTTGAGGTACTGGACCGCGTGTCGTCTGCGCGCGTTGCTGAAGACGTCGAACAGTTCGGCCTGCGTGAGGTCGCTCTCAGACATGTGTGCTCTCGTCGTGTCGCGGTGGGTCCCGTTCCGATCTGACGGGTGCATTCGGATGGCTCACGGACTCGAGTGACAGCGATTGGCACTTTACTATCGCCGGGCTACCCGTCCGAAAGCGAATTGTACCAGTAAGCGACCGTGACAGACGCTGCTACCGACGTTTCGTCGATCCAGCGGGGTTCGATCTCCCGATCACGGTCACGACGGGAATCCCCCACGAGCGCGGGAGGCGACCGAGAGCGACGCTGTAGTTCGCGGCTACGGGCCGCTCAGGGCGGGGATAACAAAGCCTCGTTACCGGCTGTGTCAGCACGACTGCCCACGCGGGTATCGATTCACTATGGAACGACTACACGATCGACGACGAACGGCGGTTCGGACGCGGGCCGCGCGCGACCGCGCTCGCCCGAGCGAGCGCCGGACCGGGCCGGACTGCACGCGAGGTGGACGATGAGCGAGACGGTACGCGAGGTCGTCCGCGGCGACGGCTGCCGGATCGACGACGAGGCGACGGTCGGCTACGGCGAGTTCGACGAGCCGACCCGGCTCGGCGACGACGCGACGATCAGGGCCGGCTCGATCGTCTACGGCGACGTCGAGATCGGCGACGGGTTCGCGACGGGTCACGACGTGCTGGTCCGCGAGGGGACGACCGTCGGCGACGACGTCCTCGTCGGGACCAAGACCGTCATCGACGGCGAGACGACGATCGGCTCCCACGTCAGCCTCCAGACGAACGTCTACGTCCCGACCGAGACGACGATCGGGGACAACGTCTTCGTCGGGCCGGCCGCCGTCCTCACGAACGACGAGTACCCGGTCCGGACCGACGACGGGCTCGAGGGGCCGACGATCGAGGACGGCGCGTCGGTCGGCGCGAACGCGACCGTCCTGCCCGGCGTGACGATCGGCGAGAACGCCTTCGTCGCGGCCGGGGCCGTCGTCACGGAGGACGTGCCGGCCGGGCGACTGGCCGTCGGCTCGCCGGCGACGACGCAACCGCTTCCGGACCCGCTCGAGGGGGAGAACCGGCTCGCATGACCGACACCGAGACGAACGCCGACCCCGACGGCGGCATCGACGGGACGGCCGGGTCGGGCGAGGCGACGGCAGCCGAGATCGACGCCGACGGGGACGCCGGCCCCGTCCCGATCGCCGATCCGGAACTGAGCGAGGCGGCCCTCGAGCGGGTCGAGTCGCTCCTCGCGGACGGCCGGCTCGCCGACGGGCCGGAGGTCAGGGCCTTCGAGGAGGAGTTCGCCGCCTACTGCGGGACCGACGACGCGGTCGCGACCGCAAACGGGACGACCGCGCTCCACGCCGCGCTCGAGGCGATCGGACTCGAGGACGGCGACGCGGTGCTCACCTCGCCGTTCTCCTTCGTCGCGAGCGCGAACGCCGTCCGGCTGGCCGGCGGCAAGCCGGTCTTCGCCGACATCGATCCCGAGACGTACGCGCTGGATCCGGCCGACGTGCGGCGCGTCCTTCGCGAGCGCGACGACGTCGTCGGCCTCCTGCCGGTCCATCTCTACGGGCTGCCCGCCGACATGTCGGAACTGTGTGGGATCGCCGACGACCACGACCTCTTCGTCCTCGAGGACGCCTGTCAGGCCCACGGCGCGGCCGTCGACGGCACCCGGGTCGGCGGCTTCGGCGACGCCGCCTGCTTCTCGTTCTATCCGACGAAGAACATGACCACCGCCGAGGGCGGGATGATCGTCACCGACCGCGACGACGTCGCCGAGCGCGCCGCGAGCTACGTCAACCACGGCCGGGACGCCGACGGGACCGGCGGTTACGACCACGTCGAACTGGGCCACAACTACCGGATGACCAGCCTCGAGGCGGCGATCGGCCGCGCCCAACTCGATCGACTCGCCGAACGCAATCGGGCCCGGCGCGAGACCGCCGCCGTCTACGACGAGGAACTGGCCGACCTCCCGGTCGAGACGCCGACGGAGCCGGCCGGCTACCGGCACGTCTACCACCAGTACACGATCCGGACCGACGAGCGGGACGCCCTCGCGGCGTCACTCGAGGAGCGCGGCGTCGGGACGGGGATCTACTACGAGACGCCGATCCACCGCCAGCCGGCCTACGAGACGGTAAGTTCGGCCGCGGCCGAGTTCCCGCAGGCCGAGCGGGCGGCCGAGGAGGTGCTGTCCCTGCCCGTCCACCCGACCCTCTCGGAGCGCGACAGGCGGACCGTCGTCGAAGCAGTGCGTGACCACTTCAGAACCCAATGAGTACGGACGAGCGAGCGGACGGGACGAGCGAGGAACAGCTCCGCGCCGGCGTCGTCGGCGTCGGCTCCATGGGCGAGAACCACGCGCGGGTCTACGGCGAACTCCCGGGCGTCGAACTGGCCGGCGTCACCGACCACGACGACGCGGTCGCCCGCCGCGTCGCCGCCGAGTACGGGACGGCGGCGGTCGACCTCGAGACGCTACTCGAGCGCTGCGACGCCGTGACGGTGGCGGTGCCGACCCGCGCGCATTACGAGACGGTCTCGACGTGTCTCGAGGCGGGCGTCGACGTTCTGGTCGAGAAACCGATCGCCGAGACCGTCGAGCAGGGCCAGCGGCTGGCGGAGCAGGCCCGCGAGGCCGGACTGGTCCTCCAGGTGGGTCACATCGAGCGGTTCAACCCGGCCGTCCAGACGATGGTGGACCTGATCGACGACCTCGACGTGATCGGCGTCGAGGCCGAGCGGCTCGGGCCGCCGATCGACCGGACGGCGACGGACAACGTCGTCTTCGACCTGATGGTCCACGACATCGACATCGTCGGCGCGCTGCTTGGCGAGCGGCCCCGATCGGTCGCCGCGATGGGGACCGAGAACGGCCGGTACGCCACCGCGACGCTCGAGTACGGCGACGCCATCGCCACCGCGACCGCCAGCAGGCTCACCCAGAAGAAGGTGCGGAAACTGACCGTCACCGCCCGCGAGTGTCTCGTCGAGGTGGACTACCTCGAGCAGTCGGTGTTGATCCACCGCGACTCCTACCCCGAGTACCTCGCCGACGACGGCCAGCCCCGCTACCGCCACGAGAGCGTCGTCGAGCGACCCCACGTCGACAACGGCGAGCCGCTGCGGTACGAACTCGAGTCGTTCCTCGCGGCCGTCCGGACCGGCTCGGAGCCGGAGGTCACCGCCGACGACGGGATCGCGGCCCTCGAGACTGTCCAGCTGATCGACCGGCTCGCCGCCGGACCGTCCGACGAGTCAGACGAGGAACTGCCCCGCGACCGGGAGGTGGAAGCCTGATGGACGCGGACTCGAGCGGCGAGCGCGACGAGACCCGGGAGTCGACCGGCGCGGGGCTCTACGACTCGAGTTCGTCGCCGGACCGCCAGCGCGAACGCCTGACCGACGGGGAGCTCCCCGTCGCCGTCTACGGGCTGGGCAAGATGGGGCTGCCCCTGGCGGCGGTCTACGCCGAGACGACGGGGAACGTCACCGGCGTCGACGTCGACCCCGAGGTGGTCGAGGCCGTCGGCGGCGGCGAGAGCCACGTGGTCGGCGAGCCCGGACTCGACGAACTGGTCGCCGAGCAGGTCGATGCGGGTCGGCTCGCGGCGACGACCGACGGCCCGGCGGCCGCCGCGACCGCGCGGATCCACGTGATCATCGTCCCGACGCTGCTGGACGAGGCGAACGAGCCGGACCTGACGACCGTCGAGTCGGTGGCCGACGACGTCGCGGCCGGGCTGGCCCCCGGCGATCTCGTGATCGCCGAGTCGACGCTGCCGCCGGGGACCTGCCGCGACGTCCTCCGGCCCCACCTCGCGAGCGAGAGCGGCCTCGAACCCGACGAGTTCGGCCTCGCCTTCTGTCCGGAGCGGACGTCCTCGGGGACCGCCCTGCGGGACATCCGCGGCCAGTACCCCAAGGTCGTCGGCGGCGTCGACCCCGAGAGCACGCGGGCCGCGGCCGTCGTCTACGACGAACTCTCGGCGAACTCGGTCCACCCCGTCTCGGACGCGACGACCGCGGAGGCGGTCAAGGTCTTCGAGGGGATCTACCGCGACGTCAACATCGGGCTGGCCAACGAACTCGGTCGGCTGGCCGACGAGCTCGGAATCTCGGCGCGCGAGGCGATCGACACCGCCAACGACCTGCCGATGTGCCAGCTCCACGACCCGGGTCCGGGCGTCGGCGGCCACTGCATCCCCTACTACCCGCACTTCCTGCTGGGCCGGACCGACGAGCCCATGACCGTGACGGCGGCGGCTCGACGGGTCAACGACGGGATGCCCGCCGCCGTCGTCGACCGCCTCGAGCGGGAACTCGCCCGCGACGGCACCGACCTCGCGGACGCCGCGGTCGTCGTCCTCGGGATCACCTACCGACCCGGCGTCGAGGAGACCCGCGCCTCGCCCGCGCTCGGGATCGTCGACGCGCTGGCCGAGCGCGGGGCCGACGTCGCGGGCGTCGACCCGCTCGTCGATCCGGCCGACTACGGCGCGCGGCCGGTCGAGATCGACGAGCTGAGCGGCGAGGCGTTCGACGCCGCGGTGGTCGTGACGCCCCACGCCACGTTCGATCGCATCCGGTGGGACGCCCTCGAGCCGATGGTCGTCGTCGACGGCCGGGACGCAGTCGACCTCTCGGGGACGGCCCACCGGGAGTACGACCTCGGGGGCTCGAGCGACGGGCGGCCGCCCCGAGGCCGACATCTCGAGGACGGTGACGCGAGCGGCGGCGACGCCGAGACGACGCCGGCGACGACCGACGGAGGAGCCGATGTATAAGGGCAAGCGGATCGGCGTCGTCGTCACGGCCTACGACGAGGCGGCGTTCGTCGGGCGGGTCATCGAGACGGTGCCGGCGTTCGTCGATCGGATCTACGCCGTCGACGACGCCTCGCCGGACGAGAGTTGGGCGGTGATCCGGCGGACGGCCGAGCGGCTCAACGAGCGGGCCGAGAGCGAGAGCGCCGATCCGGCGGTGGCCGTGGCCGACGGGGGCGACGACCGCCGGGTCGTTCCGATCCGCCACGAGGAGAACCGCGGCTACGGGGCGGCCGTCAAGACCGGCTACCGGCGGGCCGTCGAGGACGGGATGGACGTCGTCGCCGTGATGAACGGCGACGGCCAGATGGACCCCGCGATCCTCGATCGGATCGTCGACCCGGTCGCCGCGGGCGAGGCCGACTACGCGAAGGGTAACCGGCTGCGCAGCCCCGCGGACCGCGCGGAGATGTCGACGTTCCGCCTGTTCGGCAACGCCGTCCTCACCGGCCTCTCGAAGTTCGCCTCCGGCTACTGGTCGATCGGCGATCCGCAGAACGGCTACACCGCCATCTCGCGGGAAGCCATCGAGGAGCTCGACCTCGAGGCGATCACCGATCAGTACGGCTTCCTCAACCACGTGCTGACCCACCTCAACGTCGCCGATCGCCGGGTCGCGGACGTCCCCATGTCCGCCGTCTACGGCGACGAGGAGAGCAGCATCCGGTACGTGCCGTTCGTCCGGTTCGTCTCCCTGCTGTTGCTGCGCAGCTTCTGCTGGCGGCTGAAGACCAAGTACGTCGCCCGGTCGTTCAATCCGGCCGTCGTCCACTACGCCGTCGGCTCGCTGGGACTGGCCGGCGGACTGGTCGGGCTGGCGGGGGCGGCCGCTCGAGCGGGCCGCGACCGGGACGGGTTCACCGCCGGGCTCGCGTCGTTCGTCGCCGCCCTGCTCGGGCTCGTCTCGCTGGGCTCCGCGATCCGACTCGACGCCGCGGCGAACGAGGAGCTCGAGCGACCGTGTGCGGACGCCGAGGCCGACGTCGAGCGCGACCGACGCGACGCTCGAGCGCCGGCCGAACGGGACGGGTAGCCGACGGCTCGAGGGAACGGGGCGACCGCTCGGGCGTCGAACTACTCGATGGAGTAGGTGACGATCTCCTCGCTCTCACAGACGGGACAGCGGCTCGTCTCGTCCGAGACGTTGGTCCCGCAGTTTCGACACTCGCGGACGACGGTGACCGATCCGTCGTCGCCGCTCTCCGTGGCGGTTTCGGGGGCTTCGGTCCCCGACTCCGCGTCGGAGAACAGTTCGCCGAGGAGGGTGGAGAGGCTCATAGAACGGGGTAGTGGTCGCTCCTATTCCGGAGGGAGCCATAAGCGTTTCGCGACCGCGAAGGAAATTCCACGATTAATTATGTTCATTGTGGCCTCGCGTGGTACGCGGTTCACGCGGACCGCGACCGGGGGCGGAGCGCCCGCTTTGCCTGTCCCTCGAGGCGGTCGACCGAGCCGCGCGAGGCCGCGACCGCGACCAGGAGGTCGGTCAGGTTCACCAGGTCGCCGACGTACTCCCGACGGCGGCGCTCCCAGCGGTCGCTCGCGCCCTCGTCGGCGAGGATCTCGAGCGATCGATCCCGGATCGCCTCGTAGGCGTCGAACTGTTCGGCCAGCCCGGCCCGCTCGAGTTCGCGGAACTCGCCGTACTCGTGGTCGTCGGTGCCCCGATACCGGAACGCGGGGGTGCCCAGCAGCGCGGCCTCGGTGGCCATCGTGCCGGTGTCGGCCACCAGCAGCTCGGCCTCGGCCATCGCGTCGTGGATCAGGGCGGGGTGGAGGTCGTACGGTCGCGCCGGGAGGTCCCGCAGGTCCAGTTGGCCACCCTCGTCGGAGACGAAGACCGTCGCGTCCTCGCTCAGCCGCTCGATCAGGTCGCGGCGTTGCTCGGGTCGGAACCCCTCGAGGTCGGTGTCGTGGAGCGCGTCCAGGGCGTTGAACCGGACGACGACGTACGGCTCGTCGGGATCGACGTCGAGGTACTCCCGGACGTCGCCGACCGGCTCGAACACCTCGGGGTGGAGATAGGCACACTCCTTGAAGCCGTCGAACGTGTAGTGGTCCGCGCCGAGGTCGCGGCGGGTCACGTCGGGGGAGATGATGCAGTCCGCGAAGGGCCGCGAGACGGCGTGGTTGAAGTCGCCGGGCTCGTCGTCGAGGACGAGGACGACCGGCGACCGCGACAGCGTGCCGGCGTAGGCCGCGTAGGGCCCTCGACCGAAGATCACGTCCGGATCGAACCGCAGCGCTTCGATGCCGATCGTCAGGAACTGCCCGCCCAGTTCGCGGGCGAACGCGAGCCGCGAGTAGCCGTCCGTCCCGTGGTCGCCGTAGACCCGGTAGGGCATCCCGAAGTAGTCGAGTAGGTCGGTCGTACAGGCGTACTCCCGGGTGAGGACGAGGACGTCGTGGCCCGCCCGCTCGAGGCGGTCGACGGCGTGTCGGTACAGGTGAACGTGCGCCGGCGTGTTCGCCAGGACGAGGATGCGCATCGGCCGTGGCTAGCCGCCGCCGGTGCTTTGTAATCGCATTACTACAGCGGATCCCGAGGCGAAATTTCGAGATACGGGTGCCACGCTCCGCTGTACGTGAAGAAAAACGCACTCGAGGCCGCGGATAACGAAGCGGCTTCGGCCCGTCGTCCCCCGCAGTCGAGATGGAGGTCCTCACGCTCACGACGTACGCCGACGCCCCGTTCATGACCCAGCAACAGGCCGCCCTCGAGGAGCGCGGCGTCTCCTTCACGACGCTGTCGGTGGCCGGCGAGGTCGCGGCGGACACCGATCGGCGGCCCGTCGACTACGTCCGGACCGTCCCGCGGGTCGTCCGCGAGGCGGCGAGCGGCTACGACCTGATCCACGCCCACTACGGGCTGACGGCGCCGCTGGCGCTCGCGGGGCTTCGCACGCCGGTCGTCCTCTCGCTGTGGGGGTCGGACGTCCACGGTCCCGTCGCCCCGATCAGCAAGGCGGCCGCGCCGTTCTGCGACGCGGTCGTCGTCATGTCCGAGCGCATGCGCGAGGCGCTCGGACGGGAGTGTACGGTGATCCCCGACGGGGTCGACCTCGAGAAGTTTCGGCCCGAGCCGCAGGACCGAGCGAAAGCGCGGGTCGGCTGGGACGGCGAGGGCCGCGACGTTCTCTTCCCGTATCCGCCCGCCCGCGGGGTCAAGAACCACCCGCGGGCCGAGCGGATCGTCTCGGTGGTCGACAACCTCCGCGAGGAGCCGGTGCGGCTCCGGACCGTCCACGGCGTCGACCACGACGCCGTGGCCGACTACATGAACGCCGCCGACGCGCTCCTGTTGACCTCCGACAGCGAGGGGTCGCCCAACTCCGTCAAGGAGGCGCTGGCCTGCAACCTCCCCGTCGTCGCCACGGACGTCGGCGACGTGCCCGAGCGACTGGCCGGCGTCGACCCCTCCGTCGTCGCCGACACCGACGAGGGGCTCGTCGAGGGGCTGCTCGCGGTCCTCGAGCGCGGCGAGCGATCGAACGGTCGCGAAGCGGTCCGCGAGGTCAGCATCGAGCGGACCGCCGATCGGCTGCTCGAGCTCTACGAGCGGGTCGCGGGCACGGTGATCGAGACCGAGGCCGAACGCGAACGGCGGCGCGCGGCGGGGACGGGACGCCTCGAGTAGTCGCCGTCCTGCCGTCCCGACGTTACTGCACGTTCGCCCGGTACCACGCCATCGCCTCGGGGACGTGGGCCTCGAGCGGCCGGTACTCGTAGCCCAGTTCCTCGCTGGCCTTGCGCGAGGTGTAGAACAGTCTCCGGGTCGCCATCTCGGCCATGTCCCGATCGAAGGGGAACATCCGGCGATCGGCGACGGCGTCGACGACCTCGGCGACGGGGCCGGCGGCCCGGATCGCGGTCGCGGGAACGCGGATCCGCGCGGGGGAGCCGTCGGTGGCGTCGGCGATCCGGGAAACGGCGCGGTCGTAGGTGAGGTTCTCGCCGCCGAGGACGTAGTGTTCGCCGTTCTCGCCGCGGTCGGCGGCCGCCAGCAGGCCGTCGACGACGTCGGCGACGCCGACGATGCTCAGCCCGCCGGGGAGGTAGGCCGGCATCGTCGGCTCGACGCCCATCGCGAGCAGTTGTGCGGTGAACTCCCCGTCGCCGGGGCCGAAGATCGAGGTCGGGTGGACGGTGACGGCGTCGCCGCCGTCGGCGGCGTAGTCGTCGACCAGATCCTCCGCGGCGGCCTTCGAGGCCTGGTAGGCCCCGACCGGCTCGGCCACGTCGGTCTCGTCGGCGAACTCGTCGTCGCCCTGCGGACGGCGCGTCCCGGCCGTGCTGGTGAACACCACCCGACCGGCGTCGCCGTCGCGACAGGCCGCGAGGAGCCGTTCGGTGCCGTCGCGGTTGACTTCCCAGATCGTCTCGGGACCGGCGCTCCAGAGCCCGATCCCCGCGAGGTGAAAGACCACGTCCGCGCCGTCGACCAGTTCTCGCAGGGTCTCCCCGTCGGAGAGATCGCCGACGTGCCAGTCGATCCCCTCGAGGTCGCCCCGGTCCGAGGTCGGCCGACAGAGGCCCCGAACGGACCAGCCCTCGGCCAGCAGCCGCTCGCAGAGGTGGCCGCCGAGAAACCCCGTCGCACCGGTGACCGCCGCGGTGGGGGCGTCGGCGGCCACGGTCACCGACCCTCCTCGAGCTGCGGGGGCACGGCGTCGCCGGCCACCGCCGCGTAGAGCCGGTAAGCGGTCGTGACGGCCGGATGGGGGTCGTCCGCGGGCGGCAGGTCGCCGTCGCCGATCCGCTCGCGGAGGCGATCGACGTCGACGCCCGCCCCGTCGACGGCGACCGGGTCGTCGCTGCGGCGGGTGGTCGAAAGCGCCGCGTCGGCCTCGAGCGAGCGGCCGAGCAGCGAGGTGGCGACGGCGTCGACGGCCGGTACCGAGCCGGCGAACAGCGCGTTCGCGGCGACCGGATCGCCGCCGTAGGCGACCGTCGCGTCGAGGACGGCGAGGGCCGGCTCGACCGATCGGGTGACCGCGACGGGGGCCCGATCCGCGCCCGCGTCGCAGTCGACCAGTCCGGCGAGGGTCCGCATCGCGCCCGCGACCGGCCCGTCGGCGGTCGGCCGCAGCGACGGGACGACGACGACCGCGTCCTCGGCAAGCCGAGTCGGGACCGAGAGCGCGACCGGCTCGTCGTCGACCCCGCGGAGGCCGCCGGTTCGGGGCTCGTCGGCCAGATCGACCAGGTCGGCGTCGAACCGCTCGAGCAGGGCCGGATAGCCCAGGTAGGCGGCGGTCCGATCGAAGTCGATCCGGTCGTCGGTCGCGCCCGCGACGGCGATCTCGGCGTCGGTTCGCTCCGCGAGGCGGGCGACGATCGCGCCGACGACCGCGGGGTCGGTCACCATCCCCGAGGAAGGGTGAAACGGGTAGTGGGCGTCGGGGACGACCGCGATCCGGTCGGCGTCACTCAGGTCCTCGAGGGCGGCGCCGAGGACGTCCCGGACCGGCGACTCGAGGGCAGCCAGCCGGGCGTCGGCGTCGGGCTCCCAGCCGCCGCGGCGGTCGGCGTCGTCGATTCGGGCGGCGCGGACCGTCTCGTCTCTCATCGGGTCACCTCCGGGGTCCCGCGGTCGTCCGTGGGACCGTCCGCAACGCCGTCCGTCTCGCCCGCTTCGACGGCGGCGAGCTCGTAGGCCCGTTCAGCCAGTTCGAGCGTCCGTCGGCCGTTCTCGCCGTCGACCGGCGGCCGCTCGCCCTCGCGGATCGCCTCGCAGAAGTCCGCCAGCGCGTCGTAGTGGGCCTGCAGGTAGAAGGTCGGCCCGAAGACGTCCGGCTCGTCGCCCGTGAACCGGCTCGCGACGTTCGAGAGCGCCGACTTCGCCGCGTCGGCGTAGAAGTTCGCCGGCAGGTAGTCGTCGTTGCTGATCGTCCCCGTCACGCCCTCGAGGCGCAGCCGGGTGTTGACCTCGGGGAGTTGTTCCCACTGGTAGGAGCCACAGTGCAGCGTGATCGTCGTCCCCGTCTCGGGAGCGGCCATGAGCACCGTCGCCGCGTCCTCGACGTCGGTCTCGAGGCTCCGGCCCGTCGACGCGTCCCGCACCTCGAGGTCGCCGAACAGCCACTCGAGGACGTCGAAGCAGTGGACGCCGAGTTCGAACAGCGAGCCGCCCCCGGCCGCGTCGGCGTCGAGCGGCCAGGACGCGGGGGCGTCCTCGGCGGGCGGCCGGCCGAGCGGGCCGTCGTTGAGCCGGGTGATCGAGGCGTAGGGGACGTGGCCGACGCCGCCCTCCTCGTAGGCCGCCTTGACGCCCCGCATGTCCGGCTGGTAGCGCAGCGTGTGGTCGACGCCGACGGCGACGTCGGCCTCGCGGGCCGTCTCGAGGAGCCGGTCGGCTTCCTCGACCGAGCGTGCGAGGGGTTTCTCGACGAAGACGTCGACGCCGGCCTCGGCGGCCCGCTCGACGGCGTCGGCGTGGAGGAACGGCGGCAGCGCGACCACCGCCGCGTCTAGATCTTCGGCGGAGAGCAACGCGGCGTAATCGTCGTAGGTTCGGGAGACGCCGGCCCGTTCGGCACGGTCGCGGTTTTCCGGGACGGCGTCGGCGGCCGCGGCGACCTCGACGGACGGCATCGCCGCCGCCGATTTCAGGTGTACCATGCCGATGTTGCCGACGCCGAGGATCCCGAGCGAGAGCGCGCTCGAGTCGGTCCAGCGATTCAGAAGCGGTGGGGTCATCTGCCCGAACAGGGGCCCGCGGCGGGCTTTGTTATCGCCGTCGTACGTCTCGCCGCGCTTTCGTGTAGCGGTCCCTTTCAGACGATCCCCTGTCAGTCGGTGCCGGTGGGACCGCGCCGATCGCGGTCCCACCGGGAACTCGGTACAGCGAACCGTCTCAACCGCTACTGCCAGCTCGCCGTCGCCCGCTCGCTAAACCCCGACTCGGGCGCGACCCGGCTGGCTACGTCGGCCATCGTCTCGACCGTGAGATCGGTCGCGGCCCGCTGGCCGTCGAGATACGACAGGATCGCCCGCATGCGCCGGTCGTCGCGCTCGTCGGTCAGGTTGTTCGGGTGCAGCCACATGTGAAAGAGCCCGTCGGTCCGGGCGGCCTCGTCGATGCCGCGGCGGGCCAGTTCGACCATCGGATCCGCCCAGATCGACTCGGCGACGGTCCGGGCGGCCCCCTCGAACCCGAACAGGAACATCGAGGCCGGGACGTTGACCAGCCCGTACTCGTCGACGATCGGTTCCACGAGCATCGATCGGTCCCGGACCGTCGAATCGAACAGGCCGCGAACGCCGTCGCGGGTCGGCGACCGGCCCCGGTAGGCCGTAACGCCCTGTTCGGCCAGCACGTCGCGGTGACCGACGTCGTTACGGGGATAGACCAACGTGTCGATCGACTGGTTCCAGTCCGCGGCGATCTCGCGGCTGCGCTCGAGTTCGGCCGCCGCGAGCTCGCGGTCGGTTCCGGGCCGACCGAACAACACGTGCGAGAAGGAGTGGCTGGCGAACTCGTGGTCGGCGTCGGCCGCGAGGACGTCCGCGACGAGGTCGGGACCGAACCGCAGATCCTCGCGGTCGGCCCACTCGTCCCGTTCGCGGGCGAACCAGCCCTCGGGGGCCGGATGGTCGTCGTGGGCCCCGTCACAGCTATCGAGCATGAGGTGGCCGACGACGGCCCAGGTCGCCGGCACCTCGAACTCCTCGAGCAACTCGAGCATGACCGACCAGCCGCGACGGCCGGCCTCGACGCGCTCGGCCGGCGGCGTCACGAGGTCGTGAAACCCCCAGCCGAGCTCCGCGTCGAGCGAGATTACGACGCTGCCCACGGATCCCACCACGGTTGGACGCGTTTCATATCCGGACGGTTCCGACGGGATGACTTTGTTATGGAGATCTTGCCGGCCGCGGAACCGGGTCCGGCGTCGTCGGCCGGCCGCGGAGCGGCCGCAGGGACCGGAGCCGCGCTCGCCACCGGGTTAACCGACCCGAACAGGGGCCGGGTCGACGCGAACCCGCCTGAACACGCTCTATAACAAAACGCTCATCGAGCGATTCCCGGGATAGCAGGCGTCTCAGACACTTCAGAACCCAATCATGAGCGGATCTACTCCCCCCTCCGAGCGAGCGTTCGTACTCGGACTCGACGGCGTGCCGTGGAGACTCATCGAGCAATGGAGCGACGAGGGCGAACTCCCGAACTTCGCCCGGATGCGCGAGGAGGGCGCCGCCGGCCCACTCGACAGTACGCGCCCGCCGACGACGCCGCTGGCGTGGCCGTCGATCGCGACCGGCGTCTGGCCGGACAAACACGGGATCTACGGCTTCCAGAACCTCTCGTCGGAGTACAGCCACGAGATGTACACGAGCCGGGACCTGGCGCAGCCGGCCCTGTGGGACCAGCTCACCCCGGCCCACGTCGGCAACGTCCCGATGACGTATCCGGCCCGCGAGATCGACGGTTCGATGGTGACCGGGATGATGACGCCCGCGACGGACCGGGAGTTCACGCATCCGCCCGAACTGAGCGAGGAGATCGGCTCCCGAATTCCCGACTACGAGATCAGCCTCGACTACCCCGAGTACGCCGACCGCCCCGACGAGTTCGAGGCCGCCGTCGAGGAGATGCTCGCGAACCGTCGCGACCTCCTCGAGCTCCAGCTCGAGCGGGCCGGCGACGACTGGCAGCTGTTTTTCTTCGTCTTTACCGCGCCGGACCGCTTCCAGCACCTCGTCTGGGAGATGGACCGGTTACTCGCACACTACAAGCAACTCGACGAGATCCTCGGCGACGTGATGGACTACACCGACGACCACGACGCCGACCTCTACGTCGTCTCCGACCACGGCTTCGGCCCGATCGAGGAACTCGTCTACGTCAACCGGATCCTCGAGCGGGAGGGATACCTGGCCAGGCGGGAGGACGAGGGGACCCGCGGCGCGCTCGCCAGCCTCGGCATCTCGCGGGACACCATCACGGGGGCGCTCAACCGCGTCGGGATCACCGAGGAGACGCTGGTGCAGTCGCTGCCCCGGCGGCTGGTCGACTCCGTCGCCGAACAGATCCCCGGGGATCACGCCCTCTACGACGTCGACTTCGATCGGACCGTCGCCTTCGTCCACGACACCGGCAACTGCTACGTCAACGACACCGGGCGCTTCGACCGCGGCGTCGTCTCGCCGACGGAGGTCCCGGCGGTGAAAGCCGACGTCAGGGCCGCCCTCGAGTCGGTGACCGACGGGGACGGGGAGCCGCTGCTCGAGGTCCACGACGGGGACGAGCTGTTCCCGACCGACGACGACTCGCCGGACCTGGTGGTGGGCGGGCGCGGCGTCTACGAGTCCCGCAGCGGGATAGCCGACGAGGTTCGGGGCGACACCGGCACCTACGACGCGAGCCACCGCAGCGAGGGGATCGTCCTCTGTCGGGGACCGTCGATCGATCCCGGCGCGACCCTGCGCGGCGCTCGCGTCGTGGACGTCGCCCCGACCCTGCTACACGGCATCGGCGAGCCGGTCCCGAAGAACGCGGACGGGCGGGTCCTGTTCGACGCCTTCGACGAGGCGAGTACGCCGGCGACGAGCCGGGTGGAGCGAACGACGGTCACCAAGGTCGACACCGACGAGGACGTCGACGAGGACTTCGACGACGTCGAGGATCGACTGAAAGGGCTAGGCTACATGGAGTAGCGGCGGCCTGACGTGACCGGGAACGATCTCACGCGTCACGCGGCAGCGACACGACGACCGTGTTCCCCGTCTCCGAGCGCTCGAAGGCGATGTGACCGTCCGAGAGGTCGACGGCCCAGTGGACGAGCCACAGCCCTAGCCCGGAGGTGTGGTAGACGTCGTCCATCTTCCAGTCGCCGGTCAGGACGCGAAACTCCACCTCGGGGATCGGCGGACAGTCGTCGCGGATCACGATATCGACCGCGTCCGATCGTCTGCGGACGGAAACGGACAGCTTCGGCGACGCGTCGGCGCTGTGGCGGACGGCGTTCTCGAGCAGCTCCGTCACCGCCAGCTCGACCTCGTGCAAGGCGCGGGCGGTCGCCGTCTCCGGCAGACTCGTCTCGACGGTCGCGTCGGGGTATGCGTCGCGGATCCGGTCGACCGACTCGGTGATCACCGAAACGACGTCGACGGGTTCCGGGACCGGGCGCTCGGTCAGCAGTTCGATGATCTCGCGCTGTTTGTCCGCGCTCTCGAGGAGTTCCTGCCCCTGATTTCGGATGATCTCGGCGCGCCCGCGCGAGGCGTCGTCGGCCTCGCTGGCGATGCACTCGGCGTTACCGAGGATAACGGCCATGTCGTTGCGGAGGTTGTGTCGCAGGAGGTTGTCCATGACCGCGAGCTGCCGTTCGCGCCGTCGCCGGTCGGTGATGTCCCGAGAGAAGCCGACGATCCGGTCGACCGCGCCGTCCTCGAGGAGCGGTTCGGAGCGGACCCAGACCCAGCGGTCGTAGTCGGCTGCGGGGTTGACCCGGTACTCGATGTCGACCGACTCGCCGCTCGCGACCCGCCTCATACCCTCCTCGACGCAGGGGACGTCGTCGGGGTGGACGACCTCGAGGAACGCCTGCGGATCGCTCTCGAGGGCCGACACCGGCTGGCCGAAGACGTCCTCGTAGGCGGGGTTGACGAACAGGACCTCGTCCCAGTCCCCGTCGAACATCCACAGGACGTCGCCGACCGTGCCGGCGATCGTCCGCAGGCGACTCTCCGCGTCGCGACGCTCGCGCTCGGCGGTCACCCGCTCGGTGATGTCCCGCGAGCTCACGACACAGCCCTCGAGCGCGTCGTCGGGAGGATCGGTGAACCGACTCTCGAGCCACACCCACCCGCCGTCGGCGGTCGCGTGGCGGTAGCGGACGGTCCCCGAGGTCTCCCGCCCCGCGGCGACGGCCTCGAGCCGGTCGGCGACGGTCCGGCTGTCGTCGGGATGGACGTACTCGAGGACGCGGTCGCCGACCAGCACGGCCGGCTCGTAGCCGAGGATGCCGGTGCTGGCCTCGTTGACGTAGACGTACGTCCCGTCCGCGTCGACGACCGCGATCTTGTCCCGCGCGTGTTCGAGCAGCACGGACGTCAGGTCACCCATCTCCATGCGCTGTTCCGGTGTGGCTTGGTGACAGAGCCCGAAAAGCGTATGGGCGACAGTGGCCGTCGTTGCAGTCGGGACCGTGGGATCTACGAATCGATCGAGAATCGGAACCACCGGCCACGATACCGACACGGTAACGGACGCCTGTCGCGGGTACGCGGACGCTATCGATTCGACGGGGACGCTCATCCGCGGGGAAACGGATATATAATTAACACTGTCGGAGACAGTGATCGTTCGTACGTATGCATCGACGTCCGCCAGTCCCGACGGAACGCCGGCGAACCGAACGCAGGAGAGCGAACCGATGACACGACGGAAACTGCTCGTCGGGATCGCAAGCGCCGTGATCGGCGTCGTGACGCTCGTCGGCTCCGGTCGCTTCGCCTCGAGCGGCCGTCGGGCCGACGAATCCGAACGGCCCGACACCGAGACGGTCGTTGTTCGGGACGCCTCGAGCGGGTCGGAGCGTCGACTCGGCCGGACCGTGTCCGCCGCCCTCGATCCCATATTCCGGCAGCCGTAACGGGGCGCAGTGAGGGTTTTCCTTACCGGAGCGTCCGGTCGGTTTCGCCGCCGGCGGCCGCGTCCCGTCGCCGACTGCGACTCTCCGGTATGCGACTATTTACTAACACCGTGTCTGTGATGGGATCTAATCGGTCAATCGAACAATGAATGGAGGTCAGACTCGGAGCGACTCCCGCCCCGTCGGGACCGGCCGACGGCCCGCTGACGGACTCGAGACGCGCCCGCGAGCCGACGCCCGCCCGCTCGCGACCGGCCGCGGGCGAGCCGCGGAGGTGGACGCCGAATGAAGGTGGTGTCGGTCGTCGGTGCCAGACCGCAGTTCGTCAAGGCCGCGGCCGTCTCGCGGCGGCTCCGGGACGCCCACGACGAACGCCTCGTCCACACCGGTCAACACTACGACTCGGAGCTCTCGGCGGTGTTCTTCGACGAACTCGCCCTCCCCGAGCCGGCGTACCACCTCGGGGTCGGGTCGGCTTCGCACGCGACCCAGACCGCCGAGATGATGACGGAACTCGAGGAGGTCGTCGCGGACGAATCGCCCGACGTGGTCCTCGTCTACGGTGACACGAACTCGACGCTCGCTGGCGCGCTGGTCGCGGCCAAGTCGTCGGCGACGCTGGCCCACGTCGAGGCCGGACTGCGCTCGCACGATCGGTCGATGCCGGAGGAGGTCAACCGACGGCTGACCGACCACGCCGCCGACCTCCTGTTCGCGCCCGGCCCGGACGCGAAGCGGGCCCTCGAGCGGGAGGGCATCACCGAGGGCGTCTCGGTTCCCGGCGACGTGATGTACGACACGCTGCTTTCGATCCGGGACCGGCTCGACGCGGTGGCCGGCGACGGACCGTCGGTCCCCGACGAGTACGTCCTCGCGACGGTCCACCGCGCGAAGAACACCGACGATCCCGAGCGCCTCGAGTCGATCGTCGACGGGCTGACGCGACTCGAGCGACAGGTCGTCTTCCCGGCCCATCCCCGAACGGTCGACGCCCTCCACGAGTACGGCCTCCGGGAGCGACTGACGGCGGACGTCCGCGTCATCGACCCCGTCGGCTACGCCAGCTTCGTCCGACTGGTCGAGGGTGCGAGCTGCGTCGCGACCGACTCCGGCGGCGTCCAGAAGGAGGCGTTCTACCTGGACACACCGTGTGTCACCCTCCGCGATCGAACGGAGTGGACGGCGACGGTCGACGCCGGCTGGAACGACCTCGTCGGAGCCGACGCCGATCGGATCGTCGACGCCGTCCGAGCGGCCGAGAACCCGCCCGCCAAGCCCGACCTCTACGGGAACGGCAACGCAGCGGCGCGAATCGTCACCGCGCTCGAGCGACACGTCGACGATGGCTGAGACACCCACTGGCGGGCGGCCCGAAGCGGGGGCGACGGCCGACGACGACCGCCCGTCGGACGCGGCGTTCGACCGAGTCGCGGACCTGCCGCGGGCGCGGGTCGATCCCCCCGGCGACGCCTCGTTCGCCCTCTGTCTGACCCACGACGTCGACCGGCCGTACAAGGGGATCCGGTCGCTGTACTACGCCCTGCAGGAGCGGCCGACGCACCACCTCCGGACCGCCGTCTCCGGGGACAACCCCTACTGGCAGTTCGAGGAGATCATGGCCCTCGAGGACGAGTTAGGGGTGCGCTCGGCGTTTTACTTCCTGAACGAACAGCACCTGCTGGCCGACCGGCCGGTCCGGGAGTGGCTCTCGCCGGCCAACTGGGTCCAGCACCTCGGCCGTTACGACGTGACCGCCCCCGAGATCGCCGACGTCGTCCGGGACCTCGATGCGGGCGGCTGGGAGGTCGGCCTCCACGGCTCCTACCACTCCGCGGACGACCCGGAGCGACTGCGCGAGGAGAAGGCGATCCTCGAGGAGGTTCTCGACGGTCCCGTCGCCGGCGGCCGCCAGCACTACCTGCGGCTGTCGATCCCCGAGACGTGGCGCTACCACCGGGCGATCGGTCTCGGGTACGACGCGAGCCTCGGCTCGAGTACCGAGTGCGGCTTTCACGCGGGCTACGACCCGATCCGCCCGTTCGGCGACGACTTCCTCGTCTTCCCGCTGACGATCATGGAGCAGGCGCTGCCGGATCCGGACGAGCGGTTCGAGGCAGCCCGCGAGACGTGCGACCGACTCCTCGAAGAGGCGGCGGACAACGACGCCGTCATGACCGTCCTCTGGCATCCGCGCTACTTCAGCGAGCGGGAGTTCCCCGGCTACCGGACGCTGTATCGCCGGCTGATCGAGCGGGCCCGGGAGCTGGGGGCCTGGATCGGCCCGCCGCGGGCCCTGCGGGCGTCGCTCGAGGGCGAGCCCGACCGATCGCACCG